>Ga0272446_1000904_pt1 | contig 45127 bp, 46 predicted proteins | sample YNPCB0061_FD_194587 | JGI IMG/M metagenome (GOLD analysis project Ga0272446, IMG submission 194587) | Hot spring microbial mat communities from Yellowstone National Park, WY, United States - YNP-CB-006-1 | ecosystem: Environmental > Aquatic > Thermal springs > Hot (42-90C) > Sediment | place...
ACAGCTATGAGCAGTTTGTCAATGTGGTAGCCAAGGGCAGAAAGCTCAGCCCCGCTACCGTGCGCTCCTTTGCTGATGGGCGCATTTTTACAGGAGAGCAGGCGCTGGAATTGGGCTTGGTGGATCGCTTGGGTACGGAAGAGGATGCCAAGCGTTGGTCAGCAGAGCTAGTCGGTCTCGATCCCCAAAAAGTCAAGTTCTACACCATCAAGCCACCCCGCAATCTAGCTAGTCGCCTTCTGCCGCGCAATATGGTTACTCTCGTCGATCGCCTCAGCTTTGAACTAGAGACTAGCGGTGTCCCCCTGTGGTTGTGGCGCTAACTTCTCCCGCTACACCAGTATTCTTGTATTGGAAATTAGCTAATCACAGGGAACTAGAAATTGCCAGAATTGTCTTTTAATATAATTTAGTCTAGGAAAGGATCGCCACTATGCTAGAGGCTTTTCGTCAGCTTTGGCAAAAATTGCAAAATAAGTATCCAATTCTGAGCTTGAGATTCTGCCTCATGGCTCTGATTGCCTGCTTGGTCAGCATCAATTTACCCTTTGCCGCCAAAGCACTGGATTTGCGGGATTTATTGAGAATCATTCCTTCGGCAGTGCAGATTATTCAATTATCTAACCTTTCCGACCAAGACGAAGTTGCCCTAGGGCAGTCCATTGACCAACAGATCAGAACCCAAGTGCGGATCAGCCGCAACCCCCGCGCCAATCAACTGGTGAAGGATTTGGGACAGTTGTTAGTCCGCAGTAGCGATCGCCCTGACATTCCCTATACCTTTCAGGTAGTGGAAGACCGCAACCTCAATGCTTTTGCGACTATGGGCGGATTTGTGTATATCAACACTGGAACTATTGCCTCAGCCGATAATGTAGCCCAGTTAGCCAGCGTGATCGCCCATGAGATCGGTCATATTGCGGGCAAGCACGCCCTCGAGCAAATGCGGCAAATGGCGATCGCCAGAGGTATTGCCACGGTGGCAGGCGTGCAAGATGATCGCCTTGTCAACATTGGCGTGCAGTTGGCACTCAGACTACCCAGAAGCCGTGAGGCGGAATTTGATGCTGACCGTCGCGGTGTATTTAACCTAGCACGGGCAGGAATGGCTCCGCAGGCGATGCCTGCCTTTATGCAAAAGCTGGAACGGATGGATGGCACAGCACCAGACTTTTTGCGAACCCACCCCGCCACAGGCGATCGCATCGCCGCCCTCAATGAAATTATTCGCCAAAACAACCTCACAGGTACGGTGGGGTTGAATGACCGCGAATATCAGCAGGAGTGGCGCAGGCTGTAACTAAACAGCCAAAGTTTAACTCTGGGACACGGTGACGGTGCTGAGAGCGGGAAAATGCACCAAAAAATCTTCAGTCGCATAAATCATGCTAGTTTCTTTTATGTTGGAGAATTTGCTTGAGCAAGTTTCTGCCGTACCAACCACTGTCTCAGGGGTAGGGGTAGCATTACAGCAAAAAGCAAAATCCCTAATTGCAAATAGGTATCTAAACTCGAGATGACAGTTCAATATCTCAATATCGCCTGTGGTGATGCCTTTTTGGCAGATGACCTGTGGCTCAACCTAGATTTTGCCCCAGTGAGTCCAGCGGTCAAACAAGCCAATCTGCTGGGTAGGTTGCCCTCTCCAGATAGTTCTCTCAAATTAGTATATTCCTCTCACTTTTTGGAACATATTCCCTACGCCGATGTCGCTAAATTCCTCGCAGAATGTTACCGAGTTTTAGCTAAGGGAGGTGTGATTAGGCTAGTGGTTCCAGACTTAGAGAATATCTGTAGAGAATATCTAAAATGTAGAGATTTGGCAGAACACGAAAAGGCGAACTTTTGCATCATTGAGTTACTAGATCAGTGTGTGAGAACTAGAGTGGGCGGGCGTTTGGGGGAGTATTTCCATACAATTAAACAGAATCCTGTAGAGTTTGCCACTATGATTGAGTATGTCAAAAATCGCACTGGGGAAGATGTGCTTAATCCCCCTAATGTTATGTCCCTTACCCCTAGCACTATATTTGGTAAAGTAAAACGCAAAATATCTCAAAAACTACTTTTTATTTGGATTAACTTATTAACTAGCTTACTGCCCTCAGCCTTTCGCCAGCAAAATGTCAGTTTCGCTTCGGTGGGAGAGAAACATGCTTGGATGTGGGATTTTTATACTCTGTCCCAAAAGTTAGCTGAGGCGGGATTTAGAGATATAAAGAGGGTCGGGTTTGATACTTCAATGGTCAGCGATTTTCCTTTAGTTCCTCTGGACATGAACCCTGATGGTACGCCACGCAAAGGGCAGTCCTCGCTGTATGTGGAAGCGGTGAAGTAAATCGCATTAGGGGAACTAGATTTCTTTTATAGTGTTGATAAACATATGACTATTGGTAATTAGTATGCGATCGCTCGTGCAGGAATTAAGTGAACATTGCGCTTCAGCTATCCAGCGGGCGTTTCCTGATTTAGTTATTGACCCCGCAATTTATCAAGTCAGCCCCAGCAAAGACTCCCGCTTTGGCGACTATCAATGCAATGGGGCAATGGCATTAGCCAAGCAGTTAAAACAAAATCCCCGCACCGTCGCCGCAGAAATAGTCAAACATCTGGGAGTATCCCGTATTTGCGAACCGCCCGAGATTGCCGGGGCGGGGTTCATCAACCTCAGGTTGAAAACTAGCTATCTTGCCACCACTCTCGCCCAAATCCACCGTGATCCCCGTCTGGGTATTGCCCCCACTCCAAACCCGCAAAAAGTTGTGGTGGACTTCTCCAGCCCCAACATCGCTAAAGAAATGCATGTGGGACATCTCAGATCGACCATTATCGGCGACTCCATCGCTAGGATTTTGGAGTTTCAAGGGCATGAAGTTTTGCGGCTAAACCATGTGGGCGACTGGGGGACGCAGTTTGGTATGCTGATCACCTATCTTAAGGAAGTCTATCCCCAAGCCCTTGTGGAATCCAATGTTTTAGCTTTGGGGGATTTGGTGGAGTTCTATCGCCGTGCCAAACAGCGTTTTGATGAAGATGCGGACTTCCGTGAACGGGCGCGCCTTGCCGTAGTGGATTTGCAATCGGGCGAACCAGTGGCAACCAAGGCGTGGCAGTTACTTTGCGCCCAGTCCCGCCAAGAATTCCAAAAAATCTATAACATTTTGGATATTCAGCTTACCGAGCGGGGGGAATCTTTCTACAATCCCTACCTGCCCCAAGTAATTAAGGATTTAGAGGCGGTGGGACTGCTGGAGGTGGATCAGGGAGCAAAATGCGTTTTCTTGGAAGAGTTTAGCAACAAAGCGGGGGAGCGTCTGCCACTGATTGTGCAAAAGTCCGATGGCGGTTACAACTATGCCACTACTGACCTTGCCGCCCTGCGCTATCGCATTACCGTAGATGGGGCGCAGAGAATTATCTATGTTACAGATATTGGTCAAGCAGGGCACTTTGAACAAGTATTTCAAGTAGCCAAGCGGGCGGGCTGGCTTCCCGATGGGGTATCGGTGGTGCATGTGCCGTTTGGTTTGGTGTTGGGTGAGGATGGCAAAAAATTTAAGACACGATCGGGGGATACCGTGCCGCTCAAAAGTTTAATTGAAACAGCGATCGCCAAAGCCTATGCTGACATAAATCAGCGCAATCCTGAGATGGATGAGGAGCATAAACAACACATCGCCCAAGTGATTGGCATTAGTGCTATTAAGTATGCCGATCTCAGTCAAAATCGCATCAGCAATTACATTTTTAGCTACGATAAAATGCTTTCTCTACAGGGAAATACCGCCCCCTATTTGCTATATGCCTATGTGCGGGTGCAGGGCATTGGGCGCAAGGGAGAAATTGATTTTCAAGAGTTAGCTTTAGATCAACTATTACTAACTGCTGAAGCAGAAATAGTTTTGGCGAAACATTTACTACAACTCGCCGAAGTGATTGGCTCTGTGGCGGAGGATTTACTGCCTAATCGGCTGTGTCAATATCTATATGAACTGAGCCAAAAGTTCAATCAATTTTTTGAGCAATGCCCTGTACTGCAAGCTGAAGAAGCACAGCGTATCTCGCGTTTGGTATTAGCCGATCTCAGTGCCAAAACTTTGCGCTTGGGCTTGTCACTGTTGGGGATTAAGGTGTTGGAGCGGATGTAAAATTAGGTATAATGGCTTCTTGTCTTACTGGTGCAAGTATCTTTCATGCACAGCCTGAGAAATGTCCTTGAAGATGCGGTGGTAGCCGAAGCCATCAATCAACTGCGCTTTTCTGCGGATGGAGTGCGGCAAAAGATCAACCTCAGTGAGGTGGCGGCTTATGCCCTCAATCGCCTACCGCCGCTGTATGCCACTACCAATCGAGGCTGGCAACAGCAATGCCGCCGTGTGGAGGAGGAATTTAAGCAACAGATTCAGCAAGCGGTGGAGCAGGCGCTCCTCAATGTGCGGGTTGATCCGTGGCGACCCAGTACCCTAATTGCAGTGGAAGTGATTGAATGTCCTGCCGATGCCCTAGCACGACTGCGCACCATTTTTGGCTTGCCCCATTTGCAGTGGTCACAAGTGCCACGCACTATTTTGGAGACTTTGTTTCTGCAAGAGCCTGATGAAACTACCCAGCCCGATGAACCCACTGTGCCCCTGCTGGAAAACTTGATGTACCAACCGCAGAAGGATAAAGCCCAACGGTTTGATCAAGCCAAGCAGGTGCTATCGGAGTTAGATAATCAGTTTGAGTCTTATATTGCGGCGGCAACTTGCAGTTTTACTAATGTGATGGAAAGGCTGATCTGGGAGGAGACGGAACGGCAATTACCACGCATGAGTCACCTGCTGGCAAGGGAGGTCACGGTTGAGGATGCGTCAGCTTATGCTCTAAACCGCTTGCCGCCTATGTATGCCACCAGTGAGGAGGGGATAGAGCACTTGCGGGAAAAGGCTTTGGTGGATATGGGAACGGCGATCGCCTCTACGGTGATCCAATCTATCATGACCCTGAGTCGCCTGCCGCGCCGTATTGATGCCCCAATTCCCATACTGAAGTTTGAGGAGGAGCAGGAGTCGGCTCTGTCTCAAGTGCGCCAGATTGCCCAGCGAGATGATATTACTTGGCGCAATATTTCTAAGCTGGTGGAGGATGCCCTCGAGGAGACTAAGCGATCGCGCTTTGGCTGGCGCAGACGCTGGCAGTTGTTGGGTGCGCTGTATCAGGACATGGAATTGTTGCCAGGGGAAGCAGAATTGCATCTGGCTGTCGATCCTCTGGGCGATACCCTGTTGGTGCAGGCAAACAACAAAAAAACTTTGACCATCATGACCGAAGACCCTACTGTGCTGGCACGCAAGGCTCTGCGCTATTTTCGCAACCTCGATGCGGTGGAGTTGTGGTCGCCGTTGTTGGAAAACAGTTTGACATATACCAAAGCAGAGATGATTATGGATGGTGTTGTGCCGCTTTACGACAGTTGACCGCCTATGCTCACCCCGATAATTTTTAGCCTGTTGACTGCTGTGCCTGCTATCGCAGTGGCGCAAGCGCCAGTCGGGATCAATCCTGAGGCGATCGCCCTGCATCTGAGAAAAGTTGATGCCAAAATGTATGGCGCTTTTTGGTGTCCTGCCTGCGCTAGGCAAAAGGAAATTTTTGGCGATCGCGCCTTCCAGCGGGTGCAATATATCGAGTGCGACCCGAGAGGGACTAATCCCCAGCCCCAGCTCTGCCGTTTGGCGGGAATTCAAGCCTATCCCACATGGGAAATCAAGGGCAAGCAATATCAAGGAGTGCGTTCTTTAGCGGAACTAGCTGAACTGTCTGGCTTTGGGCAAGGGGAATAAACTATGCCTTTTGCGCGCTCCAGTGGCATTCTGCTCCACCCTACCTGTCTGCCCAGCCCCTATGGTATTGGTGATTTTGGTAAGAATGCCTACCGCTTTGTGGATTTTCTATCCCAGAGTGGACAAAAGCTGTGGCAGGTGCTCCCGTTGGGACCTACGGGCTATGGCAATTCGCCTTACATGAGCTACAGTGCGATCGCGGGTAACCCATACCTAATCAGCCCCGAATTATTGCAAGCAGAGGGTTTACTCACCGCTGAGGAATTGGCAGATGTCCCCGCTTTCCCTGCAGAGCGGGTGGACTTTGAACGGGTAATTCCCTACAAAATGCAGTTATTTCAGCGAGCCTATGAGCGATTTATTGCCTGCGGGCAGTTGGCTGACAAATTGGCTGAGTTTTGCCACGCTGAGCAGGTTTGGCTTGATGACTACGCCCTGTTTATGGCACTTCAGCAGAAGCACCCCGACCAGACATGGAACCACTGGGAGACAGAGATTGCTCAAAGACACCCCCCCGCGATCGCCCAACAGCAAGAACATTTGCAGTGGGAAATTCAATTTCACCAATTTTTGCAATTTCAATTTTTTCAGCAATGGCTGAAACTCAAGGAATACGCCAACCAGCAGAATATCCAAATCATCGGCGACATCCCTATCTATGTATCACACCACAGCGCCGATGTTTGGGCAAATCCGCAAAACTTTATGCTCGATCCCGCCGATGGCAGTGTGGCATGGATGGCAGGCGTTCCCCCCGACTATTTCAGCGCCACAGGGCAGTTGTGGGGCAATCCCGTCTATAACTGGGAATACCTAGAAAACAGTAATTTTGCGTGGTGGGTGCAGAGGTTCCAATTTCTCAGCCGCTTTGTAGATTTGATCCGCATCGACCATTTTCGCGGCTTTGAGGCTTTCTGGCAGGTGCCTGCGGGCGAGACCACAGCCATCAAGGGAGAATGGCACAAGGCACCAGGCAGGGAGTTATTCCAGACCCTAGTCCAGCAGTTGGGCAAGCTACCAATTCTAGCAGAGGATTTGGGCGTGATTACCCCAGAAGTTGAGGAATTGCGGGATAGGTTTGGCTTTCCCGGAATGCGGGTGCTGTTGTTTGCCTTTGGCGGTGGCAGTGATAATATCCATCTGCCCCATCACTTTGTGCGCAATTCCCTCGTCTATACAGGAACCCACGATAACGATACAGCGGTGGGTTGGTGGCAAAGAGCGAGCCGATCGGAACAGCAATTTTTCTATCGCTACCTCACGGGCTACGGTGCAGGGGAAGAGATCAACTGGGCATTGATCCGCCTTGCCCTAGCTTCGGTGAGCGACATGGCAATTATCCCCTTACAGGACATTTTGGGGCTAGATAACTCCGCCCGCATGAACACCCCCGCCACCGCTGAGGGCAATTGGGAGTGGCGGCTGGCAAGTCTGGATTTATTGACTGACCAGATCAGCGATCGCCTGCGGGAATTGACCTATCTCTACAGCCGTTGAGGTGCGCTGAGCCAAAAGCAGACTGTTTTCGGGAAAGCGGTGCCATTTGACACCAGGGGGGCTGTGGGGCAAATCCATTGGCTCTGAAGCAACAAACAAGCTCGTGCCAGTGTGCAAATAGTAAAGCGAGGGAGCGGGACTACTGGAACTACAGCGACAGGCGCAAATATAATTACCATCGCTAAAAATGCAGTTTAGCGAAGCACTGATTCCGTACTTCACAGCCAAAGCCACAACCTGCCTCAGCGTTTGCTGAAGCGCTATCACAGGCTCATATTGCCTTAGATACTGCAACAACAGGGCAAAAATATGCTCAGAATCGGTAGTGCCATGTACATTCTGATACAGTTCATCTACTAGCAGGTCTGCTAGAGGGCGATAGAGCGATCGCCGAAAATTTTCAATAAAGCCATTGTGGGCAAAAATCAAGCCATCATAGGCATAGGGCTGACAATTACTCAAATCCACCGCCAACCCTGGGGTAGCACTGCGCACACTTGCCAGCACGCAATGGGATGCCACATAGCGGCACAGGTCAGGCAAATTGCGATCGTTCCAAATGGGGAGCAAACTGCGATAGACAAAGGGATCGGTCTTCTTGTAGGCGTGATACCAAGCAATGCCAAAACCATCGGCATTGATCAGCCCCGCCGTCATCTCTTTGGGTTGATAGCTCTGCTCGATCAGGGAATGGGCAGGAGCTTGGATTAGGTCAGCCAGACTGCAAACTGCGCCCAGATAACCCAGCAAGCGACACATTGCGCCCTAGACAAGATTGCGATCGGTGAGAATTTCGTAGCCGTCTTCCGTTACCAATACCGTATGCTCAAACTGTGCCGAAAGTTGATTATCAACGGTCACCGCCGTCCATTTATCCGACAGAATGCGCACTTGCTTGGAACCAGCATTGATAATCGGCTCGATCGCCAGAGTCATGCCCGCCCTGAGGCGCACATTGGGCAGTTGATGGGTGCGAAAGTTAAACACTGACGGTTCTTCGTGGAGGTTGCGCCCCACACCGTGCCCTGTAAAGTCTTCTACCACACTGTAGCCATGACTTTTCACATAGTCCTCGATCGCCCCCGCAATATCCATCAAGCAGCTGCCCGCCCGCACCTGAGCGATCCCCGCATACAGAGCCTTCTCTGCTACTTCCGTCAGTCGTGCCACCCGTTCCGACACGGGAGGGATGGGAATAGTGATACAGGAATCGCCATGAAAGCCATTTTTGTATGCGCCAGTGTCCACCTTGACCAAATCCCCCGCCTTGATCACCCGCCTAGGGCTGGGAATGCCATGCACCACCTCGCTATTGATGCTAATGCAGATACTGGCAGGGAAATTGTGATAGCCCTTAAAACTAGGGATAGCGCCCATCTCCCTGATCCGCTGTTCGGCGTAGGTGTCTAGCTCTTTGGTGGTCATGCCAGGTTTGGCAATCTGGGAAATCTCTTTGAGTACGGTCGCCACAATGCGCGCTGACTCACGCATCAGGTCTAGTTCTCTTTTGGATTTAATTTCAATACCTTTGCTGGGGCGGGGACCAGACTTTTCCTCAGTTTTGCTGGATTTGGGATTCAAGGCTTGTGCTGGCGATCGCCACGCAGTCAGGATATTCATGTAAATAAGTTGGTCAAAAAATACTACGATTACTTAATATAGCCCAAAAACTGGTGGGGATTGGCAAATAAACAACCACCCATCGGCTGTATCGGAACTATTGCAGTCATGAACGAAATTTGGCAATCCCTAATCGATGGTGTGGCTGTGGGCAGTGTGCTGTCCCTGTCTGCCATTGGCTTGAGCTTAATCTATGGCATTCTGCGCCTCTGTAATTTTGCGCATGGCGATTATTTGACTTTGGGGGCATACCTCACCTTTGCGGGCAATGTCTGGCTGAACTGGGATATTTGGCTCTCAGCCGTGGTGGGTGCGGTGGCTGTGGTGCTGGTTGGTTTGATTGGCGATCGCCTGTTGTGGCAGGCTTTACGGCACAAAAAAGCCAGCAATAATACTTTGATGATCACTTCCATTGGGCTTGCCTATGTGCTACGCAATGCCATTATTTTGGTCTTCGGTGCTTCTCCCCTACGCTATGACCTACCCACCTTTCCGCCGCTGAACCTAGGGGGAATTTTGGTGACCCGCAACAAAATTATAGTGATCATTGCCGCTGTGGTGGCGATCGCCTTGATTAGTTATATTCTGCAAAATACTAAAATCGGCAAAGCCATGCGAGCAGTGGGCGACAGTCCAGAACTCGCCAGAGTTTCGGGGATCGATGTCAATGCCACCATTTTTTGGACATGGGTGATCTCCCTAAGTCTCACTGCCTTTGGTGGCACGATGTATGGACTAATTGCCAACCTCAGACCCAACATGGGCTGGCTGTTATTGCTTCCCATGTTTACGGCAGTCATTATGGGCGGCATCGGCAATCCCTACGGGGCGATCGCAGGAGCTGTGTTGGTAGGCATTGCCCAAGAGGTCAGCACCACTTGTCCCCAGTTTTTGGGTGATAACGCCCAGTACTGTATCCCCACCGACTACAAGCTAGGTGTTGGCTTGCTGATCATGATTTTGGTGTTGTTGTGGCGACCGCAAGGTATTTTCAGTAAGTCAGCGAAGGGCTGATCCTGCCCAGAGTAATTTGACAGCAAATCTGCAAAAACTTCAGGTTAATATATACTTAAATTCCTTCCCCTGAGCTTGATTTCATGGCTGTTTCCAAACTAGCGATCGCTGATAAAGCAGAAATGGTGCGCCTCTACAGAGAGACCTCCGCCAGCTTTAGCCAACTTGCCAAACACTATGGCATCAGTGTCAGCAGTGTGTCACGGTTTTTGCAGGAAGCGATCCCCCCAGAGGAATATCGCCAACTGGTCAGCCAGAAGCAAAGCCAACGACCCAAAAGAGGCGCAGTGCCAGAGCCGCTGAACACTGAGCCTGCTGAGCCTGCCCCCAGTCAGCTAGAACTGATCGCCATAGAACCCCCGACCGAAGTCCCCGCCGACCTAGTAGAGGAAATTGCCGAGGAATTGGCGGGCATTGATGACGATTTTATTGGTGTTGAAGAAGACGATAGCCTAGAGGATGAAGTGGAAGACGGGGCGGACGACTTTGCCCCCACTACTGATTTATTGGGATTGTCCAGCCCGCTAGCGGAAGTGGAGGTGCATCCCTTTAGTGAAGCGGTACTACCAGAACTGTGTTACATGATTGTGGACAAAGCCCATGAAATTGTTGCCCGCCCCCTACAAGCCTTCAAGGACTTGGGAAAAATCCCTGAAGCAGAACTGCAATCCTTGACCGTGCCGATTTTTGATAACCACAGAGTAGTGCGCCGCTATTGTCCCCCACACCAGCTAATTATCAAGTTCCCCAGTGGTTTGCTCTCCACCACCAAAAATAAACTAATGCAAAAGGGCATTACTAGACTGTTGATTGGTGGACAGGTGTATGCCCTCTCCTGAAGATGAGCGCATTGCCCGACTGCTGACTGTGCATCTCTACCTGCGTTGGGCAGTGGTGCTCTGCCTGTGGATGACGGTGGGTTTGACTAGCCTGTGGGCTTTGCGTGCCGAAATCGAGCTGTGGCTGGATTACTTCACTTGGACAGCCGTGCGGTTTGCCTTGCAATATAACCGCTGGGCTTTTTTAGGATTGGGGCTATGTGTGGGTGCCACTCTGGGGGTGCTGATCTGGCAGAGTGGACATATTCTGTTGGGGATTTTACCCAGTGAGCGGCGATCGCTACAAAAGCAACTCCAGCAGATGAGCCAGTGGGGCAAACGCCATCCCTTCCGCCAGATCAGGGACTATGTATTTCGCAGTTGATTAAGCACAATTCCTGCACTGCCAAAGCAGAAGAGGGGGGTCAGCCAGTCGCCGATTAGCACAAATAGGGTTTTGGTTTCCCGCAAATACACCGTGTCTTGATGCACCTCATAGGTGTTGATCCCCGATCGCCAAATAGTTCTGCCTTTGGGATCAACAATGCCCGAATAGCCAGTATTGGTAGCACGCACCGCCCAGCGATCGGTTTCTACCGCCCGCGCCACATCTTGGGCATGGTGTTGGGCAGGCATGGAATCCTTAAAGTGGGCATTATTAGAAGCGGTGAGAATTAACTTACCTCCCGCTTGGGCTTGGTAGCGAAAATGTTGCGGGTAGGCAGACTCATAGCAAATACCGAGGATCATTCTGCCCCAAGGTGAGTCCACCAGTTGGTCATTGGCTCCCGCCGCTACTTCACCTTGCAGGGGAGATAAAAAGCGCATCAAACCGCCGAGAATTTCCCGAAAGGGAATGTATTCCCCCAGAGGCACGAGACGCACTTTATCGTATTGCGGCGGGGGATTGTCGGTACCATCAAATAAAAAGATGCTGTTGGTGTACTGATTATTTTTTACGCCAAAGCCGCCCAACCATAGCGGTACTTGATAGGTGTTGATGGCTAAATTGAGAGGTTGGCTTTTTTGATCAGAGTTTTTGCTCAAGACCAGAGGAATTGCCACTTCAGGCGTAAGCACCATCTTCACCCCCGCTTCAGCCAGTTGGATATAGCCCTTTGTGTAATTCTCCACCGCTTTGCTCACCCCTGCTGGTTTGTCTTTGATGGCATTGGGAATATTGCCCTGAATGATGCCCACTTTGAGCGGTTCTTGATTTGCAGAAATCAGGCGATCGCTCTGCAACTCCACCAAGCCATACGCCCCTGCCAAACCCAGTGCTAGTAGTGCCACAAAGAGATAGCGCAGTTGTAGTTGCAACTTCCCCACCATGGTTGCCTCTGCCAGCAAGCCATTGACCGCCACCAGCAGAGCCGTAACTGTCTGCTGACCCGACAGCTTAGAAACTTGCAAAATTAAAAGATTATCTGGACTTTGGGTGTAGCCCAGCGCTGTCCAATAGAGCGGTGTCCAACTCCATACCGTTTCTAAGGCACAAAACACGGCACAAGCAATAATTATTCTTTGGGTTACAGCCAGCTTTTGAGTCAAAGCCGCCATGCCCATTGCCCACAACCCAGCCAATAAAGCGCCAAACAGGGTAATAATCAGCCACACCACCGTGGCGATCGCCAAGCTGTGCCACCAAGACACGCCCAACCAAGTCATGGGGTGAACGCCCGTAATCCAAAACAAAGCCATGCCATGATAGGCAAAACCCCACAAACCGCCAAGCAGAAAAGCAGTTAAGGGTTTAACTTTTTGGGTAATGATCCACAGCGGCACTAGAGCAAACCACGCCAACCACCACAAACGAAAGGGATCAGGGGTCAAACCCATCATTACCCCGCCGCAAATTGCCCAAATGAACATAGCTAAAACAATGTTTTTCCTATGACTTTGCCATGATGATTGTATGCCATTGACAGTGCCTGTTTGGGCTATCAAAGTTGCACAGGTCTTGAATCTTTCATGAGCATCACTTGTGAGACTATAATTCTAAGACCCAGTTTTGAGGAAAGAATAGATTTTCGGAGAACCTTTAGCACTTTTGTGGTTGCCAATTCTGTTGTAGTAAACTAGGTCAAAATTAGAAAACTGCATCTCAATGCTAAGTAGAGTTGCTGACTCCATTTATTGGTTAAATCGCTACATTGAGCGGGCGGAAAATGTTGCCCGTTTCATTGATGTCAATCTTCAGCTAATGCTCGACATTCCCAATCCTGCTCTGCAACAGTGGCAGCCATTGGTACTGACTACGGGTGACTTAGCCATGTTTGTGGAGCGCTACGGTGAGCCTTCAGCCGACAATGTAATTCAATTCCTTACTTTTGACTGTCAATATCCCAATTCCATTGTTTCCTGTTTACGGTCTGCCCGTGAAAATGCCCGCTCCATCAGAGAAATTATTTCTTCTGAGATGTGGGAGCAAGTGAATGACTTCTATTTTTTGGTGCAAGGGGCGATCGCCAATCCGCCCCCAGACCTGCATAACTTTTTCCATCGCATCAAATTCTCCAGCCACCTATTCGCAGGGGTGATGGATGCCACCATGTCTCACAATGAGGCATGGCACTTTGGACAGGTGGGTAGGTTATTGGAGCGTGCTGATAAAACCTCACGCATTCTCGATGTCAAATACTTTATCCTCTTGCCCGCAGTAACCGATGTGGGAACTCCCCTAGATGAAATCTCATGGATAGCGTTGCTGAAATCTGCCAGTGCCTATGAAATGTATCGTAAAACAGGACTGCACCGCATCACACCCATCAAGGTTGCAGAATTTCTGATCCTAGATCGCCAATTTCCCCGCTCTATCAACTTTTGCCTGCGCCAAGTAGAATCTTCCATTTATCAAATTGATGGTCATCCTCTAGGGGATTGGCATAATCCTGTAGAGAAATCCATCGGGCAGATGCGATCGCAATTGGAATATATCACCATTGAAGAGATATTTCAGTCGGGAATGCACGAATTCCTAGATCGTCTGCAATCTGACCTCAACCACATCAGCGATCGCATTTATGAAACATACTTTGCCCTCAAACCCCTGAGGTGAACAGGGAAAGCACTGGTAAATAGGAGAGCGAAACCTACTACCCTGCTAAGGCGTAAGTCAAGTCCTTGGTTTGTCTTATTCTTGGCGCGATGGTGTGGGGAGACACCTTAAAAAACTGCGCCGCCTCACGCATCTTCCAATATAATAGATTCTCATCTCCACACTCAATGATTAGCGATGGAAGTTCAGGCTTAATCTGTAATACTTTAATAATCTCCTCAGCCACAGCCTTTGTCAAAAGAGGCGGCACTGAATTACCAATTTGCCGAAAACCGTGCCACTTAGTGCTATGAAACCTGAACCAATCGGGATAGGAATGTAATCGCGCCGCTTCTCTAACCGTAATACACCGCGCTTGGAATGGATGAATTGGGCGAGGAGAAGTATAGGAACCACGATTACGGGCTGTTCCCGCCCGTAGCGTATTACACACTCCATCAGGATCGAGCCTGAGAAACCTGCTAACTGGTTCCAATTCTCCTTGAGTTGTATTCTGAAATCGGTGAATAGATGATTCATTGTGCATGGTTCGCAGACTGGAAGTGAGGAATTGAGGATTCCATACCCTGTGATAGGAATAGTCGTGAGAAAACCGCTTCCATCCTCGCAAAGCTGAAGCATATTCACTAAGCGGCTCACCATATTCGGCAATGCAACTATCCTGTTTTAGTAATTCAGGATAATTATTCACTTCAGGTAAATCAGCGATCGCCTGCCAGACCGTAGGAGCATTTGGTAAGTGCGCCATCAATAAACTTTGTCTCTCCGCAGGTGATTTAGTGAAAGGAACAGGATAATCGGGCAGAACTAGACCTCGCCTGCACCCCAACAAAAACAGCCTTTCTCGACTCTGAGGCACACCATAATTGACCGCATTGAGCACCTGATAATCTTCTTTGACCACATAGCCCCTTTCTTGAAAAGCACAGATTACTTCTGCCAAAAACTGGCGATGTTTACCGATGGTCAAACCCTTGACATTTTCCAACACAAAATATTTGGGCTGTAACTCTGACACAATGCGCATAAAGTGTCTGATAAGGGAGTTTCTCGGGTCATCTAACGCCCGCTTGCCAATTACAGAAAATCCCTGACAGGGGGAACCACCAAAGACCACATCAATCTCTTGATCAGCGATCGCCGATTTGTTTCTAATCTCTCTGCCCGAAATTTCTGTCACACTCTGACAAATTATTGACCAATGAGGAAAGTTGAACTTATGAACAGCGCAATGGATGGGATCAACTTCCACCCCAGCCAACACATCAAAGCCTGCCTGCTCAAATCCCAATGTCATGCCGCCCGCCCCTGCAAACAAATCTACAGCAATTGGTCTTTTAGGTGAACTCATGTTTAGCAAACACAGAGTTTTTTGAGATTACCACATCACTCAATCAGTTTATAGCAAAAAACACTTGGTTGCTCTGCATTTATATTGGCTTCATTTTTAGAAATTAGTACGGTATTGACCCTGTTTTAGTGTTCGGGAGAGGAGCTAAGGAAAATTGTAGAGTTTCAAGCCAATTCCACAAATATCCAGTACAGTGCATTAGCTACTGTGCACTATATTTTGTATCTGAATAATATACATTTGTGTGTACCTTGTAATCGGGGAAAGATTGTAAATGATGGCAAGCAATTATCAAAACTCACTATAGCAATCATCAATGAGTTGAGAACAGGGTTTGCTACTTCCTTTTAGGCAGTTTCTATGCGTTAATTTACTTGAGGGAAGTCTTAACTGGGTGAGGATTAAAGATTGATGGCAAATTTGAGAACTGCTCACCCAACTAGGATAGAAAAAAAGAAAAAATTATGCCACTCTCTCTATCCTTAATCGCTAACCACTTGGGAAATGGAAAATTTGGAGTGTTGCAACTGAATGCGAGAAATCGCTTCTCAGAAGGAGTTTGGGAGAATGGTGTCCTGTTCCACCACTAGTACAGTGAAACTCTGCACATTGGCAAGCAGGCTGGACATACAGTCTATTTGCTGATTAAAGGATGCAACTGTATCCCATAACCACTCAACAGACTGTATGTAATTCTTGCCAGCCAGTTATCAGTTAGGCGACGGCATCTACTGCACTTGCTTCAGTTGGCGGTTCAGTAGGAATGTTCTCGATGTCATCTTCTAGCCGCACCGTAAGGAAACGAATGATCTCATCGCTGATCCGCATCATCTTTTCCAATTCCGCAATTACGGTGGGAGCGGCGTTGTAGTTCATTTGGATATAAACGCCTTCCTTGTGTTTCTTGATCTCATAAGCAAGGCGGCGTTTCCCTAGATGCTTTAGGGTCAACCCCGTTGCTCCATTTTCAGTTAGCAGGGTTTGATATTTGTTAATCGTAGCATCGGCTTCCTGATCTCCCAGATCAGGGCGCATGATGTAAATGGTTTCGTAGGGGCGTTGCATAGTTTCTCCTTATGGACGATAAACGGCTGTAATTCAGCAAGGGTTTATTATGCTAGCTGATTACATTGCCTCCTGCAAGCTGTGCAAGCGATAATAAATGCCCCTCTGCTCTAGTAACTGGTAGTGGTTGCCCACTTCCACAATTCTGCCCTTGTCTAGGACGACGATCTGATCCGCTTCACGCACGGTACTAAGACGGTGGGCGATGATGATGGTGGTGCGGGTGCCTTGGATATTGGACATGGCGATTTGAATTGCCTTTTCCGACTCGTAGTCCAAACTGGAGGTGGCTTCGTCAAATACCAGCACATCAGGCTCTACTAGCAAGGCTCTGGCGATGCCTAAGCGTTGGCGTTGCCCCCCCGAGAGGCGTAAGCCCCGCTCGCCCACGATTGTATTTAGCCCTTGGGGCAAGAGGTGCAAAAATTCATCCACTCTGGCAATTTTGCAGGCTGATTCCACCTGCTCCATAGTGGCAGAGGGGTTGCCATAGCGCAGGTTCTCCAGCAGAGTGCCGTTGAATACATCCACCTCTTGGTGCACGATCGCTAAGCGTTTGCGATAGCCTGTGATGTTCAGTTCCTGAATGTCTATGCCATCGATGAGGATTTTCCCCTGATTGGGTTGAAAGTAGCGAAACAGCAGTTTGACTAGGGTGGATTTGCCCGATCCCGACCGCCCCACCAGTGCTACGGTGGTACGGGGTTCAATTAGTAGGTTGATGTCGTGCAGGACAGGGCGATCGCTGGTGTAGCCGAAGGTTACATTTTGCAATTCCACTTTGCCCGTAAAACTGTAGGCGGGGATTGGCTCACGGCTGTCGAGAATTAAGCCGATGGTGTCTTGCCCAGGGGGCAGTGCCATAAATTCATGGAAGCGGATCATCGAGGCAAAGCGGCGGGCAAATACTTCCATGAGGTTGCTAAGCGGTTCTAGTTCGGCATACGCCATGCTGGAGATGGTTAGCAGGGTAACAAAATGCCCTACGCTGATCTCCCCCCGCAGGGTTGCGAGCAGGTTGAGGGTGAGGAGCAAAAACACGCTGGACTGCACGCAAGTGCGCTGAATAGTGCCTAGCCTGACATAGCCGAGGTGGATTTTGTAGAGGACATGGTGCAGTTCCCGTCGCAGGCGATCGCTCTGCCGTTTTAGCTCCATGGCTTCGCTGGCAAAGGCTTTAACGGTTTTGATGTTGGTAATAATTTCAGAGGTGCGGCTTTCTGTATTTTCTTGGTGTTTGTCTAGCACTTCTTCCCGTGCTGTGAGGTTTTTCAATTGCACAAAGCTGATGGTGAGGATCACTATGAAGGAACTGATGAAGATTAGGGCAATGCCCCAATCAATCCACCAGATGAGCAGGAAAATCCCCAGCACTCGACATAGCTTGGGGATGAACTGCCCTGCAATTTCGGGATAGGTCCAAGTGTGGTTGGCAAGTCCCCGCGCCACCCGCCCCGCAATGCGCCCGGGGTTATTTTCGTCATAGAACTCAAGGGGCAGGGTGAGAATTTTGGCGATCGCCCGTTTGGTGTTGTCCCGTCTGGCTCTCAGGGCAATGTCCCAATGGAACCAAGGACCCACCCACGGCTGAATGGGGGCACGCACCACAGTCACCAAAAAGATGATCCCCATCAACACCCACAGGGCTAAGTGGGGATTCTCTGCCTGCCCTGTCCATCTGCCCAACTGGGCGACAAAGCCCTGCACCGTGGGGTCAAGGGGTTGTTTGGAAAGCACATTCAATATCTGCCCGATGGCATAGGGAACCACAAGGTCGAGCACTTCCATCAGGCTGGCTGTGGTAATGCTAAATGTCATCGCCCTGGTGTAGCGGCGAAAGTAATGGAAAATGTGGGCGATACTTGCCATGGGTTGGGGGGCAACCGTATAGAAAGTTACATAAAGTTACATATCTTCCATTGTGACTTACTCTCACGCTAACCTAGCGGTATAGCGTGAGCTTCTTAACTTCGCAATTGAGACTTCCTGCTTCACAGGCTGAGCAACCTCTAAGCCTCCACAGGCTGACACCGCAAGTCCTACGGCGCTGAGTGCTAGATTTTTGATATTTACCGCCGCATTGTGGTCGCGGTCTAGGACAGCTCCACAGTGCGGGCATTCGTGAATACGCACAGACAGGGCTTTGGGTACATTTTCCCCACAACCTGAACATTTTTGCGATGTGCCGTAGGGATTTACCTTCACAATCCAGTTGCCGCATTTTACTGCCACTGCTTCTAGTATTTGTGAAAATTGTCCCCAAGCCGCATCTAACACGGACTTAGCTAAGTGCGTTTTAGCTAATCCCTTAACTTTTGAGGGGTACGGGGAGCTATAAGCCCCGCCGCTGTACCTGAAAGGTCAGCGGCGGATTACATGGACTCCCCGTGCTTGTCGATTTCCCTCAATGGGGATGAGACAAGCAATCTATATTTGTGCTATCATTATACAACTATCGCCGTTCAACAATACTGATAATCTACAGGGCATACAAGTACCGAATCTATCCCACCTCAGAGCAAGAAGCTTTGCTTGCAAAGTCTTTTGGCTGTGCGAGATGGTTCTGGAACTATGCCCTAAACCTGTGTCAGGAAACATACAAGAATACTGGCAAGGGATTAACTAGAAGGTATATTCAAGGGCTACTGCCTGCTCTCAAAAAAGAGTATGAATGGCTGAAAGATGCCTATTCTCAGTGCTTGCAAGTAGTAGCTTTGAATCTATCGACTGCCTATAAAAACTTCTTTGAAAAACGGGCAATGTTGCCACGATTCAAGTCAAAGCACGGTAGGCAGTCCATTAGCTATCCTCAAAATGTCAAGTTTGTTGGCGATAAAATAAATCTACCCAAGATTGGATTAGTCCATTGTGAGCGTCATCGTGATTTTGATGGCGATATTAAAACTGTTACGGTATCTCGCAACCCTGACGGAAAACATTTTGTTTCTGTCTTGGTTGGTGATGGGAAAGCTAATCCTGAATTAGTACCAGTCGCCAAAGCCATTGGTATTGATGTCGGATTAACTCATTTTGCGATTACCAGTAATGGCTCTAAGTTTGAAAATCCTAAATTCTTTGTCAAACATCAACGCAATCTAAAAAAGAAACAGCAAAAGCTTTCTCGTAAAAAGAAAGGTAGTCAAAATCGCAAAAAAGCGAAATTGGCAGTGGCAAAAGTTCACTCCAAAATTGCCAGATGTCGCGAAGATTTTCTACACAAGCTCTCCCGCAAGATAGTGAACGAAAACCAAGTTATTGCAGTGGAAAATCTCAACATCAAGGGCATGGTCAAGAATCGCAACCTAGCCAAAGCAATTAGCGATGTTGGCTGGGGTATGTGCTGCACAATGCTCAAGTACAAAGCTGAAAGAGAAGGGAAGCAGTATATCGAAATTGATAGATGGTTTCCTAGCTCTAAGACTTGTCATGTATGCCTCAATCGAGTTGATAATCTCACTCTTGATGTCAGAGCATGGACTTGTGAGCATTGTGGTACGCACCATGACCGCGATGTAAATGCGGCAATCAATATCAGAAATGAAGCCTTGCGGATTCTGGCGTTAGGAACTAGCGCTTCTGCCTGCGGAGGGGATGTAAGCCGATCTGGTAAAACTTCAGTTTTGTTGGACGCTATCCCCGTTGAATCAGGAAGCCCGCTCTCTATTGCCTAGCAATGAGCGTCGGGTAGTTCACACTTGGGTCTTCCTGCTCTTTTCCCCGTAGCATCTGGTACTAACCACCTAGTCCAAGCCCTGTCTAACCGCATTAAGTTTTGCTGTTGCACATCATGATAAATACCTTTGTACTCAGGAAATAGCTCTTTAGTTTGCTTGAGTTGATTAGCTTGAAAATTATAGTTGGGTCGTTCTGGGATTGCTCCTATAGGTTCTGAAACTAATGAACATCTGTCGATCGGACTACGGGTAGGGTTAAGCCAATCTAGTCTTTGACCCAAAGCATAGTTCCAATGCCTACGCAATAACTCTAACCAGTGAAGCATTGTAGCTTCTTGGGTTGGGCTTGGCTTGACTCTGTACTCATATGTTAAAACCATATCTACAGTATAGCGTTGACCGTAATTTCCCGTGCCACAGTACCCTTACGAAGTTTCAGATGGGGCAAGGTTGACAAAGGGGGTGTGCCAGTGCTTCCAGTTTTCCTTGTTGAAGGGGGGAAGCCATTGCCTAATTAACTGTTGTTCTTGTTTTTGGCGATCGCCCCTGTGCGGTGCTGTGTCCCACCAAAAAGTGCAGATGATCTGCACGGGCAAATTGTGGGCTTGGTGGGCATGGCGATAGTTTTCCAGATAGCCCTTGCAGTCGTGCTCTCTCTGCCAACGGCGATCGCTACGACTTGTTTCCCCGACATACAAGATAATTTTGCTTCCCTGATCAATCACAAAATATAGGCAAGCATCGCCACCGTGGGGCTGGGGCAGGCGAAAAAATTCCATCGGCTGGGCGGGCAGGGTAAAGGGATTGGGGGTGGGCTGGCGCAACAGAACTTGCTGTTGAAATTGCGCTACCTTGTGCTTCCATGCCATCAAAGCATTACAGCTTAGTTGGTAAGATTGAGCGGGGCTGTGCGCCTTGGGACTGGGAAAGAGGGATTCTTGGTAGTAGTGCATGGCTTAAGACAGGTGGTCAGCCAATTTTAGGCGATCTAGCTGTTGCGATCGCTCCTTCAATTGGTGGGCGAGGTTGTGCGACACCAGTTCACACAGTTGGAAAATTAACGGGTCGGCAATTTGGTAATAGACACTCACCCCCTGCGGTTGCCGACTCACCATACCCATCTGACAGAGGAGTTTGAGATGCTTGGACACATTGGCTTGCCCTAAACCAGTCTCCGCCATGATCTGTGAGACATTCTTAGCGCCGTGCTGCAAACTGCACAGCACCTGTAACCTGCTGACTTCCGACAATAGTTTGAAATAATCGGCAACCTGCGCCAAAGCTGAGGTATTTAGTTGCATGTTGACATTATCCCTAAAAATGGTTATCCTATGTTATATTACTTCATAGTTATATGGTCATAAAATATGCTATTCCGTCAACTATTTGATCCCGAGACTGCTACCTACACCTACCTCATTGCTGATCCCAATACCAGAGAGGCAGTGCTAGTCGATCCCGTATTGGAGCAGTTTACCCGCGATCGCCAGTTATTGCAGGAGTTAGAGCTAAAGTTGCAGTACACCCTAGAAACCCATGTGCATGCCGACCACATCACCAGTGCCAGCAAACTGCGAGAGGCATTGGGCTGTCACAGCATTGTTCCCGCTGGGGCAGAGGTGGACTGTGCGGATCGCTATATCAGCGATGCAGAAGTGCTCACCGTTGGGGCAATTACCATTGAGGCGATCGCCACCCCTGGGCACACCGACAGCCACATGGCGTACCTAGTGCAAGGCACGCACCTGCTGACGGGGGATTCCCTGTTGATCCGCGGCTGTGGGCGCAGTGATTTCCAAAGCGGCAATGCAGGGGCGCTTTATGACTCCATCCAGAGATTGTTTGCCCTGCCCGACACCACCCTAGTCTATCCAGGACACGACTATCGGGGGCACACCGTGTCCACCATTGGCGAAGAGAAGCGCTACAATCCCCGTTTTCAAGGCAAAGATCGCCAGCAGTTCCAAGAATTTATGGCTAATCTCAAGCTTCCCGATCCCAAAAAGATTATGGAAGCCGTGCCTGCCAATCAGCAGTGTGGCAAATCGCCCGCCTTTGCTTAATTTCCAACTAATTTCAACCTAACAGGAGACAGCAACGACTATGACTCAACTCACGATTGCGGAAATTGATGCCCCAAGCCTAGAGCAGTGCCTCAAGGAGGAAGCGGTAGTGCTTATTGATGTGCGCGAGCCAGGGGAACACGCCAGCGAACATATTGCGGGGGCAAGGTGTCACCCTCTCTCCCGCTTCAATCCCCAAGAGATCAAGGATGCCTACCCCCATGCCAAAATCGTGGTGCATTGCCAATCTGGTCTGCGTTCTGCCAAAGCGGCACAGCAGTTAGCCGAGGCGGGTGTGACTGTGCACAACCTCAAGGGGGGGCTGGAGGCTTGGAAGCAGGCAAAATTGCCCACGGTCACAAATCCCCGTGCTCCCATTAGCCTGTTCCGTCAGGTGCAGATCGTGGCAGGCTCCCTGATCCTCTCGGGGACAGTCCTAGGGTTTACCGTTTCCCCCAATTGGCATTTCCTCAGCGGTTTTGTGGGGGCGGGTCTCACCTTTGCGGGGATCACCAACACCTGTGCCCTTGGAATGCTTCTAGCGAAACTGCCCTACAACCAAAGAGCGGGGCAAACATGGTAATCCTCGGTTATGTCCTAGCTGTGCTCATCGGGGTGAGCTTGGGACTGTTGGGGGGCGGTGGCTCGGTGCTAGCATTGCCAGTCTTGGTCTATGTGGTGGGCGTTGATCCCAAACCAGCGATCGCCATGACCCTAGTTATAGTGGGCACAGTCAGCCTCTTGGGGGCAATTCCCCACTGGCAAAAGGGCAACCTCGACTGGTCTAAAGCCTTGATTTTTGGCAGTTCCACCATGGTAGGCGCATTTCTGGGGGCAAAACTGGCGGGACTGCCTTTTGTCACCAGTTTGGTGCAGATGACCCTGTTTGCCTCTGCCATGCTCACCGCCGCTGGTTTTATGATCTGGCGCAGTGGTCGCCCTGCACCTGAAACTGCCGAACCAGAGTTGTTGACTAAGCCATTGTGCCCCTACTGCTGGCTGTGGCTGATGACCGAAGGGGTAGCTATCGGGGTACTCACGGGCTTGGTGGGGGTGGGGGGTGGCTTTGCCATTGTGCCTGCTTTGGTATTATTGGGCAAAGTACCCATGAAAAAGGCGATTGGCACTTCCCTGCTAATTATTGCCGTTAACTCAGTGGCTGGCTTTGTGGGCTATCTGGGCACAGTCCCCCTAGATTGGCAGTTAACCGTTTCCTTTACTTTCCTAGCAGGGGTAGGTACGGTGGCTGGGGCATACCTCGCGCGCCATGTGTCCGCCCAACAACTGCAAAAAGGCTTTGGCTACTTTCTCCTTGCCGTTGCCACCTTTGTCATGGCACAAAACTATTACCAGTGGCAAAACCCTAACTCCAACAAGACCAATAGTCCGCAGTCTAGCATCCGCCAAAGCGATCGCTAATTTCTTGGGCTAACTTGTTCGGGGACTGGCTGACGGGGGGGGACTGGTTTGGGTGGGGGTACAGGCAAAGTATAAAGGGCGATCGCCGTCGCCAGCAAAGCAAAAGCCCCAGAAATCGCTGGCATTACCCCACCCGTAGTATCCTTGCGGAACTGCACTGGCGCAGGCAAATCCAGCACTAAATCAGGCAGGGTCTGCGGATCAGCGCACAGGCGGTCCATGCTCTCCATCAAATCAAACAACTGCACTGTATTCAGGGTCACCACCGTAGGCTCTCCCTCTGGTAGCTGGATGGTCAGGCGATGCAAATCCGCCCCCTCTGCTTCCAATAAAACCGTAGGTGAAACAGGAGTGATCTGCTCCTGCCCCCTTTGATATGCCAAGGTATAGATATTCACCGTTTTCAGCAAGGTATCCAGCAGTTCTCGCCCGCCTCTGATTTGGGTATGATCATGCTGAAAAGTAAACTCAAACCCCGTCAAAATCGTCATCACCTGATCAACACCACCAATACCCGCCACTGACAAAGTGCAGTTCGGTAGGGTGTAGGTGCGCTCTATTCTCATTGATCCCCCGCTGTTAGGCTATACCAGAGTCGCTGTTCCCCCGCCGTGCCACTGCTAAACAGCAACTGCAGGAGCAGGTCTTGAGCTAAACTCTTGAGTTCCTCATCCCCCAGCGGCGACTCTCGCATCCTCTGATGGTGCAGATAGACAAACCGCCGCAGATACTCCTCCAAAAACGCCTGATTCTGTTGCAAACCCAAAACCTCTATTTTGCCCTCCCGCATTTGTTGCATGGTGGTAACCAACAGCCGCAAGCCTGTATTAACGCGATTTGCCAGCGTGGCAATCACCTTGACCAAAGCCTTGGCTTGACTGATAGTCAACTTGCCCCGTTGATAATTGCGGCGCAGTGGGTTAGTGTTGCGAAGCCGCCACAGGCAAACCCGATTAGGAATCTGATCACTTAGTTCCAGATAGCGCAGGCAGTCTAAGATGGCATCCATCGCCTCAAAATCTAAAGCCTCGATCGCCAACAACAGATAGTCCAATTCCATTCTGATGCCGCGGGGACACTCGAGATCTTCTAGGCGAGTTTCAGTCATTAGGCTTGGCGTGAATAGTATTCAATCACTCGCAGTTCATTGACTTGCAGTGCCACCCACTCCCGATCCACCACACCGTTTACCTTGCCTGTGAGCTTAGTCTTGTCAAACTCTAAATGTCCAGGGGTATGCAACAGCCCAGGGTTCTCTGTGTTTTGCTGTACCAACCGGCGGGATTTTTCGCTGGCTTTCACGCCAATCACCTGACCTGGCTTGCAACCGTAGCTAGGAATAGACACTACTTCGCCATCAACTGTAATGTGTCCGTGATTTACCAGCTGACGGGCTGAGGGAATTGTGGGAGCCATGCCCAAGCGAAACACTGTATTGTCGAGGCGCATCTCGAGTAGTTGTAGCAGTACCAAACCTGTAGAACCTTTGACCCGTCTGGCACGGCGCACATAGCGGAGCAGTTGCCGTTCAGTCAGACCATAATTAAATTTGAGCTTTTGTTTTTCATCAAGGCGCAGGGCATACTCAGAGCGTTTTTTACGGTTTTGCCCATGCTGACCAGGGGGGTAGTTGCGTTTGGCTTGCTTGCGGGTGAGACCAGGAAGGTCGCCCAAGCGGCGGACTAATCTCAGGCGAGGTCCTCTATATCGAGACATACTCCTTTTCCATAAAAGTTGTGCTTGACTAGTATATGATATTCTTGGCAAAGAGTGCTAGGTAATTACGGTCTTGACTCAGGCTATCAACCTCCCCAAATTAGACGATTTTCTGCAAGAGTTGGCGACAATTCAACAGCAAAGCCAAAAACGCATTGCTATCCTAGGCTCCCGCCATGTGCCGATTACCCACCAGCATTTGATTGAAACTTTAAGTTATGCCCTAGTGTTGGCAGGCAATAAAATTTTGACCTCTGGCGCCACTGGTACAAATTTTGCGGTGATTAGAGGAGCACTGCGCGCCGATCCCAACCTGCTGACAGTGATTTTGCCTCAGAGTTTGAGCAGGCAACCCAGTGAGTCAAGGGAGCAGTTAGAAAATGTCATTCATTTGATTGAGCACAGCGAGCATGACCATCTGCCCCTCGGGGAAGCCAGTATGCTGTGCAACCAAGAGATTATTGCTAAGTGTCAGCAGTTGATTTGTTTTGCTTTCCATGACAGCCACACTCTATTGCGTACCTGTCAAGATGCGGAAGAACAGCGCAAAATAGTTACTGTGTTCTACTTTGACTGAAGATCATGGAGTTCCGTGACTACCAACCGCAGGCGGTGATCCTTGCTGACTCTTTGAATGCGGAAACGGGCGATCGCTGGGTAACTTTTGAGATTGCCAATTTCCCTAAGGTACTTTTACAGGAATTAAACACCCATAGAATGCTGAGCCGCAATGCCGCCAGTTCCCGTGCCATGCCCATCGCCAAAGTAATTGAACGGGTAAAACATAATCCCTACATCCCCACCTTTCGGGAAAACCAGCGGGGTATGGTGGGTAAGGTGCTTGAGGATCAGGAACGGTTTGACAAAGCGGTGCATCTCTACCGTTGTGCCTTAGATTCAGCTATTCAGTATGCGGAACACATGGCAGAAATGCACATCCACAAGGAAGCGGTAAATCGTCTGCTCGAGCCGTTTATGACTGTACCAGTAATTATTTCTGGCACAGAGTGGCAGAATTTCTTTCGCTTGAGAACCAGTCCAGACGCTACCCCAGATTTTCAGGCGACGGCTTTGCTCTTGCAGGAGTTGTATCACTCTAGCAGTCCCAAAACCCTACAGGCGGGGGAACTGCACTGTATCTATGCAGAGCATATCCCTGACGATCTCAACAGCGGCGATCGCCTCAAAGTGATGTCTGCCCGTGCCGCTAGAATTTCCTACAAAAATCATGGCAGTAATAACATCGACATCCAAAAAGATTTGGAACTAGCGGAAAACCTCATCCGAGACGGGCATCTATCACCCTTAGAACACATCGGCTGGGCATTGAGCAAAGAACAAGCCCTGTGGCTAAATACCAGAAATTATCAAGGTTTTCTGAGCTTTAGAGCTTACTGGGAAACCCAGCACCTCCTACCCAAGCTCTAGTAATGCACTGTGCCATCGGGCATGGTAGCTCCCGCAAGGTTTGCCCCAGTAAGATTAGCACCATAGAGGTTTACCCCAAAAAGATGTGCCCCCGACAAATTAGCATTCTGGAAGTTGGCTTTGCTGACCATTGCCCCATCTAGTCTGCACCCAGATAGATCAGCAGAGGTCAAGTCCGCTCCCGTGAGGTTTGCCTGCTCTAGGTTGGCGTGGCGCAAATTCGCCCCGATCAGTTTGGCATTGCTCAAAATTACCCCAGACAACTGAGCATTTTCTAAGTTAGCTGAGGACAGGTTACAGCTACTAAAATCGTTACCCCCAAAGATGGCAGAGGTAAAAATTGCCCCCTCGGCGATCGCTCCATTAAAGTCAGTTTTAGTCAGATTCGCCTGCGTAAAATTAGCTTGGTTAAGTTGGGATTCGTGCAACTTGGCTTCAGTCAGGTTCGCTTGGGTGAGGTCTGCTTGCTTGAGTTGGGAACGGTTGAGGCTAGCTCCCGTCAGATCAGCGTGGCTCAAATTAGCTTGATTGAGTTCAGCGCCACTCATTTTGGACTTAACAAGTTTGCAGTGGGACAAGTCAGCACCATTTAGCTCAGCACCAAAAAATCGCTGACCCGACATATCCTTTCCCCTCAGGTTTTTGTCTAGACTTTCCATAGGGTAATGTTTAGTACGACTTGCTACCGATTATACTTTATACCCTCAGGCTCGCAAATTATTGCCCACCGCACCAGCCAAAAGTGGCATAGAAGCAATGAATTGTGCCGCCACAGGCGCAACTGCCCTCCAACCCGCCGACCACAGCTTAGCAGGCTCTAGTTCAGGCACCAACAACTGCCACAGGCGCTGAATTTCCTCAATATGCAAGCGGTTATCCTCCGTCAGCGCCAACAACAAGCGGCGGCGGATGAAATCCCCCTCTGGAGAGAACAGATACTGCAAGCCCATGCGGGCTGTTGGCATCAGGTTAAACTCCCCATCAGAGCGGGCAATGCTAATCAAGTTCTCCAAGCGATGCCACTGGAAGCGTTCATTCTTAAACAGCACCGCCAACAGTCGCCGCCGCAAACTCTCCGATTCATCAGTCAGCAGGCGTTTAGCGACATAGGGATAGGCAACCTGCACAATGCGAAATTCGGGGTTGAGGGTCAAAGCTACCCCCTCTTGGGTGACCACCGAGCGAATAATCAGAGCAAACTTAGCAGGCAGGCAGAACGGATATTCATACATAATGCGGGAAAAGCGATCCGTTACCACCTTGAAGTTAAAATCCTTGACCTTTTCTGCCATGATGTCGCCCAAAACTGTCTCCAGAGCCTTAGTGATGGGGCGCATATCAATACCTGGTTTGAGAAAGCCAAGTTTGATATAAACCTGCCCTAGTTGTTCATAGTCTTTATTGATCAAATGGACAACCGCATCAACCAATTGCTCTTTGGTTTCTAAGCTAAGCTGATCCATCATGCCGAAGTCAATGTATGCCATGCGACCATCGTAGGTGGCAAACAAATTGCCGGGGTGCGGGTCAGCATGGAAAAAGCCAAATTCTAATAACTGCCGCAGACCCGACATCACCCCAATTTTGACAATTTCATCGGCATCTAAGCCTACGGCTTTGATTTTGTCAATTTCAGTCAGCTTGATGCCATCTATCCACTCTAGAGTGAGCACGCGGCGGGAACTATATTGCCAATATATTTGAGGCACTTTCACTTTGGGATCATCACGGAAGTATTCCGCAAACCGCTCGGCATTTTTGCCTTCGTTAATGTAGTCAATTTCCTCGAATAGTTTGATCCCAAATTCATCAATTACCGCTGAGAGACTATTACCCAAATTGAGGGGCAGAAAATCACCAAACCAGTCGGCTAGGGTGCGCAACACAAATAAATCTAGCGTCAGTACAGGTAGCAAATTGGGTCTCTGCACCTTGATTGCCACAACCTCGCCTGAATGTAGCTCCCCCTTATACACCTGTCCCAAACTTGCCGCCGCCACTGGTTCTGGAGAAATATAACGATAACAGGCACTAACGGGTTTTCCCAGTTCAGTTTCCATAATCTGAAAGGCAATTTGATTAGGAAAGGGCGGAAGTTGGTCTTGCAGTTTAGTTAGTTCTTCTAGGTAATCCACCCGTACCAAGTCAGGGCGAGTCGATAGAGCTTGCCCCACCTTAATATAGGTAGGACCCAGTCTGGTAATAATCTGGCGTAATTGCTCCGCTCTGCGACTGACCTGCACAGAAGATTCTGATCGCCGCCACAGCCAATTTGTAAAGCTGTCCCATTGCAAACCCAACCAAAACCAGACAAAGGTGCTAAATATCTGCCATGTGCGCCACAGGACTAGCCAAGGGCGGCGGCGATAATAGGAAGCGATCGCTGGAAAATCATAACTTGTAAGAGCCGAAATCTGATTGTCAGCCACAGTTTTGTAGTTTTGTAAAAAAGTTTTCTTAAATACTAAGCTAAGTATATTACACAGCCCTACTATTCCTCAAGATAGAACATCCCTCAGCAGTGCCAAACGCTCTTGCACCAAACGGTAATAGATAGATGTTCCCCGCCGTTGTTTGCTCAGTAGCCCTGCTTCATACATCACCTTAAGATGATGGCTGACAGTGGGTTGGGACAAGCCCAGAGTTTCCACAAGTTCACAGGCACACACCTCTTGCTGAGGTTGAGCGGCAATCAGGCTCATCATCTGTAGGCGCACTGGTTCGCCCAGTACCCTAAACACTTGGGCTAGTTGATTAGCATCTGCCACTGTTAACTTGCCTGCAAGCAGGGGGGGACAGCAAGTGAAGCTAGATACCAAAGTTTGCATAGCTAGATATTGACACAAAAAGAAAAGTTTGCCAAAATATTAACCATCATCAATATAGATACCTATCCATTTTAATTAGTAGTTTTCTACTAGTTTTTTATGGCTATGTTTAGTCATGGTTTCTGACTAGGATTTAACTGTTTTAAGTTCCTAAAACCAGCAAAATTCAACAACTAAAATTTTGAAGAGAACTTCCTCTGTGAATTGGCTGGTTACTGGCTAGTTTATGTTGTGTTGATAGGCTAATTAATAAAGGCGATATTCTAAAACTGTTAGAGATGTAATTATTGAAGTTTGGGGTTGAGGAGTTGAAGCTTTTTCATGACTAAAGCAAGCAAAATCAAGACAGGCAGTAATTTGAGCTTCTTCGAGCGTTACCTAACGGTTTGGGTGTTTCTTTGCATCATTGCTGGCATTGCCCTCGGGCGCTTATTCCCTGACATAGCCGCCATTCTTGACTCTTGGAGCATCTATCAAGTTTCATTACCCATTGCTGTCTGTCTCTTTTTCATGATGTACCCCATCATGGTCAAGATTGATTTCACTCAAGCCAAAAGGGCAGTGCGTGCCCCCAAACCTGTGATATTGACGCTGGTGGTGAATTGGCTGATCAAACCTTTTACGATGGTGGTCTTTGCTCAGTTTTTTTTGGGCTGGCTGTTTAAGCCGCTGATTGATACGACCGAGATCATCCGTGGCACTCCTATTCCTCTGGCAAATTCCTACATTGCGGGGGCAATTCTGTTGGGGATCGCTCCCTGTACGGCGATGGTGCTGATGTGGGGTTACCTATCCTATGGCAACCAGGGGCATACTTTGGTGATGGTGGCGGTCAATTCCCTAGCTATGCTTTTGCTCTATGCGCCGCTGGGACGCTGGCTGTTGGCGGTGAACGACTTGATAGTTCCCTGGGAGACCATTGTCCTATCGGTGCTGGTATATGTAGGTTTGCCGCTGGTGGCAGGGATTTATTCTCGGTGGTGGATTTTGCGCCATAAGGGCAAGGAGTGGTTTGAGGATAGGTTTCTTAAGTATCTAAACCCTGTGGCGATCGCCGCTTTGCTGATCACGCTAATTTTATTGTTTGCCTTTAAGGGAGAGTTAATTGTTAATCGCCCGCTGGATATTTTGCTGATTGCTGTGCCCCTGTTTTTGCAAACTAACTTTATCTTTTTGCTTACCTATGTGGCGGGATTGAAAATGCAGTTCGCTTATGAGGATGCCGCTCCTGCGGCTCTGATTGGGGCAAGTAATCATTTTGAGGTGGCGATCGCTACGGCGGTGGTACTATTTGGCTTGAACTCTGGGGCGGCATTAGCCACAGTGGTGGGGGTGCTGATCGAGGTACCAGTAATGTTGATGTTGGTAGAAATTTGTAAACTAACAGCGGGCTGGTTTCCCCGTGAGCCAGAGAAGGCGACTCTCCCCGATCCCCGCTGTATTAGTCCATATGAATAGACTTGTGACCAAAAACTTTAATTTGAGGAGGAATAGTCATGAAACGGATTATGTTTGTCTGCAAAAAAAACTCTAGGCGATCGCAAATGGCAGAAGGTTTTGCCAAGCAAATAGGAGCAGGCAAAGTTGAAGTATTTAGTGCAGGATTAGCAGAGAGTCATGTTGATCCGATTACCGTGCAAGTAATGCAGGAAATAGGTATTGACATCACTCAGCAGACTTCCAAACCCCTATCGCAATTCAATCCTGCGGATTTTGATGTGGTGATTTCCCTGTGCGGCTGTGGAGTCAATCTGCCTCCTGAGTGGTTAGATCGAGAAGTGTTCGCTGACTGGCAGTTGTCAGACCCCGAAGGGCATGGCATAGAAACTTTTCGCACTGTACGGGATCAAATTAAATCTAGGGTTACTGAACTTTTGACTTCCCTTTCTGACTAAAAAAATCTCAGGAGCGGGAATAAGTTGCTCTAACATGCCACTAGGGTAGGATAGGCATCCTTGTCTATTGGCTCTCGGGCTTGCCTGATCAAGGCTTTTCATACTCCCTCCACCCGCCAATTGCGGTAGGAGAAATAGACAGTAGAGTAGACGCTATTGGCATCCTGTTTTGCGATGAGAGAAAATGCTAGGGTTACGACCACCAGACTTGTGTGGGGGAAAGGAGTGGTTTTGCCATTGGGCTTCGGTGAGGGCACTAGGCTTGGTCATGGTTGATTAGAGTGAACTATTGGTTCTGTTTTGCGGGGTCTTTTGTATCAACCTCAGCCTACTTAACTTGTCTTTTTTCACAGCCTCTTAGTTTATTTCTTCTGGAATATACCCCTAGGCAGACTGCAAGACAGCCCAGCAAATCTAGTCTGTCCACTGCTGAGGACGGATCACTTGCCACTCAACCTCATAATTGACCATGTGTCTTTTGACAAAGCCCACCTGTTCCTCAGACCATAAGTTTAGTTAATATCTCTAGCTAGGGTCTGTAATGATCGTGAAATTTTTATTTGCTGTCCTAACTGCCTGCTGTGTTTTCTTGCATATTGCTGTCCCACCAGCCAGTGCTGATGAAATGAATGCGGCTAAGCTTTTTACTGCCAACTGTGCCGCCTGTCATGCGGGGGGCTTAAATCGGGTGGTTGCCGCTAAAACCCTAAAAAAAGATGCCCTTGACAAATATGGTATGTATTCCGTAGAAAAAGTCGCCTATCAGATCACCAAAGGGAAAAATGCCATGCCCGCCTTTGGCAAGAAGTTGAGTGCTGATGAAATTCAGGCGATCGCCGCCTATGTGATCGACCAAGCAGACCACAACTGGGGTAAGGGTTAAACCAAAATCACCCAATAAACCCGCCACTTAGATTAAGATAGGGGAGTCCTCACTAGCGACAATCTATGCGTTATCTTCTGCCTCTAGCGCTGATCGCCTCCCTATCTTTGGCACTATTGCTGTTCTCTAGCTCCTCAGCCCTAGCTTTGGGTGGCAAACAACCCGAAGTAGGTCAGCCTGCTCCTGAATTTAGCCTGCCTAGTTTTGCCAGCAATGGCAAGCAAAATATCAGCCTCAAGGACTATCGGGGGAAGTGGGTAGTTTTGTACTTCTATCCCAAAGACTTCACTTCTGGGTGTACCCTCGAAGCTCGTCGTTTTCAGCAAGACCTGCCCAAGTTTGCGGAGCTTAATGCCGCCGTTTTGGGAGTTAGTGCCGACTCGGTGGACTCCCATCAGCAGTTTTGCTCCGCCGAAGGCTTGCAGTTTCCCTTGCTGGCTGACCAAGGCGGAACAGTGAGCAAAGCCTACGGGTCTTGGCTAGGGTTTATTTCCCTTAGACATACATTTTTGATTGACCCCGATGGCATCATTCGTGAGCGCTATTTGCATGTCAATCCCGCCACCCACAGTCAAGAATTGCTTACCAAATTAGCCAGCTTGCAGACTCCATCTGTGCCAAAAGGCTGATTTGGCTTACTCACTAGGATAGAGTATGATGCAGATAAATCTCTGCTCTACCATTTGAGTGATCGAGATGGATAATTTTACTAATCAACTGCATCAGATTCACAACCAACGGCTTTCGGGTGAGCTGACCGTTACCTATGGTAATAATCCTTTGGCGTTTCTCTATTTTTATTCGGGACGACTGGTGCATTCTCCCAGTTACAGGCATAGGGTACGCCGTCTCTATCGTGCGCTGAAGCGCCATAGCAATAGCCCCCAACCCATCATCAAAGAATTTTTTGATGGGCAGGATAATAATGACCTCTGGGATTTCAACGCTATTCTCAAGGCGGTGCAGATGGAGCGGCTAGGCAAAGATAATGCCAAAAATGTAGTGCAAAATATCGTGCAGGAGGTTTTTTACAACATAGTGAATAGTAAAAAGCTGGAGCTGAGCTGGGCTGAGGGCATGTACCCCAAACAGCCGATTGCTCTGCTATTGCCTGAGCAAGCCCTGCAAGTGGCGCAAAACTCCCGCAATAAATGGCTGGAAGCGGGTCTGGGTCATGTGCAGAATATGATCCCCAACTTCAGCTTGGATATGTCAGCAGTGATTACCGACATGGCTCGGCTTCAAGCGATGGTTAATGCCGGTGCCATTGATAAAGACTATTTTCAGACACTAGTCATGCTCTTGAATGGGCAGAATACCATTTGGGACTTGGCGATCATGATGCAAAAGTCCTTGATTGCCCTGATGCGCAACCTTCTGCCCCTAGTAGTCGATGGCATTGTGGAATTTCAGGAAGTCCCCGATTTACCTGCCCCTGTACAGCTCAAACCACGCCCTATCGACATTGCTAGCAAAGGCTTAGTTGCCTGCATTGATGACAGTCCCCAGATTGGCAAAGAGCTGACCGCCATTCTGCAACAAGCTGGCTATGACACCATGTTCATCATTGATCCTCTGCAAGGCATGAGCGAATTGCTGAAACGCAAACCAGACCTGATCTTTCTCGATCTAGTCATGCCCAATACTAACGGCTATGAGTTCTGCACCTTTCTGCGCAAAACCAGCCAATTCAAGGAAGTGCCCATCGTGATCTTGACAGGCAATGATGGGGTGATTGATCGAGTGCGGGCAAAAATTGTCGGTGCTTCTGATTTTATGGGCAAACCGCCTGAAGCCAGCAAGGTGCTCCAGATGGTGCAGAAATATATTCAGATAGAAACCTCAAATTTCTGATTTGTTTTATGCTCCATTACCCCCTTTAATGATAATTATTTCAAGATAAAAGAAGCAACAAGAGAGGAGCAATGTCCACGGTTTTAGTAGTTGAAGATACCCTGACCCAAGCAGAAATTATTGCTGGGACCCTGCGTAATGCGGGCTATACGGTTCAGGTTGCCACCAGTGGCGAGGACGCTAAGCTAAAAATTGCTCAGCAAAAACCTAACTTAATCGTGTTGGATGTGGTGCTACCTGGGGAGAGCGGCTTTGAGCTATGCCGTGAACTTAAGGATAAGAGCGAGACCAAAGACATTCCCATTGTTATGTGCTCTACCAAAAGTGGGGAAATGGATAAATTTTGGGGGATAAAGCAGGGAGCCGCCGCTTATTTGACTAAGCCTGTCAACCCCGATGAATTAGTACGCACGGTGGGCTTACTGGTAAAGTGATAAGGCATGACGCTGACTCTGAACACCACCCGATACCTAATTCTGCATCTGGTAGATCAGCAGTTGGTGATGCTACCGCTAGATCAACTAGCGGAGGTATTCAATCTGCCGCTGACACAAATTGTGTCTATCCCTGATGTGCCACCTGCGGTGATGGGAGTATGCAATTGGCGTGGTGAAGTGACTTGGGTGGTAGATTTAGGCTACCTCCTGGGTTTTGCGCCTCTATATCAGAAAGGTTTTAGTCAAACAATTTACAAAGTGGTGCTATTGCAAGTGGATAACCAGTATGTGGGGTTGGCTGTACCCAAAATCGGCGAGTTGATTAACTGCTCCGTTCAGCAAGTTCAAGATGCAGGGTTTAGTCATATAAATAGTAATTTGGCGCGCTGTCTGCGGGGCTATTACTTGTATGGCGATCGCCAGATGGTGTTAGCGATTGACGGTCATGCTTTAATGCAATTGCTAGTGGGAGATTAACTAAAAATTATGACAAACGCTACAGCCCCAGCCCATACTCAGCCCAAACTGCTTAGGCGCATTTCTGCTTTTGTGTTTATCAGCTTGGGTTTTACTGGCATTGCCGCCATCACCAGTTGGCTGAGCTATCGTGGGTTTCAGGAAGTAGTTAAATCTCAGTTTCGCCTCAGCCAGCTTAGCCAAAAAATTATTTATTTTGATGAGGTGTTGACTATGTCCGCTCGTGTGGGAGCTTTCACTGGCGATCCCGCATGGCAGGAGCGCTACCAAGCATTTGATCCCCAGTTGGTCTCTGCCCTAGAAGAAGCGCAAAGGTTAGCTCCTGCTTTTTTTCGTGAGCAAATAGCTAAAACCGAGTCAGCCAATAATCGTCTTGTGGCACTGGAACAGCGCGCTTTTACCTTAGCTAGAGCGGGAAATAGGGAAGAGGCGATCGCCCTTTTGTTTGGCAAAGAATACGAAGACCTGAAACGCACCTACAGCCAGTCCATTGCCAGCACCCTCCAGTCTACTGAGCAGATAATTGCGGATAACCTCAACTCCGCCTCTACCCAAACTTTGATAGCTCTGATTCTGTCCGCGATCACCTTTCCCGTTTTGTTAGTTTTATGGCTCACCACCCTGCGTCTAGTCAAGGCTTATCTGCAAGAACGACAGCGGATTCAAGCCGAAATAGAGCAACGCCAACAAGACCTAGAAGCACTAAACTCCCTACTGCAAGAGAAAACCAAACAGTTAGAGATTCAGGAGTCTAATGTCCGCCAAACACAGGAGGAACTGCAAAAGCGTGCCCTCGAGTTACTGCTCCAAGTTGATCCTGTCAGCAAGGGTGATCTGACAGTGCGTGCCACCGTAACCCCCGATGAAATAGGCACTCTAGCTGACTCCTACAATGCCATCATTCGCAGTCTGCGCCAAATCGTTAGCCAAGTGCAAACTGCCGCCCAGTCTGTATCTAACACTGCTGTAAACAGTAGTCAAGCCGTGCAAGCTGTTGTGAGCGATGCCGAACGCCAAACGGCTTTTATTTCTTCTGCACTAGCTCAAGTAGAGGAGATGTTGCAATCCATCCAAGGGGTAGCGGTGCGCGCCAAGCAAGCAGAGGAGACCGTGCAGTTAGCCAGCCAAGTGGTGGAGGCAGGGGATCAATCAGCAGACAGGGCTTTGGCGGGGATCACCGCCCTCAAAAGCACAGTGACCGATACCGCCCGCAAAGTGGAACGACTGGGCAGTTCCTCGCAAAAAATCACCAAAGTAGTTAAAGTTATTCGCAATTTTGCCGCCCAAACCAACCTGCTAGCACTCAATGCCTCGATTGAAGCCGCGCGAGCGGGGGAAGAAGGGGAGAGTTTTGCCGTAGTGGCTGAAAAGGTACGGGCGCTGGCGCAACAATCCGCTGTGGCTACTAGCGAAATTGAGGCTACCGTAGATGAAATCCAACACCAAATCCAAGAAGTAATAGTGGCAATGACCGCAGGGGCGCAACAGGCGGAAACGGGTACGAAACTGGTGGAACAGGTGCGCCAAACCCTCACGGAAATCACCCAAGCCAGTAGCCAAGCTAATAAACTAGTGCAAGAAATTGCCCAAGCCGCCTCTCAGCAATCCGCAACCTCCCAAGTGGTGAGCGCAGCCATGCAGACTGTGGCGGAAACTACGCAGATGACAGCGGAGCGATCGCAATCCGTGGCAGAATCCATTACCCAACTACTGGAATTAGCTCAGGTTTTGCAGTCCAGCATTTCCCAATTCAAACTTGTATAGAGGATATTTCTATGACGACTACCATTCTCAAAAATCGCTCTCAAAGCTCTGGCTTAATCGGCTGGTGGCGCAACCGTTCCATTCGCACCAAGCTCACCATTATTTTCCTTGCCATAGGAACCATCCCTGTGGTAGCCACTACTCAAGTGCTGAGCACCATCTCCCGTAACCGCACCCTCCTAGATTTCCAAGCTAACTTGGCTAAGGACGGCAGGTCATTCACCAATGAGTATGTGGTGTGGACACAAAATGAAAGTGAAAGCAAAGCGCGCAACCTAGTGCAGTTGATTCGCACATCTAACCTAGATGTGAACAATCCCGCCAGTGCTGGTTCTTTGCAGAGTTTGGTGCAGTTTGAGAATGGAGCCGACGCAGAATCCAATAGCAACTTCCAAATTGTGCTCAATGCCCAAGGGAAGGTGATTGCGGCGCAGGTAGTGGAATTGCAAGTTTCTCCAGAGGATTTGCAACTGCCCAACCTCAAGGGGGAATTAAAACCTCCTACCTATAGACCTGTCAATGCCTTGCCCCGAGGGACAGACCTCAGCTCATTGCCTATCGTGCAGGCGGCGCTCACTGCCAAGCGTCCGCTGGCGGGCATTGAACTGCTCAAGTCAGACCAAATGCGCCTCCTTGGGCTGGCAGAGCAAGCCAATGTGGGTATCCGCCCTCAACCCACCGCCTCCCTCCCTGAAGCACTCCAACCCTCCCCCGAGGGCACTTACGACATTGATCAGGGGCGGATCGGCATGGTAAGTATGGCTGTAGAACCTATCAAGGTAGGCGATCGCTCAGTGGGGATGGTATTGGTGGGGAATGTACTAAATAAAAACTATGGCATTACGGATAGCTTTAGCCAAAGCTACAATATCCCCGCTGTCGCTATCCTCGCCTATGATTTGCGGATAGCCACCAATGTTCCCTATACGGACAACCAAACCAGAGCGGTGGGCACTAGAACTTCACGGCAAGTAGCAGAAGCTGTACTGCAGAGGGGAGAAGAATCAGTGGGGATCACCAACATTCTCGGCATATCCTACTTCACCGCCTATGCCCCCCTGTACGACCATCGCAAACAATTGGATGAAAAGTCTGCTAAGCCCATAGGCATTTCCCTTGTGGCAGTTCCCCTGCAAGAGGTTGAAGCGAAACTCCAGCAGGAGCAACTATTGGGTTATGCCGTGGGTGTGAGTTTGCTAATTCTGGTGAGCATAGTTGCCATCCCCATTGCCAGCACCCTGAGCAATCCTCTGCAAAAACTCGCCCTGTTCACCCGCCAGATTGGACAGGGTAATCTAGCAGTGCGGATCATGGATGCACCGAGGGGGGATGAAATCGGTATTTTGCAGAATGACCTCAACCAGATGGCTCAGCAACTGGAGACCCTAGTGCAGGATCAGCAGAGCAAAGCCGAAAGCCTAGAAAAGGCACGCCAAGAAATTGATGCGATCGCCAAGGAACAGCAACGCCAAAAAGAGGAACTGCAGAGCCGTGCTTTGGAACTGCTGATGACCGTCGATCCAGTGAGTCGCGGCGACCTCACCGTCCGTGCCAAAGTAACTGAGGATGAAATCGGCACGCTGGCGGACTCCTACAATGCCCTGATCCGCAGTCTGCGCCAGATCGTCGGCGAAGTGCAGACCGCCGCCGAAGCAGTGAACCAAACTGCCGCTGAAAAAGAAGTAGCAGTAGCCACTGTCGCCGAAAATGCCAACCAGCAAGCCGAAGCGGTATTAAGTGCCCTAGACAAAATTCAGGCGATCGCCGAATCTCTGCAAGGGGTGGCTCAAAGGGCAAAAGAAGCGGCAGAGCAGGTGCAAACCACCACAAAAGTAGTGGAGGCGGGGGACAGTGCCATGGAGCGCACCGTAGCCAGCATTAGTGCCATTCGGGAGACAGTGTCAGAAACCGCCAAAAAAGTGAAACGCCTAGGGGAAGCCTCCCAAAAAATCTCCAAAGTAGTAAATCTGATTAGCGATTTTGCCGATCAGACCAACCTACTGGCGCTCAACGCCGCCATTGAAGCCGCCCGCGCTGGCGAGGAAGGGCGAGGCTTTGCTGTAGTTGCTGAAGAGGTACGGATTTTGGCACAGCAATCGGCTTCCGCCACAGCCGAAATTGAGGAATTGGTGCAGGAAATCCAACAACAGACCAATCAGGTAGTTTCCGCAATGGAAGCGGGCACTGATCAGGTGGTGCTGGGAACGCAATTGGTGGAGGAATCCAAAGAGAAGCTAAGCCAGATTGCCCAAGCTAGTTCAGAGGTGAACCGCCTAGTGCAAGAAATTGCCCAATCAGCGGTAGCTCAAACCCGTACCTCGGAGATGGTCAGCAAAACCATGCAGGCGGTGGCGCAAACCGTAAAAGATACCTCCATTGAATCTCGGGAAGTGGCTAATTCCTTCAAGGAATTGCTGGAGGTGGCGAAACAACTGCAAGTCAGCGTGGCTCAGTTTAAGCTGTAGCTGTGAGTAAGGGTTCCGTTCTGCTCAGGTAGAGCCGTTCTTCACGGGAGTCATACTCAAATAGCTCGGCGTACCGCCCCCAATCCACAGCCGTAGCAAATTGGCGTTCCGCCTCATTGCGCGGGTAGTATTCCTCCAGCAAGCCCATAAAGAAATCGGCACGCATTGAGCCAATGCGTTTTTCCCGCAAGGTTTCCCAAATGCTGACCAGCATGGGGGCATGGGCGAGCACCTGCTGACGAAAGAGGTCTTTACTGCGCAGGATGGTGGTGGTAGCAAAATCCTTGCCAATCTCAGTCAAAGACACATCCCCCCGATCCACTTCCACAAAACCTAGCATTTCGGCGGCATCGAGGATAGGAAGTAAGTCGTCGACCGTGATCTGAATCCGCTCTGCTAGTAGGGGAATATCCACCCTGCCTTCGGACTGCTCCACGATCAGTTCCAGCAAACCACTGATACCCCCTGCTCTAGCGTGGGGCAGGGGTTGAGCAAAGGGAGATTTGGATTTGGGAGGCTCCTCCACGCTGGCTGTGGGAATGATAACCGCTTCCACCGCTTGGGGAGTAACGGCGGCATTGGGGTCGGTCATCACGGCATAGAGATAATCTACTAAGGCTTTGAAGCGATCGCTGGTGCGGTCATGAGGACGGGGTAAGTTAATTTTCACCTCGCCTCTGACATGACCGGGGTTGGCTCCCAAAATAATCACGCGATCGCATAGCAGAACTGCCTCCTCGATATTGTGGGTAACGATCAGAATACTCTTAGAGGGGAAATTCCCCGCATTCCACAGGTCATCAATTTCCCCCCTGAGGTTCTCAGCGGTCAGCACATCCAAGGCACTAAAAGGCTCATCCATAAACAGCACCTTAGGTTGCACCACAAAGGCACGGGCAAAACCGACCCGTTGGCGCATTCCCCCCGATAACTCCTTGGGATAGGCACTTTCAAAACCATCCAAACCCACGAGGTCGATCGCCTTTAATGCCCGTTCGCGCCGTTCCTCTCGGCTCACTCCCCTTGCTTCCAAGCCCAACTCCACATTCTCCAGCACCGTCAGCCAAGGCAGTAGGGCAAAGCTCTGAAACACCATCGCCACATCTTGGTTGGCTCCCCGCAAGGGTTTGCCACTGCTAATCACCCTGCCCTCAGTGGGGGGGATCAAACCCGCCATAATCCGCAGGAGGGTGCTTTTGCCACTGCCACTGCGTCCCAGCAGTGCCACCACCTCATGCACGCCCACAGTGAGATCGACATTGCGCAGTACAGTAAATTCGCCCTTCCCCTCAGGCAGTGGGAAGGTTTTGCTGACTTGCTCCACAGCGATCGCAATTTCTGAAGTGTGTTGCGAAGTGTTCATGGTGATCTCCTCCACCTTAGCTTTTTAGATTTACTTAACAATTTAGCACTACAGGCAGGAGTCAACAGCAGGAACTATTTTTGCGACACCACGCAGTTGAGGCGATTAGCACTGGTCAGGGGCACTGGGTCAGGAGCATACAATGCTACCACATGGGGCACGGGGCGGGGTTCATAGCTCATCACCGATTCACCCCGATAAGCAAGGGCAGTGCTCGCCCCAGAATCCAGCATGACCACATCGTGCAAGCCCGCTTCCTCGAGGATTTTGCCCAACCCCACCGAGTCGATCATCTCCATAGTCACGCCAATTACAGGACGACCTGACTTGTCTAACCCCCAAAAAGCGCGATCGCGGTGGGCATCAAAGCCATACAACTTGCCAAAACTCTCCGCTGGCTGTGCCTTACCGTCCCGTACCAACCAGCCCGCCGCCACAAAGGCATCGGTCACATCGGGCAGTTCCGCCTGCAAGGACTCCAAACTGACATGGACTTTGGCATCAAAAGGCACAAACTTGACCTCTGTGGGGCTAATTAACACTAAGGGGCGACCATTAAGCAGGGGATTTTCCCCCTTATTGCCAATAATAAATTCCCCTTTGCGGCTGGAGTTTTGGCTGAGGACAGGACCAATCATGGCATTGCTGTCGAGGAACTCGAGGGAATGGAATCCGCCATCGACAGCGGCGATCGCTGGGGTAGTTTTCATAATGTCTGCCACTTGTCCCCTCGTATCAGCATGAATGGTTACGGGTCTGCCGCCATAGACCAGCACCAGCGGCATATTACCCACCGTCACCCGCTTCAGTTCTACAGGTGTGGTAAAATCTGAATTCTTGCTAGTGCTAATCCTCGCCTCAGCAAAAGGGTTAAAGCTGGGCAGAGGTGTGCCAGCGTCAGCCTGCTCGATCGCATATTCAAAGCGGGACTGCCCAAACCGCATCACAGACAGCAAGTCAGGGGATTTGTTGGCGGTGGTTTCTAGTTCCGCATCCAGCGTCATCGCCAGCGCGGCGGTATAACCTGCCTCCTGTACCAGTCGGCGTACCCGCGCGTCATTGTCTCCTTCGGGATAGGTAAAATACTTCACCTCAATCCCCAATTCCCGCTCCAGCACTTCCTTAGACTCGCGCAATTCCTTGAGAATTTCCGCATCACTGAGGGGGGTGGTAACCAAATTCAGATGATTCACTGTGTGGGATGCAATGGTGATCAAGCCGCTTTCCTGCATTTCCTTGAGTTCTGCCCAGCCTGCTTTGGGATTGGCATCCCTGACTCCCACATAGCGCGTATGCACTGACCACACCGCAGGATAGTTGTATTTTTTCAGCAGGGGGAAGGCATATTTGTACTGTCCCTCATAATTGTCATCAAAGGTCAGCAAAATTGGCTTTGGCGGCAAGCTAGCTCCAGTCCGCAGGTGCAAAACTAGCTGATCCATGCTGATGGGGGTCAAACCTTTTTCTTTGATCAAAGCTAAGTGGCGCTCAAAATCCTCCAGCCTTGTATCCCATTCCACAGCAGGTTCGGGTAAGACATTGTGATACATGATCACAGGCACACCAGCCTTGCGGGCGCGATCGCTGATGTTAGGAAACGGCGCAGGCACTAGAGTTGCTCCCACATCCGAATTGAGCAGACTAACAACATTAGTCAACAGCGGAGCGGGATCGTGGATCAGGCGATTGGCGGTACGCACTTGGCTGAGATTGACAGCAACTGTATTCAGCAGATTGGCTTCACACACAGATGGCACGCTAATCTGACTGAGATCGGCGACTAAATTTTGCGGGGCTTTGGTGCTGAACTGCCAGCCTTTGAGGGCGATCGCCGACCCTGCCCCCACCAAAGAAGCGGTAAGCCCCAAACCGAACAGCACAATAATTCTCATAACTGCCTCACAAATATCCTGTCATTCAATCAGCTAGAACAAAGAAGGACAACACCTTTTTGCCCGAAACAACCAGCTTTTATTTTAACTGGGTCGGCTCCCCATTGCGTTTTGTAACAAAAAAACCAAACACTCGCCTAATGCCCCTTCAGTCAGTTAAGTTGGTGAAATGCTTGCAAATAAAGGGTTTTAGAGGATCGCCCTATTGTTCTGATATACTGTTATCAAAAAAAAAGCCCAAAATCCGTAGAAATTATGGTTTTTTTATGTACACAAACGGGGTGTTGCTATTAGAATATGCGATTGAAATTCTTAGCCCATCTGCTTTTGGCAGTGAGTAGGATAAGAATTTAGTCCTCGGCTATTTTTGCTAGCAGAGGATCGCCTTGTCAATCAAATATTCTAAAGAAAAAGGATTCTCGTATGAACAAAGGGCAACTTGTGGATGCAATCAGCAAAAAAACCACGGAAAAGGGCATGAACCATACCAAGCGGGTGATTGAAGAAGTTTTGACTACCACCCTTGATGTCATTATCGATACGGTAGCCAGCGGTGAAAAAGTAACCTTGGTGGGTTTCGGCTCTTTTGAACCCCGTGAACGCAAGCCCCGTGAAGGGCGCAACCCCAAGACTGGTGAAAAAATGGAAATCCCCGGTACACGGGTTCCTGCATTTTCGGCGGGTAAAACCTTTAAGGAAATGGTCAGCCCTTCCGACCAGTAGATAGGGCTAGCCCAATTTCCCCAGACAGCGGGACAGCTCAGGGGTCTGCTCGGGCTGTCCTTATTTATTGCCAAGTTGGGAAGTCGCTTGAGGATTGTGTTTGCCATCTCAAATTAGCGGCGGTATCAGCACCGTAGCTTTCAACCATCCCCTGCATTGAATTGCGCCGAAATACTTAATTAACCGTTAGTAGATGCAACTGCTCATTACCCCGACTTAGTACATAGCCTGTTTTCCCTTTTTCCACAAATTTATCCTCTACAGCTTTCTTTAACCAAGTTCTCACCTGACCCACCCCAACATCAAGCAGGTCAGCAACTTCTTTATCAACTTTCGGTTCACGCAGATAATGTAGGAGTAAAGGTAGAACAGCTTCATAAGCATCTTTAGGCAAATTTGATGGCGTATTTTCTTCCGCTTAATAACTCACATCATTGGGCTGAATTTCTGCCTGATTTACTACACTTATGTCTAATTGCTTAGCAGTATTTTCTTGAGTTTCTACTATATGTAACTGCTGAGTATCATCTAACAAATCCCATATAGGGCGATTCCAAGGTTGAAAAGGGAAAGGCATAGCTCCTAGTTTAACTAACTGATGATTTCCTTGCGGTACATCTCCTTCTAAGCACACCCAAACAGGGATTCTATTATCTCTCTTGAGTTCTTCTGTAGCTCCCGCCCAAGTACCACCTTCTTCATAGGAAGAACTGATAACCAAAGCATGATCCGCCAGAGCATAGATATACTTATTGCGATTCATGGCATTTCCCACATTAAATCCAGCGGAGGGGTCATAGGGCGAAATTAAGGCAACTCTACCTTCACGAAGCCCCTCACGATAATTCTTTGCTACCGCCGCCTTGATCAGGTTATCCGCTAAAATTCCAACTGATTTACCTCCCGCAGAAATAGCCGCCAGCATAGCAGTCTGATCAACCCCTCTCGCTCCTCCTGATACAATCTGAATTCCTTGTTCAGCACACTTTTCAGCTATGCATTTGGTATATTCAATAGCCTCATTATCAATATCACGAGAACCAACCACAGCCAAACCTCCTGCTGAGAGTAAATTTTGATTTCCTACACCATATAGAATTGGGGGAGCTAGGTGCTTTAATTTCTGCTTTAACCTTTGTGGATAAGCATCATCACTGCGACTGAGAATCCATAAACCCTTGCTAGTCCAGTTTTCCACAGCAACTGCTAGCATAGCTCCTCGCTCCAAAAGCTGAATTATTCTGTGAGGGCTGAGGTCTGTATTGATCTGATGGAAAACCCAGTCTTTTCCTTCTGTAGTCAGTAAATCGGCGGGGCGCAGATTATCTTGGTGTAACTTTCGTACTAAAGTATTGTACTCACTGAGGCGCAGGGGCATCGGTTCAACTTGGCGAGACTGACCAAATCCTGCACATAAAAGCAGAATCGCTTGGGTGTCAGGCTGTAATACATGGGTAAGCACTGCTATCTATCCTCCTTGGCTAAGTGAATTGAGGGCTAGAGCAAGTGGAAATACTTTACCACTGCCTGACTGGCGCAACAGAGCGGCAATCACTGTAAATGTCCAGCGAGAATCTACCATATCATCGATCAAGAAGACAGAGCCTGCCATTCCCTGCCAACGACTAACTGCAAATGCGCCATCTAGGTTCTTAGCTTGTTGAGTGCTATTCTTCATTTCTTTTTGTGGACGATTTTGTTTGATCTTTTTAACACAGGGAACAAAAGGAATGTTTAATTTATGAGCTAAACGATCAGCAAAGCTGGGCACTAGTTCAGGACGAGTGAGGGAAGGGACACAGGTTACCCATGTGGGAAAGGGATCGGGTTGCCAACGCTGAATTAAATCGTACACAGCATCCACCAGTTCATCACTAAAGTAATTATCTTGGTACTTGCCTTGTTTGACCAGATTTCCCCAACCTGCATCACCCCAAATTGATAATGCGCGACCAGTCTCAGCTCGTAAATTTTGAGGGATATTCCCTCTCCATGCGT
>Ga0272446_1000905_pt1 | contig 45107 bp, 37 predicted proteins | sample YNPCB0061_FD_194587 | JGI IMG/M metagenome (GOLD analysis project Ga0272446, IMG submission 194587) | Hot spring microbial mat communities from Yellowstone National Park, WY, United States - YNP-CB-006-1 | ecosystem: Environmental > Aquatic > Thermal springs > Hot (42-90C) > Sediment | place...
ACGAGAAGGGCGACCAGGAGACGCGCATCGACCTCTACGCCGACGCCTACGCGCATGCGTTCCTGTTCGGCGAAGGTGGCGGCGGCCAAGCCGGCCTTCTTCGCCTGGTCCGAGGCGCACCTGGCGGCCCTGGGCGAGCGCGCGCTCACCGCCGAGCAGCGACGGCAGCTCGAGTCGGTCGTGGCCTCCTGGCTGGCGGCGAACCGCGAGCTGACGCGGGTCGAGGGCGTGCGGCTCTCCGACTTCGCGTCGACGGCGGGCGCGGTCGCCGACGAGCGCACGTCGCAGGTGAAGGGGCTCCTGTCGAGCGTGAAGAGCGCGTCGCGCGCGGCGGATCAGGCGCTGCTGCTCGGCGAGCGCGGGCTGTTCCTGTTGCACCGCCTGCCGTTCCTCTGGCGGCTGCAGGCGCGGCTCGCGTCGCAGGAGCTCCTCGGCGACGCGATCGAGCGGCTGGCCGAGGGCCCCGACGCGCCGATCCCACGGCTCGCGGGCGCGGCGCGGCGCGTGCTCCGGCAGGGGCTCGCGCTCGTCGCTGTCGTCGGCGGCGCGGGGGTGCTCCTCTGGTGGCTCGGCCCGCGCGCGCGCCGCCGTGCGCTCCACCCGATCTGAGAGATGCCGAAGTACATCCGATCCGCGACGTGAGTCGGCCGTCACGGTGCGTACGTGCTCCGCCATGCGCGTCGCCCACGTCCCGCTCCTCCTCCTCCTCTGTGGCAGCACCGTCCGCGCGGAGCCGAAGCTCGGCGTCGAGGTGATCACCGACTTTCCGCTCCAGATCGGCGGCCAGATCTGGGCCGAGCTGCCGTGGCGGGTTCGCCTGTCGATGTCGTTCGGAGCGCTCCCCGATCCCTATCTGCAGACGATTCACGCCGTCGCCGTCTCCGCCGGCGCGTACGATCAGGCGACCGCGGATCTGCTGACCGAGGCGCTCGATCGCGCCTTCACCTGGCGCCTTCACATCGGGTGGCGCCCCTTCCCCCATCGCGGCGCGTACTTCGAAGGGGGGTTCGGCCTCCTCGCGCTCAATTCGGGGCTGGCGCTCGCGGACGTCATCGAGCTCGCGAGCGGTGTGCCGGCGCCGCGGGCCAGAAACGTCGGTCTCGGATTCAAGATCGACACGGTGGTCGAGACCCTCGGAATCGAGGTGGGCTGGATGTGGCAACCGTGGCGCGGCCTCACCCTGCGCGTCTCGCTCGGGTTCGCCGCCACCGTCGGCGCCCAGGTCTCCATTGCGCCCAACTTCCCCGCGCTCAGCGACCGGTCGTTCGTCCGGTTCGCGGAGAATTACGTGGCGGATCTGATTCAGCGGTACCTGTTCATTCCGACGGTCGGGCTGGCGGTGGGTTGGCGGCTGTTCTGACCGCCCCTTCCAACGCGCGCGGAAACGCGAGCGAAAGCTGCAGCCGCAGCGTCCAGAGCGGGCCGAACGGCGGGCGAACGACGTTCCAGAACGCCTGCGCCTCGAATCCGAGCGCGACCTTCGACTTGAACAGCTTCACCTTGCCGACGCCGCCACCGACGGGGACCAGCCACCCGCTGTTGTCGGGGGCGGTCCAGTCACAGACGATGTTCGGCGCGTACGTGAGGTACCAGCCCGCGGGGAGGTTGAGATCGACGAGGGGCTGCACGAGCAGCGTGTTCACGTCGATGCCGCTCTCGCGCCCGCCGACCGACCAGACGTTGGTCACGAACAGGCCCAGGACCCACCGCCCCGGCGTGACCACCACCGCCGCCGTCGGCCCGAGGGAGAACTTCCCCGAGTCGAGCGCCCCGAGCCCCTTCGCGGTGCCGGTCGGCAGCCGCATCGCCGGACCGACGCCCCAGAAGAGAATGCGTTTCGGTTTGAGACCGAAATACAGATTGATCGAGATATCGGCGAGGCCGAAGGTCCCGTCGGTCGGGCTCGCCACGTCGGGTTGCCACGCGAGCGGAATCCGCGTGAGGCCAATGAGGACCAGTCGCTGCGAGAGGCTGATGGGGACGGTCAGCTGCAGGTTGAGGATGTTCTGGGTGCGCTCGTTCGGACCGATGAGATAGCTCGTATTGTTTTGCACTTTCGCGTTGACGATATTCGCGATGGGGTTTTCGACCTGTTTCGCCGCCGCGAGCTCCTCGCTCTCCTCTGCGCGCGTCGTGCTGGCGGTGCCCACGACCAGAAGGAGCGCCACAGCCCAAGGTCTCATGCCGCGGGACATCGGTTGTCCGTCGGAGGCGGTCAATCAGCGCGCCGCCGTATTGCAGCGATCACGTCGCATGTCTACCTGGAGCCGATGCCGGAGGTGCCGATGCCGCCCGACTTCCGCATCGGCGAGGGGGGCCTGCTCCATCGGGTGGAGCGCGCAGCGCACCTGACCAGCCTCCGCCGCCAGATCCTCTCCGTCGTGGCGGCGACCTGGTTGCCGCTCGTGGTGATGGGCGCCGTGACGAAGCTGGTGGCCGGTCGCGAGCCGCCGCTCCTCGGTGAGCTCGCGGTCCACGTGCGCCTGCTCGTCGCCGCGCCGGTGTTTCTCTTCCTCGATCGGGAGTTTCCTCTGCTGTGCCGGAGCGCGCTCGACGATCTCGTCGCGGGGGCCTTCGTGTCGCCGGACGAACAGTCGCGGTTCGAGCGACTCGTCCGGCGCGCCACGCGGGTGGCGGACTCGTCGGCGGCCGAGCTGCTCCTCGCGGCGCTGGCAGTCGCGCTGGGGCTGCTCGGGGCGCTCGGCCTCGTTCCGCTCGGTGGGCTCGCGCGCGCGACGCCGATCACGCCGGTGCAGGGGTGGTACGCGCTCGTCGGCTGGCCCGTGTTTCAGTTCCTCTTGTGGCGGTCGCTGTGGCGCTGGGCGATCTGGGCCGCGATTCTCGTCGGGCTGTCGCGCCTGCGCCTGCGGATCGTCCCGACGCACCCCGATCGGCACGGTGGCCTCGGCTTTCTGACCGTGCCGTCGAACCGATATTGTGCGCTGCTGCTCTTCGCGCTCTCGAGCGTGCTCTGCGCGGAGTGGGGCACGAAGCTGACGTTCACGTCGCCGACGAGCTTCGAGCCGTGGGTGCTCGCGGTCGTCGCTGGCGGCGCGCTCGTCTCGTTCGGGCCGCTGCTCGTCTTTCTGCCGCAGCTCGACCGGGCGCGGCTGGCCGGGCTCACGCGCTGTGGTCTCGCCGCGACCGAATACGGCCGGCGCTTCGAGCGCCACTGGCCGGCGAACGGCGAGGTCTCGCTGTTCGGCGACGGCAGTCCAGTGGCGCTCGCGCAGGTGGGCGCGGTGTACCGCGACACCGTCGACCGCATGCGTCCGCTGCTCGTCGAGACGCGCGGTGCCGTCGCGCTGCTCGTGGCGACCCTCCTGCCGGTCGTCCCGGTGATGCTGGCGCACGTCCCTCGGGAGGACTGGAGCATCCTCCTCAACCTGATCACCGGCGGGCGCGTGCCGTGACGGCTCAGCGGCGCGGCGCTCTTCTTCCTCGCGGTGTTACCTTCGGATGCGCCGCGGAGGAGAATCCATGCATGCATTCGCTCGCGCCATCGCTCTGTGTGTGACGGTTTTTTGGGCCACCTCGGATGCGTGGGCCAAGGATCCAGCGCAGGGCGCCACGACGTACACGGTCTACGAAGGCTGGATGAGCCCGCAGCAGCAGCCCGGCGAGGAGTCGGACGCGCCCAAGGCGCTCTCGGCCGCCACCGGGCTCCAGTCCACGCAGCCGTCGGTGCCGCGCGAGCAGCGCAAGTCGCGCGGGTGGGGCCAGGTGCGCTTCAGCAAGGACCTCACCAGGGCCTTCGTCGACGTCGAGGTCACGGGCGTCAGCACCGCCGACGTGCTGATGTTCCACATCCACTGCGGGGCGCCCGGCGTGCTCGGGCCCATCGTCGTCGACTTCGGAACGCTCGGCAGCCTGCAGAAGATGCTGGCCAATGGAAAGCTGAGCGTGGAGCTCTCCAACAAGAACCTCACCTTCGTGAAGGACATGCCGCGTGGCCTCAAGCCGGCGCTGTCCGAGAGCTGCCCCGTCGAGATCGGCTCGCCCACGCAGTCGATGACGATCGCGGCGCTCGAGTACCTGGCGCGAAAGGGCGTGCTCTATTTCAACCTCCACACCAAGGCTAATCCCTTCTATGGCGAGGTGCGCGGGCAGATCTATCCCGCGACCGAGGGCACGTAGTCTGGCGAGGTCCCGCGAGAGGACTGGAGCGCGGCTCAGCGGCGCGCGGGAGGCTTCGCGGGCGGGAGCGGGCGGCGCTTGGGGGCGGGGGCCGTCGGGCGGCGAACGATGACGGGGGCGGCGACCGGTTCGGCGACGGGCGGCGGCGCGACGGGGATGCGCAGGACGATGGGCGCGGGCAGCGACGGTGGCGGCGCCGGGATGGGATCGAGCTGAAGGAGCTGGGGCTGGGGCGCGACGTGCGTGCGTGCGCCGGCGACCCAGCCGCCGCCGACGAGCATCGCGCCGACGGAGAGGGCGAGCGCGGCGCGGCGCACGATCGACGGCCAGGTGCGACGCGGCGACGCGGGGACGTCGGCCTCGATGTCGCTGTCGGCGACGGGGACGGTATCGGAGAGCACGAGGAGCTCGGTGGGCGCGTCGCGGTCGACGGGCGGGCGCAGGTCATCCACCGGGATGTCGACGGAGCCGGACGGTGTCGGCTCGAGCTCGGCGGCGGGGGCGTCGTCGACGGGAGCGAACACGGCCTCGGCGTCGGCCGAGCGCTCGACGTGAATCGAGAGGCGCGGCGCACCGTCGGCGACCTCGAGGCCGACCCAGCTCACCACGCCCGCCTGGTGCTCCCCGGGCGCGACCTCGGCGGCGACCGCGCCTCCGATGTGCAGCCACGGCAGGTCGGCCTCGAGCAGGAGGCCGTCCTCGGTGTGCGCGCGCGCCGTCGCGCGGATCGGCGCCGGCCACATCGGGAGGCGGATGCGGACCTCGCGGGCGAAGGTGCTCGTCGGCTCCTTCGGCGCCGCGTCGATGAACTGCTGCAGGCGCACCTGCGCGCCGTCGTCGACCTCGACGAACTTCAACGCCACCGCCGTCGCGCCGTCGCCGTCGGCCGGGTCGCGCGCGTCGACACGCACCACCTCGCCGGTCAGCGTCATCGCGTCTCGCTCGTCGCCGAGCGAGACGGTCACCGCCAGCCGCGCCCCGGGCTCGAACGGCTGCGCCGCCTCCACCAGCATCCCGCCCGTCGACAAATTGACCGCGCGTCCTTCGACGACGGCCTCCCCGTCGGGGCCCTGCAGCGTGACCGGCCCCTCGTGCTTCACCCGCGGCGCGATGAGAGAGCGCATGGCACCACTTTACCGACGGCACCCAGGTTGTGAATTTTTCGCCGACCGATTCCCGTCTAGCGATTACCGCAGGTATCCGTCACGAACGGAACTTGACGGATACGAGCGAACGAATGCCTCCACCCGCCCGTCGCCGGGCGGACACCACCGATCGAAGAGCCGACACAAATCGCTTTGAGCCGCCCCGCCCGCTACACGACGCCTTACTCACAACGTTGTTGAGACGAATTCCATCGCCCTCCAGAATCCAAACACCTATCTGATTGGAGCCATTCGCGACGCACCGTCGAGCCCCGGCGCGAGCTCTTCTCTCGCGTCGCCTGCTCGAGCACCTGCACCGCGTCGAGATCCTCCGCCGCTCCAAAGAGTTGTCTATCAATCGCCACTTTTCAAAGACGCGCCTATTCGAGCTCCCGAGATACCGTTCTGCCCGGAGTGCGGGTAATTCGTTTGGTTGCGTGCCGGTGTTGCTTGCGGCGTGCGGGTCAATACCCCGCGTGCTGAACAGAGAGTCTTCCCGGCGATCGCCTGCTATCAGGCCGTTCTGACGAGCTGTCCTTAGCGGCCGCTGAAGAGGCGGCGCATCCAGCCGCCGGTGCGCGGCGGCGGGGTGGGCGGCGCGACGGTGGGGCGACCGACGAGCCAGCCGCTCACGAGCGCGAGTGCGCCGACGGCGGGCGTGCCCTCGAGGACGGCGGGGTCGGCGACGACGTCGAGCGCGCCGGGCAGCGTGGCGACGCGCGCGTGGAGGAATGACCGGCTGGTCAGCGCGTTCACCGGACGCGCCACCGACTCGACGCGGCCGGCGAACAAGACCACGGCGCGCTCCCCCACCGTCGCGCCCGCCTCGGCGAACATCCCCGTCGGCATGAACGACTCCGTCGCGAGTCGCATCGGCTTTCCAGTCGCGGCCATCGGCTCGTCGCCGAACCAGGCCGCCTGCCCGTCGGAGAACGCCTGCTCCGTCGCGAAAAACGACGCCTGGTGGGCGAACGCCACCACCTCCAGCGGGAAGTCGCGCGTCCCGTCGGCGAGCCACGTCCGATAGGGCACGAAGTGGAGCCACTGCGCCGTCGTCCGCGTCACCAGCTCGCCCGCGTCGTCGAGGACGTCGCAGTCCGCTCCGCCGCAGTGCGCGCACTCGGGGTCGAGCGCGGCGGCGTGGGTGCGCACCCGCCAGCGCGTCGGCGACGGGCTGACGAAGTACGGCGTCACGCAGGCGATCTCCGGCGGCGCGTCCGCGTGGATGGCGACCGACGCACCGCTGGCGTCGGTCCAGCGGACGTGGCGCGCCGGCGGCGTCGCGGGCGCGTCGTCGACCGCGCCCTCCATCACCTGGTCGATCAAGCGGACGAACCCGTCCTGGCCGTCGGCGGCGAGGCCGATCGAGGAGAAGTGGCTCATGGAGAAGAGGTCCTGAAACGAAGACGGCCCAGGTGATGGTCACCTGGGCCGTTCGGTGTTGCTCGGTTGTGCGAGGGGGGGGACTCGAACCCCCACGGTGTTACCCGCTAGCACCTCAAGCTAGTGCGTCTACCAATTCCGCCACCCTCGCGGCGAGGCGGCTACTGATAGCCGCGGGCTCCGCCCGTGTCAAGAGTCTTTCGATGCGGGGGCTTCGCCCCCTGCGCCCCCGCGCCTCGCTTGGCGAGTCTTCGGACTACTTTCCGATGAGGCCGCGGATGAGGGTGATGATCCCGACGACGATGAGGCCGATGAAGACGCGGCCGGTGCCGGCGGCGGACAGGCCGATGCCGGCGACGAGCATGATGGCGCCGATGGCGATCGTCCCGCCGTTCGGGCCGCCACCGGACCGCAGCGCCTGCGACTCCCGCTCGCGCGCCGCGCGCTCGTACTTCTCGGGATCCTGATTCGGCATCGTCACGCTCATCGGCCCTCCTCCACGCTGCGTCCGTTGGGCCATTGTACGCGATCGCGTCGAGCCCCTTCCGGCTATACTGACCCCTCGTGTTGCGCACCACCTCCCCGACGCCCCGCCCCCCGCGCCTGTCGCGCGCGGCGCTCATCATGGGGGTCTACACGCTGCTCGGCGTGACGGCGGTCGTCTGGAGCTGGCTGCGCGGCGACGGGGACGTCTACCGGATGCCGAGCTCGACGCCGTCGCGCATGGCGCTCAGCCCGCTGCTCGGCCTCCTCCTCGGCCTCGTCGTCGTCTTCCTGTCGCGCTGGGCGACGCGGCGCTTCGACTGGGCGCGCGTCCTGCACCGCGAGTTCCACGCCATCGTCTACGAGCTCACCTCGCGCGAGATCGTCCTCCTCGCGCTGTTCTCGTCGGTGGGCGAGGAGCTCTTCTTCCGCGGCGCGCTGGTGCCGCACATCGGCGTCGTCGCCTCGAGCGTGATCTTCGCCCTCCTCCACTTCCGGCGCGACCGCCGGTTCGTGCCCTGGACGATCATGTCGTTCGTCATGGGGCTCGTCCTCGGGGTCATGTACGTCGAGGTTGGCGATCTGGGCGGGCCGATCGTGGCGCACTTCACGATCAACCTCCTCAACCTGGCCTACATCGCGCGCACCGTCCTCCGTGCGTAACGCGCTCGTCTCCCTCGCACTCATCGCCACCTGCGGGCTCGCCCGCGCCGACGAGATGTCGGGCGCCGACAAGCTGCGCGTCGTCTACTCGCCGCAGATCGCCTGGACCTCGGGCGGGCTGCCGCTCGTCCCCGTGCGCGTCATCGAAGGGCGCGACGAGGTGCGCCTCTCGGGCGGCAAGGTGCGCGTGCTGCCCGACGGCGAGGGCGGCGCGGCCGTCACCGGCGGCCACCGCTTCAATGTGCGGGTCAAGAACGGCCGCCCGTCGGTGGTGCGCTGGCACGTGGTCGTCGAGCGCCACCGCCCCGGCGCCGCCGAGCTCCCCGAGGCGCTCCAGCGCTGGCGCGCGCGCGGGTTCACCACGAAGACGTTCGAGATCGGCGCCCTCGTCGGCATCCGCGGCCAGGTGCTCGACTCGCGGCGCGTGCTCGTCGCGGTGGCGCCGCAGACGACCGAGGCGGCGGCGCGCGCCGAGGCGCGCAAGCTCGGCGAGGCGCACAAGCTGACCGGCGCCGCCGAGCCGACCGTCCACCCCGAGCTCGTCGAGCGCCCGCGCGGCCTGGTGGTGGCCACCGACGAGAACGGCGTCTCCGTCGAGAACGAGGGCATCCTCTGGTTCTCGCCCGGCCCGTCGGGCGGCGCGCTCGAGGTCGAGGACGTCGATCGCGAGGGCGGCGGGCGCGAGTCGCGCCGCTACGCCGGGCTGGTCTACGTCACCGTCGACGGGAGCGGCCGCCTCGCGGTGGTCAACGCCGTCGCCGAGGATCGCCTCCTCGCCGGGCTCGTCCCGGCCGAGATGCCCGCCTCCGCCCCGCCCGAGGCGCTGAAGGCGCAGGCCATCGCCGCGCGCAACGAGCTCTTCGCCAAGCTCGGCACGCGCCACCTCACCGACCCCTATCGCCTCTGCGCACGCCAGCACTGCCAGGTCTACGCCGGCGTCGGCAGCGAGGACGCGCGCGCCACCGCCGCCGTCGAGGCGACGCGCGGCGAGCTCCTGGTCCGCGACGACCACATCATCGACACCCTCTACTCGTCGTCGTGCGGCGGCCACGGCGAGGACAACCAGCGCGCCTTCGGCGGCGCGCCCGAGCCGTCGCTCGCCGGCCGCCCCGATCTCGACGGCGCGACCAGCGGCGCGCGCTTCGCCACCGTCGACGAGAGCAACGTCGCCGCCTTCCTCGCCGAGGCCGGCAAGGCGCAGCCCTTCTGCGCGCGCGGCAAGGGCGCGACCACCTTCCGCTGGTCGCAGCCGCTCGAGCTCGACGTGATCGGGCGCCGCACGGGCGCGGGCGAGGTGCGCGACATCGTCGTCAAGGAGCGCGGCGTCTCCGGGCGCGCGACGCTGATCACCGTCGTCGGCGCGGCCAAGTCCGTCGACGTGCGCGGCGAGCTGGCCATCCGGCGCGCGCTCGGCCCCGGCGATCGCATCTTGAAGTCGTCGCTGTTCGTGCTGCGCGCGCGCCGCGACGCGGGCGGGCGCCTCGTCGAGCTGGTCGCCGACGGCGGCGGCCACGGCCACGGCGTGGGGATGTGCCAGCAGGGCGCGATCGGGCGCGCCGAGGCGGGCCAGAGCTACCGCCAGATCCTCGAGCACTACTATCAGGGCGCGACGGTGCGCCGCTATTACTGATAGACAGGAATCAGGTTGACAGGCGCGGGCCGCGGCGCGAATGTGCCGCGCGAGCCCACGAGGGTACGGCTCGGGAGGGACCGATGCAGCTCGCGCAGGGACGGGTGAAGTGGTTCAACGACGCCAAGGGCTACGGCTTCATTCAGCGGGATCAGGGCCCCGACGTCTTCGTGCACTACAGCGCGATCCAGGGTGACGGCTTCCGGTCGCTGACCGAGGGGGAGGCGGTCCAGTTCGAGCTCATCGAGGGGCCGAAGGGCCTCCAGGCCTCGAACGTCCAGAAGGTCTAGCTACCCGCCGCTTCGCCGGCGCAGCGTCAACAAGAGCGCCAGCGGAAACGGCGCGCGCAAGATCGCCTGACGCGTCGCCGCCCCCTCCATCGCCTCGTAGCCCCTGAGCGCGTTCTCGTTCGCCCCCGCCTTCGCCGCCTCGTCGTGCGCGGCGATGATGCGGGGCTTCACGAGCGCGAGGTGCACCCCGACGGAGGCGCCCAGCACGACGAGCGCCGCCAGCGACCAGGCCTGCGCCGCGCGCTGCGCCCAGGGCCGCGCCCGCACCAGCCCGACCCCGACGAGGATCAGCCCCACCGCCATCACCGGGATGAGCGCGGCGACGCCCTTCATCAGCGTCGCGACCGGCGCCAGCGCCGCCTCGAGCCGCTGCGGCTCGACGACGGCCGGCTCGGCGGCGTAGCGCGCCTGCCACACCGACGAGAGCAGGAAGGCGAGCGCGTGGACGGCGAGGTCGAGCGCGCCGGCGACGATGGCGACGATGCCGAACGTGCGCAGGCGCTTCTGGAGGTCGGGCGTGGTCATACCGGGGGCGTCGATAGCACGCGCGGCGTCAGCGCGCGAGCCCCGCGACACGCCAGCCGGTCGACGACTTCTTCAGAAAGAGGACGAACTCCTCGCTGCCGATGCGGCCGGTGGCGAAGAGCATCTCGTCGTCGCCGCCGGGCGGGAGGCCGCCGAGCTTGCCGCGCAGCCCCGCGGGCGTGAGGACCTCGAACTTCTCGACGGAGCCACGCGTCGCCGGCGCCTCGGCGAGGAGCTGGCGGAACATCGACTTCAGCTTCGCCGGGTCGCGCGCCGCGACGTGGCCGCCGGCGACGAAGGGGGTCGCGCTCCAGCCGGCCATCCAGCCGACGTCGCCGCGCGCGTAGGCGGCGAACCAGCCCTCGGCGGCGCTGCGCGCCTCGGCGGTGACGACGGGCACGGCGCTCGCGAGCGCCTGCGAGGGAGACGGCTGCGGCCTCACCGTCGGGCGCTCGTCGTCGTCGCTGTCGCCGCCGCGGGTGAGGCGGCGCGGCGGCGGGCGGCGCTCGTCCTCGTTCGGCGCCTCGGTGACCGCCGCCGCCGGCGACGAGGGCGCAGGCTTCGACGGCGCCGTCCGCGCGCTCGGCCCCGCCGCCGCAGTCCCCGTCCCGAGGAGCGCCGCGCGCGCCTGCGCCTCCTTGCCGGCGGCGTGCGCCTCCTTGTGGCCGGCGCCGGTCTCCGTCGTGTCGTGCGGCTGCTCCTGCCCCGGCATCGTGAGGATGTAGGGGTCGACGCCGAACGTCCCGCAGGCGCGCTCGTCGCGGTGGAACTGCCAGTCCATGTAGACCTTGCCGTTCGTCGAGCGGATCGCCTTCGGCGGGATGGGGAACGGCGCCGCCGACATGACCGAGTCGATCGCCGCCACGTCGAAGCCGAGCACGCCCGAGCCGCGCACGATCGTCACCTTGTCCACCTTGCCGTCGGGGTTGATGACGATCTGGATCTGCGTCCAGAGGTTCTCGTCCTCGTACGGCCCGCGCCGCCCCTCGATGTCGGCGAGGAAGCCGAAGGTGAACAGCTTGTGGATCTGGCGGTGCATCGCCGTGATGTAGGCGGCGAAGGGCGAGGCGCGCGTGCCGAGCTCCTGCTGGTTGCCCGGCTTCACGTCGGGGGTGAAGTTCTCGATGGTCGAGCGCATCACCTTCGCCTTGGCGAGGTACTTCGAGTAGTAGCCCTTCGGCAGCGACCGCTCGGCGCGCGCGGCCTCGCGGCGCTCCTTCTCGGCGACGTCGAAGCCCTCGACGCGGTCGTAGGCCTTGTGGTCCAACTTCAAGTTCGCTTGAAGTCCGGCGCGCGGGGCGCGGCCCGGATCGCGATCGCTGCCGGCGCGCGCGCGCGGCAGATCGCCCTTCTCTCCCTCGGCGACCTCGGTGCCGTCGCGGGCCTTGGCCTTCTCGGGCCCCTTCGGGACGAGGTCGCGCATCGCCAGCGGCCCGCGCTGCGTCTTCTCGGGCGTCGGCTGCGGCTTGACGTCCTCGCCCGCCTCGGGGACGCCGCGCGGCAGCGTCTTGTCCGGCCCCTTGCGATCCTGGAGCTCGGCGATCTTCTGGTCCTTCGCGCCGGGATCGGGATCGCGGTTCTGGTTGTTCGGATCGTCGGCGCTCGACTTCTCGTTCTCCGACTCGACGTTGCGGAGGAGGTTGGTCTCCTTGGCGCGCGTCTCCTCGGCGGCGCGGTGGTTCTTCTGCGCCAGGTACTTCGCGTCGGCGTTGTCGGCCTCGTCGGGGAACTTGTCCTGGTCGACCATCTGCTTGCGCTTGTCGACGAGGATCGGCAGCGGCGGGGGCGGCGCCTCGGGCTTGGGCGGCGGCGGCGGCTCGGGCTTGGGCGGCTCGGGCGGCGGCGGCTTCGGGGCCTCGACGGTGGCGGGCTCGGGCGGCGCCGGTAGCTCGGGCTTCTTCTCCGGCTCCTTTTTTTCCTTCTGGGCCTCGGGCTTCTCCGGCTTCGGGGCCTCGGGCTTCTCGGGCGTCGGCGGCGTCTCGTCGGGCTTGGCGCTCGAGTCGTCCGACGGCGGGTTGGGATCGATGTAGGCGACCTCGACGGGCCGCTCGGGCTTCTCGACGAGGGGCGCGAGGACGCGCGGGATGACGACGGTGACGTGGAAGACGACGGAGACGATCGCCGCGACGACGAAGTCGCGCCAGCGGAAGCGTCCGCGGCGAGGCTCGGGTGTCGTCGGTGGCTGCACCCGTGGATCCTAGCGCCAGCGAGCGCCCGCCGCCACGGGGACCGAGCGTCAAATACGGCGGTAGACCCCGACGACCAGCCCGATCAGGTTGACGCTCTTCCACTCGCGCTTGCGCACGATGATCGGCTGCAGCCGCGCGTTCGCCGGCTTGAAGACGATCTGGTCCTTTTCCGGCTCGGGCCAGAAGTACTTCACCGTCGCCTCGTCGTTGATCATCGCCACGACGATGTCGCCGCGCTTGGCCGAGAGCTGCTTCTTCACGAAGATGAAGTCTCCGTCGAAGATGCCGGCCTCGATCATCGAGTCGCCCTTCACCTTGAGGGCGAAGACCTCGCGGTTCTGCCCGAGGAAGAAGCGGTCGACCTTGACGGTGTCGTCGGCCTGCTCGACGGCGAGGATGGGCTCGCCGGCGGCGACGCGGCCGAGGATCGGGACCTCGATCATCTGCCCCGTCGGGCCCGCGCCCTCGAGGGAGATCGGGCGCAGCGCGCGCGACTTGAGATCCTCGCGCTCGAGGTAGCCCTTCTTTTCCAGCGCCTTCAGGTGATCGTTGACGCCGTTCGTCGAGCGGATGCCGAGGTGCTCGCCGATCTCGCGCAGCGTCGGCGGGTAGCCGCGCTCTTCGATCGAGTGGCTGATGAAGTCGAGGACCGCGCGCTGTCGATCGGTGAGCGGGGCCTTGTCGTCGCTGCGGAAGTCTGCCCGGAGGTCTGGGGGGTGGCCGCTCATGCTCATCGTCGGTCGCCTCGGCGTCTCAAGGGATGAGACCTGAACAAATTGGAGGCTACTGAACAGGTGAACCCTCGTCAAGTTTTCTGCTAAACAAGATTGGTGCGCGTCGCCCTCGTCGTCGCCCTGGTGGTCGTCCCCCTCGGTTCTGCCTCCGTCGCCAGCGCGGCCGGTCCGTCGCTGAGCGCGATCGCCGTGCGGCTGCCCGAGCCGCGCGAGCTGGCGCGCGCCGCGAAGTCGAAGGACGACGCCGAGCTCGAGCGCGTCGCCTCGCGCCTCGGGGCGGTGCGCGTGGCGCGCGTGGCGGCCTCGGGCAAGCGCGACGAGCGCCTGGCCGCGCTGCGGGCGCTGCCGCTCCTCCCCGACGGGTGGTCGCAGCTCGAGACGCTGGCGCGGCTGACCGGCGACGGCGACGCCGAGGTGGCGACGGCGGCGGGCGAGGCGGCGCGGCGCATCGCCGAGGGGATGACGCCCGACGCGCTCGAGCGCGAGGAGGTGCCGCGCGACGCGCCGGGGCGGGCGGCGGACGCGCTCCTCACGGCGGCGCGCAAGGAGGCGATCGTCGTCGACGCGCGGGTGGCGCTCCTGGCGGCGGCGGCGGCGCTGCGTCAGGTGGCGCGCGTCGACGAGGCGCCCTTCGTGAAGCTGGCCTCCGACAAGGAGCCGGCGGTGCGGCGCGCGGCGCTCGAGGCGGTGGCCGGCGGCGCGGGCAGCGACGCGCTCCTCGAGCAGGCGGTGGCGTCCGATCCGTCGGTGGACGTGGCGGCGGCGGCGGCGGCGGCGATCTGCCGCGACGTCGCCTCGTCGGCGCCCGTCGAGCCGCCCAAGCAGAAGCCGGGCAAGCCGGCCCCGCCGCCGTCGGAGGCGAAGCTGGCGGCGATGGCCCCAGGCGCGGCCTCGCGCGCGGCGGCGGAGGCGCGCGCCCAGCGCATGGCGGCGCCGGCGCGCGAGCGGCTGCGGCAATTGGCGCTAGACGACAAAGTGCAGCTCGCCGATCGGCTCGATCTCCTCGGCTGCCTGCGCGTCGCCCAGCAGCCGGCGGACAAGACGGTCCTCGATCAGCTCTCGCAGTCGAAGACGGCCAACGAGGCGCTGCGCCGTCGCGCCCGCTCGCTCGGCGGGCGCTGAGCCGATGCTGCCGCGGCTCGACGGGGCGGGCGCCATCGCGCGCACCGAGGAGGTGCTGGCGATCGCCGCCCACGCCGACGCGCACCCGTCGTCGCCGGCGCTCGGGCGGCTGCGGCGCGCCGTCGCCGCGAGCGAGCGCGGCCCGGCGTCGATCGAGGCGGTGTTCGCCCTCATCCGGCTCTCCGACGTCGATCCGGCGCGCCGCGAGTCGGCCGCGGCGCTGGAGGCGTTCGCCGCGCGCGCCGGCGGCTCGCCCGGCGCGATCGCCCACGCGGGGGCGCTGCTCGTCGAGGATCGCGTCGACGAGCTGGCCGCCGAGATGACCACCAGCGGCCTCCTCGTGCGCCACGCGCCGCAGGCCTACCTGCACCTCCGACGCGTCCCGCCCGGCGCGGCGGCGCTCTTCGCCACCTGGCAGCGCGCGCTGGCGCGCGGCACCACCGACCTCGGCTCGACCGCCTACCGCGCCTTCCTCGGCGACGTCGCCGAGGCCGCCTTCCGCGCGCTCCAGCACGGCGCCGACGCCGCCCAGCTCCTCGGCGAGGAGGGGCGCGCCTTCTTCGTCGACGCGGTCTGCGCCGAGCTCGGCGGGACCACCGACTTCGTGGCCGCGCGGGCGATGGCCTGGCTCCTCGGCGCGCTGGCCCAGAGCGACGACGCCGCGCGCGCCGCCATCGAGCGCGCGCGCACCCGCTTCCGCGCCCCCGCCTTCCAGCGCGACTGCGCCGTCATGCTCGCCGGCGACCCCTGGCCCCCGCGCTGACGGTGCCAGCTGCGCCGCCGCGGTGGCTCGCGTGCCGCCTCCATCACACGGAGAACGTGAGTCCGGAGCTCAGACGGAGTTTTCCTGTCATTCAGAAAATCTCCGTCTGCGCTCCGCGCCCCTTGCTCCGTGTAAAAGGAAGCGCGTCGGACCGCGACGTCGCGACGATCATGCGACGGAGCGGCGGCTCGGATACCCGGCGGGCGACGATCAGCGACGGGGCGGCGCCGCCTCGCGGATGAGCGCGCCGCGCTGGTCGTCGAGCACGAGGAGCGCGAAGCGATCGACGCGATCGAGCTCGTCGGTCGACAGCGTCGCGTAGTCGAAGCGGCCGCGCACGTCGGTGTAGCCGTCCTTGTAGAAGCGCACGTCGCCGTCCTTCATGCGCGCGTAGCACTTCACGTAGGCGCGCGGCACCGGGCGTCCGTTGGCGCGCTCGCCGACGCGCACCTCGCCGAAGGTCTCGACGACGTCGAGCGCGAGGTCCTGCGCGAAGCAGGGCTGGGCGCGGCGGATCCCGGCGGCGCTGGCCTCCACCACCAGATCGCCGCCGAGGTCGGCCGGGATCTCGACGCGGGTGGTGCCCGATTTTTTGTCTAGCGCGACGCGCAGCGCCCGGTTCGGCGCGATGTACGAGAAGCGGCTGACCTCGCCGAGCACGAAGGGCTGCCGCGAGAAGAGCACCTCGACGTCGAGCCGATAGAAGGCGAGCTGCGCCGCCTCGACGTTGCGGTGGGTGAGCACCACCGCCCGCCCCTCGATGGCCAGCTCGAGCGCCGGCTCGCTCTCGGCGAGGCGCGCCTGGCGCCGGGCCGCGTCGTCCCCCGCTCCGTCGACGGCGCCGGCGGTGACGCCCGCCGCCTCGTCGAGCTGGGCCAGCGCGTCCTGGAAGCGCCGCCGCCAGCGCAGGACCGGGTGCGCGCGGTGGCGCGTGGCGATCGCGCGCGCGTCCTCGAGGCGCTCCTCGATGAAGGCCGCCCACACGCGGAGATAGTCGAGCTGCAGCCGCTCGCGCACACCCGCCTCGTCGACGGTGCGGAGCATCGCGAGGCCCTCCTCGAAGCGATCCTGAAGGAGCAGGTAATAGGTCGCCGCCAGCCGATCCTCGGCGTCGAGCGGCGGCCGCTTGTAGGCCAGGATCGCCAGGAACGTCCGCCACTGCAGCGCGAGCCGATCGTTCAGGATCTCGCGCTTGCCGCCGAGGCGGTGCGCGCGCGCGTTGACCAGCGGCGCGTACTCGAGGTGCTCGAAGCGGCGCCGCTCGAGGGGGTCGCTCACCGCCAGCGGCCCGTCGAAGAGGAGCCCCGCCTGATCGAGGAGCCCCGGCTCGTTGGCGAGGAGGTCGCGCACCCGCGGCAGATCCGCGTGCTTGACAGAATATCCCCACACGTCGCGCGCCCAGGCCCGCCGCCGCTCGAGGAGCGCCACCGCGCGATCGTAGAAGCCGCGCTCGGCGAGGCGCCAGGCGCACAGCGACAGATCCAGCCGATCGACGTTCTCGCGCTCCAGCATCGCCAGGACATCCTCGTCGCTGGCGTGCTGCGACACCCAGGCCCACGAGCCGGCGTCGACCTCGCTCGGCGCGGTGAGGACCGGCACCTTGCGCGGGGCCGCCGCGGCGACGAGCGCCTCGCCGCGCGCGCAGTGCACCGGGAAGTGCGGCGCGTCGCCGGGGAGCGGGAAGTAGAAGGCGTACTCCATCGTCTGCGTGGCGTAGGGCTCGAGGCGGATGGGCGCCCCGCGCGTGACGAAGCCGGCGCGCACCGGGATGGCGCCGCGCGGGATCTGGAGCAGCACGTCGAGCTTCTGGCGCGTCGAGGTCGGATTGGTCAAGGCGACCTGACAGACGTAGACGGTGTGGACCAGGAACTCGTCGACGTACTTCTCCACCGCCTCTCCGTCGACCCAGCGGGTGCGGTCGTCGTCGCGCAGGTAGTTCTGCCCGACGAGGATGGTGCCGCCCGACGGCGGCGCGGCGGGGCGGAGCTGCTCGTGGAAGACCAGGAGCGGCGCGCGCGGGCGCATCCGCAGACGCCCCGCCTCGACGGAGACGTCGGGCGGCGGCGCCTCGAAGGGGAGGTCGAGCACGGCGAGGGCGAACATCACCTCGGCGAACGACGACGACGCCAGCGTGAGGTGCGGCGATAGGAACGGCCCGCCCGCGTGCCGCGCGAGGTCGCGCCACAGCTCGTTCGGCGCGATGAGCTCGGGGCCGAGCTGCGAAAGTGGGACCTCCAAGTAATGCGTCTCGGCCCACTCGCGCGTCTTCTCGACGGTCTGGTAGCTGGGACGGTAGGCCTCGCGCAGCGAGAGGTCGTCGTCGAGATCGGCGCGGCGCGCGGCGCGCTTCCTCATCGGCGCGGCGGCGCGCGGCGGTGGCGCCGGCGGCGGCATGCCTCCACCGCCCGCGCCGCCCGGCCCGCCCATCGAGTAGCCGGTCGCCGGCGACGACGCGGGCATCATCACGGTCTTGTCGGCGTCGCGCTTGCGCTCTTCGCGCGAGGCGGCGACGACGACGTCGGGCTCGGTGTCGAGCGCGCTGCCGGCGAGGACCACGCGGAAGCGCGCCTCCTCGGCGTCGGGATCGGGCGGGCGCAGCTCGCAGCGATCGGAGAGGTGGCGCGCGATCTCCTCGCGCTCGCCGGGGCCGAGCCGCCCGGCGAGGAGCGCGCGCTCGGCGGCGTTCAGGCGAGCGAAGCCCTGCGGCGTGAGGTGCGGCGCCAGATTTTCGTCGAGCAGATAATCATCGAGGAAGGTGCGCCGCCGCTTGTTGCGCAGATAGAGGCGGATGACCTCGTCAAAGAAGGCGGGATCCTTGCGCGAGAGGAAGAGATGGAGCTCGTGACAGGCGAGCTCGTCGTAGCGCGCGCGCTTCTCCTCGGGCGTGAGCGACGGCCAGCGGGCGATCCAGCCGGCGACGCGATCGAGGCGCTTGTCGCTGCACAGCGCGCGCAGGATGCCGAAGGCGCGGCCGATGGTGTCGACCGGCTGGAGCCGCGCGGTGGAGGCGTCCTCGACGACGAGCTCGCCGCCCTCGGCCACCGCGGTGATCTCGCGGCGGCGGACGAAGTGCTCGTCGGCGGGGAGCGCGCGCTCGAGGCGCAGATCGCGCGTGGCGTCGCGCCGCTCGGCGAGCGGCAGGTGGCGCTCGAGGGCCGCCTCGCCGTCGACGGCGACGATGCGCAGGTGGCCCGCCCGGCCGAGCTCGGCGCGCGGCACGCGGACGAGGCCGTGTTCGTCGGGGCGCAGGTTGGCCAGCACCACCGCCGGCGCCGGCAGGAAGTCGAGCGTCGCCGAGCCGGCGGCGCCGCCCCCGTAGCGCTCGGCCTCCTCGTCGGCGGCCATCTCCGCGGCCGGCATCGGGGCGCCGGCCGTCGGCATCGAGGCGTAGGCCTCGCCCCCCTTGGCGTGCTGGAGCGCCGTCGAGGTCTGGCGCACCGGCCACGGGTTGAGGAGCAGCCCGGGGCGCTCGAGGAGGACGCCAGCCATGCGGCGCGCGCGGCGACGATCGAAGACGTAGCGGATCTCGTCGCCGACGTCGCGGCCCGAGAGGTGCTGCGAGCGCGGCGGCGGCCAGGAGAGCGCGCGCGGCTCGACGGTGACCGCGCGGCCGAGCGGCTCGAAGGCGCGGAAGGCGGGCGCGAAGCGCGCGCCGAGGAGGTGGACGCGCGTCGACGAGGTGGCGCCCTGGAGCCGGATCTCGACGGCGTCGGCGTCGGCGCGCGCCTCGGCGATGGCCAGCGCCGGGGCGCGGCGCAGCTCGAGGAGGCCGTCGCGATCGAGGAGCCACCCGGCGAGCTCGTTGTCGCCGGGGGCGTAGCGGATCGCGACGATGGCCTCCTCGTCCTTCAGGTGCAGCTCGAGCTCGACCGCGTCGGTGGCGCGGATGGCCAGCGCGCCGTCGACCAGCTCCAGCGACGAGAAGCGGTCGCGGAGCGGCAGGCCGCGCACGGTCTCGACGAGCGCCACGCGCTCGCGGGTGAGCGGGCCGTCGAAGGGCAGGCGCAGCTCCTCGCCGAGGCGGCCGTGGAGGCGCGCCGGGCGGCGGGTGCGCGCGACCGGGACGGCGAAGCTGCGCTCGAGGCCGCCGGGGGTGGCGGCGTCGACGGTGGCGATGCCGTCGAGCGCGCCCAGCTCGACGCGGCCGGCGGCGTCGGTCTGGAGGGTGACCTCGATGGTGCGCGTCACCTCGCGGTGGTGCAGGCCCAGGCGCAGCGCGACGCCGGGGCGCGGCTCGCCGCTCTTGCCGAGGTAGGACAGCACGAAGCCGCCGTCGGTGGCGGCGAAGTGCAGGTCGGCGATCTCGGCGCCGTCGTCGAGGCCGTTGATCTCGAGCGCGCGCGTCGCCGCGACGTCGATGCGGCGCGCCTCCGTGAGGCTGCGGACCTTGCCGCGCACGGTGAGGGTCAGGCTGCGCAGCTCGTCGGGGACGGCGAAGTCGGCGATCGCCTCGGCGTCGTCGGAGAGCGTGAGCGGGATGTCGCGCGTGGCGGTGGCGCCCGCGCGATCGACGGCGGCGATCGACAGCACCGCCTCCTCGACGAGCGTCACGCTGGCGGGCGCGCCGGCGATGGCCAGCGACGGGCGGATGAGCGCCCGCGCCTGCGCCCCGCGCACCAGCGACTCGCGGTCGACGTAGATGCCCGCGCCGAAGTCGATGCTCTCGGCGCGGTGCTCGAAGGTCGCCTCGGCGACCAGCGCGCCGGCCCGGAGGAGGATGGTGCGCGAGCGATTCCCGATAGACGAAAATGGGATCAGGATGCGCCCCTCGGCGTCGGCGGCGTGCTCGCGCCCCTCGAACCAGATGGAGGCCTGGGGCAGGTGGCGGCCGTCGTCGTCGACGACGTGGAAGACGTGGCCGGCGGCGCCGGCGCGCTCGATGGCGCGCAGGCCGCCCTTGCGGAGCAGCGCGCGGCTCGAGCGGCCGTTGCCGATCAGCTCGACGACGAAGAGGCCGGGGCGGGCCAGCTCGGGGAGCTCGATGCGGTGGCGCAGGCGGCGGATGGGGGGCGTGCCGTCGAAGGAGAGGACCCGCTCGTCGGCGGCGATGAGGCCGTCGAGGTCGACGCCGGTGTCGACCGCGCGCCCGTGCGCCAGCGCGTAGCGCCAGCCGTCGAGCTCGAAGACCTTCATCGTCAGCGACGGGACGTTCTTCACGTCGACCTCGAGGACCACCGGGTCGGCGGCGCGGAGGCGCGTGGGGTTCTCGGGCGCGAAGGTGAGCTCGACGGCGTCGCGCAGCTCGGCGAGGCGCGCCGGGCCGAGGACCGCCGACCAGCGCGCCTCGTCGGGGGCGCCGGCCAGCAGCTTGGCGACGGCCTGTAGCTCGCGCAGCCAGTCGACGCGCACCCACGCGGCGAGGTCGTCGACCTCGTCGGCGTCGACGAGCAGGCGCGAGAGGTGGTGGCGCACGATCGGCTCGTCGTCGGTAAGCGTGGCGACCGCCAGCCCGGTAACCCCGCCGCCGAGCTCGACGAAGGTGGCGTTGGCGTCGGCGTGGCGCTTGCGCCAGGCGGGCTCGACCCAGGAGGCGTTGCGCGGCAGCTTGAGGTACTCGACGAGGCGCGCGCGATCGGTGCGGCCGCGGCGGCGATCGACCTCCAGCAGCTGGAGGAGGAGCTGCGCGCGCAGCGACGTGAAGGCCGCGGGCAGCGTCGCGACGTAGCGCCAGACGCGCTCGAGGTAGGCCTCGCGCGCGTCGAGGTCGGCGTCGAGGTCGACGTCGGTGCGCGGCTGGAGCCGGGCGAGGCGCGCCTCGACGAAGGCGGGCTCGGCGGCGAGCGCGGGGCGGCCGCGCACGAGCTCGTCGAGCTGATCGCTGGTGAGCCGCTGGTGGATGGGGATCGAGCCGAAGCCGCGGCTGCCCTTGTGCGCGAGGTCGGCCAGGATGTGCGCGGCGAGGCGCGGGTGATCGGGGCGGCGCACGCGCTGGAGGAGCGCGCGCCGGAACGCCGGCGGGAGCTCCTTCTCGTCGAGGAGCCGGTCGATGGCCGCGTCGGTGAAGCCGCGCGGATCGTCGGAGTCGTCATATCGTGCTTGACGATAAAGCGCCTCGCGCGCGAGGAGCCCGTCGTCGAGGCGCGAGGGGTAGACGATCGCCTGGCGCTCGGCCTCGCGCTGGTGATCGAGCGTGAGCCCGAGGCGGCGGCGCAGCTCGTCGGCGGTGTCGTCGCGCCACTCGAGGAGCAAGAGGCGCGCGCGGATCTCGGCGGCGCGCGCGGTCTCGCCGTGGCGGTGCACCCACTCGTCGAGGAGCGCGCGCTCGCGGGCGAGGTCGCCGGACTGCTCGGCGACGAGGCAGCTGTAGTAGTAGTGCTCGTCGGTGCCGGCGATGAGGCGCGCGAGCAGCGCGGCGCGCTCGTCGGCGCTCGCGGCGAAGGCGAACGCCTCGGCGAGCTCGAGATCAGTCTGGACAGGGCTCATCGCCCTGCATCATACGCTCGCGCGGCGGCGACGGAGGAGGCGGTCACGCAGCGACTGGGCGGTGGAGACGCCGAGGGCCAGCGAGAGGGCGAGGTAGAGCCCGCCGAAGAGGCCGAGGAGTAGCGGGCCGCGGACCAGCGGGTGGGCGAGAATTCCGCTAGACGGAAAGAGGCGGCCGAGGACGACGGCGGGGGCGGCGGCGATGGCGGCGGCGGCGAGGGCCATCACCGTCGAGCGGCCGAAGAGGCGGAAGCGGCCGACGCGGCGACGCAGGCCGCGCGCCAGCAGCGCGAGCTCGAGCCAGGCGGCGACGCCCGAGGCGGCGGTGAGGCCGGCGGCGGCGACGGCGGAGGACCAGCCGAAGTGGGCGCGGAGCGGCAGCGCGATCAGGTAGCCGAGCCCCGCGCCGACGGTGACGCGGGCCAGCGCACACCGCAGCGGCGTGCGCGTGTCGGAGAGCGCGTAGAAGCAGGAGCTCACCAGGCGCCCCATCGTCGCGGCGAGCAGCCCCACCGCCGAGCCGCCGAGGATCATCCACACCACCTGGGTGTCGCCGCGGCCGAAGCGCCCCGTCTGATAGAGCGTGCCGACGACGGCGTCGCCGAGGACGGCGAAGGCGATCATCGACGGCACCACGAAGAAGGCGATGCGCTCGAGCCCCGCCTCGAGGCGCGCGCGCAGCTTGTCGGCGACCTCGCCCGCCACAGTCGCCCCGACGGTGCGCGCCATCTCCGGCAGCTCCGCCGCCGACACCGCCATCCCGAACAGCGAGATCGGCAGCAAATACAATTGCTGCGCATACGCGATCGCCGCGACCGACTGCGGCCCCAAATAACTCGCCAACATCTGATCGATGTACGCGGCGATCTGCACCACCCCCCGCCCCACCAGCACCGGCCCAAAATTCCGCACCACCTCCGCGACGGGCCGCGCCGCCCCCGAGCCCGAGCCCGAGCCCGAGCCCGTGCCCGATTCTGCCTCCGCCGATTTTTCGTCAATCGGCTTCCGCATGAGCGCGATCGCCCCCGGCAGCTGCACCCCGAGCTGCAGCGCCGACCCCACCACCGTCCCCCACGCCACCTTCGTCGCCAGCTCCCCCGGCGCGTTCGCCAGCGACGCACCGAACGCGAACAGCGCCGCGATCTGCGCCACGTTCCACAACACCGGCGCCACGTACGACAGGAAGAACCGCCGGTGCGAGTTCAGGATCCCCAGGCACCACGCCGACAGCACCAGGAGCCCCGTCCCCGCGAACAGGATCCGCACCAGCCCGACGGTGAGCTCGTGCACCTCGCCCTTGTACCCCGGCGCCACCAGCGTCGTGAGCGGCCCCGCGACGGTGACGCCGAGCGCCACCAGCACCGCGGTCACGAACGCCAGCAGCGCCCCGACCGCGCCCGCGACCCGGCCCGCCTCGTCGCGCCGCCCCTGCCCCAGCAACCGCGCGTAGACCGGAATGAACGACGCCGACAGCACCCCCTCGCCGAACAGGTTCTGCAGGAGGTTGGGGATCCGCAGCGCCGCCTTGAAGGCGCCCGCCTCGACGCCCGACCCGAGGTAGTGCGCGAACACGCGCTCGCGCACGAGCCCGGCGATGCGCGAGAGGAAGATGCCGGCAGCGACGGCGAGCGCGCCTCCGCGGCTGCGCGCCATCGTTACACCAGCTCGTGCGGCATGTGGTCGCGCGGCGACCGGAAGTAGCGCAGCGGCGAGTAGGCGAGGAAGTTCGACACGCGGCTGGTGTAGACGCAGGCGTAGGACTCGACCTGCTCGCCGAAGCGCGAGTTCTCGACGCCCTCCCGGAAGATCTGCCCCCAGTAGGGGTTGAACGAGCGCTCGAGGTCGCGCTCGATGCGCTCGATCTCCTCCTGCGACGCCTTCATCGACCCCTTCAGCTGATCGAGCCGCCGCTTGGCCTCGCGCTTGGCCGCCTCGACGACGGCGGAGTCCTCGTGCTCGACGGCGCTGGTGCCGTCGGCGGCGCGCTGCAGCGACTTCAAGAGCTGCTGCTGGTAGGCGATCTCGGAGTCGAGGCGGATGCCCTGACGCTCGAGCGTCTCCAGGCGCGCGACGTCGTCCTTTTTCTTGTCTAGCGCGGTGAGCTCGTCCTCCAGCTCCTGGAGGATCATCGCCGTGCGCCACACCGACGACTTCTTGGCGCGCAGCATGTCGCCGTAGATGTGATCGCCGATGTAGAGGATGCGGTCGCCCGAGGCGCCCACCATCGACTCGAACTCGGGGAGGTTGCCGCCCTGGTAGATGCGCCCGCGGAGGAGCGGCCCCTCCTTCACCTCGCCGCGCACCTGCCCGCTTCCGTCGAGCTCGTAGAAGGGGTGGCGCTCGGTGAAGAAGGCGGGCTTGGCGCCCGAGACGATGATCACGTCGAAGTAGTTGCGCCACGACGGGTAGGCGGGCAGGACGCCGTCGAGGAGGTGGCACATCACCGGGTCGGTGTAGTCCCACGCCGAGTTGGTCAGGAGGAACAGCCGTTTTCCGCTAGACCGGAATTTGTGCAGCGTCGGCGCGAGGTCGGGATCCTTGACGATGTAGTCGGCGAGGTGGGTCTTGATGACCCGCTTCAGCGTCTCGTCGCGGTGCGCCTCGTCGATGCAGTCGCGGATGTCCTGCCAGAGCTGGTTGTAGCCCTTGAACCAGGGGGCCAGCGCGCGCGAGTCGGCGTACTCGACGAGCGTCGCGTACATCGTCGCCTCGGGCAGCGCGAAGAGCGTGTCGATCCAGGCGTAGCGCGGGTGCGACAGGCGGATGCGCTGCGTGCGGTAGAGCTGGTGGCGCTCCTCGCGCGAGAGCAGGCGCTTTCCGTGATAGACGCGCCCGACGTGGCCGTAGCGGTCCATCTTGAAGATGTTGCCGTGCTGGCGATCGACGACGAGGCCGCGCAGCGCGTAGGTCGAGTCGTAGTCGAGGCCGAGGATCTCCTCGGGGTAGCCGCGGCTCTTACAGAGCTTGTCGAGCGTGCACTGGATCGACAGCGCCTCGAGGTTCGCCTGGTGGTAGAGCGCCAGGGTGTAGTCCATGTCGAAGCCGATCACGTCGATCTCGTCCATGCGGAGATTGCGATTGACGTAAATGCGGCGGCTCGCCTGGATGTCGAGCGTGCGCGGGACCGACTGCCCGAGCTTGTCGAGGAGCTCGAGGTGCGCCCCGGCCTTCTCGTCGGCGCTCTTCTGGTCGACGGTCGAGGAGGCGGTCGCGGACGAGGACGCGGACTGGGCGTGCTCGGGTCGGGGGGGCTCCACGGAGGCCATTCGAGCCAAATAGTCTAGCACGGCGTAGACTGATCGCCTGATGCGGCCAGTCGTCGCCGTCTTCACCCTCCTGTCCGTCGGTGTCGGCGCTGTCGCGGGTGGCGTCGCGCGCGGGCAAGTGCTTCACGAGCGCGTGCGCATCGACAAGGCGGCGGCCGGGCGGCTCAAGTGCGAGGGCGGCACCTGCTGGTCCGCCACCTCGACGGGATCGAGCGCGAGCGCGGCCTCGGGGGCGCTGCCGCGGGCGATCGTCGACAGCGACGGCGCGCTGCACTTCGCGCCCGAGCTGGGGCGCGGCGCGGCGACTCCGCAGAGCGGCGAGCAGATCTTCTCGCCGCAGCCGGATCAGCCGGTGATGGTCGGCGGGCCGGGCGCGAGCGGCGGGCCGGGCGACCGCACCAACGAGGTGCCCGAGCGACGCGACGTCGTGCGCAGCGATCGCGAGACGGGGCCGGAGCCGCCGGGGACGCGCTACTACCACATGGTCTTCGACCCCGAGCCGTTCCCCTACAAGCGGATGACGGCGCTCGACGACGTGGTGGTGCTCGAGCGCCCCTGCCCCGACGGGCGGGCGGGCGTGTGCGAGGAGGAGGCGCTGGCGGTGCGCGATCGCGCGCGGCGGCCCGAGCCGATCCGCGGCGCCGTCGGGCGGAGCTGCGGCGGGCGCGGGCAGCCGGCGTGCGGCGAGCTCTTCTGGGGCTCGATCGTGGTCGACTTCGAGCCCGACAAGTGGGTGCCGATCCCGTCGGTGGCGGCCGACTCGCGCGTGCTCGAGGCCCGGCTGGAGCCGCCGGCCGCCGTGGACTTCTCCGTCGACGGCGCGGGGAACATGTTCGTCCGCTCGACGGCGGGCGGGCGGCGGCGGCTGGTGTGGCTCGTCGAGGCGAGCCAGCGCTACTTCGCGGGCGAGTTGCCGCGCGGGCTCACGCTGGCCGAGGTCCCGTCGGGGATGGTGCACGCGCCGCCGGCGAAGGTGCGCGCGCGGGCCGAGACGGTGTTGAGGCGCGTCGGGCTGCGGCCGCGGCCGTCGCTGTCGTACGCGACGGCGCTCGACGCGCTGGTGGGGTACTTCCGCGCGTTCGAGATCGGGGAGCTGCTGCCGGCGGCGATGGGGTCGGGGTCGACCTACCTCGACATCGCGCTCGGGCAGAAGGGGGTGTGCCGCCATCGGTCGTATGCGTTCACGATCACGGCGCTGGCGGCGGGGATCCCGGCGCGGTACGTCGAGAACGAGGTGCATGTGTTCGTCGAGGTGTGGGTGCCGCGGGCGGGGTGGCGGCGGATCAACCTCGGGGGCGCGCCGCTCGACGAGGCGCTCGTCGGCGGGCAGGGGAAGTCGATGTATCAGGAGCGGGGGGGGGATCCGTTCTCGAAGCCGGAGGCGTTCACGCGGGCGACGGGGGCGCCGCCGAAGGGGATGGAGCAGTTGGCGCAGAAGGAGGGGAAGGGGGCGGCGGCGTCGTCGGGAACGGGAACGGGATCGGGATCGGGAACGGGAACGGGAACGGGAGCGGGAGCGGGAGCGGGAGCGGCTTCGGGCTCGGGCTCGGGATCGGGATCGGGATCGGGTGGTGGTGAATCGTCGGCGCGGAGCAAGAGCGCGGGGTTGGCGCCGGTGCGGGGGGTGCCGGACCGTGACGGGAAGGTGGACCTCGCGGCGCTCGCGGAGGCGGATGAGGCGCGGGTGGCGCGCGCGGCCGAGGGGGCGATCGCGGCGCGCGTGGCGACGCGCATGCGCGTGGAGCTGGCGACGCGCGACGCCTTCCGCGGCGACCGCGTCGAGATCCGCGGCGCCGTCGAGCCGGCGGGCGCGGGCGCGCGCCTGCCGATCGAGCTGTACCTCGAGGGGCCGAGCGGCGCGGTGAAGGTCGCCGACCTCGTCTCCGACGAGAGCGGGCTGTTCCAGGCCTCCGTCGAGGTCCCGGCCACCGTCGCCGTCGGTCCCCACCGCGTGGTCGCCCGCACGCCGGGCGACGATCGGCGCCTGCCGGCGTCGTCTTCACGCTAGACAGAAATCAGCGCATGACGATCGCGCCGCGCCGGAGCAGCAGCGCCATCAGGCGCAGCGCCTCGAGCCGCGGCATCCCGCTCACCTCGAGCAGGTCGTCGGCGGTGCTCATCCCGTCGATGCGCGACAAGAGGAAGGCCCCGCGCGGATCGAGGTCGCCGACGAGGCGCCCGTGCGTCGGGATGGCGTCGAGCGGCCCGACGGCGAGCTCGTAGGCCTGCGCCAGCAGCCACTGGCGCTCGCGGCAGCGCTCGCTGTCGATGCCGCCCGCCTCGGCGACGAACTCCTCGGCGGCGTGGAAGGCGGCCTCGCCATCGCCCTGCTCGAGCGCGCTCTCGAGCGGCTCGATGGGCGTGAGCACCGGCGACTCGGAGGTGATGTGGCTCGACGAGCGCGGCGCGACGGCGCGATGCTCGGACGTGGCGTCGTCGTCGCCGCTCTCGGCGAGCGACGGCGGCCCACCGCGCTGGAGCGGCGGCGGCGGCAGCGCCTCGGCGCCCTCCTCGTCGAACGGCGGCAGCGCGTCGCCGACGGCGGCGCGGATGGTGTCGCCGATGCGCTGCGGGTAGCCCGACACCTGGCGCAGCAGCTCCGAGCGGTCGCGCGTCGGGGTCTCGTCCCCCTCGTCGAAGCCGCCCCCCAGATCGACCTCGAGCGCGAGCAGCCGCGGCGCCCAGCCCGCCGTCGGATCCTCCGGCTCCGGCTCGCCCTCCGGCTCCGCGTCCAGCTGGACGACGGGCCCGCGCGCCTCCGTCGGACGCGCATCGGTGCCGGGCGTGGTCCCGGTGGTCTCCGAGCGGTCGCGGTGCGCGGGCGTGTAGGGCGACCCGTCGAGCGCGATGAGCTCGCTGATCTGCTCCTCGGTGAGCTCGGGCACCTCGAGCGGCGGCAGCCCGACGCCGGTCGTGCCGCCCCAGCGGCGCGTCCCCGCGCTCGTCGTGAAGTCGCCGCCGCCGCGCCGCTCGCCGGTGCCGGTCTCTTCGTCGCGCGGGCGCGGCGCCGTCGCTGCGCTCGCCCGCGCCGCCGGCGGGACCAGGAGCGGCGTCGCCGGCGCGAGCCCCAGCAGCGTCGACGACGAGCGCATCGCGCGCGGCGCCTCGCGCCCTCCTCCGCCGCCGCTGCCCGTCGGCGTGAGCGGCACCGGATCCCAGGGCGAGTCGGCGGACTTGTCGCCCTCCGTCGGAGACGGCGGCGTCGGCGGCGGTGTCGGCGCGGCAGGCGTCGGCGCGGCAAGCGTCGGCGCAGGCGCCGCGAGCCCGGCGCCCGACAGCTTCGGCAGCGCCGTCGACGACAACGACCAGTCGAGCGCATCGAGCGCCGCCAGCTGATCCGCGCTGACCGCCCTCGGCCCCGCCACCGCCGCCGCGGGGGCCACCACCGGCGCCGCCTCGAGCTGCGCCTCCGGCACCGGCGCCTCGACGACGATCGGCACCGACTCGTCCGCCGACAGCGCGTCCGTCACCACCTGAATCAGATCCGCGTCGACGGCGCTCCGCCGCTCGGGCTCGATCCTCTTCCGCCCCGCCTGGAGCTGCCGCACCCACGACAGGTACTGCGCCGCCTCCGCGTTCCCCGGCGCGAGCCGCAGCGCCTCCTCGAGCACCTCCGCGGCCCCCGCCAGATCCCCCGCCGAGTACCGCTCGATCCCCAGCTCGATGCGCGCCGCGGCCTCGCGGGCGGCGCGCTTGTCGTCCTCAGCCGACACGCGTCTTGGCGACCACGCCCTTGAACATGTTCAACGTGCGGTTGAGCGCCTCGTTCGCGTCGTTCAGCCCCGCGAGGTCGCGCGCCTCGATCGCCGCCCGCGCGCGCTCGAGCACGCCGCGCGCCTTCTTCATCGCGTCCTGCCCGAAGTCGCTCCCGGCGATCGCGGTCTCCACGCGCGGGAAGAGCCGCTCGATCTCGTCGACGAGCCGCTCGGCCTCCTGCTTCTTGCCCTCGATCTCTTCGTTGTCTTTCTGGTCAAGCAGATAATCGCGCGACTCCTCCATCATCCGGCGGATCTCGTCCTCGGTGAGCCCCGAGGTCGCCGTCACGGTGATGGCCTGCTTGATGCCCGTCTCGAGGTCCTTCGCCGAGACGCTGACGATGCCGTCGGCCGAGATCTCGAACGTCACCTCGATCTCGACCTCGCCCTTCTTCGCGCGCCGGAGGCCGGTCAAGATGAACTCGCCGAGGAGCTCGTTCTCCTCGGCGCGATCGCTCTCGCCCTGCAGCACCAGGATCTTCACCGACGTCTGGTTGTCCTTCACCGTCGTGAAGACGTGGCTCGCCTGCGTCGGCACCGTCGAGTTCTGCGTGATCAGCTTATGGAAGTAGCCGCCGACGATCATGATGCCGAGCGAGTGCGGCGTCACGTCGAGGAGCAGCATGTCGCTGTCCTCCTGCGTGAGCGCCGCGCCCTGGATCGACGCCCCGAGCGCCACCACCTCGTCGGGGTGCACGCCCTTGCAGGGCTCCATCCCGAAGAACTTCGCGACCTCCGACTGGATGCGCGGCATGCGCGTCATCCCACCGACGAGGATGACGTCCTCGATCTCGCTCTTCTCGATGTTCGCTTCGGTCAGCGTCTTCCGGCAGATCTGGATCGTCTTCTCGATGAGGTCCTCGCAGAGCTCCTCGAGCTTCTCGCGCGTGAGCGTCCGCTGCAGGTGCAGCGCCTGCCCGTCCTTCGAGATGATGAAGGGCAGGTTGATCTCGGCCTCCTTCGCCGACGACAGCTCGCACTTCGCCTTCTCGGCGACGTCCTTCAGCCGCTGGAGCGCCATCTTGTCCTTGCGGAGGTCGATGTGGTGCTCCTTCGCGAAGCCGAAGACGAGCCAGTCGATGATGCGCTTGTCGAAGTCCTCGCCGCCGAGGAAGGTGTCGCCCGCCGTCGAGATGACCTCGAAGACGCCGTTGCCGAGCTCGAGGATCGAGATGTCGAACGTGCCGCCGCCGAGGTCGTAGACCGCGACCTTGCGCTCGAGCGACTTGCCGAAGCCGTAGGCCAGCGCCGCCGACGTCGGCTCGTTGATGATGCGGATGACGTCGAGCCCGGCGATGCGCCCCGCGTCCTTCGTCGCCTGGCGCTGCCCATCGTTGAAGTAGGCGGGCACCGTCACCACCGCCTTCTCGACGGGGTGGCCGAGGTACTCCTCGGCGATGAGCTTCATCTCCTGGAGCACGTAGGCGGAGATCTCGGGGATGGCGTAGCTCTCGCCGCGCAGCTCGATGCGCACGTCGTCGTGCGGGCCGCTCACCAGCTTGTAGCTGCAGCTCTCCTGCGCCTGGACGACGGGGGCGCTGCCCCATTTTCGTCCAATCAGGCGCTTGGCGGCGTAGACGGTGTGCTCGGCGTTGGTGATGGCTTGCCGCTTCGCGATGTGGCCGACGAGGCGCTTCCCACTCTCGGTGATCGCCACCATCGACGGAGTCGTCTTGTAGCCACCCCGGTTCGGGATGACGACGGGCGTGCCGTTCTCGACGATGGCAACGCACGAGTTGGTGGTGCCGAGGTCGATCCCGATGACCTTGTCCTGGGTGTTGGACACGTTGGGCAGTCTCCTGGTTCGCAGCATCGTATCACATCGACGGCTATCTGCCTGAAAGCCCGCTAACTTTGCGCCGGTTGGGGCTTCACGCGGACAGATTGCCGACGGGCGCGCCCGGTTCGGGCGGAGATCCGCGGTCAGTCCGTCGCTGACCGACGCGCACGGCGCTTGCTACAGTCGAGATCATGATCTCTCAGCCGGTCTCCCGTTTCGCCACCTCACCGGTCCACACCATCCGCGTCGGCGCGACCCTCGACGAGGCCGCGCGCCGCATGACCGACGAGATGATCTCCAGCCTGGTCGCCATCACGGACGGGATCGGCCACCCCGGCCACGACGGGCCGATCGCCGGCATCCTCACCCGCACCGACCTCCTGCGCGCCGGACGGCTCCGGGCGACGATGGCGTCGCGCCCCGAGCTGCTCTCGATGCCGCACGTCCACATCGCCGAGCGCATGCGCACCGACGTGGTCACCGTGGCGCCGTCGGCGACGGTGACCGAGGCGGCGGCGCTCCTGTGGGGCAAGCGCATCCACCGGGTGGTGCTCGCCGTCGACCACCGTCCGGTCGGCGTCTTCTCGACGCGCGACCTGATGCGCGCCGTCGTCGAGGCGCGGCTCGATCTGCCGCTGGCGCGGGCGATGTCCTCGCCGGTGATCACCGTGCCGACGGACGAGGCGCTCTCGCGCGCCACCGAGATGCTGATTGACGGAAAAGTCCGCGGGGTGGTGGTCGTCGAGGGCGGCGACGAGTCGGCCTGGCCGGTGGGGCTCTTCACGCAGCGCGAGGCGCTGGAGGCCGAGGCGCGCGCGGGCGAGACGCCCGTCGAGGAGGTGATGTCGGCGGCGCTGCTCTGCCTCCCGCCCGACATGCCGATTCACCGCGCGGCGACCTTCGCGCAGGCGACGCGCGCGCGCTCGATGCTCGTCGTCGAGGGGCGCAAGCTGCGCGGGCTGGTGACCGGGCTCGACCTCGCCCGCATCGTCGCGGGCGCGGAGCACTGACGGGTCAGCCGAGGGACTCTTCGTAGGCGCGACGGCGGTCGGGATCGGACAGGAGATCGAAGGCGGCGCGCAGCGCCTGGAAGATTTTCGTCAAGCGGTCTTTGTAGGGCCCGAGCTGCTTGCCGTAGAAGCGGTCGGGGTGGAACTCCTTCGACAGCTTGAAGTAGGCGCGCTTGATCTCCTTGGCGTCGTCGGAGCGCTCGACGCCGAGGAGCGAGAAGGCGTCGCGCGTGTCGAGCTCGGCGAAGACGGCGTTGATGCGCGCGCGCTGGTCGGGGGTCAGATCGACCTCCCCCTCGTCGGCGGGGGGCGGCGCGGGCGGGGGCGCCGGCTTGGGTGCGGCCTTCGGCGTCGGCGCGGCCTGCGCCGGCGACGGGCGCGCGCGCCCCGGCAGCTCGAGCGCGCCCTCCTCCCACAGCCGTCGCAGGAGCGACACCGTGTGCGCCTCGTCGAACGGCATCAGCATGCAGATCTGCCCAAGCGTCGTCACGCCGTCGACGCGCGAGAGCACGAACCCCGCCTCGGCGCCGAGCGCCGCCAGCCTGGCGAGCTCCGCCGCCCCCAGCTTCGCCAGCCTCGGCACCAGGCTCGCCGGGCCCAGCCCCGGCAGCTCGCGATCGGAAGCCATCTCCCGTCGAGTCTACTACATCGGCCCGAGGAGCATCTCGAGCAGCGCCTTCTGGACGTGCAGCCGATTCTCCGCCTGCTGGAACACCGCCGAGGCCGGCCCCTCGAGGACGGCGTCGGTGATCTCCTCGCCCCGGTGCGCCGGCAGACAGTGCAGCACCATCACGTTGCGCGCCGCGATCGTCAGGAGCTGCTCGTCGATGCAGTAGCCGGCGAAGGCCTTCTCGCGCTTCTGCTGCTCGGCCTCCTGCCCCATCGAGGCCCACACGTCCGTCGAGACGACGTGGCGCCCGCGCACCGCCTCCTCGGGCGTGCGCACCACCTCGATCGACGATCGCCAGTCGCTGCGATCACCGCGCGCCCGCGCCAGCACGCCCGCGTCGGGCTCGTAGCCCTCGGGGCAGGCCAGCGACAGATCGAGCCCCAGGATCGCCGCCGCCTCGATCCACGAGTGCGCCATGTTGTTGCCGTCGCCCACCCAGGCGAAGCGCACCTCGCCGGGGTCGAGCGCGCGCGGCCCGAGGCGCTCGTAGGCGGTGAAGAGGTCCGCCAGCACCTGGCAGGGGTGCGACAGATCGGTGAGGCCGTTGATCACCGGCACCGGCGAGAAGCGCGCCAGCTCCTCGGCGACGTCGTGGCCGAAGGTGCGGATGACGATGCCGTGGCAGTAGGCGCCGAGGACGCGCGCGGTGTCGCGCAGCGGCTCGCCGCGGCCGATCTGCGACCCCTGCGACGACAGGTAGACCGCGTGGCCGCCGAGCTCGACCATGCCGACCTCGAACGACACGCGAGTGCGCGTCGAGGCCTTCTCGAAGATCATCCCCAGCGTCTTGCCGACGAGCGGCGTGACCCGCTCGCCGCGACGGCGCTTGGCCTTCAGCTCGGCCGCGCGCGCGCAGAGGCCGCGGATCTCGGCGGCGGTGAAGTCCCACAGCGACAGCAGATCGCGTTTCCGTTCGCCCGGCATCGTTTCTGTCTACTCCGAAAGCGCGGCGTCGAGGATCGAGAGCCCCTCGTCGAGCTGGGCCTCGGTGACGACGAACGGCGGGACGAAGCGCACCACCGTACCGCCCGCCACCGAGAGGAGCACGCCCTTCTGCCGCGCGCGCGCGACGATCGGCGAGGCGTCCCCGTCGAGCGCGAGCCCCATGAGGAGCCCCTTGCCGCGCACGCCGACGGCGCGCGGCGCGTGCTTGGCGACGAGGCGCTCGAGCCCCGCGCGCAGGTAGTCGCCCATCGCGCGCACGCGCCCCAGCAGGTTCTCGTCGAGGATCGTCTCCAGCACGCACTTGGCCGCCGCGCAGGCGAGCGGGTTGCCGCCGAACGTCGAGGCGTGCGTCCCCGGCTGGAACCCCTGCGCCACCTCGGGCGTGGCGACGATGGCGCCGATCGGCACGCCGCCCGCGAGCCCCTTGGCGAGCGACATGATGTCGGGCGCGACGACCTCGCCGTTCACGTCCTGGTAGCCGAACCAGGTGCCGGTGCGGCCGACGCCGGTCTGCACCTCGTCGAACAGGAGCAGCGTGCCGGTCTCGTCGCAGCGACGGCGCAGCGCCGAGAGGAACCCCGGCGGCGGCATGCGGATGCCGCCCTCGGCCTGGATCGGCTCGAGGATGATGGCGCAGGTCTGGTGGGTGATGGCGTCGAGCGCGCGGGTATCGTCTGCGCTCTCCGGCCACGGCAGGTGGCGCGCCCACTCGACGAGCGGCCCGAAGCCGGCGCGATACTTCTCCTGCCCGGTGAGGGCGACGGTGGCGATGGTGCGCCCGTGGAAGCTGCCCTCGAAGGCCAGCACCTCGACGCGATCCGGCCGCCCGCGGACGACGGTCTGGTAGCGCTTGGCGAGCTTGACCGCGGCCTCGTTGGCCTCCGCGCCCGAGTTGCAGAAGAAGACGCGCCCACCCGACGGGACGGCGCCCGCGGCGCGCGAGCGGCCCATCTCCGGCGCGAGGCGCACGAGGAGCTCGGCCAGCTCGATCTGCGGCTCGTTGTAGAAGAGGTTCGAGACGTGGATGAGCTTCATCGCCTGCTCGGCGATCAGCACCGACAGCGCCGGGTGCGCGTGGCCGAGCGGCGTCGCGGCGATGCCGCCGGTGAGGTCGAGGTAGCGGCGGCCGGCGACGTCCCACACGAAGCAGCCGGCGCCGCGACGGAGGACGATGGGCTGCTGGCGGTAGTTCGCCGTCAGGACCTGCTGCGCGACGGCGATGAGGCGCTGCTGCTCGGCCTCGGCCTCGGGATCGATGGGGAGCTCGTCGTTGTTCTTGTTGTTGTCAATCATATTATCTCGCTCCGCGTCGCGCGACGCCGCGCGCCCGCGCCATGCAAGGTCGCACCGCTTCGGTCGCGCGGCCTCGCGCCGCTCCGCTGGTCATGAAATCAGCTCGGTTCCGATGCCCTTGTCGGTGAAGATCTCGAGGAGCACGGCGTGGTCGAGGCGCCCGTCGATGATATGGACCTTGCGCACGCCCTCGGCCAGCGCCGAGAGGCCGAAGCGCACCTTGGGGATCATGCCGCCGACGATCACGCCGGCCTCGATCCAGGCGTTCGCCGTCGCCGCGGTCAGCGTCGAGGTGAGCTGCCCGTCGGGGCCCTTGACGCCCTGGACGTCGGTGAGGAGCACCAGCTTCTCGGCGTTCATCGCCGCGGCGATCTTGGCGGCGAAGGGGTCGGCGTTGATGTTCAGCGTCTCGCCGTGCTCGTCGGCGGCGATGGGCGCGATGACCGGGATGAACTCGCTCTTGGCCAGCTCGTCGACGACGCGCGGATCGACCCGCGCCACCTCGCCGACGCGGCCGAGGTCGATCTCCTCGCCGCTCTTCGGATCGCGCACGCTCCCGACGCGGCGGGCGACCGCCAGGCCGCCGTCCTTGCCGGAGAGCCCGACCGCGCGGCCGCCGTGCATGCCGATGCGGTTGACGATCTCCATGTTCACGTCGCCGGCCAGCACCATCTCGACGATCTTCATCGTGGCGTCGTCGGTGATGCGCATCCCGGCGGCGAAGCGCGAGGCGATGCCCAGACGGTCGAGCATCTGGCCGATCTGCGGGCCGCCGCCGTGGACCACGACGGGGTTGAGGCCGACGAGCTTGAGGAGCACCACGTCGCGGCAGAAGCTGTCGCGCAGCTTGGGGTCCTCCATCGCGTGGCCGCCGTACTTCATGACCACGGTCTTGCCGCGGAAGCGCTGGATGTAGGGCAGCGCTTCGACGAGGACCTCGGCCTTCTCGAGAGGAGACTTGACGCTCGCTCCGCTGGTCATTGCGCGCGCACCATAGCACGCCGCGCGCGCGACGCTCGACGGTCGGTGTTACGATCGCGCGGTGGATCACCACCGCGTCCCGGGAGGACGATGACGACCATGAGGATCGCGCGCGCGCTGGCTGGGCTCGTTCTCCTCGCAGCGACGGCGACCACCGCGGGCGCGCAGGTCGCCATCAAGCGCCAGCCGACCGACCCGGGCGCCTGGTACCGCGCGGCGGTGGCGGCGCGCAACAGCGGGCGCCCCGACGAGAAGACGCTGCTGGCCCTCCGCGCCGGGGTCGCGCCGATCGACGCCAGCCTGCGCGATGATTTGACCTCAAAGGATTGGCTGAACGTCGGCTCGTGGTCCTACCCCGAGAAGAAGCTGGGCGTCCGGTACCTCGACGACGGGCCCTGCCAGCTCGACGTGCAGCGCATCCTCACCGACGGCGCGACCCTCGACTTCAACTACGCGGCGCCCTGCGCCGACCGCGAGCACGGCTCGATCGTCCACACCAACTTCGCCAACCCGCCGCCGGTCAAGACCGGGCTGCGCACCATCGGGCGCGACCTCTACCTCGAGATCATCGCCTACGGCGCGAGCGAGCTGCACCGCGTGGTGTCGTACGCGAAGGGCGTCCTCGTCGTCGACATCTCCTACGACGGCAAGCCGCGCTCGAAGAAGGTGAAGTTCCGCAGCGTGCAGGTCGCCATCCCGCGCGGCTTCGACTTCACCCTCGGCGAATAGCGGGCGTCAGCCGTCGGCGAGCCAGGAGGCGAGGACGCGCGCGTCGGCGTCGAACCCGGCGCGGGCCTCCTTCACCAGTGCGCGCTCGGCGAGCAGGCCGACGAGGGGCACGCGCACCACCACCTCGCCGTCGACGCGCCGGACGACCCCGCCGCCCTCCGCGCGGAAGGTGAACGCGCCGCGCGACTCGAAGCGGTCGCGCCAGCGCTCGGGGAGGTTCGGCTCGACGACGTAGTCGATGCGCTGCGCGGCGCGGTCGTAGGTCGACTCCTCGACCCAGATCAGCATCTCCGGCGTCACGCGCCCGCGGCCGAACGAGGGCACGCGCGAGGGGTCGGGTCGCGGCGTGTAGCGCACCCGACGACGGATGACGCCGTACGCCTCGTCGTTGGCCAAGAGCTCGACGCGCTCAAGCGACGGCAGCGCGCGCTCGAGCCGCGCGTAGAGGCCGGGGTCGACGAGGAGCGCCTCGAGGCGCGCCAGCGTACCGGGGAGTTGATGCTCGACAGAAAATCGCATGCCGCTCTGCAGATGGGTGGCCCGAGCGACGATTCGAGGCCGTCAGGACGCGCCGAACACGAGCCCCGCGAGGGTGACGAGGCCGCCGAGGACCATCGCGATGCTCCCGGCGCCGCGCAGCGCCTCCCCCTCGCGGGCGAGGTGCGTCGTCAGCGTCCCGACGTAGGCGTCGGAGGTGCGGCGCACCACCAGCACCTGCGCCCGCCGCGACGGCCCCTCGCGGAACGGGTGGCGCGCGCCCGGGTCGACGACGCGCAGCTCGCCGCGCGCCTCGCCGAGCGCGCCGTCGTCGCCAGCGGCGAGCCCGAGCGGCCCGACGACGCGCACCGGCTCGGCCTCCCCCTCGACGGGGAGCAGCTCCCAGCCGTCGGCGGTGAGCCGCCAGCGCCCGCGCAGCGCCAACGGCCCGGCGCGCAGCCCGGAGAAGTCTCCCGTCGCTGGCGGCACCTTCCGCGCCGCGTGGCGCTCGGCCGCGCCCAGCGCCGCGAGGATCGTCCCCACCCCCCATCGAGACCAGCCCCGGCATCGCGGACGCAATGAGGTTCATTCCCGTTGAACGCCGCCGGCGCGCCCGATCTTCCCGCGCAGGGGTCAGGCGCAGCCGACGGGGGCGAAGGCGCTGGCGAAGAACCAGACGACGCCGAGGAGCGCGCCGAAGAGCACGACGGCGAGCGCCGCGTGGAGCGCCCCGCGACGGCCGAGGTGGCGGGCGGCGTCGCGATCGGCCTCGAAGGGGACGGCGCCGCTGTAGGCGTCGTCGGGCGCGCGCACGGTCAGGATGGCCGTCGGCGCCGCCGATCGATAGGGCCCGGCGTCCGCGGCCTCGACGACGGTGAGCGTCCCCACCGCGCCGCCGGGCGCACCATCGGCGATGGCCGCCCAGGTGAGTGGGCCGCGCACGATCACCACCGCGCCGTCGCTGCGCACGAGCGCCCAGCCACCGTCGTCGCCGGCGCGCCACGTCCCGCGCACCGCCGCGCGCGTGCGTCGTCGGACGCGCAGCCAGCGCGCCGCCGCGACCAGAAGCTCGACGGTGCCCACCAGCGCGAAGCCGCCGAGCGCGAGCGGGACGAGGACGACGAAGACGACCAGCGCCATCACCGCCGTACTACGGCGGCGCGCGCCGAACCACCCGTCACAAGATGTATTTCGAGAGGTCCTCGTTCTCCAGCACGGCCGAGAGGCGCTCGCGCACGTACTCGGCGGTGATCGGCACCTCGGCGCCGCGCAGATCGGGCGCCTCGAAGCTGAGCTCGTCGAGGAGCCGCTCCATGATGGTGTGCAGCCGCCGCGCCCCGATGTTCTCCATGCGCTCGTTGGCCAGCGCCGCCATGCGCGAGATCTCGCTGATGGCGTCGGGGCGCCACTCGATGCGCACCCCCTCCGTCTCGAGGAGCGCCTGATACTGCCGCGTGAGCGCGTTCTCCGGCTCGGTCAGGATCTTCACGAAGTCCTGCCCCGAGAGCGCCTCCAGCTCGACGCGGATCGGGAAGCGCCCCTGGAGCTCGGGGATGAGGTCGCTGGGCTTGGACACATGGAACGCGCCCGCGGCGATGAAGAGGACGTGGTCGGTGCGCACGACGCCGTACTTCGTCGTCACGCTCGACCCCTCGACGATCGGCAGGAGGTCGCGCTGCACGCCCTCGCGCGACACGTCGGGGCCGCCGTGCCCGCCCGAGCGCGAGCCGGCGATCTTGTCGATCTCGTCGACGAAGACGATGCCCGACTGCTCGGCGCGCGTGACCGCCTCGGCGGTCACCTTGTCCATGTCGATGAGCCGCGCCCCCTCCTCCTGCGTGAGGAGCTCGAGCGCCTGCGGGATCTTCACCTTGCGCGCCTTCTGCTGGCCGCGCCCGCCGAACATCTCCTTGAGCTTGCCGAGGTCGAACCCGATCTGGTCCATCCCCGGCGCCGAGAAGACCTCGAAGACGCCGTGCTGCTGCTCGGTGACGTTGATCTCGATCTCGCGATCGTCGAGCTTGCCTGCGCGCAGCATCTCGCGCAGGCGCTCGCGCGTGCCGCCCACCTCCGACGCGGGCGGCGGCGGCGGCGGCGCGTCCATCGACGCCGGCAGCGGGATCGCGCGGCTGCCCCCCGACGGGGCGCGCGGCAGGAGCACGTCGAGGACTCGCTCCTCGGCGGCCTCGCGCGCGCGGGCGCGCACCTTGGCCTGCTCCTCGTCCTTCACCAGCTTGACAGAAATCTCGACGAGGTCGCGGACGATGCTGTCGACGTCGCGCCCGACGTAGCCGACCTCGGTGAACTTCGACGCCTCCACCTTGAGGAACGGCGCGGCGACGAGCTTGGCCAGGCGACGCGCGATCTCGGTCTTCCCGACGCCGGTCGGCCCGATCATGATGATGTTCTTGGGCGCGATCTCGTCGCGCAGCTCGGGCGCGACTTGCTGGCGGCGCCAGCGGTTGCGCAGCGCGATGGCGACGGCGCGCTTGGCGGCGCGCTGGCCGACGATGTAGCGGTCGAGCTCCTCGACGATGGCGCGCGGGGTGAGCGCGCGCGGATCCTTGACGGGCGGCATGGTCTACAGCTCCTCGAACTGAAGCTGCTGGTTGGTGTAGATGCAGATCTCGCCGGCGATGCGCAGCGCGCGCTCGGTGATCTCGCGCGCACCGAGCGTGGTGGCGTCGACGAGCGCGCGCGCCGCGGCCAGCGCGTAGGGGCCGCCCGAGCCGATGGCGATGACGCCGCCGTCGGGCTCGATGACGTCGCCGGTGCCGGTGAGGAGCAGCGTGCGCTCGCGATCGGCGACGACCAGCAGCGCCTCCAGGCGGCGGAGCACGCGGTCGGTGCGCCACTCCTTGGCCAGCTCGACGGCGGCGCGGGTGAGGTTGCCGTTCGACTCCTTCAGCTTGGCCTCGAGCCGCTCGAAGAGCGCGATGCCGTCGGCGGCCGACCCGGCGAAGCCGGCGACGATCTTGCCCTCGTGCATGCGGCGCACCTTGCGGGCGTTGGCCTTCATCACCGTCTGGCCGAGGGTCACCTGCCCGTCGCCGCCGATGACCACCTTGCCGTCGCGGCGGACGCACAGGATGGTGGTCGCGTGGATTTGTTGTCTATCACTCATCGGATGGGGGCTTCTTTTTGTCGTCGGTCGCGTGGGGGTGCCGAGCGTACTGCTTCTGCAGGTACTCGAGGTTGACGTGCGCGTAGCGCGCCGTCGTCTTCAGCGAGGCGTGCCCGAGCAGCTCCTGGATGGTCGGCAGGTCGGCGCCCGCGCCGAGGAGGTGGGTGGCGAAGCTGTGGCGGAGCGCGTGCGGGTGCGTCTTCGGGACGTTGCCCTCGATGGCGCGCCGGTCGATGAAGCGGCGCACGCTGCGATCGGTGACCCGGCCGCCGCGCGCGTTCAGGAACAGCGCGTTCGACTGCGGGCGCAGCGTCGGGCGGATCGCCAGCCACGCGGCGAGCGCCTCCTCGGCCTTCTGCCCGACGGGGACGATGCGCTCCTTCTGCCCCTTGCCGCGCCGGACGCGCACCTGCCCGGCGTCCAGATCGCCGACGTCGAGCGCCACGCACTCGGAGACGCGCAGCCCGCAGCCGTAGAGCACCTCGAGGAGGGCCGCGTCGCGCAGCGCCAGCGGCGAGCCCGCCTTCGCCGTCGGCGCCGACGAGCCCGGCGCCTCGACGAGCGCCGCCGCCTGCTCAGGCGTCAGGAACTGCGGCAGCGTCTTCTTCGCCTTCGGCGGCCGCAGGAACATGGCGGGGTTCTCGTCGATCACACGCTCACGTCGGAGGAACCGGAGGAAGGCGCGGATCGCGGACAGCTTGCGCGCGATCGTGACCGCCTCGTTCTCGTCGAACAGCGAGGCAACGTAGGAGCGGAGGGTGATCGTGTCAAGGTCGCGCGGCGACGGCGCGCGGTGGCGACGCGCGCGCACGAACTCGACGAGCTGCTCGACGTTCAGGCGGTAGGCGCGGACGGTGTGGCGCGACACGCGCCGCTCGGCCTCGAGGTGCGCGACGAAGCGGCCGAGCCACGCGTCGATGGTCGCAGGCGGCTCCACGTCGACGAAGGTAGCGCGCGCCCGGGGCCCGCGCGAGCTTTCGGCCGGCGTGCGACGGAGCACAGCGGCCGCTCGAGAGCCATGCGACCCTTTTGTCCATGACGAGACTCTCTTCGCTTGGGATCCTGTTCTTGGCGTCGGCGGCGGGCTGTGGCTCGAACGGCAGCTATACCGAGATCCTCCACGCCTACTGCGACTACGGCGCGAAGTGCGGCGGCGGCGACGCGGCGGCGGTCGACCGCTGTCGCGCCAAGCTCGACGCCCTCCTCCACGGCTCGGCCTTCGACGTCGACAAGGCCATCGCCGACGGACGCGTGGCCATCGACGGCGGGCGGCTCGGCGCCTGCACCGCCGCCATCCGCGCCACCGACTGCTCGCAGTTCTTCGGCAAGGATCCCGCGTGCGACAACGTCGTCGTCGGCAAGATCGCCGTCGGCGCGGCGTGCACCGACAACGCCGAGTGCGTCCCGGGCAGCACCTGCGCGCGCGCGATGAACAACTCCGGCTGTCCGGGCACCTGCACCGCGCTGCCGACGGCGGGCCAGCCCTGCCTCGCCGGCCGCTGCGCGCTCGGGTTCTACTGCGGATCGGGCGCGAACCCGGTGTGCGCCGCCCAACTCGGCAACGGGAGCCCCTGCGCGAACGAGGCTCAGTGCGCGCGCGGGCTCACCTGCCGCGAGCCCTCCGTCGGTGCGGCGAAGATCTGCCGCGCCTACGGCAGCGCCGGGCAGCCGTGCGGCGGCTTCCTCGGGCACGACTGCGCCGCCGGCCTCGACTGCGACGGCTCGAAGACGCCGGCGGTCTGCGTGGCGCGCGTCGGCGCGGGGCAGCCGTGCCGCTCGTCGGGGAGCTGCGTCGACGGGCTGCTGTGCATCGGCGGGACCTGCGGGCAGCCGCTCGGGGTCGGCGCGAGCTGCTCGCCGCAGGGCGGGACCACCTGCGCCTTCGGGCTCGTCTGCGATCGGACGTCGTCGACGTGCATCGTGGCGCCGGTGCGCGAGGGGACGAGCTGCACCTCGTCGAGCGAATGTGAGAACGGCGCCGATCCGAAGCCGCTCTACTGCGACGGCACCTGCAAGCCCAAGCCGCTCCTCGGCGAGAGCTGCACGCCGCCGCCGCAGGGCGCCTCCGATCCCTGCGCGGCCGGCGACTGCTCGCCGACGACGCGGACCTGCGCGCTCGTCTGCGGGTGATTCCCGTCTAGCGGAAATCGCTGAAGCGCAGCGTCCCGAGGTCGCCCTCGACGGGGCGCGAGGGCGGCAGACCGAGGCCCAGCCCCACACCGAGGCCGACGCCGACGGCGACCACGCCGATCACCACCCCGGCGATCCAGCCGCGCGAGCGCTTCGGCGGGCCGCCCGTCGACGTGGCGACGAGCTGCTGCGGCGGGGCGATCTGGAGGTGGTCGCCGGGGATGAGCGTCGCCTCGCGCGTGACCTCGACGCCGCGCGGGGCGCGCACGCGGATGCGGTGGTCGCCGGGGCGCACGTAGGTGAGGCCCACCATCGGGCGGCCGTCGATCTCGAGGCTGGCGCCGCGCGGCCAGCCGGCGCCGAGGCTCACCTTCGCCAGGCGCCGCGCGAGCTGCGCGAGGTCGTTGCGCGCGCGCTCGATGAGGAAGGGGTCGTCGTCGCCCGGCTCCTCGAGGAAGGCCGAGAGGTCGTTGGCCGCCGCCGGGAAGTCGCCGAGCTCGCGCTCGCAGGCGGCGGCGTTCACCAGCAGCTTCGGGCTCGGGTAGAGCGCGTAGGCGGCGCGGAAGTTGGCGAGCGCGCCGCGGAGGTCGCCGCGCTCGAAGAGGGCGTTCCCCTGCGCGAGGAGCAGGCGCGCCTGCGCCTTCTCGGGCGGATCCTCGGCGGCGCCGTTGCCGGGCGCGGCGTGCGCCGGCGCGGCGACGACGGCGAGCGCCAGCGCGCATGCGACGAGCGTCGCGGCGACCCGCGGCACGGGGTCAGAGCTCCTGCACGGGCGCCGATTCGTGCGCGCGCTCGATGGGGGTGGCGCGGCGCGCCGGCGCGGTGGGGGCGCGCGAGGGGGCGCGCTCGAGGCGCAGCTCGAAGGTGCGATCGGCCGTCGCGGGCGCGACGAACGAGAGCGGGCGGTGGCCGGGGGCGCTCACCCGCACGTGGCGCGCGCGGGCCTCGCGCGGGACGGTGAGCTCGCCGCGCTGGACGGTGTGGCCGTCGACGGTGATCTGCGCGTCGCGGGGCACGACGTGGAAGACGAACTGGACGGTGCGCGAGAGCGGCGGCGATGGTGATGGCGCGGGCGCAGGAGCGTCGGCCGGCGCGGGATCGGCCGGCGCAGCGACGGGAGCGGGAGCGGGAGCGGGAGCGGGAGCGATCGGATCGACGACGGACGCGGCTGGGGTCGCGCTGGTGGCGACGCTCGACGAGTGCCCGAGCCGCAGCGCCGCCCAGCCGGCCACCGCCCCGATCACCGACGCGGCGAGGATGGCGACCGAGAAGACGCGGCGCGCGCGCCGGCGCGCGTCGGCGGTGAGCGGCACGTCGGCGAGCGACTGGCCCCCCGCGCCCGTCGGTGGCGACACCTCCACGAGCTCCGCGCCCGTCGCCGCCGCGCCCGCCGCCGTGAGCGGCACGATGTCGCCCGTCTCGAGCGACAGCGCCTCGTCGTGCGTGACGACATCGACGGCGGTCTGCGAGCCCCCCGCCGTCGACGGCGCCCGCTCGGAGCTGTCGGGCGCCCGCGGCGCGGAGACCGCCGCGTGCGCGCCCGACGAGCGGCGCGGCCGCGGCGGCGGATCCTCGTCGGTGTCCGGGACGATCGGGACCGGCCCCGACGCGCGCCCGAGCGCCTCGCCGAGCGCCGCCGCGAACTCCGTCGCGCGCTGGAAGCGCTCGCTGCGTCGCTTGGCCAGCGCGCGCGCGAACACCTTGTCGACCGCCTCGTTGAGCCCCGGCGCCTTGCCCGCCAGCGACGGCGTCGGCCCGTGGACGATCTGATAGAGGATCGACGGGATCGACGACCCACCGAACGCGCGCCGGCCCGTGAGCGCCTCGAACGCGATCGACGCCAGCGAGAAGAGATCCGACTGCGCCGTCAGATCCTGGCTCCCGACGGCCTGCTCGGGCGACATGTAGAGCGGCGTGCCGACCATCGCCCGCTCCTGCGTCAGCGTCGAGCTGTCGATCAGCTTCGAGACGCCGAAGTCGAGCACCTTCACGAAGTCGTCGCGCACGCCGACGCGCGTGAGGTAGATGTTCGACGGCTTGATGTCGCGGTGGACGACGCCGCGCTGGTGCGCGCAGTCGAGCGCCTCGGCCACCTCGCTGATGATCCGCAGCGCCGCCACCGCCGGCAGGCGCCCCTTGGCGCGCAGGCGATCGGCGAGGTCCTCGCCGGTGAGCAGCTCCATCACGAGGTACGGCGAGCCGCCCTCGGACACCTGGAAGTCGACGACGTGCACGATGTGCGGGTGCGACAGCGAGGCGGCGATCTCCGCCTCGCGGCGGAAGCGCATGAGCGCGGTCGACCACTGCGCGTCGGGGATGCGCGCGTCGCGCGGGCGCGCCATGACCTTCACGGCGAAGTGGCGCGGCAGGCGGAGGTGCTGCGCCTCGTAGACGACGCCCATGCCGCCCTCGGCGAGGATGCGCTCGAGCCGATACGTCCCGTTGAGGAGCGTCCCGACTGAAGTGATCTGCCGTAAATCGCCTACCACGGGCGAATACTACAGTAGAGTTGTTACGGGAGCACGGTGGCGACGTAGTACGAGGTGAAGCGGACCTGGATGTTGCGGGCCCAGAAGGCCGGGTACTGCGACCCGGTGGGGGCCGTGCCGGAGCGCGTCACCGTCGCCGACGGGGCGCCGCCGCCGGCCAGCTCGCAGGTGTAGGTCCCGCCGCGCTGCGTGAGGCGCAGGCGATAGAGGGTCCCGGTCGCGAAGCCGAGGATCTGCGTCTGCGAGGCCGTCCCGAAGGTCCCCTGCGACACCGGAACGAGGTCGAGGGTGTCCGGCCCCGACGGGGAGTGCGTGACGGCGCACATGACGCCGGCGGCGGCGCTGCGCGGATCGGCGCTCGAGCCGAGGAAGAGCCCCGCCTGCGACGTCGACACCATCCCGCCGGGGGCGATGAAGGCGGGGGCGTAGAAGACGGCCTGCGCGCGCACCTCGGTGGGGAGCGCGTCGACGGAGTTGCCGACGACGAGCGTGCCGGCGGCGTCGGTCTCGATGGAGAGCGCGCCGTTCGAGACCACGCGCGAGCCCGACCAGTGGCCGTCGTCGGCGAGGAAGGGCTCGAAGGCGAGCGTGGTGTTGCCGGCGCGCGTGGGATCGGGATCGCAGGCGTCGGAGAGCGCGTCGAAGTCGATGTTCGTCGGGCGCGAGTCGGCGTCGGCGGGGCAGCGATCGCAGGCGTTGGGGCGCCCGTCGCCATCCTCGTCGGGATCGCCCGGGTTGCAGACGGGGTCGGCGAGATCGGGCGCGAGGTCGACCGGCATCGACAGGTCGCCGAGGACCGCACCGTCGCCGAGGTCGCCGCTCGACGGCAGCCGCCCGAGGCGCGCCTCGAGGCGGTTGCAGCCGCTGCGCAGCACCTCGCCGCCGGTCGCACCGACGGCGACGACCTCCCCGGCGCCGTCGAGCGCCTCGATGGAGATGGCGACGCCGTAGCGCTCGGTCGACGGCGGCGC
>Ga0272446_1000906_pt1 | contig 45078 bp, 43 predicted proteins | sample YNPCB0061_FD_194587 | JGI IMG/M metagenome (GOLD analysis project Ga0272446, IMG submission 194587) | Hot spring microbial mat communities from Yellowstone National Park, WY, United States - YNP-CB-006-1 | ecosystem: Environmental > Aquatic > Thermal springs > Hot (42-90C) > Sediment | place...
ACCAGGTGTCCCCACAGTCATTGACGACTAAATGGAGTTTAAGACCGAAAAACCAACCGACTGAAGTCTTTCCCCTAGCGGCAATACCATCAAAAACTTTGTGTTGATTGATACGCTGGTTGTGGCAGACATGAAGACAAGTAGAGTCAATATAAGTAAACAGACCTTGGGACAATCACGCAAGAAATCAGTTCTACAAAGCGAGAATAGCTTGGTAATGTTGGAAATTCTTCATACAAGTACTGGCAAACAAAGTCAAGGTAAAAATGCTTAAAGTTACGCTAGTGATATTGATGGAAAATGATTAAGGTTGTCATAATTTCACTAAGAGACAAGGAAAGCCTTCTTTGTCTTTGCTTTACTCCATTGTCCAGCAGAGATTGATGCCAATGGGGTTCAACATGACAAAACAGAAGCAGTAAACTATTGGTATTATGATTCATGAGAGATACCAGTTAAAGGTCTAAAGTCTTTTAGCTTAACGGTTTCTCCCTTTTTTTGACCAATTCCTTATCCCGAACTCAGGTTAAATTTAGCCTTCAGCAAGATAGCTTTGGTCAGCGCAACTCTAAATTAACAAACTTAGCCAAACGGGGCAGAGCTAATTTCTGTTGGTGTAGCAGTACAAAGGAAGGAATAATCTCTGGTCCTTGTGTCGCACCAGTAAGCACCGCCCGCAATGGTTTCATCACTGCTCCCTTTTTCACCTTGAGAGCAGTAACTACAGCTTGAATGACCTGCTGAGCCTGTCCTGTGGTGAAATGTTCACTGGGATAGGACTGCAACTCGGTGGCGATCGCTCCAATCAAGTCAGCCACACCCTCACCAGTCAATACTTGGAGAGCGTCATCAGAATATTTGGGCATATCAATAAAGAAAAACTCAGAGATAGCAACGGCATCTTTTAACACGGTCAAGCTAGGAGCAATCAACTGGGTTAAACTCTCCAGCCACGCCCGATCACGCTGACAGTCATAGCCAGCATTCTGCCAAAAGGGAATCAGGCGATCGCACAAATCAGATGTAGGCAGTTGGTGAATATACTGACTGTTGAGCCAATTCAACTTGTCCCAGTCAAAGCGTGCCCCCGCCTTGTTGACCCGATCAAAATCAAATAATTGAGCCGCAGAATGCAGATCGAAAATCTCCTGACCGTCAGGCGGCGACCAACCCAAAAGCACCATGTAATTATTGAAAGCCTCAGGCAAATAGCCCAACTCTCGAAACTCCCACACCGAAGTAGCCCCATCTCGCTTAGAAATTTTTGCCCCCTGAGCATTGAGGATGAGGGGTGTATGGGCAAACTTGGGGATTGGCTGATTAAATGCCTGATACAGCAGAATTTGCTTAGCAGTATTAGCAATGTGATCTTCACCACGAATTACATGGGAAATTTGCATATCCACATCATCGACCACCACAGCAAAGTTATACAGTGGCAAACCGATCTGCCCCTCACCCGCCGTGCGAGCGATCACCATGTCTCCACCCAAATCTCTGGTGTTCCAGCGCATTTCGCCCCGTACCATGTCGTGCCAGACCACTTCCTGCGGCTCTTCAATCTTGAAGCGCACCACTGGAACTCTGCCTTCCTGTTGATATGCCAGTCGTTGGGCTGGGGTCAAATGGCGGTGGCGGTTGTCATAGCGCGGTGCCAATTTTTGCGCCTTCTGCTCCTCCCGCATAGCTTCTAGCTCTGCCTCAGTAGTGTAGCAATAGTAAGCCAAACCCCGATCTAGTAGTTCCTGTATCGCCTGTATGTAGCGAGCTTGGCGATCAGTCTGAAAGAAGGGACCTTCATCAAAGTTCAGCCCCAACCATGCCAACCCATCCAGAATGTTTTGGGTGAATTCGGGCTTGGAGCGTTCCCGATCCGTATCCTCTATACGCAGAATAAATTTCCCCTGATGGCGGCGGGCATAGAGCCAATTAAATAGCGCCGTTCGGGCTGTACCAATATGGAGATTCCCCGTAGGACTGGGAGCAACACGGACACGAACACTCATAACTTGAGGAATGCGATGAAGTGACTATTCTATGTTAAGGTAGCTGGAGCTAAGTTGCATTCCCGCAATTCACAAACCAAATTACAGCCTTGTCCCGAAAATCGCATATCTTCTACAAGAACTCCTTTTCTCAAAAAATGGGTACTGACTACAAAACCGTTTTGAGATTATTAGCAAAGGAGCTATTTCCCCAAAATTTTTGTCAAAAAGTCAAAAAGTAGTCTAGGGGTGGAAATTTGGGAATAAGCTGTAACATAGCACAGTTTCAATTTGCCATAGCGAGGTTTTAATGACACCTGAAGAAGTAGAAGCAAGATTTCAGCGCATTGAGTCAATCCTGCTAAACAATGCCGAAACTACACAAAAAAATACCGAAGCGATTCGGGCAAATGCTGAGGCAATTAAAGCCAACTCTCAGATGATTCAGGCAAATGCTGAGGCAATTAGAGCCAACTCTGAGACGACTCAAGCAAATGCTGAGGCAATTAGAGCAATGCAAGACAATGTAGATTTGCTATTACTATCCCTAGATCGACTGACTCAGGCTTCAATAAATTTTGAAAGGTGGAAGCGAGAGAATGATTTACGCTTCAATACCATCTTGCAAGAGATTAGAGCCATGAACCGTCGTATCACTAGGCTGGAAAACCAATAATTTTTGCATTGCTCACACAACCATAAAGAACAAGCCAAGTCTGAGATATTCGGTAATCCCACTATTCCTCTTTGCTACAATCAGGCTTATATTAAAGTATTGCTCTCTTTATCTAAGTCTATGCGATCAGAAAACTACTGCCAGCGAGGGTCTGTGTTGGGTTTACAGGTACTCAGCAAGGCGACGGCTGTACGACTGGGTACTGTTACTCAAATCTGGCTGGATGTAGATCAACGCAAGGTTATGGGCATCACTTTGGCTGAGCGCATTATTCCTAGCACCACCATCGCTATTGGCGATACTTTTTATATGTCTCTGGAGCGCATTTCTCTGCTGGGTCCTGATGCGATTTTGGTGGAAGATGAATCTGTGCTGGAAGACATCTTAGTGTCAGAACGCTACACTACCCTGATCGGTAATGAAGTGGTTACAGAGTCTGGCGAGCCGCTGGGCAAGGTAAGGGATTTCAAGTTTGACCCGCAAACTGGCAACCTCCTGCATTTGATCATTGCTAGCTTGGGTAATCCCGTCATTCCTGCCTCTTTGATCAGCACCTATGAGATCGATGTCAATGAAATAATTGCTGTGGGGCGTGATCGCATCATTGTCACTGAAGGCATGGAAGAGCGCATGACCCAGCTAACTCGGGGTTTACTGGAGCGTATCGGTCTGGGTAAGCCGCCTTGGGAAGATGACTTTGACGACTTGGATATGCCCGTTACTAATTTTCGGGACAACAATGCCCTACCCACAGGACAGCGCTTTAATCCACCACCCCGTAATACATACCGCCGCAGTGATGCTTGGGACGATGGTGACAACTGGGCACAGGAGCGGCAAGCCCCACCCCGCCGTCAAGCTAGGGTAGAACCCACTCGCTCTGAGCCACCTAAGCCTTTTAATCCGCCGCCGCCTGTAGAGGATGACTACGATGATGATGACTATCCCACCAACTACCGCAGTCGTGAGAAACCAAAGCAAAAGATGGTAGAAGAGGAATTTGAGGATATGTAATGACTGAGGCACTATTTGGCTTATCCCTATTCCCCTATCTTGTTTTTTTGTGGTATATCAGCCAGAACCCGCAATTTCCTGCCCTAGCACGCTGGGGTTTTTATGGCACTTTGATCTTTGTTTTGGTCAGTGCCCCTGCGGGGATTTATGCACAACACCATTACGCCAAGTCCCTCTCTAATGTGGACTGGTTACATGGCTCGGCTGAAGCATTTCTCTCCCTTGCCAATATACTGTTGGTGCTTGGTTTCAAGTCAGCCTACGACCAAGCAAAACAACCCTAGCCAATCCGTCCGCTAATGTAGTCTTGAGTTAAAGGCGATCGCGGTGAACGAAATAGAGTGGCAGTGTCGCCAAATTCTACTAACTGACCCACAGTTCCCTGTGCCCTATTAAATGTACTAGCAAAAAAGGCAGTATATTGGGCGATCCGCTGTGCCTGTGCCAAATTGTGGGTAACGATAACTATGGTTAGCTGAGATTGGAGGCTGGTGAGGAGCTGTTCTATGTTTGCGGTGGAAATGGGGTCAAGGGCAGAACAGGGTTCATCGAGCAATAAAATTTGCGGTTGCACGGCAAGGCTACGGGCAATACAGAGGCGCTGTTGCTGTCCCCCAGACAAGGCAAGAGCAGAACTATGCAGACGGTCTTTAACCTCGTCCCAAAGAAACGCCTGCTTCAGGGCTGTTTCCACCGCCCAGCCAATCTCGGATTTGGGTAGGTAATGCCTGACTCCATAGGCAACATTCTGGTAAATGCTCATGGGGAAAGGGGTGGGCTTCTGAAATACCATGCCTACATGGCGGCGCAGGGTTTGCAGATTGATAGCAGGGTGGTAAATATCCTGCCCCAAAACTGTGACTTTGCCTTTGATGTGTATTTTGCCCTCCAATTCGGCAATACGATTTAGGGACTTAAGAAAGGTGGATTTACCACAGCCAGATGCGCCAATGATTGCCGTAATATTGTGGCTGGGAATAGATAAGTTGATAGAATGGAGAATCTGTCGATCGCCCCAAAATATATTTAAGTTTTCTGTAGTAATGGCAGGGGTCATGGTGAGGTTGGTTTGGAGCAAGCGGGCAACTATGATCCTAGGATATTGATTATTCAAGCAAAGGGGCGATCGCCATTTGTAGCTTCAGATAATACATTTCTTGTCTAAGTAAGCGTAATCATTAGGCTCACCTCCACTATCGACTAAAGTCTAATAACCAAAGGACAACTACTTAACTAAGTTAATCAGCAAGCCTACAGGCTAAGTGTTTTTGTAACCCCCCAATCAAGGATGTACTAGTTATGGCGCTGGATTATTTTGCCCCAGGTGTATATGTCGAGGAGGTTGACCGAGGTAGTCGCCCCATAGAAGGCATCAGCCTCAGTGTAGCTGGTTTTATTGGCTTCACTGAAGATGTGCGCGGTGATGCTGAACTCTTTAAGCCGATGATGATCACCAACTTCGACCAGTATCGAGAATATTTTGCCAAACCTGGTTCCGATGGCTTCACCGATGAAAATTTCTATCTGCCTTTCGCAGTACAAGGCTGGTTTCTCAATGGTGGCGGTCGTTGCTGGGTAACCAGTATCGGCACCAAGCCCCCTGGTGCCAACCCGCCGCCGCCTAGCGAAATTGCCCTAAAAATGACCACTTCCAGCGGCAAACCCTCCTTGAGCTTCAACATCAAAGAAGCCGATGCCAGTGAAAGTGCCCTTGCTCTGCCCAGTAACAGCGATCGCCTCAAAGTGGTAATCCAAGAAAGCACCCCCAAACCATTGCCTGAAGATGTAGACGAAAACACCGAATCTCCCATCAATACTGGCGAATTTTTTGATGTGTTGGTAGTGCGTGGCGACGCAGTGCTAGAACGCTTTCCCCACCTGACCATGAATCCCAATCCTGACCCAGCAGTAGCCGACTATGTGGTAACAGCTCTGGAATCCTCGGAATATGTGAGTATTGCCGATATTTCCGTCAGTGGTCAGCCCCTCTCCCGCCGTCCCGCCAATGGCACCTATGAACTGACTCCCCCGCCCTACATTTCTCCCCTGAATCGCTTCTCCAGAGATATTACCGGACAGAGAGATGACCGCACTGGGGTGCAGGGTATTTTTGAGGTAGATGAAGTAGCCATGCTGGCTTGCCCCGATCTGATGTGGGTTTATCAGCACGGGTTAATGGACTTAGATCAAGTTCACGGCATTATGGAAATGCTCTTGTCCATGTGCGAAAACTCCTTCCCTGGTCCCAACTATCGCATGGCAGTGCTCGACCCACCCCCCGTCAAGCCCGGTAAGAATGATAACCGCGCCGTTCCCCCCGAACAACAAAAGCCGCAACATGTTGCCCAATGGCTCAGTATATTTAATCGCCGTTCTCAATTTGGTGCGCTTTACTATCCTTGGATCAAAGTTGCCAATCCCCGCAACGGCGGCAAGCCAATTCTAGTCCCCCCCTGTGGACACATGATGGGGGTATGGTGTCGGGTAGATCAAAGTCGTGGGGTGTTCAAAGCCCCCGCTAACGAAACTCCCAGAGGCGTTATCGGTTTGGCTTACGAGACCAACATGCGAGAACAGGAACTGCTCAACCCCGTGGGGATCAACTGTATCCGTAACTTTGCCAGCTACAATCGGGGTTACAAAATCTGGGGTGCCAGAACCCTAGTGGAGCCTGATAATGTGCAGTGGCGGTACATTTCCGTCCGCCGTTTGATGAGCTACATCGAAAAATCCATCGAGATCGGCACGCAGTGGGTAGTGTTCGAACCCAACGATATGGATTTGTGGGAACGGGTGAAGCGCACAGTGAACAACTTCCTCGAGGGACTGTGGCGCAATGGAGCCTTGTTTGGCAGTGCGCCTGCTGAAGCCTTCTATGTGAAGTGCGATGCTTCCCTGAATACCCACACCACCATGATGCTGGGTCGCCTCTATGTGGAGGTCGGTGTCTGCCCTGTCCGCCCTGCGGAATTTGTGATCTTCCGTGTCAGCCAATGGGCACCTAACCAGTAATCTCTCAACCAAAGATGAAGATGGGATCTGGTCAACTTTCTTCTAGGATTTTTTGCAAGCTAAACTAACAAGGAGCGTCAACTATGGCAAACCTACAACCCATTCCCACCAGTCGATTCTATGTAGAATTTGACGGTATTACAGAAAAAATGATCAAGAGTGTTACCGAAGTCAACTTCACTGGCAAGCTGGCGGGGCACGATAAGCCTGTATCTTCTACCAAGGGCGGTAAAACCCTGTGGCAAACTACTTCCTCAGGTTTCGAAGAAAACCCTAACTTCACAGTAGAAGTTTTTTTGCGTGAAGGGGATATGCAGATGTACAACTGGTTCAAAGCAGTTATGCCCAAGAGCGAGGGCGGAGATGGCAACTGGGCGGGCAGTCGCAAGGCTGGGGCGATCGTGGGCTACAACAGTGCCGATGAAGAAGTACTGCGCTGGTCGATCACCAATGCTTGGCCCAAGTCCTACAAGGTCTCTGACTTTGGAGCTGATAAATCCGACCTGTGTGTGGAGACCTATGAGATTGTTTGCGAACAGATCAACCGTACCAAGTAGTAGAGGACATATATGGCGGCAGATGAAATTCTTTCTTGTTCCAAATTCTATTTGGAAATTGATGGTCTCAAGGAAAAGATCATCAAGAGTATCAGCGGTATTGGCATTACTTTGGAAGCCGCAGGGGATAAAGCTCCCTTCGGTGTAAGCAAGGGTGGCAAAACGGAGATGCAGGCTACAGTTACCAGCGTTACCCATGGCACAGTTACTGTCGTGTTTATGAGCACTGTGGGTGATGACGAGCTAATGAAGTGGTTTGAGGACTCCCACTCTGAGCCAATCAAGGGTGGTGGTTCGGTCAACAAGGGTGCTCTGAAAAACTTTTCTGTCACTCTCTATAACCAAGGCGGTGAGGAGGCGGCACGCTGGAACTTCCAAAATGCTATGCCTAAGTCTTACAAATCTAATAAGTTCGATCCATCTACAGCTGATCTTGCCAGCGAGACAGTGGAATTGGTTTATTCCAATATGCATCGTGTCAAATAGATAATACTCCTTTCCCTCGCCCTTTGGGCGAGGGGAGTCAATCCAAACTAAGCATTTTGTCTATTCCCACACTGGAAGGGGAGTAGGTGAAAATTTGAGCTAGGAGTCGGGGTTTTGTTCCGACTCTTGGGCTTCTGGCTGTTCTTGGAGAATGGGCAAAGCTCTGGTTTCCTTTTCTGGGTCTTTGATATTGAGAGGAATGCGCACAGGTTTAGGTTGCTCGACCCAGCAACTGGCAATGGGCAGGGTTTCCTCTAAATCTTCTAGGGGACGGGGTACAATCATCAGGGCATGAAATTCGCCGATGCGGTCAGCTTCGTGCATACCTGCCTCGATCGCCACCGCTACATCAGCTACAGCACCCCTCACTATTGCCGTGCAGTAACCTGCACCAGTAGTTTCATAGCCTGCAAGGTGAACTTCGGCTGATTTGAGCATGGCATCTGCCGCTCCCACCATCGCAGGAAAGCCTTTGGTTTCGAGTAAGCCGATCGCCAAACGACTAAGACGACTGGAGCTTGCCCCCGCATAGCGAGTCAGTCTGGTGCTGATGGGCAGAACCACATCGAGGTTGGGGTAAGGACGAGGAATAATGGTTATGGCTAGCTCCTGTCCGAATTCTTTGGCTGTTGCCGCTCCCGCCTCCACTGCTAATCGGACATCGGAGATATTGCCGCGTACCACCGCTGTACAGTAACCACTGCCGATTTTTTCGTAGCCCACTAGGGTAACATTGGCGGACTTGAGCATCATATCTGCCGTACCCACAATGGCGGGAAAACTTTGGGTGGAGACCAGTCCAAGGGCGGTCTCCTTGAGGTCGGCAAGTCGGCGAGATTCCATGCTGATCTAATCTCTCTTTCAGCTAGAATTTAGCACATTTCTCAACTCCTGCTGATCAATCCATTAGAATATAATTTGCTTCTGCCAAGTTTTAGGAGTTCTATAGTGAGTTTTGACTACGATTTGATCATTATTGGTGCTGGTGTGGGTGGACATGGTGCGGCGTTGCACGCTTCCGCCTGTGGCTTAAAGACGGCAATTGTGGAAAGTGACGCTATGGGTGGCACTTGTGTAAATCGTGGTTGTATCCCTTCTAAAGCACTGTTGGCGGCATCGGGACGGGTCAGGGAACTTAGGGCAAGGGAGCATCTTAAAGCATTGGGGATTGAGTTGGGGAGTGTGACATACGATCGCTCCCTAATTGCCAGTCATGCCAGTAACTTGGTGAGCAAGTTGAGAGGTGATCTCACCAACAGCTTAAAACGGTTAGGGGTCAGCATCCTGCAGGGCAAGGGCAAACTGGCGGGTGAGCAGGCGGTAACTGTAGATGGCAAAAAATACACCGCCAGAGATGTGATTATTGCCACAGGTTCCCAACCCTTTGTTCCTAAAGGTATTGAGATCGATCGCAAAACCGTGTTTACCAGCGATGATGGAGTGAAGTTGGACTGGGTGCCAGATTGGATTGCCATCATCGGCAGTGGCTACATTGGGTTGGAGTTCTCGGATATTTATACGGCACTGGGGGCGGAAGTCACCATGATCGAGGCTTTGGATCAACTGATGCCGGGCTTCGATCCTGATATTGCTAAGTTGGCGGAGCGGGTGCTGATCAAGCCCCGTGATATTGAAACCTATGTGGGCAAATTGGCAAAAAAGGTGACCCCTGCTCGCAACGGACAGCCTGTAATCATTGAACTGGCGGATGCCAAAACTAAGGAGACGGTGGACATTTTGGAAGTGGATGCTTGTCTGGTGGCGACGGGGCGAGTGCCTCTGACTGAGGATTTGGGTTGGGAGACGGTGGGTATTAGCCCCAATCAGCGCGGATTTATTGAGGTGGACGATCGCATGGCGACGGCTGTACCCCATTTGTGGGCGATCGGCGATGCTACGGGCAAAATGATGCTGGCTCATGCCGCCTCTGCTCAAGGCATTGTAGCTGTGGAAAACATCTGCGGGCGCAAGGCTGAGGTGGACTACAATAGCATTCCTGCCGCCGCCTTTACTCACCCCGAAATCGGCTTTGTGGGGATGACGGAGCCACAGGCAAAGCAAAAAGCTGACCAAGAAGGTTTTAGTATTGCGACCACGAAGTCCTATTTCAAAGGCAATTCCAAAGCGATCGCCGAAGGGGAAACTGATGGCATGGCAAAAATTATCTTTCGTCAGGATACGGGCGAACTACTAGGGGTGCATATTTTCGGACTGCATGCCTCCGATCTAATTCATGAAGCCTCGGGGGCGATCGCCCGCCGTGAGAGCATCTACAAACTGGCGCACAATGTCCATGCCCACCCCACCCTGAGCGAAGTTCTGGACGAGGCGTACAAACGCGCCGCCCATGTGCATTAAGGATTAGGCAAATCTAGTAGGTTGAGAACAGGCTGAGGTAGTAGCTTAACAACTGCTTAGGATTTGAGGGAAATCTAGGCAAATCACTATAGGTATAGAGTTTTTGTACCTTCAGAGGAAAAATGTCAGATGTCTGTTAACTTCGACAGCCTTATTAGCACTACAAGTTCTGAGGAAAATTTTTTACAGATTTTTGCCAATGCTTTCTCTGGGCAAAATAAGCAATTTCTGGAAGCACACCGCACTATTCTCAGAGCCTGTTATAGAAATCCGCAACTTGCTCCAACCACAAAAAAGGCTAAAACACCAGAAGAGTTAGCCACGGTTTGGTTAGAGAAGTATGAAAACGGCTACAAAAATAGAATTTCACAACGCATATCACAACTTCCCCACACAGTTGCCGATCCAATCATCAGCATAATCATCAACGCTAGATTAACAGGATTGAAAATAGAACATCTTGAACAAATCAAATTTGCCCACAGACTATCAATGTCCGCTGAGAATATTTTAGGATTACTTTTAGAAGAATTTTTAGCTGAGAAATTAGCCCAGTATGGTTGGTTTTGCTGTTGGGGCGAGTCCATGCGTCATGTGGATTTTTGTAATGTTGATGTTTCTCTCTTGCAGGTCAAAAACCGCAGTAACTCTGAAAATAGTTCATCCTCGCGAGTAAGAATCAATCAGCCTATTGAAAAGTGGTATCGGGTTGATGCTGTCAATGGTAATTATCAATGGTTCTATTGGCGAGATAAATATAGGGATGATAACTTTTCTGAAGAAAAATTTATTGCTTTTATTCAGCAAGTTTTACAGAGAAATCCCTGTGCTTTAGCCGTTGAAGTAGAGAACTATTGGAAAAGCATATCTGAGCAATCACAGCAAACTCAAAGTTAATTGTTTAGTTAATGCTTCATCCCTATAACCCATCTCCTTCAGCCAACTGACATCATCAGTATTATGGTAGCGAGAATAGGGAAAATCGGGATATATCGTAGGATGTTCCCCCCTTAGATAAGTTAGGAGCATTCTCGCGATCGCTCTTCCTAGAGAACAAGGCACAGCATTGCCCACTTGCCGATATTGATCTAGTAAAGTACCTGCAATCATCCAATCATCTGGCAATTCTTGAATGCGCTTATATTCCTCAATGCTAAGCGGTCTATCCTCTTCTGGGTGGGCTAAATCTGTTGCAGGCATGGCGGGATGGGTCACTAAGGTGGGGGCTGGTTTATCCCAATCTAACCTGCGATAAAAACCAGTTTTGCCACCTCCTGCATGGTAAGAAGCTCCTAATGCCTCTTGATGTAGTTCTTCTGGCAAGTCTCGCCAGTATTGTCCAGATTTCAGCAATCTGTAATACTTGAGCCGTTTTTCGGGAAACTTGACAAAATGATGTCTATCCTTAGGCAGACCTGCTAAAGCCTCTCTTAAAGTCTTCCATTTGGGCAAACCATATAATTCTTTTTCGGAATGAGTGGGGGTGAGATAGGGCAGTTTTTCACCATCACGACTGCAAGCAATGATCAGTCTTTCTCTTTGCTGTGGTGAGCCAAAATTAGCTGAATTGTAGAGGTTGAAAGAAACGCCATATCCTGCATTTTTCAACTGGTGAATAATGAAAAGTAATGCTCCTCCTCTTCGTTCATCCTGAGACAAGGGCGGAAAATTTTTACCCCGCATTTGATGGGGTCTATGCTGTAATGGAGCAGAGAGTAAGCCCCGAACATTTTCAATCACCGCAAATCTGGGTTTAAGTTCAATGATTAAGTCAACGAACCTTAAAAAAACATTGCCTCGCTCATCATTGAATCCTTGGCGCTTACCCGCACTACTGAAGGCTTGGCACGGTGGACCACCAACAATTAGATCAATCTCATCATGGGAATTCAATCCTGCATAGTTTCTAATTTCATCTGCTGAGTAATCTCTAATATCTCCAATCAGCGCCATATCTGGGCGATTGATCTCGATCGTTTTCCTGGCGGCGGGATCAATTTCACAGGCAAGTAGTACCTGAATCCCTTCTTGTTCTAATCCCAAGTCCAAACCCATACAGCCAGAAAAGAAACTCAAGGCTTTTAGCTCAGGTTTGCGAAACGATCGTCGCCTATGATCGGGAATGCTTAAATCTGTTTCTTGTTCTTCAATCCGATAGTTCTCAACAGATTCAGACGCTACAATCTTATGACCACTGATTTCACCATACCTGAGTAGCTGAAGCACATATTGTTCTGAGCAGTTTAGGATTTCAGAGGTTTCTTTTACCGAGAGGTATTGCCCAGCCATGCTTACTGTTCCAGAAAAATCGTCTGCGAAACTAAAATTAGGTTCTCATACTAACAGCAAAGCATTAAATTTGCTAGTCTTAGTTTGGTCTCAAGGTTGCTTCAGGCTGAAATTACAGGTGTTTCTGCCACAGCACACATGCACTGCTGGATAGGGGGGATTGGTATTCTTGAAACTGAGGATCAAACTGCGTAGATCATTGCCTGTGCTGTGGATTTAGCTGTATCCGTTCCAGTTAATAGTTCTACTAACTTTAGGGCAAAGGGCAGAGCCGCTGAAGGCGATCGCCCCGTGATGATATTGCCATCAACTACCACATCGACATCGAGGTATTCCTTGACCTCCAGTTCTCCTGTGACAGTGGGATAGGCTGTAGCCCGCCGTTCCTTGAGTAAACCTGCTGACGACAAAACCGTGGGGGCGGCGCAAATTGCGCCAATCAACTTACCCTGCGCTGATTGTTCCTTTAATAGTTGCAACACTTGGGGACTAGCTTTGAGGTGTTTGGTGCCAGGTCCGCCATGTAGGGCAATCAGATCATAGGAATTGCCTAGCACCTCGGACAAAAGACAATCTGCCAATAGGGGAATGCGATGCGAGCCAGTGACCAGCTCGTTATCTAGGGCGGCGATGGTTACTTCAATGCTGGCACGGCGCAATACATCGATTATGGTTACGGCTTCAATTTCCTCAAAATCTTCTGCTAGCGGTATCAGGGCTGTAGGCATTGGGGTATCTATGGTTACTTTTGATGACATTTCTATCTTACCTTTTTGAGGATTTCCCGTGCCATTGTCAAGTAATCCTGCTGGGGTTTGACTGCTAACTGCCCTTCAGGGATTTCAATTTCCCCAGTCAGCAGAGGGGGCAGGTCGCCTTGGGGTAAAATGCGGGGTGTATGTAGTAGGTAAATGATGCGATCGCCCTCTTGCCACTCGATATCAGCAGGTACTACTTGCAGGTGGTTCTCTTCTTGCTGGGGGCGTTCGTAGAGCAAGGGCAGAAGTGCCCCTGTAGTCAGCAGTAGGTTCATGCGCTCCAACTGTCTCTGCCATTCTCCCTCTAGTTGAAGCATCCCAATCTGTACTTCCCGCTGGCTGACATATTGATTCCAAGTTTTTAGCATGATGCGATCGCCAAAGGCTTGAGTAATCGCACTATTTTTCGGAACAGCATTATCACGGCTATACACCGCAAATACCTGAAAGGGGCGAAATTCTTCCATCGCCCGTTGCGCAATAACTAAGTTGAGTTCCGTATTGATGGTCAATGCCAACAAACTGCCCAAGGAGTCTAAGCCCGCCTGTGCCAATGCCTGACTATCCAGACCATTGCTGACAAAAGCAGGGATTGCGAAAGAAGATGCTTGACGGCAGGCTTCGGCGCTATTATCCACCATTGCCACCTTCTGGTTGTTTTCTTGGAGCAGGCGTGCCACCAGAATCCCCACCGCATTGCTCCCCACAATTACCAATCCCTGATTGCGGCTTTGACGCAGTCCCAGCCATTGTGCCAATGCTTTGGCGGTGAGACCTTGCAGAAATACGGTCATGGCGATCGTCAGGAATACTAGAGCCTTGATGGCATCTCCGCCTGTAATGCCCCGTTCCGTCAGCAAAATGGCAAATAGGGAAGCCACAGAAGCGGCAATAATCCCTCTGGGAGCGCACCAAGCAATAAATGCCTTTTGTTGCCATGTAAAACTACTATTCCAAGTGCAGACTAGGACACTCAGGGGGCGCACCACCAGCATCAGTACTAGCACGGTCAGCACCCCACCCCAGCCCAACGCAAACACGCTTTGCACCGACAAACTGGCGGCTAGGAGGACAAATAAAACAGAGACGATCAGGGTAGTGAGTTGATTGTAAAAGGCAAGCAGTAGCCTCTGGTCGGGCAGTTCCGCCGATCGCAAGACAATGCCCGCTAACACCGCTGTCATCAAGCCCGATTCGCTCTGCCACGACTGCGCCCAGCCAAACAGCGCCAAAACTGCGCCTACCACCATCACACTGCGGGTATCCAGAGGTAAATTGGGTGTGGCTTTGAGCAGGCGCACCAATAATAAACCGCCGCCCACCCCGATCGCCGCCCCCGTACCCAAGCGCACTACCAAATCCTGCACTACCTCAAAGGCGGTGGCATTGAGACTCAGCACCACATCCAGCACTACCACCGCCAGCACTGCGCCGATGGCATCAATAAATACCCCTTCCCCTTCCAACACTGCGGCAATGCGTCCATCCACACCCGACTCCGCCACGATGGGATTGATCACAATGGGTCCCGTAACCACTACCAAAGCGGCATAGAGAAAGGCGATCGCCCAAGGGAATTCTGCCAGCCAGTGCGCTGTTAGCCCGCCGCCGATCAGGGTGATAACCGTGCCAATTGTCACCAAATTACGCAGACTGACCGAAACCTTGCCCAATTCCCGCAGACGCAAACTCATGCCCCCCTCAAACAGGATCAGGGCTACAGACAGAGATACGATAGTCTCCAAACCTACCGATAACAGGCGGGGTTGCACCAAGCCCAGACCACTCGTGCCCAAGACCAAGCCAAAAATCAACAAAAAGACAATGCTGGGTACTCTTAGCAAATTGGCAATGACCCGTGCGCCAATACCAGAAGCGATCGCACAGATAATGGTGCTGGTGATTGCTGAAGATTCATTAACTGGCATAGGCATAAATACCAGTTTAACATTGCGCCGCAAAGGGATAGTCTATAATCCAATAAAACCTGTTTGGAAACTGTATGCGGTTCTCACATTTTGCCCTGACTTTGGCTACTGCTTTATTGACTGGCTTTGGCTATATGCAGTTAGGGGCGATCGCCAGTGCGCCCCAACCCATTCCCAAAGAACTTAGCAATACCATAACCGCAATGGATCGGGCGGCAAGTCAGCAACAGCTTGATAGTGTGCTGAGTTTCTACAGCGATAACTTTAGCCACAGTGACGGCTTGACCAGAGAACAACTGCGGCAACAACTACAGGAGCTATGGAAGCGCTATCCGCAGATGCAGTACAATACCCGCATTGTCAAGTTAGAAGTCAGCGGCGATCGCTACACTGCTGAAACAGTTACCGAAATTACAGGAAAAGACAATGATCGGGAAAATCCCTCTCAACTCAAGGCAAAGGTGATCTCCCGTCAAGTTTATCAGCGCAGTGGCAACAGCTTCCGCATGATCAGCCAAGAGATCATCTCCGAGCGCAGTTCCCTGCTGACAGGGGCAAAGCCACCGCAAGTAAATCTGAAACTGCCCGAAATTATCGGCGTGGGGCGACAGTTTGCCCTCGATGCCATTGTCTCGGAACCCCTAGGCTTCAGTATGTTGTTGGGTGGCGTAATTGATGAACCAGTCAATCCCAAAAACTATTTGCAAGTGAACAACATCAGCTTGCAACCCCTACGGGCGGGCGGACTATTTCGGGTGGGTCAGGCTCCCTTCAGCCCTGGCGATCGCTGGATTTCCGTAGTGCTAGTGCGTGAAGATGGCATGACTGTCACCACTCAACGCCTGAGGGTCAGCCGTGATCAAGTCGGCAATCAATACACCCCCCTGCCCAACCTGCCCTTTACGCCCAGCAGAATTCGCCCTGTGCCCAACAGTCAGCCTCCCTCCAGCTAATGCTGAATTTCTGAGATGCCTACGCCAAAATTAGGAAACCCCTGTGCTAGGCTGATTGTACCCAGCGAAGATGGCGGGTAAACCCAAACATTGGTAGTTTCATCTCATGACTCAAGCGCTTAAATATGCCTACTATCCCGGCTGTGTGGCAAAGGGAGCCTGTAGGGAATTGCATCAATCCACCACAGCGATCGCCGCCAAGCTGGGCATAGAACTGGTGGAACTAACCTCTGCTTCCTGTTGTGGTTCAGGCACTTTCAAGGAAACCGATGAATTTTTAGAAGACTCAGTCAATGCCCGCAATATTGCCCTTGCTGAAGAGTTACACCTACCGCTAATGACCCAATGCAGTACCTGTCAGGGGGTGCTGGGCAGAGTCAATGACAAACTAAAATTTAGCGAGCCAGAGCGTCGTACTGCGATCAACCAAGTTTTGGCAGAAACAGGGCATCAATTTCAGGGTACTACCGAGGTTTTGCATTTACTGTGGGTAATTATTAGGGACTACGGTCTGGACAACCTGCGCAAATTGGTAGTAAGACCGCTGACCGAGTTTAAGTGCGGCGCATTTTATGGTTGTTATTTACTGCGGGCGCAGACAGTTACGCGCTTTGATGATCCCTTTAATCCTGAATCTTTGGAACAGGTATTTCGGGTATTAGGGGCAGAACCGATTTATTACGCAGGGCGCATTCAATGTTGTGGATGGCCCATTTCTAGCTATGCCCCAACCGCATCGTTCAAATTGGCGGGCAGTCATATCCAATCAGCGATCGCCGCAGGGGCAAATTGTTTGGTTACTCCCTGTCCATTGTGTCATTTGAACTTAGATTCGCGCCAACCAGAAGTGGAGCAAGTAATCAACCAAAAATTGCGCTTACCTATTCTACATTTACCCCAATTGATTGGCTTAGCTTTGGGAATTGCACCGCAAAAATTAGGGCTAGATAAACACATAGTTGACACTGCCAAACTATTATCTGGTTTTCGCTAAATACATGAAGGAAGTTATTAGCTATCTGTATAGTCTTTGCCACCAAGACTGTATTTATTTTTGGGATTTCCCTACCACAAAACACCAATCAGGAAAAGATATAGTGCAGTTTCCTCAAGGCAAGCAAGGTAACTCTCTTCAGCAAACTATTAGCGCACCAGCCGATAACAGTTATCTACAGCTTACATGGTGGGCAAGTAACATCTCTATTTTCATTAACTCTGAGCTAGTGCAAACAGGTGATTTATTTGATCAAAAGTGTCGCCTACCACTCGCACCATCTCAAAACCATCATATCTCTATTAACCTAGATAGTCCTAACCACGACAAAGGGGCATTGACGCAATCAGTTTTAGTCATAGAAAATGCTTACTTTCCTATCTGGCAAGATATGGCTTTAATAGATATTTACTTGTCAGCTAAGAAAGCACAAGGAGAGATTGAGCAACTGACTCAGGTAACTGCGCTAATTGGAGAATTAGAGCAATGGTTCAAGGGCGATCGCTGTTTAGCAAATCTTCAAAGATTACATCAGGATTTATTAGCACTAGCTCAATTCTATGTTCCTCAACACACAGTTTACTTATTAGGCAACGCTCATATTGACATCGCATGGCTGTGGACGATCGCCGAAACCAAGCAAGTTTTAGCGCGTACTTTTAATTCAGTTCTGCAACTGCAAAATCAATATTCTGAGCTAACTTTCAATCAATCATCAGCAGTTACCTACCAGTGGATTGAGCAAGAATATCCCACCCTATTTCAACAGATTAAAGAGGCAATTGCACAGCAAAGATGGGAAATTACTGGTGGAATGTGGGTAGAGCCAGACTGCAATATCCCTAGTGGTGAAGCATTGATCAGACAGATACTTTATGGCAAAAAATACTTTCAAGAAAAGTTTGGCAAATCTATAAAAACGGCATGGTTGCCTGATAGCTTTGGTTTTAACTGGCAACTGCCACAAATTTTAGTAAAAAGTGGCTTTGATTTCTTTATTACCCAAAAACTGAGCTGGAATGATACTAATAAATTTCCCTATAATGTTTTCTATTGGCAGGGCTTAGACGGCACAAAGATTTTTACCTATTTCACTAACCTGATTGGGGAAGACCTTGATCCTGTGGCGATCGCCAAACATTTCGTAACTCAAAATAATGATACTCTCTGGTTATTTGGCGTAGGTGATCACGGCGGGGGACCCACAGCCGATATGCTCAACATAGCAAGGGATTGGCAAAAATCAGCACTATGTCCTCCGCTAATACCTGCCACGATGATCGATTTTTTGCAGGAATTAAGCAATAGCATAGATCACTCAAAACTTCCTGTTTGGCAAGATGAACTATATCTGGAGTTTCATCGAGGCACTTACACCAGTAAGGCGGATCAAAAGTTGCAAAATCGTCAAGCAGAAATTAAACTTACCACCTTAGAAAAGCTGTGTAGTATCTTTTGTCTCTTTGCCCAAATTACCTATCCCACAGATCAAATTAACTTGGCATGGCAAAAACTTCTGTTAAATCAATTTCATGACATAGTGACAGGTAGCTCAATCCCTGAAGTATTTGCAGATGCTGATTTATATTGGCAGGAGATAGAGGCAATGTACCAAGAGACTTTGCACACTTTAACACAACCCATAGCTAATCAAGTGATGGCATGGAACCTGAATAATTGGACTAGAAATGAAATCATTGCCTTATCCGTAGATTTAGCAGGAACAGGTATAGAAGTTTCTGCAAATCAACAAATTTTACCCTATCAGACCATAGGAGATAGATTATACATTCCAGTATCTATACCTGCATTTAGTGCGATCGAAATTCAGTGGCGATCGCTCAACTCAGAAATAACTATCAATCATGCACTCCCTTCAATTTCCTGTAAAGAATTAGAAGATATGTTAGTGCTAGAAAATCAATTTATTGTTGTTAATATCTGTAAGCAAACTGGTTTTATATTGCAGATCATTGATAAACGCTGTAACAATCTATTATTGCGATCGCCAATAGTATGGCAATTCTTCCAAGATCAAGGTCAATACTGGGATGCATGGAATATCGATCCCCACTATACAAATTATCTGCTATCCCCTGCTGAACTGATCGGATTAGAAGTAAATACATCTGGTTGTTTATTGATCAGAGTAGCTACTACTTTTAAGTTTCAATCCTCTATCATCAAGCAAGAAACTGAATTAAACTGCTTTGATCCGTGGATTATCATCAGACATGAAGTTGATTGGCAAGAAACTCATGTGCTTGCCAAAGTAGTTTTCCCTCTTAGTTTTACCGCAGATTATGCCACCTATGAAATTCCCATGGGTATCATCCAGCGCAGGACAAATGATCCAGCAAAGTGGGAAGTTCCTGCTCAATACTGGGCAGATATGAGCAGTAATAACATCGGACTTGCAGTAATCAATGATTGTAAGTATGGCTATTCTGCCAAATCGGATACCCTTTGTTTAACTGCTTTACGCAGTCCAGCATGGCCCTGCCCCCATAGCGATCGCGGGGTGCATAAGTTTAACTATCTTTTAGCTCCTCACAATGGCAGTTGGCAAGATGCGCAAATAGTGCATATCGCTCATAATTTTAATTCTCCTTTATTGGTTTTCAATACTAGCTATTTAACAGAACATTTAGCGCAAAATATACTCAATGTTTCCAGCCCAAATGTAATCCTGTCTTGCTGGAAACAGAGCTACGATCAACAAGATTGGATCATGCGTTTCTATGAAGTATATGGTTACGAAACTAACGCTAATATTACTTTGAGTGAAGTCCTTAGAATAAAATCTGTAGTATTATGTGATTTTATAGAAAATCCCCTAGAAAAGATCGCAGTTAGTAACCTAGGTAACTATTTTTTAACGCATTTCCAACCATATGAAATTAAAACTTTTCGCTTGACCCTGATGCCTGATCACAATCTCCTTGAGAGCAAATAAGTAACTAATTTCTGCCTTTACAATCCCCATAGTTTTCGCTGTGCAATTCCTAGACTGTGGTATCTTTAGTTTGGGTGAACTAAGTTATCGCAATGACTACTGAAACCGAAAATAAAATCCTAGAGATCGTCACCGCCATTGCTGGGCAAATTGGTAATGTCCAAGAACAGCTTACCCATGTGGAAAGCCGTCTAACTACAGTGGAAGATCGCTTAACCACAGTAGAAAGCCGCTTAACCACTGTGGAAGATCGCTTAACCACAGTGGAAAATCGTTTAACTACAGTGGAAAGCCGTTTGACTACAGTGGAAGATCGCCTAAACACCGTAGAAATCCAAGTTGGTGAATTGAAAGCAAATGTGGATCGCACAAATAGCAAGTTAGAGCTATACAATGATCGCCTTGAAGCCTATCAAAAAGGTTCCGATAAATTAGTAAACCTCGCCAGCAGTCTGATTGCGGGAGCCTGCGTCGCCATTATTGCTGGAGTAGTTTTAGCTATTGTGAAAGGTTAGCAAAAACTTTAACCATACTGGAATATTTTCACTACTAAACAGACTCATGCTTGAGTTAAAAGGTAAAAGCAAAGAGATTAAAGAGCAATGTATTGATAGTTTAATTATTGCTCTGTTGTATTTTTTATTAGGATTTTTAATTGAAAAACTGCCGAGATCAAGTTGGGGTTCTCCGTTGTGGCCCTCGGCGGGTATTGCTTTGGGCGGACTGCTCATCAGGGGGCGATCGCGTTGGTGGGGTATATATCTCGGAGCATGCCTTTCAGCATGGATTAACAGTGGAGTCAATATCTGGTTGAGCCTAATCTCAGGTATCATGCCTGCTGGTGGCGCTTGGATTGCTTCTACTTTAGTTTTACAACTTAATAAAACGGGCAACTTTTTTGGATACATTCGCCACACATATACATTCATCATAGTCAATACCTGCACGGGCACTCTTTTGCAGTCTCTTCTTGGTGCTCTGATTGTGACCTTGAAAGGAGTAATTCCTTGGCACAGATATTGGATTGAGTCTCTAAATTGGTGGGTGGGAGACACGATTGGTATCTTAGTTTTTACGCCATTAGTAGTAGCTTGGTGGGATAAAGACAAAGCAAGACTGCATTTACCAAAACAACAACTTCCAGAGTTATTGATAATCACTGCTACTTTACTGATCACTTGTTACTTTAGCTTTGTTGATAGCCAACCTGTAGAGTATTTGATCTTTGCTCCCCTACTGTGGTCTGCTTTTCGCTTTGGAGTGCAGATTACTACCTTATTAGTTGTAGTTACTAGCATGATTGCGGCAATTTTTACTCTGTATGGGCAAGGCATATTCTTCAAAATCGTTCAAGAATTTCAATCGATCATATTTCTGCAAATCTTTATGGGTGTAGTTTCAATTATTTGCATGATAACTCTCAGTCTAGTTACGGAAAATAATCGAGTTACGCTTAAGCAATTTGAAGCACTGCAAAAACTGGACGAAATCAACCAAAATTTGGAAGGAATAATTGCGGAACACACTAAAGAGCTAAAAGATGCTAATGATGCTATTTCGGAACTAAATCAAAAACTAACTTCCGAAAACTTACGCATGAGTTCGGAGTTAGCTGTTACTCGTAAACTGCAGGAAATGATTTTACCAAAAGCTAAGGAACTTAAAGCGATCGCTGAATTAGAAATCGCTGGATTTATGCAACCTGCGGATGAAGTAGGGGGAGATTACTACGATGTTTTAGCCGACAACGGCACAGTAAAAATCGGCATTGGCGATGTGACGGGGCATGGCTTGGAGAGCGGTGTGATCATGATCATGGTGCAAACTGCGATTCGGGCAGTGCTATCTAGTGGAGAAACAAATCCCATCAAACTCCTTGAAGCTGTAAATTCAGCTATTTATGGCAATTTGCAAAGAATGAATTGTGATAAAAGTCTTACTCTAATGATTTTAGAATATCGGGATCATGTTTTGCATTTAACAGGGCAACACGAGAGTGTGATTGTGATTAGGGCTGATGGCACGGTGGAAAATATAGATACTATTGATTTGGGTTTTCCTATTGGTTTGCTAACGCCAATTGAGCACCTGTGCTTCAACCTGTCCATTCACTTAAATGCAGAGGACATGGTGGTACTCTACACTGATGGAATTCCTGAGGCAGAAAATCAAGCTAAGGAATTTTATGGGATGGAGCGGTTTTTGCAAGCCTTGCAAAAAAATCATCATCTCCCAGCAGATATTGTTAGAAAAAATGTAATTTTAGATTTGATGACTTTTGTCGGCTCAGCCACAATATATGACGATATTACTCTAGTCATCTTGAAGGCAAGACAATAGATGATTTGCAAAATTTATGGCTGTTGCAATGAGTTGATGCCATGCACTGGTTTTAATAATTTCAGTGTTAATCTGTATTTAACAACAGCAACTGCCTATTTGGTTACTCCTTTCCCAAACTGGCAGTTTTTCCCTCACCCCCAGCCCCTCTCCCTTTGGGCGAGGGGAGTAGAACAGATTTGTGCTTACCCTATCAATTTTGCCCGTTTCATCATTTCCTAAAAACCTGCGCTTCTTGTCGGCTGACAATACTGCCAAAAGATCAATATTTAAATCGCTTTTTGAGAAGCATCTCGGCAATTTCTATATCTTCGGGCGTAGTAATTTTCAGATTGGTCTCTTCGCCCACAATCACCTGCACAGGGTGGTTCATTTTTTCTAGCAGTGAGGCATCATCGGTAACTGTCCAACCTTTGATCAGGGCTTGCTGGTGGGCATGACGCAATGTTTCTACATCAAAGCCTTGTGGGGTTTGCGCTGACCATAGGCTCAACCGATTTGGGGTTTCGAGAATTACATTTTCTTCGACAATTTTGATGGTATCTTTGACTGGGATCGCTGTAATAAAGGCTTTGTAAACCTCAAATGCCTGAACACACCTAGAGAACAAATTAGGAGTTGCCAAACACCTAGCACCATCGTGGATCAATACTTGGTCAGCATCGGGGGGCAGGGCGTTGATCCCATTGAATACCGATTGCTGTCTGGTGTCCCCGCCTGTAATTAAGGTGATGGGTGTGCTGGTCTGGGACTGGTTATAGACATCTTCGATCAGCATGGTAAATGCTTCCATGTCGTGGGGTTGAGCAATGATGCCGATCCAGTCAATGCCTTTGGCGATGAGTGCCGCTTCCAAAGTCCACTGCAAAATTGGTCTGTCTAATAAGGGCAGTAACAGCTTGTTACGATCTGCGCCCATCCGCTTCCCTGCGCCAGCAGATGCAATCAATAGAGGGATCATAGGTTTTGCTTTAGTCCTGTAACTGCCACCAGCCAAGGGCGGGACCGACAAAGCGTACCACCAGCCAATAAGCCACCATTACGCCAATGCCAATCCAAGCACCTTTAGTGGTGATCTGGACAAATTGAGCCGACTTTTCCTTAGTCCACCATTTGGATCGGGCGGGAACTTGAGGGCTGTCGTCGGCAATTTCTTTGCGCCGCTTTGCTTCACCCATAGCTAAAAGATTTATCATCTTGAATAGAATAATCATACCATTCACCTGACTTTGATTTTTGAGAATTAGGAGAAGTTTATTTTTTATGAGAACTTACACTGAGGAATCACTCCCCTCATCTTCCCTCTACTGTTTTGGCAGAGGTCTAGGGTGAGGGTCTGAGAAAATTTTGCGTAAGTTCCGTTTTATTTCTGGTTTTGGCATTCCAGTAATTCGGATATTTTTATGTACCCCTGACTAGCAAAACTTGACTAACACTTATAATCTGGATAAACCCCGCCCCATAACTGCATCTATGGACACTAATATTCGCGATCAGGCTTACCAGTTTTTTATTCAAGAAGCAAAAGATTTTTTGACTACTATCGAGTCTGGTTTGTTGAGTTTGCGGGAAGATGCCAGCATTGGCAAAATTCATGGCATGATGCGGGCGGCTCATTCGATTAAGGGTGGTGCGGCAAGTGTGGAACTGCCTGCAATCCAAAAAATTGCCCACCGCTTGGAGGATATTTTTCGGGCATTGTATCGCCACGAAGCACAGCAGATTGATTTGGAGATGGAGGAATTGCTATTACAGGCTTTTGATTGTCTGCGATCGCCCTTGATGCACCAGATCAACCACGGCTGGCACAATGCGGAGGAAACTTTGGCGCAGGCAGAGTCAGTTTTTAGCATTGTCGAGGCGTACTTTGGTGATAGCTTGGGAGCAGATGTGGAACTGCCCACTGCTCAAGAATTAGGCTTTGATGTTGCTCAGACAATTTTTAGCAGTGATGTCACCGATGGCATCAATCGCTTGATCAGCGTAGTTGACGATCCGCACACCCCTCAACTGGCTGGCGAAATTCGGGCGCAGGCAGAGGTATTTGCGGGGATTGGGGAATTGCTCAACCTTACAGGCTTTACCGAGATCGCTCGCACTACCTTACGGGCGATTGAACTGCACCCCGATCAAGCTAAGGCGATCGGGCAGGTGGCGATCGCTAATTTTCAGGCAGGACAAACGCAAGTTTTGGCGGGCGATCGCACTCAGGGTGGCAGTCCCAGTCCCGAACTACTGGCATTTGTGCAGGATTCCCCTGAAACCACCCCAGACCTGCACCCTGCCACAGGAATAACCGCCATTACCGAAGTCAGTCAAGCCATCAAAACTCAAGCTACGCCAATTCGCGAAACCCCGATTACTCCCGCCGTCTCCGAAGCGGTGAGGGTGGACTTATTTCGCTTGGACAGGCTGAACAACCAATTCGGCGAATTAGTGACGCAAGAGAACTTCAGCCTTCTGCAAAACCAGAGAATGCAAATGGCGGTAGCCAGCCTGCAACGCTCGCTGGAACGCTTTCAACTGCTCACCAACGAGGTGCGCCAGTGGATCGATTCCAGCCAAAAACAGGAAGTGAGGGGTACTAGCTCCAGCAGTTTGGCGGACTTTGACCCTCTGCACCTAGATTCCTACAGCTACTTTTATATCCGTATGCAGGAAGTGGTAGAGGCGATGGGGCAAATGAGCGAAACCATGCGGGACATGGTATTGATTACCCAACAGCAAGAACAAAATCACCGCAGAAAACAGCAAACTTTTAAGCAAATCCGTGATGACCTCCTGCGGGCAAGAATGTTGCCACTGAGTGAGATTTTGCAGAGATTTCCCCGTATGATCCGCGATCTGGCGGTGCAGTACCAAAAACGGGTGCGTTTCCAAGTGGTGGGGGGCAATACTCTAGTGGACAAAGCTATGCTGGAGAAACTCTACGACCCCCTTGTCCATCTAGTACGCAATGCTTTTGATCATGGCACAGAACCACCTGAAGTGCGCTTGGCACAGGGCAAGCCCGCTGAAGCTACCATCGAGATTGCCGCCTCGCATCGTGGCAACCAGACCCTGATCGAGGTGCGGGACGACGGGCAGGGGATCAATGTGGATAAGGTGAAGGCGATCGCCGTGCACAAACAGATGTTATCAGCCGCAGCAGCAGAGAGATTGTCTGAACAGGAGGTGTACGAACTGCTGTTTGCCCCTAGTTTTTCCACAGCCACTGCGGTCAGTGAACTGTCGGGTAGGGGTGTGGGGTTGTCGGCAGTGCGGCAACAGGTGCAAGCGCTCAAGGGTACGATCAGCGTTGCCTCTACGCCCCATGTGGGGACGACCTTCAGCATGCATCTGCCTTTGACGCTGACGGTAACTAAGCTATTGGTCTTTGCCATTGATAAGTACCTGATGGCGATCCCCGTGGACAGCCTCAGCAGTATCGTTACAGCCTCGATCACCGATATGCATTCAGTGCAGGGCAAGCAATACTATCTCTACGAGGATGAGTTGATTCCTGTCTATCCCATCTCAGCCTTTGTCAGGAACTATCCTCTACCCCCCAGTAGCGATCGCCCTTTTCCGCCGATGGAACTCCCCCTCGATGTGGAAATTCCCCTGCTGATCATCTCGGGGAACATGGCTCTGGAAATCGATTACATTATTGCCGAGCAAGAACTTGCTATCAAACCCTTTGGCAAGCTGATCAATCCTCCCCCCTATCTCTACGGCTGTACCATTTTGGGCGATGGCAGTTTAGTCCCTGTCATCGATGGTTCAGCATTGGTCAGCACTTGGCAGGCGAGCGGTACTCCTAGCCAACTTTCCTTCGCTGGCTTTGATGACGAGATGTTATCAGTATTTGCCCAAGCCACTATTCTAGTGGTGGATGACTCATTAACGGCGCGGGAAACCTTGAGTTTGACCCTCAAAAAAGCGGGTTATCGCGTCTTACAGGCAGGAGACGGCAGGGAAGCGCTGGATAAAATTGCCCAAGAGCCAAGCATTCAAGCCATCTTCTGTGATATTGAGATGCCCACGATGAATGGTTTTGAATTTCTCAACCAGTACCGTCAGGATTACCCGCAAAGCGATCGCCAGATTATCATGCTCACCTCTCGCAATAGCGACAAACATCGCAGTTTAGCCAAAATGCTGGGCGCATCCGCCTATTTGACCAAGCCCTACATCGAGCAGGAACTGTTGGCATTGCTGAAAGACCTATTAGTTGCTAAATAGCTGGAGGTAATCATGGACTGGCTGATTTTGTGTCTGGCGGGTTGTTGTGAGGTGCTGTGGGTGATTGCCCTGAAGTATTCTCAGGGTTTGACCAAATTAGTGCCTAGTGCCATTACAGCGATCGCCCTTGGGGTCAGTTTGTTCCTGCTGGCTCAAGCCACCAAAACCATTCCCGTATCTACAGCCTACGCCGTGTGGACAGGGGTGGGGGCGACTGGCACAGTGATTGCCGGCATTTTGTTGTTTGAGGAATCCGCCGACCTCTGGCGCATCGCTTGCATCCTTGCCATCACCGCTGGCATTGTGGGGCTAAGGCTACAGGCGGAATAAAGGGGTTTTGCAGGAAGCGCTGGTCTAGTGGTGATCGTGATGCTGAATTTGCGCCTTGAGTAACTGCGCCAACTGTTGTATTTGCCGCTGTTGCACAGCAATTTTTTTCTCCAGATCGCCAACTTTGTGCTCCAATTCGGCAATGCGCTTCACCAAGTCCGACTCAGCAGGTGTGCCCTCATCGCTGACGGCGGGTACAGCGATCGCAGGGCGTTTCTGAGCTAGGGTAACCGCTTTTTTGATTGCCTCAAATAATTCTGGCTTGTCAAAGGGCTTGTTGATAAAAACTATGAACTTTTCATCGAAAGGCTCAGGGATTTTGTCCGTCACCTCTTCTTTTTTACCCGACATGATAATCAGAGGAATACGGCTGAGTTCGGGGCTTTGTTGCAGAGCCTCATACACCTGAAATCCATTCATTCTTGGCAAAATGAAATCCAACATAATCAGCCAAGGGACTTCTTTTTTTGCCATCTCAAACCCTTCCGCTCCATCCTTTGCCTCAAAAACGACAAAATTTTGGGCGGGGAGCATATCCTTAACCATGTTGCGAATCACACGGCTATCATCAATTACCAGAATCTTGCGGGTTGTAATTTGGGTTGCCACTTACCTTACCTTTCCTGCAGTATGGGGTATCCTTGAGTCAGCACCTTGTATCACTGTAGCGCAGATTTACTAGCTTGTCATCTATGCCAAAGCCATCATGGTTACACGCCAATTTAGGAAAAGCTAGTGAAATTTCGGTTGTGCAGAGACTGATCAAGCAGAAGGGAATCCACACCATTTGCGAGGAGGGGCGCTGTCCTAATCGGGGCGAGTGCTATGCTAAGCGGACGGCGACCTTTTTATTGATGGGGTCAATTTGCACGCGGCGTTGTGCTTTTTGTCAAGTACAGCGGGGACAGCCACCCCAGCCGCTGGATAGTCAAGAGCCGCAGAACATTGCCGAAGCGGTGGCGGAGTTGGGTTTGGATTATGTAGTGCTAACTTCAGTGGCACGGGATGATTTACCCGATCAGGGGGCGGGGCATTTTGTGCAGACCATGCAGGCAATCCGCCAACTGGCTTTTCCCAGACAGGTAAAGATCGAGGTCTTGACCCCAGATTTTCGTGGCGATCGCTCCTTGATTGCCCAAGTAGTCCAAGCCGAACCTGTCTGCTATAACCACAATATCGAGACAGTGCGCCGCTTGCAAAAGCCCGTACGCCGATCAGCAAGCTACGACAGGTCATTACAATTATTGGCGACAGTTAAGCAGATCAACCCCGCCCTGCTCACCAAATCGGGCTTGATGTTGGGGCATGGGGAAACCCTAGCCGAGGTGGTAGAAACTTTAGGCGATCTCTATCAGGTGGGCTGTCGTTCCGTAACCATCGGGCAGTATCTGCAACCTTCCCTCAGCCATCTACCTGTGCAAAAATACTGGACACCAGAGGAATTTGCCGAAATTGGGGCGATCGCCCAATCTATGGGGTTTACGCATGTCAGCTCTGCCCCCCTAGTACGCAGTTCCTACCATGCAGGCACTAACCAAGGCGATAGCCAAAACCCCGCACTGTGACTAGGTACTTAGGATCGCTAGGATCGGCTTCCAGCTTTTCCCTCAGCCAGCGAATATGCACATCCACGGTCTTGCTGTCGCCAACAAAATCCGTACCCCAAATGCGCTCGAGCAGTTGCTCCCGCGACCATACCCGACGGGGCTGGCTCATAAATAGTTCTAATACCCGAAACTCTTTGGGCGACAGGCTCACCTCATCGCCGCGCACCATTACCCGACATTCTTGGGGGTACATGGTAATATCGCCAAATTTATAGACTGTGCCGTGAATGCGATAGTCATTCCTGCGCCTGCGGATCAAGGCACGACAGCGGGCGATTAGCTCTCTGGTACCGAAGGGTTTGCCCAAGTAATCATCGGCTCCCACTTCTAAGCCCACTACGCGATCCGACTCACTGCCCTTAGCGCTGAGCATCAACACGGGTACGCCATTACCTTCGTGGCGCAACAGCCGACACAAATCCAACCCATTGATGCAGGGCAACATCACATCCAACACAATCAGGTCGATATTGTGGTAGCGATTGACTATGCCGAGGGCTGAGTGCCCATCCTCTGCCACCAACACCTCATAACCTTCATCTCTCAATGCTAGAGCGATCGCATCACGAATAGCTGGCTCATCTTCTACTAACAAAATGCATCCTAATAGTTGAGGAGCTTGAGATTTGAGCAATTCTGCGGACAGCATATATTCAGTATTTGTTCCACTGATCGCATTTTACTGCCATGAGGTGTGTCCATCTAGTAAATTTTTAACTTTAGATAATCTTTGCATAATCTCGGCTTATATTTGCCCCTCTACCCAAGGCAAAGGGGCGATCACTCAAGACTGATACAGGCTGGCAATCAGAGCCTCATAGTGTTTCATCACCACACTGCGCTTCACCTTAAAGGTTTGGGTCATCATGCCATTTTCGCTGGAGAACGGCTCTGGCAAAAAGGCAAAGTTGCCAATGCGGTCATCGGGGCGATAGCCCGCCCGATTTTTCACCTCCCTCAGCAGTTCTTCCCGATATAAATTGCGAATCTTGTCGCTATTGAGCAGGTCTTGCACTTCCCTTAGCTGAGAATTAGCGGGGATCAACTGCTCCGCCTCCAGAGCGGTCAGATTGGGCACAATCAAAGCACCAAGAAACTTCTGATCCTGCCCTACCAGCATGATCTGGTCGATGTATTTGCTTCGCAGGCAGGCATTCTCGATCGCCAAAGGCTCGATATTTTCGCCATTGGTCAGCACAATCGTATCCTTGGCGCGTCCTGTAATGATCAGATCGCCTTGGGGGGTCATCCAGCCCAAGTCGCCCGTATCAAACCAGCCTTCGGGGTCGATCGCCTTAGCGGTAGCAGACTCATTTTTGTAGTAACCCTGCATCACCTGCGGACCACGAATCAAGATCAAGCCCTGCTGACCATAGGGCAAGTTTTGGCGGCTTTCGGGATCGACAATTCTGGTTTCCGTTCCTAACAGGGGCTGACCATCGGCATAGCGCAGGTTGCGCCACGGGCGACGCACATGGGTAATGGGTGAAGTTTCCGTCAAGCCATAGCCGCCGAGAATTTCCACGCCAATAATTTCATAAAAGTCCTCAAGGTGTTCGGCAATCGACCCCCCGCCACTGACAATAAATTGGAAGTTGCCCCCAGTGGCGGCGCGGATTTTGCGGTAAACCAGAGCATCCCCCAGCTTGTGCAACAGCCACAGGGAGAGGGCAGTGATCCCCGCCGTGAGGCGTTGACCAACAGTAGGATTGAGATTGTAGAGGTCTAATTTTTGCCAAGTGCGCTTTGCCTTGATGTAGCGATCGCTCAATTTCAAGAAAAACTGCACCAACTTTTGCTTCCTTGCAGGCTGTTCTCGCAAATTCTTTTGGATACCCTCATAGATCGACTCCCAGAGCCTCGGCACCGCCACCATGTACTCAGGCTTAAAGGTAGTCAAATCCTTTTTGATCGAGCGCAAATTGGTATAGACCTGCGTTGCCCCCTGCGCTAAGGAGAAATACTCAAAACTGCGCTCGTAGCTGTGCCAAGTAGGCAGAATGCTCAGCGCCTTTTTGCCCGCCTCGATGGGGCGATTTTTAATCACTTCAGGGGCTGTGGTGATTTGATACAGCAGGTTGCCGTGGGATAGCATCACCCCTTTGGGATTGCCCGAAGTCCCTGAGGTATAGATCAGAGTGGCTAGAGTTTTGCGGGTGATGGGAGGATTGCCCAAGTTTTGCTCCTTGCCCCGCTCTAGTACCTGATTGAAGTTGTAGCCGCCCTCAGGTGCAGGCTCATCAGAGAGCAAGATCACCGTCCGCAGGGGCAGTTGGGAGAGTTCGGGCAGGAGCTTTTTGTAAGTAGCAAGGTTTTCGGCAACAAGGGCAACACTGTCGCTGTGTTCCAAGATGTATAGAAGCTCTTGGCGTTCCGCTTGGGAGCTACGGGTGGCATCTACCGCCCCGATCGCCAAAATCCCCTGATCTGCCACAAACCAGCGGGGTGAGTTATCGGCAATCAAAGCTACTTTGTCTTGAAACTCGATCCCCAGCGATCGCAAGCCTGCGCCAAACTGCGCTATCTGATTTAGCAGATCACGAAAAGTTAGTTTTACTGCGGGTTTAGCATGGGGATCATGCAGTGCCACAACATCGGGATAGGTTTGGGCGGTTTTTTGCCAGACTTGCCATAGAGACTGCGCATTGCTGTGGTCAAGAATTTGCGGTTTAGCCATTGGTCACCTCCAAAACTACAAAATCACTAGATAATTCATTGCCACCTTCAGTTTCCCGTTTAACTCTAGCGATCGTGCCAGACAGTGTGACAGTTTGCCAACTGACAGTTATCCAAATGATTTACAAGTGAGTAAAGCCCGCGCCAATCAGGGTATTTCAGTATGTGGTGCAAACATTGGCGAAGGTTGTAGAGGTGCTATGCAGTTTTCACTCCAAGCCACTAGAAGTAGTACAGATAGCGCTACACACCTACCCATACCAGTTGTCTGATGGTTGTCAAAAGTGTTGCAAAATAGCTAATCGGACAAAAAATGGGGAAAACTGGATAATAATTCACCCTAAATATGTTGAGGTTTGCGATCGCCGACAATGCCAATGGGTACAATTTTTTGGCGACTGCGTAGCCTCTCTAGCTTAGCTAGTTCATCAAAGGTAACCCAAGCAATACAATCCACGGGGCAGGTATCGATCGCCTCTTGGATAATTTCTAACTGATCAGCATCCTGAGCAATCACTCTAGCTCTGCCATATTCCGCCTCTAATAAAAAAGTATTGCGGGCGACATAGGCGCAATGCCCACAGCCAATGCAAACTGTCTCGTCCACATAGACTGCATCTTGACGCAGTGCGCCCCCTAGTTCAGGCTCAAAGCCAGACCGCTCCTCAGCCATGCCACCTTTGCAATACCAGTCTCACTGAGCCATCGGCTTGTTGGGTTTGCTCGGCAACGCTAAAACCTTGATCTTGGGAAGCTGACAATACAGCCTTGAGAGCATACTTTTGGGTAACTTTTTGCAAAAAGCTCTCTACTGACCAGGGCATTTGCCAAAACTGCATATCAGCAACTAGCTCGTAGCTGGAACCGTTCCAACGAAAACCAATGTCATAGCCGTTGTCTTGGGGAATGACAACTTCGGCTGTAGCGGTACTGCCTTGATAGCCGCGCAGAGTTTGCCTGCCTGCTTGCCAAGGTACACCGAGATCAGACAGGGCAGATTCAAGGGCGGACAGATCACGAATTTGGGTCTTGAGTTGACTGAAGTGGGACATAGTGGCTTCTCGGTTGCTGATGGGTTGATGAGTGAATATGGACGAGAACTACCATTCACTGAAGGCATGAGCTGGTTGAGCAATTTGGTTTGACTGTAGGACAGGCTGTTGCAGGTATTCCGCAGTGATTTGGCGAGAAACAACTGTGCCCAGTTTTTCCTCGATGGCACTGGTAACTTCTGCGCATTGACTGCCCACAATCCCAAGCACTCTTTCTTCAACTCTGCCGTCAGGGTAAATGATGAACTCGAGGGTTTCCATATTACAAAAAATACATTAGTGATGATTATAGACTCTGAAATTATGAACGGCACCCTGAGATTGTTAATTTAGTTGAATTACTGGCGATCGCTCTAGGGCAACTATTTGTTAGACTCTAGGTTTATGGGACAGCAACAGAGTTGAGTTTAGTCAGATAAAAATGATTTAATTAGGCAATATATCTGGAGAAAGATGTCCATGAGTGCCCCCTCTGTCGACTTATCTGAATCATTGAGGCAGTTGGTAGATCGCCGACAACAGCTACGCATGGCAGATAGTCGGTTAAGGTCCCGTTTGGCGGTAGTGGAATCCAACCTAGATGCGGTACTGCTCAAGGAATGTGGTCAGGGATTGGTGGATTTACTACGGCAGTTGCGCAGTCTGTCATCGCCTGAAGGGCAAGCACTGGCACACCCCAACCAAGAAGTGCTGAAATTGGTGGAGAGCCTCGATCTCAATCAATCGATCACGGCGGCACGGGCATTTGCCCTGTATTTTCAGCTGATCAACATCGTGGAACAGCAACACGAACAGGAGGGCACCAACCGTAGTGAAGCGGAACTGCCTGTGGGCACTTTTGCTTGGTTATTTCAGCAATTGAAGCGCCTTAATGTACCACCGCGCCATATTCAGAACCTCCTCGATAACTTGGATATTCAGTTGGTGTTTACAGCGCACCCCACCGAAATTGTGCGCCACACCATCAGAGACAAGCAAAGACACATCGCTCGCATTTTGGAAAATCTGGATCGGCTGACCCAAGAGCGGCTGATTAGCCCCCACCATGCCTACAATTCCGCCAAGCAATGGCAAATCCAAGCCCTAGAGGCACAGTTATTTGAGGAAATTTGCCTGTGGTGGCGCACCGATGAACTGAATCAATCCAAACCCACCGTGATCGATGAAGCAGACTATGCCCTGCGCTATTTCCAAGATGTGCTGTTCGATGTTTTGCCCGTTCTCTATGACCAACTGCAATTTCACTTGCAAAAGGTGTTTCCCGACTTAAAGCCACCCAAGTTTAATTTTTGTAAGTTTGGCTCTTGGGTTGGTGCAGATCGGGATGGCAATCCTTTTGTTACGCCCGAAGTAACTTGGCAGACGGCTTGTTATCAACGCAGGCTGGTGCTGGAGAAATATATTGTGTCGGTACAAAAAATTGCCAATAGCCTGTCCTTGTCCCAGAATTTGACGGATGTTTCTGAGGCTCTGCTGGCTTCTTTGGCACAGGATCAAGCGCAAATGCCTGAAGTCTATCAGCAGAATTCTCTGCGCTATCGCCAAGAGCCGTATCGTCTCAAACTGTCCTATGTGATCCGCCGCCTAGAAAATACTCTGTCCCGTACCCGAGAGTTGAAACACACCAATTGGGAACTGGCAGACCTGAATGCTTGTGGGGGAGATATTACTAGCTACTATCGCTGTGTCAGCGAGTTTAAGCAGGAACTGCAACTCATTTGGGATAGCCTGCAACAGACGGGGCTGAGCTGTAGCGGTCTGCAAACCCTGATGCGTCAGGTGGAGGTTTATGGCTTTCATCTCGCCCATCTGGATATTCGCCAAGAGAGTCGTCGCCATGTTGAGGCGATCGCCGAAATTGCTGACAAAATGCAAATCCTCGATCGCCCCTACACCGAACTCAGCGAAACCCAGCGGGTGCAATGGTTGGTCAAGGAACTGCAAACCCGCAGACCGATGATCCCCAGTAGGCTAGATATTTTTAGCGATCGCACTCAGGAGACCATCCAGACCTTGCGGGTTCTCAGCAAACTGCAACAGGAGTTTTCGCCTAGTATCTGCTCCACCTATATCATCAGCATGAACCGCAGTGTGAGCAACATCTTGGAGGTGCTATTGCTGGCTAAGGAGGCAGGGCTGTACGATCCCGCCACTGGCACTGGCTCGCTGATGGTAGTTCCCCTGTTTGAGACCGTAGATGACCTGAAACATGCCCCTCACATTCTCCAAGAACTGTTTGCTCTGCCCTTATATCGGTGCTACTTGGTATCGCACCACAATTTGCAGGAAGTGATGCTGGGCTATTCTGACAGCAACAAGGACTCGGGCTTTTTGAGCAGTAATTGGGAGATTTACAAAGCGCAGAGGGCACTGCAGGAGACTAGCGCTCTCTTTGGCGTTGAACTGCGGATTTTTCACGGCAGGGGTGGCTCGGTGGGCAGGGGTGGTGGTCCTACCTATGAGGCGATTCTGGCGCAACCGGGGAAGAGCATTCGTGGCAGGATCAAAATTACGGAGCAGGGGGAGGTGTTGGCTTCTAAGTATGCCCTGCCTGAACTCGCTCTCTACAACCTCGAGAAAGTGGCTACCGCCGTGATCCAAGCGGGTTTGCTCCCCAGCAGTTCCGATGCTCTGCCCTCATGGCTGGAGACTATGGAGGACTTATCGGTGCGATCGCGCCAAGCCTACCGCCACTTAATTTATGAGCAACCCGACTTGGTGGAATTTTTCCATCAGGTTACGCCCATCGAGGAGATCAGCCAGCTACAAATTAGTTCCCGTCCCGCCCGCCGTGCTGGCAAAAAAGACCTCGACAGTTTGCGGGCGATCCCGTGGGTGTTTAGCTGGACGCAGAGCCGCTTTTTACTGCCCTCTTGGTATGGCGTGGGTACAGCGCTGACGGAATTTTTGCAAGAAAACCCCGAGGGACACCTCACCCTACTGCAATTTTTTTACGCCAAGTGGCCCTTCTTCAAGACCATGATTTCTAGGGTGGAGATGACCCTTGCCAAGACCGATCTGCAGATCGCCCATCACTATGTACGGGAACTGACCGAGCCTGACGCGCAAGAGCGGTTCGAGCAATTATTCTGGCAGATCAGTGAGGAGTATCAGCGCACCTGTCAGGTAATCTTACGAATTACGGGGCACGACAACTTACTGGATGGCGACCCCGACCTGCGTCGCTCTATCCAACTGCGCAATGGCTCCATTGTGCCTTTGGGCTTTATTCAAGTAGCGCTGATCAAGCGCCTGCGCAAAAAACGCTCTGATGTCTTGGATTTGCGATCGCTCTATTCCAAAAATGAACTCCTGCGTGGCGCTCTGCTGACGGTCAATGGCATTGCCGCAGGCATGCGCAACACTGGCTAGTCCAACTCTTCAGAGGGTGAGCCAGAATAGACGATGCCTCTACGGAAGTTGATGGTGAGCAGCTCGCCGTCACGGATTTGGGCGGTGGCGTTCTGCACCCCAACCATGACAGGAATGCCCAGCTTGCGCCCGATGATCACTGCATGGGAATCCAAGCCAGCATCTTCGGTGATCACTGCCCCCGCACGGCGGATGATGTCGATAAAGTCCACATCGGTGCGATCGACCACCAGAATTTCCCCCTTATTAAAATCCTTGACATCCAGCGGGTGAAACGCCACCCTTGCCCTGCCATGCACAATTCCCTGCCCAATGCCCCTGCCCCTGCCCACCACAGATGAGACAAACATCACCTTGATCAGGTCAGTAGAGCCAGCCACCCCCTGCAATGCTCCTGCGGTCATCACCACCAAGTCCCCCGCTTGCAGGAGTTTTTGCTCTTGGGCGAGGTTGAGGGCGGCTTCGAAGTTCTGCCTGACAGAGGGGAAAGACAGCACCATCAGCGGTTGCACCCCCCACACTAGCTGTAATTGCCGTGCCACGCCCACATGGGGCGTAACTGCGAGAATGGGCACAGAAGGGCGAAATTTGCTGACACTGCGGGCGGTGGCTCCCGTTTTGGTCAGGGTGACGATGGCACTGGCATCTAACTGCTTGGAGATTTTGCCCACCGCTTGGCTGATGGCATGGGGTACGGATTTGCTATTGGTTTTGAGCGGGCGATCCCACTGGTATTCCTGCTCAGTACGCAGGGCAATTTTTGCCATCGTTTGCACTGCCTGCACGGGGTATTCGCCGACGGCAGTTTCGTTGGAGAGCATCACCGCATCGGTGCCATCGAGAATGGCATTTGCCACATCGGAAATTTCGGCACGGGTAGCGCGGGGGCTTTTGACCATGCTGTCCAGCATTTGCGTGGCGGTAATTACGGGAATGCCAAACTCATTGGCGGTCTGGATCAGTCGCTTTTGCAAAATTGGCACATCTTCGGCGGGCACTTCCACCCCCAGATCGCCCCGTGCCACCATCACCCCATCGCACACAGCAAGGATTTCCCGCATATTGGCGATCGCCTCATGTTTTTCAATTTTGGCAATCACTCCCACACTGCGCCCACTTTGGGAGATGATTTCTTTAGCTTCCAAAATATCCTCAGGCGTGCAGACAAAGCTCAACGCTACCCAGTCCACCCCTTCCGCCAAGCCAAAGACCAAGTCCTCGCGGTCTTTGTCAGTCATGGCGCGCACAGACAAGTGCACATTGGGAAAGTTCACCCCTTTGCGATCGGACAGCAGACCGCCCACCGTTACTCGACAGTGCAGTAGTCCCGCCTCAGGTTCCACCGACTCAACCTGCATCTCCACCCTGCCGTCGTCCAGCAGGATCACGGCTCCCGCAGGCACTTCTTGTGCCAGCTTGTCATAGCTGATACAGCCAATCTGGTTATTACAGGGGATTTGCTCGCTGGTCAAAGTGTAGCGATCGCCCTTATTGACATAGACTGCACCATCAGGAAATTTGCCGAGGCGAATTTTCGGTCCCTGCAAATCCTGCAAGATGCCAATTGGCACATTGAGTTCGCAAGACACCTGACGGATGTGGCAGACATTGCGGTGGTGATCGGCGTGCGTACCATGCGAAAAGTTGAGCCGAAAAGTAGTGGCTCCTGCCAGAATTAGTTCCCGAATTGCCTCTGGGGTGCTAGTCTTAGGTCCCAAAGTAGCGACAATCTTGGTACGGCGAAAAGGTGCTCTAGCAGTCATACCCGATGGGTTATTGAAGAGTGTCGTTATTTTAACCCATTGCCAGTTAGCTGATTCAACTGGGCACTTACTCTCAGCATTTTCTTAAGGGTTCAGCCCTCTACAGCGTCAGCCAAGCCTCTAAACCTCTCATCAGTCTAGCAATCAATCTCCCAGAATTCACGACTAACTTCACGACTAACTAAGTGCTGACGGCGTGAGTATTGTTACCCTTGAATGTCAAAATAAATATGCAGACTACTTGCATCTCACATTTCGTGCCGTCCCTCTTTGACCGACCCAAGCCCGTAATTGGCGTAATTCACCTCAGCGCCCTACCCAGCAGTCCGCGATGGCGTAACAGTCTCAAGGATGTGCTGGAGCGGGCGGAACAGGAAGCCACAGCCCTTGCGTCTGGTGGGGTGGATGGTATCTTAGTCGAGAATTTTTTTGATGCGCCGTTTGCCAGTGGGGCGGTCGATCCTGCTGTAGTCAGTGCCATGACCCTTGCCGTGCAGAGGGTGCGCCAGTTGGTTAATATCCCTGTGGGCATAAATGTCCTGCGCAATGATGGCAAGAGTGCTATGGCGATCGCCTGCTGTACTGGGGCGGAATTTATCCGCGTCAATGTGTTAGCAGGAGCAATGATCACCGATCAGGGTGTGATTGAGGGCATCGCCTACGAACTACTGCGCTATCGGCGGAGCTTGGGCAGTGATGTCAAAATTTTTGCCGATGTCTTGGTTAAACATTCCCAACCTCTAGGCAGTCCCAGCCTAGCTCATCTGATTCAAGATACCATCGAGCGCAGTTTGGCAGATGGCATCATTATTTCTGGAGCAATTACGGGGGAGGAACCCAGCCTGCACGACCTAAAAACCGCCTACGAGGTATGTCATAGCTGTCATCTCACTCCGCTGTGGATTGGTTCAGGGGCAAATCCCCACAATATCGGTCAGCTACTCAACTATGCCGACGGGGTGATCGTAGCTAGTTCGCTGAAACGGGGTGGACAAATTACCCACCCCATCGATCCCTTGCGGGTACAGCGGTTTATGGAGGCAGTGCGCCAGTCTTTCCCCTAGTTTTCTAAGTAATCAACGGGCACAAATACTTCTTGGGGCAGGAGAATTAACTGGGTATAAACTGGTTTGCCCCTACCATCACTGCGATTGACCACAATACCCAGAGGACGAGGCAGGCGGTGAGAATAGAGGTCGACATAGTCGTGATAGGCTTGCTTGGCAATACGCAGGATATTGGGATCGCCCTTAAACTTATCTAGGTTATCTGGGCGGACATTTTTGGCAGTGTTGGCAGAATAGGACATGGAATCACCCCTCAAACAGTCATAGCGGCGTAATTATAGTTCAGCAGATAGAGCATGACAGTACACAAATTGCCATTACTCAAGACAGGCAAAACATGGAATTGGTGTGTTTTGCAAAACAGTAAATGTTATTTGTTTGTGTTTACCTAGTGTCTGGGCTGAAATCTGCTCGTAAAATGACGATTAGGTGAATTTAACTTTGCATGAAACTGCCGCGCGTTTCCTTAAAGCTAGTTTTGATGTTGTCGTTCGTGGTGCAGACCTGCGTGGCGGTGGGGTTGGTTTCTCTCATTTCCTATCGCAATAACCGCGAAGACATCGCCAATTTGGCTGAACAATTGCAACAGGAAGTCAGCCTGCGGGTGGTGCAACACTTAGATCAATATTTGCGTTTGCCCCATAAAATCAATCAAATGAATGCTGAGGCGATCGCCAAAGGGGTGTTATCCACCAAAAATTTTGCTCAGCTCTGCCAAGTATTTCTGGCGCAGATGCGCGCTTTCCCTGTGGGCTATATCAATTTTGGCAATCCCCAAGGCGAATTTATTGGCATTGAGCGGCTAGACGATGGGCAGTTGTTGATCAATAAGGCAGAACTAAAAACAGGCACCTCCCAACTCCGCACCTACAATTTACAAGGGCAGTTACTGCAAACCAATCCCACTAACCCCGTTCTCAGCGATGAAGAATGGTATGCCGATGCCGTGCGTGCCCAACAGCCTGTTTGGAGCGACATCTACACTTGGGAAGATAAACCAAATGTGATTTCCATCTCCGCCAGTATGCCCATCTACGATCGCCAAAATCGCTTGGAAGGGGTAATTGGCGTAGATTTAATTTTGTCCCAATTCAGTCAGTTTCTCAACGAAATTAAACTGACCCCCCGTAGCCGCATTTTTGTGGTGGAGCGGTCGGGATTGCTGATTGCCAGCTCTGGCGATACAGCCCCTTTCCAAATCAGCAACGGTAGGGCGGTGCGCCTCAATACCAGTGATAGCCCCGACCCCCTGACCCGCAGTGCCAGTAATTTTTTAGTAAATCGTTTTGGTAGTCTGGCAAATACCGATACCCAAAAGCAATTGGCATTTAGCGAGGATCAGGAGCAGTTTTTTGTCAAGGTAACTCCCTACCGTGATGAATACGGTCTGGACTGGTTAATTGTAGTGGCTGTACCTGAGATGGACTTTATGTCCCAAGTGCATGAAAATATGCGCCTGACTCTGATTCTGTGGTCGATCACGGGGGCGATCGCCCTAGTGATTGGTTTACTCACAGCTCGCTGGATCGCCCGTCCCATCTATCGCCTCAGCGAGGAGGCGCAAAACATTGCCCAAGACCCTGAATTTGCAGGGGCTAACTGGCAGATTGACCGCCGTGCCGAGTCCAGTTGGATTAGGGAGTTGGGGGGGCTGTCATGGTCGTTCAATCAAATGGCTTCCCGTCTGCAAGAAGTCCTCGACAAACTACACCAGCAGGCGTACTACGACCCCTTGACAGGCACAGCCAATCAACACCTGCTGAGCAAGCGCATCCAAGAATGCCTAGAGCGATCGCAGGATTTTGTGCTTCTGCACCTCGACATCGACCGCTTCCAATCCCTGAAGTACGCCTACGGTCATCAAATCGCCGAACTGATGCTGGTGGAGATCAGCCGCCGCCTCAGTCAGTGCCTCTCGCCCAAAGATACCCTAGCTCGCATTGGCGTTGACGCTTTTGCCATACTCTTTTGCGACCTTGCCGATCGCCAAGCTGTAGCGGTCAAAGCCGAAGCCGTACACCAGCAGATCGATGCGCCCCTGACCATCAATGGCTCCCTCGTCACCAATACTTCCAGCATCGGTGTTGTCTCCAGCCAACTAGGAGAAACCGCGCCAGAAACCTACCTGCACGCCGCCGATACCGCCATGCACTATGCCAAGCTGTGGGGTAAGGGCAAGACTGTATACTACAACCCCGGTATGCAAACCCTTGTCGCTGAACGACTGCAATTAGAAACTGACCTGAAACAGGCGATCGCTGAAGAGCAACTGCACCTCAACTACCAGCCGATCATCGATATGCAAACTGGCAGAGTAGTCAGCTTTGAAGCCCTTGTGCGCTGGCAACACCCACGGCGGGGCATGATGCCGCCCAGTAAATTTATTGCCATCGCCGAAGAAACAGAGCTGATTATTCCCCTAGGGCGCTGGGTGATGTCTGCCGCCTGCGCACAAATATTGCGCCTGCATCACCACCTGCCCGAAAAATTTCCGCTCAGCATTGGGGTAAATATCTCAGAAGTACAATTACGCTATCCACACTTGATCAGTGAAGTGGATGAACTGGTGCAAACCGTCCCGCCGCGCAGTCTCAAGCTGGAACTGACCGAAACTTGCTTGATGGAAAACACCGATGTCATGCAGGGAATTTTGGAAGAACTCAAATCTCGCTCCATTCAACTACTAATCGATGACTTTGGCACTGGTTATTCCTCCCTCAGCTATCTGCAAAGACTGCCAGTGGATACCCTGAAAATTGACCGTTCCTTTATTACTGGAATCGAGCACAACCCACGCCACCTCGACATCACCCGTGCCATCATTACCCTTGCCCACAGTTTGGGAATGGATGTGGTGGCAGAAGGGCTAGAGAATCCCTATCAGGTGGAGATTTTGGCTAAGTTGGGATGCGAGTATGGGCAGGGGTACTACTTTTCCCCGCCCTTGCCCGAAAGCGCCGTGATCCCTTTTTTGGAAACAGCGCCAAACTGGCTCTAGGCTAAGCTACTGCGCCGAGCCAACACCAACATAGGCGCCGTAGAAGAACAGCCCAACCACAGACAACACGCCAATTCCCGCTACTGTGCCCACAAGCCACAGGGGGATGCGTCCATTCTGAAACATAATTTTTGCCTCCTCTGGTGAATTAGTTTAAGAAATAGCTAGAAAACAAGAGAACGGTAACAAAAACCAGCAATAAACCGAGATAGAGAGAAGTGCGGTTTAGCTCTACTGGTTGGCTGTTGGGATTTTTTTGTGCCATGATGCTTGCTCCTAACGGCTAATAAATTGCATTGCGGCGATCGCGCCGATAAAAAATACAGTGGGTACGCCCAAGGCATGGACTGCCAGCCAGCGCACCGTAAAGACGGGGTATTGCACAGGTTGATTAGGATTTTGAGTTGCCATAGTGATTGTCTAACCTACTTTTGATTGAATTGTTGAATTTCTTGACCAGCCTCATAGCGATCGCGAATCACAGGGGCTTCTTGGCGCGACTCGGTATAGTACTGATCGGGGCGGGGGGTGCCAAACACATCATAGGCTAGTCCAGTGCTGACAAACAGCCAACCTGCCAAAAACAGGGCGGGAATAGTCAGACTGTGGATAATCCAGTACCTGACACTGGTAACAATGTCAGCAAAGGGGCGCTCTCCTGTAGTTCCTGCCATAGGTATTTATTCCTTGTGTGAAAAAATGATCTTAAGTAATGTTTAATATTTTACCTAATATATATCTTAATACTGCTATGACAGGCAAGCTCACCCGCAGTCAAGAAAAAATATGGCATTTTTTGCAGGAACAGAGTAATGCTATTTCAGCCCAAGCACTGCATACCGCCCTCAAAGCCAAGCAACAGATAGGACTAGCCACAGTTTATCGCGCCCTAGATGTTCTGAAACTCAAAGGTTTGATCCGTGCCCTACCCATGCCCAATGGCGAAACATTATACAGCGGTATTCCTGCTGACAAGCACCACCTCAATTGTCTTAATTGTCATAAAGTAATCGCCCTCGAGGTCTGCCCTCTGCATGCCCTCACACCCACCATCAGCCAACAACACGATTTCAAGGTGTATTACCACACCCTAGAATTTTTTGGGTTGTGTCGCGACTGTCAACTAGCTGGGGAGGTTTAAGCCACCAGTCAGCTCTTCCATCTTGGCTTTCATGGTAGAGGTTGAGAGTTTGTAGGCATCTTTGAAAGCGACCAACACCAAGTCTGCCAGAACTTCCGCCCCTTCATTCAAGGCTTCGGGGGCAATTTCCACACCTTGGGGTTCTTGGTTGCCGCTGAGGGTTACCTTAACCAAGCCGCCGCCCGATTCCGCCGTGAGGCGCATCATGTCTAGTTCTTCTTGTAGTTTCTTGGCTCCCTCTTGGATTTGTTGCGCCTTCTGAAAGGCTTCCCGCATTTTGCCCAGACCAAAGCCGAATCCTTGTCCCATATTGTTAATTACTCAGTACGATGTTTTGTTTCCCGTCTCATTATGCCATTGATTGAGGTAAAATCTATTCCAAGTTCTTGCTAAACATCTTCCAGACTATGACCACCCGCCGTTATGACAGTGCCTTTCCCACCAGCTACAACAAAGACGCGGATACATACATCGAAGGGATGTCTAAGCGCGAATTTTTCGCCTTGATGATTATGCATGGGCTGACTGCCGCCAACCTGCAATTTGAAGACGACTACCAAAAAGCTAGAGCCGCTGTGATGCAGGCAGATGCCCTAATTGATATTTTGGCGGCAGAGTAAAAGCCTAACTTTTAAGATGCATATAGCTAATTCGTGAAATATAGCAGTGGAAAGGCATTTTAGGGCACGCTAAAACACTTGAGGGGTTTCCTTCTCTCCTGAGGGCGGAATAGGAGAGTTCAAAACCATGAATCAATTCCATCTCCTATTGCGAGACAGGCATTTAGAGTATCGCTAATTGTAATTCCTTCATCCATATTTTTTACTAGATTGTATCGCCAATATCTGTATAATGTTCTCGATAAAATTCCACAATATAGTCCCGCAGTTGCTGAAGATAATGCTCGTTTTGATGCTTGAACAACTCTACCCTTCTGGCAGGCTGTCCCGCCTTTTGCAGAGTGAGTGCCAACACCTTTTTATCCTTTAGATAATCTTCGGCATTTTGCGGTTTCGCGATCAATAATTCAGCCTTTTCCCAGAAGTATTTTTGCGTGGACTTGTAAGTGGGAAACTGCTCCTCTAGGGTGATTACTTGGCTGATATTGTCAAAGCGCACTATTTGATAAAGCACTCCTGTAATCAATCTTTTAACGATGATATAAACTCCTCTAAATACTAGTGCAGTAGCTGAGGTAAAACAAATAAGAACTAAACTATAGCCTATGCTGCTACCTATTGATAGTTCAGGTTCAGGAGGAATAAGAATGCCAAGCGCAAGCGATTTAGATATTCCAGCAAGAATCCACAATCCCAAGCTAATAAGTAATGTCCCTGCTAAAAGATGCCAAAAGGTGTTAAATACATAAGACTTTTTGTTATCAAAAATAAGGTGATTGTTTTTCCTGACAATACCACAACTTGCGGGATTGATCATACTTAACAAATCAATAATTGATGTAGAATAATCATTCTCAGCATTTAGTACTGCGTCTTCTCTAACTTCAGATTTGGCTACTGATTCTGATTTTTTTAGTAATAGAATTTTGTTAATTATTTTCGTCAGTGTTTCAGGATAGTAAGTTATCCATATCCTAATCTTTTTGCTATCAGCACAGGGGATGGTAATTATGAAAGTTGTGGATTTACCCCTCCCCTTTGTCTCATAAAATGCGATTGCTCCGTATGCACAAGTACCTGACTGATTAGCAAACATAAACTTTAAGTAACCTATTTGGAAGTAGGATTTTGTAGAAATTTCGCAGTGCTTTTCCCCATTAGGAGTAAAAGCAATTATAACTTTACGACAAAATAATTTAGGGATAAGTAAGAACAAAATTATTGTAGATACAACAAATGCAATAGGAAGGAAAACGAAAGTAGGCAAAAGAAATATTAAAAAGAATGTTAAAATCTCTGGAATTGATTCAGATAACTGCCACAAGGCTTCTCTTACTTCGATAACTGTTTCCCCGTTACCGCGATCGCTAATTGTAATTGCTTCGTCCATATTTTTTACCTAATTGTGTCGCTATCAGGCTGAGCGTTACTTTGTCCAGACCAAATCCGAGTCCTTGTCCCATTGTGTTAATTACTTAGTAGATGTTTCCTTTACCGTTCCATTATGCCATTGATCGCGGTAGAATCTGTCCTTAGTTCTTGCTAAACATCTTCCGCACTATGACCACCCGCCGTTATGACAGTGCCTTTCCCACCAGCTACAACAAAGACGCGGATACATACATCGAAGGGATGTCTAAGCGCGAATTTTTTGCCTTGATGATCATGCACGGCTTGACTGCCGCCAACCTGCAATTTGAAGATGACTACCAAAAAGCGAGAGCCGCTGTGATGCAGGCAGATGCCCTAATTGATATTTTGGCGGCGGAGTAATACACAGTCCTGAAATTTTTAGGACGCATTAAAGCACTTGAGGTTTTCCTGTCTGCTGACGGCAGGAGAGGGATTTAGGGTGTGGAAGCCAAAATTGATACTATTGAATTAAATTTAAGTATCGGCAAGGTGCGGTAAGTCCAAAACAG
>Ga0272446_1000907_pt1 | contig 45042 bp, 57 predicted proteins | sample YNPCB0061_FD_194587 | JGI IMG/M metagenome (GOLD analysis project Ga0272446, IMG submission 194587) | Hot spring microbial mat communities from Yellowstone National Park, WY, United States - YNP-CB-006-1 | ecosystem: Environmental > Aquatic > Thermal springs > Hot (42-90C) > Sediment | place...
TGACGGTTGCGCCGGGCGGGTTGCAACGGCCTGCGCACCGGCCTCGTTGGTGCGACTGGAGATGGAGCGCGGTCAGCGTCGCCAGCCTGAGTTGCAATGGCCTGCGCACCGGCCTCGTTGGTGCGACGCGAGATGCGCGACCGGGCGGCGCAGGAGGGCCGTGCGTTGCAATGGCCTGCGCACCGGCCTCGTTGGTGCGACCGGCCCGGCAGCCGGCCAGCCGCTAGCTCACGTAGGTTGCAATGGCCTGCGCACCGGCCTCGTTGGTGCGACTCGCCTTCCGCCAGGATGACGGTTGCGCCGGGCGGGTTGCAACGGCCTGCGCACCGGCCTCGTTGGTGCGACTGGAGATGGAGCGCGGTCAGCGTCGCCAGCCTGAGTTGCAATGGCCTGCGCACCGGCCTCGTTGGTGCGACTGGCGGGCGCGCTCCCGCAGATAGCGGTCGAGCGCCAGCGTTGCAATGGCCTGCGCACCGGCTTCATTGGTGCGACTCGTGCCGCCGGACGCCGGCGGTCAATCCCATGATACCGGCGACGCCGGGCGAAAGTGATCCGGATAACCGGGGGCTGAACGCGGCTCACTTTTCCGGCAACCGGGCCGTACAATGAGGGGTTCGCCCGCCCCGACCCGGTGACGTGCCTAATACCGGCGCAGCACGCCCGCACCCTCCAGATACGTCACCAGGTCGTCGACCAGAATCTCCCGCAGCCGCGCCGTCGCCGCCGCCTCCGCCGCTACCACGCCGCGCTGGCAGACGAGGATGTCGCCGGCGAAGCCGGGCCGCTCCACGCGCGCCTTGAAGCGCTTCGCGCCCAGCGCCGCCTGCTCCCGCTGCCAGGCCGCCTCGAGCGCGGCATCGACCGGATCGACCGCCGCCGGCGGCCCGGCCAGGATCGCCGCGAACTGCTCGTCGGTCAGCGACGGGCAGCGCGCCCGATTGACGCGATCCAGGTCGCGGTGGCGGAGCACCGTCAGCGGGCTGACCACCAGCCCGTGGCGCGCGGCGATGTCGGCCACCAGCGCCCGCGCCGCCGCCACCTGCTCCGCCGTCCAGCCGGTCGCCGGCCGCCCGGCCGCCTCGATCGAGACCGTCTCCAGGTTGGGGTTGATCCGCTCCTCTGCCCAGCGCCGGATCAGCGGCTGGGTCAGGTCCGGCTGGTTGAGGATGCCGTTCGCCCAGGCCGTGTCGGTCTCCGCCACCGCCCGGTAGACCGTCCCGTCGCGGTCGATCACGTAATGCGCGCTGACGCCGCTCTCCGGGCTGCGAAACCAGCTCAGCGCGCCGGCCGCCGTGTCGCCGTCGGTGATATGCAGCACGATCGCCCGCACCATCCGGCCGTTGCGGCCGGGCCGGTAGTTGACCGGCGTCAGCCGGTCGATCACGGCCACTGCCATCACTGCTCCCTCCGGCGCGCGGCGGTGGCGCGCAATGAACGCCAGCACCGCCGCCGCATACGCATCCGGCTGATTGCCGTCGCTGCCCGGCGCGTAGACCGGCAGAATCTGCCGCACCGTCACCAGGCCCGCGCCCGCATAGCGCGGCCCGCGCAACCGCTCGGCCCAGTCGGCCGCGCCGGCCGCCCAGGTCGGGTAGGCGACGAAGGCCCCGCGCTCGGTCTGGATCACCTGGCCGCCGTGCTCCGGCAGGTGCGGCGTGCGCACGTTGCCGAGCGAGCGCGTCCCGTAGCGGGCGCAGATGCCCTCCAGCCCGAAGCGCGACTCGTGCATGAAGACGGCCAGCGCGAACAGCGGGCTGACCGCGCGCGCGACGACCGCCTGGTAGATTGCGCCGGCCTCGGGCAGCGCCGGACTGCCGCCCGCCGCCAGCAGCGCCGCGAAGCGCGCCGGCTCGATATCCGGCGCCGACCGGATCACCACATAGTCGCTCAGCGCGCCCATGGCTATCTCCCCCGCCAGCGGGCATGCTCCAGGCGCACCCGCAGCCGGTGGCACGGCCGCCGCAGCGCCGGCACGCGCCGGCCGATCTCCCAGAGCGCCTCGATCCCCCAGCCGATCACCAGGCCGATCATCCCTCCCCTCCCGGCGGCTGGCTCACGCCCGTCAGCAGGTGGCGCAGCGTCTGGAGGACGCCGGCCAGGTGGACGAAGCGCTTGCCGTTGCAATAGTGCGGCGGCAGGCGGTAGAGGCGCGCCTCGACCTCGCGCATGACCGCCGCCGCCAGCGCCGGCGTGTAATCGACCAGCGACCAGTCGAGCGGCGGCGGCGCGCCCTCCCCCTCGGCGTAGGCCCGCCAGCCGTGCCACCAGGCGAGCAGGCTGGTGACGCTGCTCGAGCGCGTCCGGGCGAAGATGGTTGCGATGTGATTGCGGACGGTGTTCGGGCTGATGCCGAGCCGGGCCGCCACCGCCTTGCGCGGCAGGCCGGCCGCCAGCAGCGCGACCACCTCGCGCTCGCGCGGCGTCAGGTCGGCCGGCGTCACCGCCGGCAGCCGCTCGCCCGGCAGGCGCTCCCCAGCCATACTCACGGCTCCCCGTCCCCGTGTGCGCCGCTGCGGAGCGCCTCCCGCTCGACCACCTGCAGCCGGCGGTCGAGGTCGATCAGCACCCGGTTCGCCCGCGCCGCCCAGGCCCGCCACTCGACCGCCGTCTGATCCGGCCGGGCGCGCAGCAGCGACGCCTCCTGGGCGCTCCAGAGCGCCACCGCTAGCGCGATCAGGCTGACGATCAGCGCCGTGCGCGCCATCATCGCCGCGGCTCCGGCGGCTCCGGCGGCTCCTCCTGGCGCTGCTGGTTGAGCGCCGCCAGCGCTGCCCGCAGCGGCGCCGGCACCGGCACGCCCGCCCGCGCCAGGTTCTCGATGATCGAGAGCGCCTCGACCGCGCAGTAGAACCCCGCCACCGCCTCCGCGGCCGGGATGGTGTCGCCGAAGGCGCGCTGCATGATGCCGACCGCCAGGATCGCCAGCACCGTCGCCAGCTTGCGCGCTAGCCCGCGCCAGCCGACGGCGCTATCGAGCGCGCCGGCGGCCCAGCCGGCCACCAGCCCGGTCGCCACGTCGAGGGCCATCAGCCCCAGCAGCGCGATCACCGTCGCCGGCAGGCTCGCCCAGAGCGCCGCCGCCGCTGCCACCACCGCCCCCAGCCAGGGCTTGAGCCGGTCAAGGTCCATCGCCCATCCCTCCTTCCGGTCGGCCACCGCTTCCCGCCGGCCGCCAGTCCGTCACCAGTCCGCCGGCGGGCGCATCCTCCGGCAGGGGCGGCAGGTCCGCCCGGCCAACCAGGCGCGTCAGCGCCCGCACCGCCGCCATGATCGTCTCGACATCCGCCGGCGCCCCCAGGACGGACAGCCGCGGCACGTCCGCCTCGTCGGCGCGGAAGACCAGCGTCACCACCACCGGCTGCCCGTCCATGCGCCCTCCCTAGCTACCAGAGATAGGCGGTGATCATCACCGCTAGGCCGAAGACGGCCGTCGCCCGAATGCGGAAGCGGCCGTCCTCGGTCACCGCGACCATCCCCGACCACGGCACGGCGAAATTCACCGCCCCGCAGGTGAAATAGGCGCCGCTCTCGAGCGTGCCGCTGTCTGGATTGAAGGCGTAGAGGTGCTGGCCGGCCACTGCGATCGTCGCCGAGCCGCGGATGAAGACGGCCCGCGCTCCCACCGGCGCCTGATAGCCGCTGATCCAGATGTCGTAGTTGGTGTTGGCGTTGCCGCCGAAGGAGAGCAGTGGCCCGGGCGCATCGATGATCGTCCAGCCATGCAATCCCGACACCCCGGTATCGGGGTCGCGCCGGACCGGCCCGCTGAGGCCATATTCCCAGGCAAGCGCCGGCGTAGAGTCGTAGCATTCCAGCCGCCCGCGCGTGAGCTTGACGAAAGAGACCAACGAGGCGGTCGGCAAGCCTTCAACGATCACGCCGGGGCTGTTGATCTCGCCCGCTGGCTGGACCTTGAAGACGATCGATCGGCCCGGGATGCCGCGCCAGTCGTTCACCACCCGGATATCGCCGATCACGTTGCTACTGTTGCGCATGCCGCTGTAATCGCCCGCGCTGAGGTTGGTAAAGCGCAGCCGGCCGGTCGAATTGATCGTCACGCCCGTATCGTCGATCAGCACGTTGCCCTGGCCGGCAGTGATCTTGCCGGGGTTCTCGGCGCGGATCTCGCCCGCGGTGATGAGCGTCGCCGCGAGTTTGTCGCCGGTGATCGTCCCACCGGCGATGCGGTCAGCGGTGATCGAGCCGGCGACCAGCTTGTTGGCATTGATCGTCCCGGCGAAGATATCGCCGTCCTCGATCGCCTTGACCTGCGCCGTCGCCCACGGCGAATAGCCGCTGGCCGGCGTGCCGGCGGCATTGATCGGCCGGTAGCGCCAGCCGTAGGTCTGCCCCGGCGTCAGGCCGGCATCGACGTAGGCCGTCCCGTCGACGGTCGCGACCGTCTGGTAGGTGGCGGGATTGTTGATGTCGGTGGCGCGCTGCACTTCGTAGCCGATGATCCGACCGGTGGTCGGGCTCTCCGGCGTGGCCGCCCAGCTGATCCGCGCCCCGCGGAAGCCCGGCGTCACCGCCGGCGCGCTGCCCGGCGCCGGCGGCGCGGCCACCACCGGCGTCGCCACGGTCAGCTCCGCCGAGAAGGCGCTGGCGTTGCCGCTGGTATCCCAGGCCCGCACGCTGACGGCATAGGTCACCCCCTGCCGGACGTTGAAGCGCTTGTGCGCCGTCTCGGTGCTGCTGAAGAACTCGTAGTCGCTGCCGACCCGGTAGCGATACTCGAAACCGGCGAAGTCGGCCGGCGGGCTGTAGGCGGCCAGCGCCGCCGTCAGCGTCACGCCCATCACGCCCTGGACGAGTTCGGTGGCGTAGCCGAGGCTGGCCATGGCCGGCGCCGGCGGCGGCGTGGTGTCGAGCCAGCCGTCGGTGGCGGCCAGGACGTAGGGCCCGGCCCAGGCCGACGACGGGTTCCAGGCCGACGTCAGCCCGCTGCGCGTCACCTCGCGGATGCGGAGGTAGATGCTCTGCGGGCTGCTGACGGTGTGGATATACTGCCCGGCCGCGCTGCGGTAGCTCGCCGCGCCCGCGCCGCCGCTGCTCGCGGCGATGCTGACCTCCCAGTGCGAGAAGACCAGCGGCTGGTTCGGAGCCGGCAGGGTGATGATCGCCGTCAGGCTCTTGCTGGTGTCGACGCTGAAGGCGCCCGGCGCGGCCGGCACGGTCTGGTCGCTGGCGGTCACGATCGAGCGCGTCTCCGACCACGGCGAGCGCGCGCCCGAGTTGGTCAACGTCCGGGCCCGGACGTTGACGGTCTGCCCGAACGGGAAGGCGGCCGGCAGCACCACCACCAGCTCGGCATCCTGGCCGCCGGCGTTGCCGATCTGCGTGCCCGCCCAGCGGCCGGCTGCCGCGTCGGCGTCGCTGGCCCACTGGATCTCGGTCTGCTGCGGCCCGTAGCGCTCGGGCGTCTCGCGGATGCGCGCCGTCACCGTCGCATGCTGGCCGCCGGGGTAGGGCGTGACGGCCGCCGTCGCCAGCGGCGGGCTGCCCCAGGCCGGCGCCGGGATCGACACGTCGTCGTCGAGCACCGGGAAGGGGCTGACCGAGGCGGCGTAGCCCTCCAGCCTCCAGTCGGGCGCGGCTAGACTGGTGGCCGAGCGCGACAGCCGCAGCGCGTCGCCGGTGCGCACGCCGAAGCCGCTGACCGGGATGCCGGGGATGTCGACGTCGCCGATGCGCGCCGTGACGCTGACCGCCAGGCCGTTGCTGTCGCGCTCGATCGCCTGGACGACGCCGATCTCCTCGACCCGGCGCGGCGCGGCGCCGCGCCGGAATGCCTCCGCCACCCGTTGCACCGCATCGCGCGTGAGCCGCCCCATCCCTGCCTCCCGCCCGTCAGCCGGCCAGCTCGATCAGGCTGACCGAGGTCCGCCAGTCGGCGCCGCCGCCATCCAGCGCGCAGCGCCAGTTCCAGCCGGTGACGACCATGCTCCGGTTGCCCAGTTCGACGCCGGCGCGGTCGCCGCCCGGCTCGTTGACCAGGTGGCGCTGCCACGGGCGCGGCGGCGGCATCGGCCCGCCGTCGATGACGCCCTCCCAGCGCGCGTTGCCCTGGACGTAGCCGCGCCGGGCGCGCTCGTCGGCGGCGGCCTGGTCGCCGGCGATGGCGTCGCTGAGATCGACCAGCGCCCCCAGCGGCGCGGGCGTGCGCGGATAGGCCGCCGAGAAGACCTCGCCGGTGGCGTCGTTGCGCGCCGTGACCCGCACCTGCGCCACCGCGTGCGCCGGCCGGCGCGCGGGCGCGATCCGCCAGATCGCCGCCGCATCCCAGGTCCGTGCCGGCGGCTGCCAGGCGGCGCTGGTGGTGAGCGGGTCGGGCAGCACCCGCACCAGGTTCCCGGCGGTGCAGACGACCCGCAGCAGCCCCCGCTCCTCCAGGTCGGCCAGCAGCGCCGCTGCCGTGCCCGGCGCCGTGCGCAGCTCGCCGTAGCCGGCGCCCCAGGCGATCCCGTCGCTCGTGCCGCGGTCGATGCGGATGCGCGGCAGCGGCAGGCCCGCGTGCTGGGCCAGCACATGGCCGATCACGCCGCGCAGATCGGGCGGGCTGGCGCCGGCCCATTCGCCCGCGCCGGAGCTGGCCAGATCGGCGGCGTAGGCGACGAGCTCGTTGACCTTGGCCCGCTGCGCCGCGCCCTGCCAGGGCTCCATCCGGTGGATCACCAGCAGCAGCCAGCGCACCGGCCGGCCCCAGTTGGCCGACCAGCCGATCGGCGGCGGCCAGCTCACCTCCTGCCAGTCGCCCTCGCGCCGCAGCAGATAGGTCGGCGCGGCCGCGCGATTGCCGCGCACCGTCACCAGCGGGAACCAGTCCTGGTGCGCGCCCCAGGTCCGCCCCGATGAGTCCGGCGTGGCCGGATCGCCCGGATTGGCCAGCACGCTGCCGATGATGTCGAAATCGATGAGCCGCGGCGTGCCGGGCCGCCGCCGCACGCCGACCGCCGCCACCAGCGGCAGCGTCACCTTCGCGCCGTCGACCTCCGGGTAAAGACCCGTGCCGGCCGGATGGCTGGCGGCGGTCGTGCCGCCCTGGCCGCGCGCGATCGTCATCGTCGCCGGCCCGGTCCGGGTGCACCAGACCCGCTCGTTGTCCAGCCAGGCCAGGCCGTACTGCGGATAGGCCGCCGTGCTGTCGAGGGTGATGGCCGTCGCGCTGGCGGTGATGCCGGCCTGGAGCGTCGCTGGCGCGAAGCTGCCTAGGTCGACCCGCAGCCAGGCCGGTCCGGTCGCCTCGGCGCCGCCCGGCGCGGGATTGTCGCGCGGCTGGTAGGCGGCCGGCGTCACCTGGGTCCGGACCAGGCTCTGGGTCGCGGTGAAGTCGGGCAGGGTGTTGAACGGCGCGTCGTCCCAGATCGCCGCGCCGCTGCCGGGCAGGTCGGGCCAGCGCCGGTAGTAGGCCAGCCGCAGCCGCCCCCGGCCGGCGGCGAAGTCGAGGCCCGCCAGCGCCGCCACCGCCCGATACTGCACCACCGTCGCGTCGCCCGCGTCGAACATCGCCCGGAAGAGATCGGCGTCGTCGACCAGGATCACGCTGCGGTCGCCGCCGACGGCCGCGATGCCGAGCGCGCTCGGGACGTCGGCAAAGCCCGCATTGCCCTGGCCGTCCTCCCAGACCAGCCAGAGGCGCTTGTAGGGCTGGCCGTCCTCGCTCAGCCGCACGCCGCCGCTGATCCGCACGTCGTCGACGAAGTAGCTGACGCCGGCGGCGACGGCCTTGAAGCGCAGATTGACCGTGCCATTCCGGCTGGCCGGGTGGCGTAGCGTGTAGCGCCGGCCGCTGCTGGCCGCCGGCGCGACCAGCCGCTGCACCAGCGTGCTGCCCTGGCCGGCCAGCAGCGCGTCGATGGCGAGGTCGGCGCCGGTGTTCGAGCGCAGCACGAAGGTCGCGGCCACCTCGACCTCCGGCGCCAGGCCGGCGACGTCGACCTGCGCGCCGCCGCCGGCCGCCGGCGCGCTGATCAGCAGGCTGCGGCTGCCCGCGCCCGGCGCCGCCCAGGCCGTGCTGCTGCTGATGCTCGCCCCCTGCGTCGCTACCCAGCCGTTGAGGCCGCTCTCGAACGAGGCGGTGTGGCGGACGTCGGCGCACCAGAGCTCGATCCAGAGCGGCCGGCCGTTGGCCCCGAGATAGCCGAGATTGCCGCGCCCGTTGTAGAGCTCCTGGAAGATGAGCTGCTGGCCGGTCGCGAGCAGCGGCGCCGGCGCTGGATCGGCCAGGGTGGCGCTGACCCAGAGCGTGTCGCGGTTGCCATCGACCGCCTGCTCCGGGCCGACGCTGGTCGCCGTGAGGTATTCGATGCCCGCCTCGGCCGCGATCGACGCGAGCGTGCTGCTGGCCGTCGCCGGCCGGTTGCGGGCCAGGTTGACGCGCCCGAATTGCAGCGCCGGCAGCTGCAGCCGCTCGAGGTAGGCCCACTCCTGCCGGCAGACGACCGTCCCCTCGCGCTCCGGCCCCCAGGCGCTGCCCTCGGATCGCCCGGCCGCCTCGCCGGTGCAGTAACCGGCGAAGACCACCTGCCAGGGCGACCAGCCGGCCTGGTCGTCGCGCCAGCGCGCCCGGCAGATCACCTGGCGGTCGTCGGCGAAGGTGTCGGTGTCGAGCGCCCACTCGGCCAGCGTCAGCGTCAGCGCGTGCTCGTGGCCGTCGAAGGCGCAGGCAACCTCGCGCAGCAGGCCGGTGACCTCGCTCCAGCCGCCGCCGGGCGCGAAGTCGGCGCCCTCCTCGATGACCGGGAAGGCCGCCTCCCCCCGCCGGGGCCCGACCCAGACCTGGATGTTGGCCTCGATCTCCATCGCCGCGTTGCCTCAGAGGATGCTTGCGCCCTGCAGCTGGCAGGTCAGCCGGTCCCAGTGCTGCCGCGTCCAGGCGGCGAGGTCGCCGGCGGGCCGGACGAACCAGCCGCGCGTCCAGCCCCAGACCAGCGCCGTCCCGGCCGGCCCCGGCGCCGGCAGATACCACTCCGTTTCGCGATCGACCGGCAGCGCCCAGAGTTGCGCGAGCAGCGCATTCGGGGCATAGCCCCAGGTCAACTCGATGCTGACCTTCGGCGCGCGCACCGGCCGGCCGGCCAGCGTGTAGCCCCGCACCGGCCCGTAGTCGTAGCGCACCGGCCACGGCGCATAGAGCAACGTCGCCAGCGTCGCGCCGCCGTTGGCCTCGCGGACCACCACCGCCGTACTCTGGCTCATCCCGTCACTCCAAACGCGAGCCGCGCGGCGTCACCGACCGCGAGCACCGCCCGCGCGATGATCTCGTCCTTGACCGCCTCGCTGACCTCGCCTGCCACGCGCTGGTCGGCGCCGGCGAAGCCCTCGGCCCGGATGGTGAAGCCGCCCTCGAAGCGCACGACGTGCTCGGTCCGCAGCGCGATCGGCGCGACCGTGCCGGTGAGCGCCGTCACCAGCTCGGCCAGCCGGTCGATGCCCTTCACCTCGCCTGTGCCGGTGGCGGCGGCGATGACGGCCGACAGCGCCCGCGCCACCTGCTCGACCGTGCGGGCGAAGGCGTCCAGCTGCCGCAGGTCGCCGAAGCCGGCCGCCAGCGCCCGCATCTGCTCGACCGTGCGCCGCACCAGATCGAGCATGCCGGCCAGCTTCTGCTCGAAGCCCTTGCCCGGCTGGAAGGCTTGCAGATTGACGAACGCCTGCACCGCCGTGCCGACGCCGCCGATGGCCCGGCCGAGCTGCTCGCCGACCTCGCCGGTGCGACGGGCGATCTCGGGCGCGACGCGCTGGCCTTCGGCGACCAGGCCGTCCACCGCCACCGACAGCGCGGCGAAGAAGCGCTCGAACTGCCGCCGGCCGGGCGCGACGAACTCGTTGAGCTGGCTCAGGCTGGCGGCCGCGCCGAGCAGGCCCAGCGCGCGCTCGGTCCGCTCGGCGAACGCCGCCGCCTCATCGCTCAGCAGCGCGCCGACCTGGCGGCTGATGACCGCCAGTTGCTGGACGGCCAGCGCCACGCCCGCGCCGAAGCGCCGCAGCTGCGCCTCCGAGACCTCCTGGAGGTCGCCGAGACGGGCGAAGGCATCGACGCCGCGGCCGAGCAGATCGACGACCCGGCCGGCCGCCTCGCTGAACTCCCCCGCCCGCGCGGCCGCCTCCTGGCCGATCAGCACCGCCACCCGGTCGATGCCGGCCACCGCCGAACGGATCACCTCCAGCAGCCGCTCCAGCGCCGCCGCCACGTCCGGGACGCGCGCGCCGGCCAGCTTCGGCAGGACCTCCAGCGCCTGGCCGAGCGCGCCGAACGCCTCCCGGACCGCGCCGGCGACCTGCTCGGCCTGGCGCGCCTGCTCGTCGCCGAAGGCCAGCGACAGATCGCGGAAGCGCACCGCCACGTTGGCGATCAGGCTGAAGAGGCCCTCGAACAGGCCCGGATCGAAGCCGGTGAAGCGCCGCACCGCCGCCAGCGCCGTGACCGCCTCGCTCAGCCCGCCCATCGCCGCCTGCACCGCCTCGCCCAGCGCCCGGGCCCGCTGCAACTGGTCAGCGGTGAAGGCCAGCGCCAGCTGGTCGAGCCGGACCAGCACGCCCGCGACGTGATCGATCAGGTCGGCCACCTGGCCGATGGCCGGACCGACGAACGAGCGGGCCCTGGTCAGCGGCTCGATCGCCGCGCCCAGCCCGCCCATGGCGGCCTGAGCCGCTTCGCCGATCAGCTTGATCCGGGCCAGCTCGAGCGGGTTGAAGCCCTGGCCGAGATCGCGGAGGCGCGCCAGCAGGCCGGCGGTATGGTCGACGGCATCGGCGACGCGGCCGATGGCCGGGCCGACAAAATCGCGCGCCTTGCCCAGCTGCTCGACCGCAGCCCCCAGCGCCCCCAGCGCCGCCTGGGCCGCGCCGCTCACCGCCTGGATGCGCTCGGCCTCGGCGGCGGTGAAGGCGCCGGCGATGGCGGCGATGCGCGCGAGCACCTCCCGCAGGCTGGCGGCCAGGTCATCGAGCGCCTCGACGCCCGGCCGGACGAAGGCCGTCACCTTGCCGACCTGGTCGACCGTCGCGCCGACGGCGCCGGCCGCCGCACCGAGCGCCTCGGCCACCGCCCGGAAATGCTCGACCTGGGCCTTGCCGCCGATCTGCTCGCCCAACTGATCGACCAGCGCGATCAGGTCGCGCAGCACCTCCGGCAGGTTGGCGGTGAGGAAGGACCAGTCCGGCACGAAGGCCAGCGGGCCGGTCTCGGCCGGCGAATGCGGCAGCATCCGCGATAGGCGCAGGAGCTCGTTCTGGGCCGGCACGGTATTGACGTAGGCCGAGATGATGAACGAGCGCGGCAGCGCGTCAAGCTGGCCGCGCAGCGCTAGCAGCCTGACCTCGGCCTGCTGCGTCATGGCCTCGACCTCGACCGTCACCCGCCGTGTCTGGCCGGCCGGGCCGCGGTTCAGGTCGGCCAGGAAGTCGAGGAAGCGCTGGATGTCGGCGCGGACCTTCTCGAACGACTGCGCGTCGATGATCCGGTTCGCCTCCAGGCGCGGCCCCTGCACGAAGCGCAGCGCCTCGATCGAGGTCCCGATCTCGGCCAGCGCGCCGGCCAGGTCGCCGCGCACCAGCCGGTCGAGCGCGGCAACCTGCTTGGCGATGACGAAGGTCAGGCGCTCGATAACGCCGGCGGCGACATCGATGACGGTGGCGGCGGCCTGAGCGACGGTGGTGAGGATGGCCAGCGCGCGGCTGATGCGGTCGATGCCGTCGGCCTTCTGGCCGGCGCGGTCGAGCAGCTCGAGGCCCTGGGCGATGCCGCTGAGGGGTGCGGTCACCAGATTGGCCAGCGACTGGCCGAGACTGGCGAGCGCCGTCAGCCCGCGCGCGCCTTCGCCCGTCGCAGCCAGGCGGGCCGTGAGCGCATCGAGCGCGCTGACGCTCGCCTGGACGGCCATGTTGAACTCGTTGACGGCGCGGGTGAGGGCCTCGAACATCCCGACCAGCAGGAGGGCGGCGCGGCGGCTGCTGCTCTGCTGCGCGGCCTCGGCGAACGACTGTTGCATCTGGAAGGCGGCGTCGACCATCTCGGCCGCCTGGCGCACCGGCTGGTCCGGCAGGCGGGCCTTATCCAGCCGGTCGAAGAAGGAGCCGAGCGGCTGCAGCAAGCCGCCGAGCGTGGCCGCCAGCCCGGCCAGCGCCTGGCGGAAGCGCTCGACCGCGCCGCTGGCCTCGACCTGGCCGGCCACCTCGCCCAGCCAGCGGCCGAGCTGCTCGACCGTGCCGGCGACGGCGTTGACCAGCCCCGCCAGCCCGCCGAGCGCGCGCTTGATCAGCTCGAGCGCTGCGCTGGCGCGCGCCGACGGCGCCTCCAGGCCAGCGAGCGCCGCGCCCAGATCCGCGACATCCCGGGGCAGCAGGGCGCGGATGAACGGCCCCAGCAGCACCGCCGCCAGCCGGCCCAGGCTGGCCAGCAGCGGCCCAACGGCCGCGCCGAGCCGGCCGAAGGCCGCCGCGAGCTGCTGGACCGGCTCGCTGGCCTGGAGCCGCCCCAGCCCCTCGCGCACCAGCCGGATGAAGCGGTCGACCGGCGAGAGCGCCAGGCTCGCCGACTTCTGCAGCGCCGCCATGCCGCCGCCGACCGTCTTGATCTCGTCATCGGTTCCGGGCGGGAAGATCCGTCCGCCGGCGGTCCGGATCAGCTCCCCCAGGCCGCTCGCCAGCGTCGCCACCGGCCGGCCGGCCAGGCCGATCGCCTGCTCGAAGCGGCCGATGCCGGCCACGACGTCGCCGCCGAGCTGCCGCAGCGCGTCGAGCGCGGCCGGCAGCCCGCGCGCCAGCGTCGAGCCCTCACCGAAGACGCGATTGAGGACGCCCTCGAGCTTGCCGATATCGGCCGCGCTGCCGGTCAGCCGCGTGAACGCCTGGCCGATGGCCGGCAGCACGTCCGGCGCGGTCGCCTCCAGGCCCTCCAGGACGCCGATCAGGCGGTTGATCTGCCCGGTCGTGGCATCGACCATGCCGCGCACCGCCGGCACGAACAGGCTGCCGAAGCGGATGGCGGCCGTCTCCAGACTGCCCTTGAGCTGCTCGATCGAGCCGGCCAGGTTGTCGAGCCGGACGCGCGCGACGTCGGCCGCCTTGACCTTCTCGATCGCCGCCGCCATCGCGCCGAAGCCCTCCGCGCCGGTCTCGGCGAAGATAGCGGCGGCCCGGATCGCGTCGGTGCCGAAGATCGTCTCCAGCGCCTGGAGCTTCTGGGCCTGGGTCAGCCGGCTGGTGGCGCGCTGCAGGACGCCGGCGATCTCGGCGAGCGACCGGGCCTTGCCCTGGGCGTCGAAGAAGGCGTTGCCGGCCTCGTCAGTGACGATGCCGAGCTCGCGCATCGTCGCCAGCGCCGCCTTGCTGCGCGGCTGGAGGCCGAGGAGGAAGGTCTTGAGGCTGGTGCCGGCGTCGCTGCTGCGCAGGCCGCGGCTGCCGAGCACGGCGATCGCCTGGGTCAGGTCCTCGATCTGGAGGCCGACGGTGCTGACCACCGACCCGGCCTGCTGCATCGACAGCGCGAAGTCGCGCACGTCGATCGTGCTGGCGTTGGCCGCGCCGGCGATCTGATCGACGACGGCGGCCAGCTCGCTGCCGCGCTTGCCGAAGATGCTCATCGCGTTGGCCGCGATCTGAGCCGCCTCGGGCAGCGAGATGCCGCCGGCGGCGGCCAGGTCGAGCGTCGCCTGAGCCGCGCCGTTCAGGACCTCGCCGATGCTCACGCCGCCCTTGACCAGCTCGCCGATGGCGTCGGCCGCCGCCTTGGCGGTGAAGGCGGTGTCCTTGCCGAGCTGGAGGGCCAGCGCGCGCACGTCGCGCAGCTCGGCGGCGGAGGCGCCGCTGACGGCGGCGATCCCCGCCAGCGCCTGCTCGAAGTCCTTGGCCGTGCCGACGCCGGCCACCAGCGCGGTGGCCAGGCCGGCGATGCCGGCCGCCAGGCCGCCGGCGGCGACGGTCGCGGCGGTCGTGCCGAGCCGGGCCAGGGCGTCGGTCAGCGTGCCGACGCCGCGGCTAGCGGCGCTGGTGGCCGCGCCGCCGATGCCGGCGATGGCGCGCGCCGCCTCGGCCGCGCCGCGCCGCGCGCCGCTGGCGTCGAGCTCAATGCTGCCGACGGCGCTGCCGAGGTTGCTGCCCTGGCCGCGGATCGCCATCGCCCGCTCCTAGCCGCCGCCGGCGGTCGCCGGACGCGGCGTCTGGTCGCTGCTTGCTGCGCCCCATATCGTAGGGGCGCTGCTTGCCGCGCCCCGTAGCCGGTGTCCCAGGCCCATCGCCAGCAGCGCCGGGGTGGCCGGCCGGTTGGTCCGGCCGCGCAAGCCCGGCACCGGCGCGCCGGGCCCGCTGGCCAGGATGCTCTCCAGCGAACGCAGCGGCCGGCCGTCCTTGCCGGTCTCGCTGGCGCGCGTCTCGATCCAGAGCCCGACCATCACCACCGCGGTGTCGAAATCAAGCCGCAGCGCCGGCAGCCGCTTTGGCACTGCGACGAGATCGCTGGGGCGCTGGCCCAGCGTCCGCGCCGTCTGGAAGAGGTTCCACACCCGCCGCCGCGCCGCCGGGCCGGTCAGGAAACGTGGCCAGGCGCTCAGCCTCCGCGCCGCCGTTGAGGTGGAGCGCCAGCGCCAGCTTGTCGCCCAGCCGCAGGTCGCCGATATAGACCTGTTCATCGTCATCCTCGACCTCCTCCGGCCGGTCGACGACGGCCGGCCGCAGCAGCGCCAGCCGCGCGACGGCATCGAGCGCGGCGCGAAAGGCGCGCTGCTGCTCCGGCGTGAGCGCGCCGTCGCCGCGCTCCTGGCTCTCGATCAGGTGCTGGCCGAGCTGCTGCAGGCGCGTCGCCGGCATGCCCGCCAGCTCCATCTCGATCGGATCGAGCATCCGCACCAGCACCTCCTGCCCGCAGAGCGGCAGGGTGAAGCGGCTGGCGCCGTTCCACTTGTTCGGCTTGCGCGCCATCTCGCGCCTCCCTGGCTGGCCGGGTCCGGTCGGGTTGACCGCCGGGGGCAGGGACCCGACCGACCCTGCCCCCAGCGGGTGCGACCATGTGTGGGGGCGCTGCTGGCCGCGCCCCCGGGCCGCCGCTTAGGCGATGGCCGCCGCCGTCTCGTTCTGGATGACGTCCCACTTGAGCACCGGGCCGGTGTAGACGGCCGTCGCGCCCGAGGCGATCGAGCCCGACAGCGCCGAGACCGAAAGCGTCGTCGCGCCCGGCACGGCGTTAGCGGTCAGCGTCGCCGTCACCGAGCCGAAGACGAGCGCCGTGCCGCTCGGGATGAACTTGGTCAGCGCCTGGACGCTGATCGAGGTCGCGCCGGAGGCGGCCGAGGCCGAGGTCGTCACCGTCTGCCCGTCGGTGGCGGTCGTTTCCGACAGCACCAGCGGCATCTCGACCGTCGCCCATTCGCCGTCCTGAAGCGTCAGTTCCGGCGCCTCGGCGTCGACCTGGCACTTGTAGAAGACCATGTGGGTGTCGCCGATATCGTTGTTGAGCGACTGGCCCTCGACCTTGAAGTAGGGCCGGCTAGCGGTCGGCTTGTAGCGCAGGACGCGCTTGATGTTCGGGGTCGAGCCCTGCTGCCAGTAGAAATGGCCGTAGAGCTCGGCGATCGCCTCCGGCTGGATGCCGCCGATGCGCAGCGTGGCGCGCGTCGCGCCCTTGGCCGTGCTCGACTGGACGACGCCGCCGTCGCCGCGCAGCTCGCGGGTATCGCCCGCCTCGAAGGTGAGGGTCATCTCGGCCGCCGCGGCGAGGTCCTTGACCGCGCTGTAGGTCGGCCCGGCGTTGCCGGTGTCGTTGGTGAGCAGCGCATATTTCAGGTCGGCCAGGTCGATTGGATAGAAGCCTGGGTTCGGCATGTGAGCCTCCTACGGGGCGCGGCAAGCAGCGCCCCTCCTATGCGCCGCCCCCGGACGGGGCGGCCTCTCGCCCGATCATCGTGGCCGCGCGGAAGCGGACCTGCTCGACGCTGGCCGCCAGGTCCTCGTCACGCGGGCCGTCACCGAGGTCGCCGACGAAGGCGAGCACGACCGTGCCCTCGCCGTCGGCCGCCACCTGCCGGCGGTGCAGCAGATGGATCACCCGCAGCTTGGCCCGCTCGATAACGGCGCGGCCCGGCCAGGGCTCATAGAGCCAGACCGAGACGCTGCGGGTCGCGCCGAGCGTCACGCCGCTGAGGCCGGCGATCAGCGCGGTGCCGGCGAACGAGACGCCGACGCCGCCGAGCGCGACCGTCGCGCACGGCAGCAGGCGGCGGGCGCTGCCGGCGCGGCTGGTGAAGGCGGCCGGCGTCGCTACTGGGTCGATCGCGACGCCGTGCACGCCGCCGGGCAGGTCGGCCAGCAGCACCGCCCGGTCGTCGCGCAGGATGTCGATGATCGCCTCCCGTAGCCCGGCCATAGTCAAAACCCGATACTGCGCAGGAATGCTGCCCAGGCCGGCGCGAGGCGCTCCAGCGTGGGCAGGATGATCGCCCAGCGCCCGGCCTGCTTGATCTCGAGCCAGAGGCCGTAGGGCACGCCGTGGGCGAGCACGACCCGGAAGCGGTCGCCCCGGCCCGGGCCCTGGGCCTCGACGAAGGCATGCAGTTGCCGGCGGGCCGCGCCGGTGCGGTCGCGCCAGGGCGCGTTGCGCTTGGCCTCGCGCTCGGCGATGGTCGCCAGCGTCTCGGCGAACTCGAGCACCGAGACGCGCAGCTGCTCGCCGTGGGCGATGCAGGCGCGCGCCAGCGCCGCCGGCGGCCGGGACCAGTGCAGGCCGGCCCGCCGCGCCATCAGAGCGCCTCCGCCGTCGTATAGCGGTGGCGGCCCTGGGCGATGCGCGGCACGCTGCCGGCCGGCCGGTGGGCGTCGCGCCAGGCCCGGTAGTTGGCGAGCAGGGCCGCATGCGCGGCCGCGCGCGCCTCGGGATCGCGCTCGCCCTCCAGGAAGCGGGCCAGCAGCGCCGCGTCGGTGACCATCCGCCAGAGCGCCGTCTCGACCGCCCGGGCGTAGTCGCCGCCGTTGGCCGGGTCGGCCAGGATATCGGCCAGCACCGGGTCGGTGAAGACCCGCTGCTGGGTGTCGCCGATATCCTGGCGCAGCCGGCGGAGGGTGGTCTGGTCAGCGGTGAGTGGCATGGTCCTCCCCCCGGGCCTAGACCGCGAGCGGCGCGTCGAAGCCGGCCGGGATCGCGTAGGCGGCGTTATTGGTCCGCACCGCCACGGCCGCGACGCGGTTGAGCGCGCCAAAGCCGGCGTAGCGGATGAAGTTGATCTGCAGCCCCACGCCGTCCGGGCTGATCTGCTCCGAGAAGAGCCCTTGCAGCGCCGGGTCGGGGTACTCGCGCATCGCCAGCGGCGGGTCGCCCGCATCGATGGCCACGCCGATCAGGTAGTTGTCCGGCACCCGCGGCCACTCGACGATCCAGGCCCCGCCGCGCATCTTGCCGACCACGCGCGTGCCGGGGCCGAGCAGGCGGTCGGCCACGCCGCGCACGCGGTCGCTGCTGGCCCCCAGCGCGATCGCCGGGTCGTCGAGTTCGACGAAGCCGCTCAGGCCGGTGATGGTCGACAGCGAGGCCGTCGGCGCGAACACCACCGTCGTGTCGCCGTTGCCGGGGTGCTCGATGAGCTTGCTGTGGATATCGCTCATCAGCGCGGCGTCGATGGCGGCCTTGGCCAGGAAGTGGTTGTCGGCGCTGATCGCGCCGCCGCGCCGCAGGTAGGTCACGCTGTCGTTGTTGGCCAGCGGCTGCACCGTCAGCGCGCCGAGCAGTTTGTCGGTGAAGGTGTAGGCGGCGTTGTCGAAGATGGCCGCCAGCGCGTGGCGGATCAGCCAGTCGGCGTCGCGCCGCTGGCTCTCCAGGACGTGGCGCTGGACCTCCTCGACCGTCATCAGCCGGCGGGTGATGCGGTTCTGGCCGAAGGCGGTGCCGCCGCCGGCGATCGGCCAGGCCACGTCGTAGCTGCCGCCCTCCTGGACCGGCACCGGGATGCCCCGCTCGTCGAGCGGCTGGAGCGTGCCGCTGCCGGGCAGGAGGTAGTTGCGCTTGGCGTCGGTCACGCGCCGCGCCAGCAGCGCCAGCAGCGCGTCGGCCTGGCGGTTGTACTCGGCGACCGCCTGCTCGACCGCGCGCATGACGCGCTGGACGCCGACCTGGACGATGCGGTCGCCCATGACCGAGGCAAGATCCTGGAAGCCCAGGAGCAGGACGTTGTTGGCCATGCCTCACCTCCGCTGCCCGCCGCCGGCGCCGGGCGGGCCGGGCCCGCCGGCCGGCCGGCCGGGCGCTCTAGACGTCGATGTAGAGCCCTTTGTCGGGCTGGCTGGTGTTGTTCCAGATCGGCCAGACCCGGCCGATCTTGACCACCTGGGTGGCGGCGGCGTCGTTCATCCGCCCGGCGGTGGCGCCGCTCAGGTAGACCGGCGCGCCGTAGGCCAGGGTGTCGAAGACGTTGCCGCAGTCGACCAGGCCCTTCTTGAGCACCGTCACCGCGCCGTTGGCGCCATGGCCATCGACCGATACGACGATCCCGGCCAGCGGCTCGTCGGCGCCGGCGGCGCCGTTAGCGATCGCCAGTTCGACGCGGCCGTTGGCGTCGATGCCGACGATCGCGCCGGCGACGACCGCCGCGGCGGCCGCGACGGCGGGCTCCATCTGGTCGATCCGGATCACCTTGCAGCGAGTGGGCGCCGCGAGATCAGCCATTCCAAACCTCCTGGGAGAACCGTCAGAACATCGACCGGATCAGGCGGGCATGGTCCTCGCGGACCCGTTCGGCAGCCGCGCCGTTGTCGCCGCTGCTACTGCGGCCGCCGGCCGGCGCGCCGAGATGGACGGGCGGGCGGGCCGGCTCGGCCGGCTTGACCCAGTGCGGCTTGGCCTGAGCGAGGCGGTCGAGCGCCTCGGCGACGCCGCTCACGCGGTCGTCGTCGCCGACGGTGATCGTCTCGTCGCTGGCCAGCGCCATCAGCACATCGCCGACGTCGTGGAAGCGGCCGGTGGCCGCGGCCTTGATCTCCGCCGTGCGCAGGGCCTGCTTGCGCCGTTGCTCGGCCTGCTCGACCCGCGCCCGCCACTCGGCCTCGGCGGCCTCGCGCTCGGCGCGGCGCGCCTCCGCGAGCAGCTTCTCCTGCTCGCTGGCCGAGGCCGCCTTGAGCTTGGCCAGCTCCTCGAGTTGCGCCTTGACTGCCGCCGGCTCTGCGCCCAGCTCCTGCTGGATGCGCTGGAGCGCCGCGCGCTCGGCCTGGCGCGCCCGCTCGGCAAAGAGCGCATCGAGCGCCTCCTGGGTGAAGGTCACGGTCTTGGCCGGCGCGCCGTCGCCGCCACCGCCGCCACCGCCGTCGCTCTCGAGCAGAGGCGCTCCCGGCTGCCAGAGTCCCGTGCGAACCATGCTGCTCTCCTCCCCCGCGGGCGAGCCACTCCCCGGGATCTGCCGCGCCCGTTCGCGTTAAATGCGACGAGGCCCCCACAACGGCCTGTCGCCAGGTCGTCATGGGAGCCTCGTCCGGCTCGCCCTCTTCGGTTCTGTCCGGATCATACAGCGCGGCTCAGCCGTCGGCAACCCCGCCGGGCTGGGCCGGAGCGGGCGACGGCGGCCAGCGGTTGACCTGGCCGCACTGGCCGCAGCGCTGCTCGCAGGGCAGATGCGCCCGGATGGTCCGCTTGCCATGGGCGATCAGCACCACCGCGCCCTCGACCTCGCCGATCTGCCGCCGGCAGCGCACGCAGCGCCAGACGAAGCGCTGGCGCGCGCTCATTCCGGCCACGGGCGACCCAGCACCAGCGCGGCGATGCCGTCGCTGGTCAGCGGCCAGGCCGGCGGCTGGCCCAGCGCCACCGCCAGCCCCTCGTGGTCGATCGGGACGAGCCGGCAGCGGCAGAAGGGGTGCGCCGGGAAGGGCGGCGCCGCCTCGGGCGGGTAGCCCCCCGGGCCCAGACCGTAGGCGTCGAGGCCGGCGTGGCGGTCGCAGACATCGCTGGCCGGATGGCCGGCCGCGAGCTGCCAGCGCACGCCGGCCGCCAGCGGCGACAGCCGCACCGCCTCCAGCAGGCCCAGGCCGTAGGCGCGCCGCAGTTCGGTGTGGGCGAGCCGGCGCGCGGCGTAGAGGCCCTGCTCGCCGCCGGGACCGCCGGTCCGGCGGCCGGCGATGGTGAGGAACTGCTCCAGGTCGCGCGCCACCTCCGCCACCGGCGTGCCGCGCGCCACGTGGGCCTGCAACAGCGCCGCGACCTGGCGCTCGGTCTCCCGGCCGGCGCGCCAGAGGCGATCCGAGAGCCGCAGGCCGTCGGCGCCGATCCATTGCCAGGGCGGCGGCTGGAGCGGGGCCGGCCGGAGCGACAGGGCGGGCGCGCGGAGCGCCGCCAGCAGCGCCGGCTGATCGCGCAGCCGGCCGGCGAGCGTGCGCAGCACCGGCGCCGCGCCCAGCCGCGCCGCCGCGCCGAGCGCCTGGTCGAGCAGGCGCGCCACCGGCACGGCCGGCCGGCCCTGCCCGTCGAGCACCGCGTCCGGCCCGTCGCCGAAGAGGCGCGCCACGCCGGCGCGCAGCCGGCCGAGCAGGCCCGGCAGCCGCCGGGCGGGCAGCGCGCCGGCGGCGCTCGCCCGCACCTGGCCGGCCAGCAGGCGCGCCAGCGGCCGCGCCAGGTCGCCCAGCTGCAGGTCGATCGCGCGCAGCAGCCGGCCAAGCGCCGGGTCGGGCAGGGCGGCCATCAGGCGCCGCCCGCGGCGCGCTGGCGCTCGCCGGCCAGCGCCGCCTCGACGTCGCCGCTGCCGGCCGCCGCGCGCCGCAGCGCCTGCCGCTGGGCCAGCTCGTCCTCCAGCGCCGCGCGCTCGGCGGCCAGCCGGAGCTGCTCTTCCTCGCTCAGCGGGATGATCGGTCGCCAGACGATATCGAAGGCGAAGGCGCCGTCCTCATAGCGGCCCAGGTCGCCGTAGCCGCGCTCCTGCCAGAGGTCGCGGCCGGCGCCGCCAATATTGCGGCCCATCGTCAGCGCCATCTGCAGCGCCCGCACCAGTTCGGCGGTGTAGTTCGCCTGGGCGGCCTCGGCACGGTTGATCAGGTCGAGCAGCATCCCGCGCACCGCCACGCCGGATAGTTCTCCGGTGCGCCGGCGCAGCTCGGGCAGCGTCAGCTCGGGGAACCGCTCGCGCAGCCAGGCCAGCAGCCGGTCGATGTGGGTATAGGCATTGGCGAAGTCGAGCCCGGCCACCAGCGGCTTGGCGTCGGCCTGGCCGGGCAGATAGAGCGCCTTGCCGCGGTCGAGCTCCTGCTCCTCCTCCGCGCCCTGGGCGTTCGAGATCGCCGGCGGGCCCGCGCCGAAGAAGGCCCAGACGGCCGCGAAGTGCTGGCCGATGATATCGCCGATATGGGTGGCGCGCAGGTTGATCTCGTTGATGGCCGGAATGGCGTCGTGCCAGGCGTTGAGGCCGAAGTCGTCGCCGTCGTCCTGGTGCTTGACCAGCCGGACCGGAACGAAGCCATGCGGGTTGGGCCAGCGGGTGAGGCCGTCGGGCCGGAAGCTGGCCGGGCGACCGTCGCGGAAGGTGGCGTACTCCGTTTTCGTAAACTGGCGCTCATAGAGGTAGGCGCGCTTGCGGCCGGCCTCGTCGCGCTCGTAGCGCGTCTCGCGCAAGCGGGCGAGGGTGAGGTTGCCGCGGCTGTCGAAGTCCCAGTCGACCAGTTCGGCCGGGTGGCGGACCTCGATCCAGACCTTGGCGGCGGCGGGATCGTCGGGCCGGGCGTCATCGACGGCGACCAGCAGGCAGTCGCCCAGATTGGCGGCCAGGCGCGGGATCAGGCTGCGGGTGACGGTGTCGAGGCCCGACCAGCCGATGATATCCAGCAGCGCCGGCACGATGGCGGGATTGGCGGTGACGATGCGGGCCTCGGCGCGCGCGTCGCCGTCGGCGCCCAGCCGGCCCTGGAGGGTGTAGAGGCGGTAGAAATCGACGATCGTCTTGACCGGGTTGTAGAGGCCCTGGACTTCGCCGCCGGCGGCCCAGCTGGTGAGCGAGCGCAGCAGGTAGCGGGTCTGCTCGCTCCAGAGGCTGTTGTAGTAGTAGCCATCGAGGTCGCGGTAGAGGTCCTGGCGACTGCGCTGGCTGGCGCTGGTGGCGTCGCGCGCCCACGGGAACCAGTAGCGCCCGGCCTGCTGGATGATTGCGTTGGCCACCATCGGCTGTTCCCTCCGCCGCCGCGCCGCTCAGCCTGCCCGGCTGCCCCGGCGCGGCATCCAGTCCCGCTCGCGGCGCGGCGCCGGCAGCGCGCCGGCTGACCGCAGTCCGGCCGGCGCCGCGCCCCAGCGCGCCCGCGCGCGGTCGTGGTCCGGGCCGGTGAAGGCCAGCAGCAGCGCCTCGGCCCGGTCGGGCGAGCGACCGACGCGCCGCTTGTAGTCCTCCTTGAGTTCAATCTTGAACTTGCCGGTCACGGTCGTGGCGTACCTGACCGCCACCAGCTGGCTGATCGTCTCCTCATCCTCCAGGCCGTTGATCGCGCCGGTGCGCAGCAGTTCGCGCAGGCCCCAGTAGAGCTCGGCCTTGAGGTTGAGCGGCTCCGGCTCGCCCGACCGCACCGGGCCGGTCGAGGGGGCCGCGCCAACGTTGACGTCCTCGACCAGGCGGCCGAACTCCTGGCGGAGGGCGTCGGCGACGCCCGCGCCGACGCCGATCGCGTCGACGCGGATGCGCCGCACGCGCGCGCCGTAGGCCCGCGCCACCGCCGCGATCCGGCCGGCCGTCTGCATCAGGTCGGGGAGGCGCCAGAACTCCCAGCGCAGAATGTCCGGGCCACAGCGGAGGTAATAGCCGCTCTCATCGTCGCCCTCGCGCGCGACATCGACGCCGATCTCGACCGCGCCGCCGCCGTCGCGCGCGGGACGCGCCCGCGCCGCCTCGCACCAGGCCAGCGGGATCAGCGAGTCGACGCCCTGGCGCGGGAATTCGGCCAGCACGCGGCTGAGGTAGTAGGCGCTCTCCTCGCCGTGCTCGAGGCGCTTCTCCTCGGCCCAGGCCGGGGTGATCAGGTAGGGCCGCACCACGCCCCGGCCGGCGAAGTTGGGCGTGTCGGCGGCGGCGATGGTCATGGTGTGGTAGAGGGAGCGCTTGCTGTGGAAGGCGTCGTAGAAGTGCCCCGCGGCATGGATCGGGTTGCCAATCATCAGCTCGCGGGTGAGGATGCCGGAGGAGAGGGTGCTGTCGAGCGCCTCGTGGACGATCGGGTGGATGCCGCTGGCCTCATCCTTGATCACCAGCAGGTGGTCGGCGTGGAAGCCCTGGAAGCGGTCGGGGGCGGTGTCGGCGGCCTTGAAGCCGAGCGCGTACCAGCGGTCGGCGATCTCGATGCGCGTCTCGAGCAGGCGGCCGAGCAGCGGCCGGCGCGCGGTGGCGTAGGCCGCGCCGATCTCGCGCCAGAGGATATTGACGACCTGGTTGTAGGTCGGGGCAGTGGTGAGCACCACCGCCGGTGGGAAGGCGTGCAGGAACCAGATCGCGATCCGGGCGGCGGTGAAGCTCTTGCTCACGGCGTGGGCGGCCTTGCAGGCGACGCGCGGGTGGTCGCGGACGGCGCGGCAGAGCGCGCGCGAGGCGTCGTGGAGGTCGGCCCCCAGCCAGCGCTCGATCCAGCCGTCGGGGTCCTGCTGGGCGCGGGCCAGGCCGGCCCGCGCCTCGCTACTCAGCGCGAGCGCCACGGCCGTACTCCATCAGCGCCGCCAGGAACTGCTCGGTCGCGCCCAGCTCGTGCTTCTCGCTCCACTGGCCGAGTTCCTGGGCCGCCTGCTTCTCATGCTCGCGCAGCTCGCGCAGCAGGCCGGTATCGACCGCGTACTCCGTCACCAGCACCGTCGCCGGCGACGGCGCGAGCGCCTCGCTGCCGTCCTCACGCGGGGCGGCGCGGTAGACCTTGACCAGCGAGACGGTCCGGACCAGCAGACCGGTGTCGCCGCCCGGCACGGCGGCGTGCTCGACCGCGCGGGCGGCGATGACGCGCTGCAGCCGCTGCCAGCGGTCGTTGAGCGCCGCCACCCGCGCCATCCGGTCGGCGATGCCCTCGCGGGTGATCTCGTCGCGCCAGAGGCGGCGGTGCTCGCGGACGCGCTCGCGGAAGGCCGGGTCACGCTTCCAGCGCTCGATCGTGCCCTTGGTGACGCCGATCCGGGCGGCAATCTGCTCGTCGGTCAGTTCGTCAGCGGCGACGAGCAGCGCGGCGCGTTCCTGGCGGCGCGAGCGGGCCTCGCTGGTGCAATTTGGTGTCATCGCCATCAGCCGACCTCCTGGACGAGCAGCCAGCCGTGGGCGGCGGCGTGGCTCCGGCCGTTGCTGTCGGTCATGACGACGCGGTAGTCGTAGAGGGTCTGGGGGGAGAGGACGGCGATCTGGGCCGCGGTGAGGATGAGGCGGGCAGTGAGGCTGTGCTGGTAGGTGGCGCCCTGTTGCTGGACGGTCGAGCTGATGACCTGGAGCTGGGGAGCGGGGACGATCAGGTCGGCGCCGCCGTCGCGGGCAGTGACATGGAGGACGAGGCTGTGGCCGCCCGGGTTGTAGTTGCTCTCGACCTCGCGGGTAACGGTCAGGACGTCCTCGTAGTCCTGGTCGCGGATGACGGTGAAGTCGGCAGCGAGGACGGAGGGAGAGAAGCTCATGGGCGTCGTACTCCTTGCCAGGCGCCGGCCGGCGCGCGCTCGCCCCAGCGGCCATAGGGGAGGGAGCCGCCGGCGCCGAAGAGGGAGCCGACCTGCCAGACGAGCGCCAGGTCGCGCTCCTGCTCCGCGAGGACCCGCCAGCGGGCGCCCAGATCGCGGTCGAGCAGTGCCAGGACCTGCCAGCGCAGCGCCTGGTCAGTGCTGAGGGCGGCCAGCGTCTGCCAGCGCAGCGCCTGGTCGAGCGTCACCAGCGCCAGCGTCTGCCAGCGGGCGGTGAGGTCTCGGTCGAGGGGGGCCAGCGTCTGCCAGGTGGCGGCCAGGTCGCGCGTCACGGCCGCCAGCGCCTGCCAGCGGATGGTCAGGTCGGCGATGAGGATGGTGCTGTCCTGGTTGACGTTCCAGCGAGCGGCGAGATCGCGGTCGAGGATGACGAGCGCCTGCCAGCGGAGGGCGCGGTCGGTGGTCAGCGTGGCCAGCGTCTGCCAGCGGAGGGCGAGATCGGCGGTCAGCGGGCCGCTGACGTTCCAGCGGGCGGCCAGGTCGCGGTCGAGGCGGGCCAGCGTCCGCCAGAGGAGGGCCAGATCGCCGCCGGCGGAGGTAAGGACCTGCCAGCGGGCGGTCAGATCGCGGTCGAGCGTGGCCTGGGTCTGCCAGCGGGCGGTCAGGTCGGTGGTGAGCGTGGCCTGGGTCTGCCAGCGGGCGGTCAGGTCGCGGTCGAGGGGGGCGGCGAGGGTGCCGAACTCGAAGTCGTCGGTCTCGACACGTTTGGTGGCGCTGGCGGCATTGACGGTATCGTAGACGCCGGCGTAGTTGGTAGCAGTGATGCGGCTGGTAGCGGAGTCGTCGTAGGTGATGACCTGGCTGTCGTTGCGCAGGACGGTGATGGAGACGGTCGCGCCGGTGCCGCTGACGCGGATCTCGAGGGTGTAGTCGACGTCGTTGACGAGCGTGACGCTGGCGGTGGCGAGCTCGGTGGCCGAGCCGGCGACGGTCCGCGAGAGGCGGACGACATCGGCGCCGAGATCGAGTTCGGCGATGTAGGCGTCGAAAGATCCGAAGGCGGCCGACTTCTGCCGCGCGCCGACGCCGAGCGTGTGGTTGTCGGAGCCGCCGCCGCGCTTGATCGCCTTGACGTACATGTCGGCGCTGGTCGGGGCGACGCCGGTGAAGGCGGCGTGGGAGACGCCGGACTGGTTCGTCGCCGTCTTCATCCGGTTGGCGGCAATGTCGTGGTTGCCCCGGTTCTGCGTCCAGTCGGCGCCGAGGCTGGTGGAGTCGGCTCGGTTGAAGTCGTCGCTGGCGGTGACGGGCATGGGCTCAGCCAGTGGGCGCGGCGATGCCGGCGCTGAAGCGGTCGAGGTCGAAGGCGGGACTGTCGAGCCGTGCGAGGCGGGTCAGCAGGTCGCGGAGGCTGCTGCCGTCGCTGAGGCCGAGCTGGTCGCGGCTGATGCCGGTGACCTCCTGGAGGCGCGACCAGAGCAGCGAGCGGGTGGCCAGGCTCAGGGCGGTGAGCGGGCGGTCGGGGGACAGCTCGGGGATGAGGAAGATGTCGGGGTCGCTCGCGATGGCGGCAAGGGCGGCCGCGCTCGCGGCGCTCGCGGCGACAATCGCCCAGCGCGGCGGCATGCCGGGGCCGTAGACGGCGCGGCTGGCGCTGGTGGCGTGGAAGGCCGGCGAGAGCTTCGGCGCCCAGAGGTCGTCGCGATCGGGATGGCGGACGACGCGGCAGAGGGCGCGCAGCGGCAGGTCCATCGGCGGTCCCTCCCCGGTCGGCTAGACCGTATCGCCGCGGAAGCGGAGCGTCGCGCCATCGTTGGCGAGCGAGCTGGTGTTGGCGGCCGAGCGCCGGACCCAGACGGCGCGGCACTGGCCGGCGGCCAGCGTGCCGACGGTGAGAGCGGCGCCCTCGGTGGTCGGGCTAGAGAAGGCGCCGACGCCGGTCGGGGCGGTGTCCTCGTTGGCGATCTCGGCGGCCTGGGCGGAGGAGGAGTTGGCCGGGCTGGCAGCGATGTTGTCGATGGCGATGGCGATGCTGGCGCCGCCGGCCACCTCGCTCTGGATCCAGACCTTGACGTTGAGCCAGCTATCGGTGGCGTGGGAGTTGTAGATGAACAGGCAGCGGTACTCGACGTCGGAAGCGGCGTTCTCGGCGCCGGTCACGTCGTCGAAGAGGTTATTGAGCTGGTTGTCGGGGATGTCGGTGGTGGAGAGGTATTTGCCAAGGCTGCCGTCGGCGTTGCCGGCGGTGGAGTTGCCCTGGGTACCGGATTTCGTCGAGTAGCGGAGCTTGATGTCAGCCGCGGCGACCGGCATGATCGTCCTCCCGAGTCTGGTTGGTAAAACAAAACGGCGGACCCGGCCCTGAGGCCGGGCGCCGCCGTTACAGCCGTCGCGCTGGTAAGGATTTTACCGGCTGGTGGGCCGTCTGACCAATTGGGGCGGGCGCTGCGCCGGGTCGAGCGCGTACCAGGCGTTGCAGAGCGAGCAGCGCACCAGCAGGTGTCCGTCGCTGGCGACGTACCAATCGCGGCCGCCGAGTAGGTGGCCGGCCGGCAGGTACGCCCCGGCCGCCCATGCGCCCAGCACGCCGGCGCAGCCGGGCGTCTGGCAGCGGATCTGCGAGCGCGCCGCCATGATCCGTCGCGCCTACGCGGCCGGGGGAGCGGGGGCGCCCGCCGGCCGCGGCAGCCGGCCGCCGAACAGGCAGCGCGGCGTGCCACTGCCTGGCTCGAGGCAGGGGAAGCGCCCCGCCGGCGGCCGGACCGCCAGCCGGGGTAGGGGCGCTGCTTGCCGCGCCCCGAGGTCGGCCAGCTCCAGGCCGGCCAGGGCGGAGACGGCGGCATGGGTCGGGGTGTCGCGGGTGATCCGCATGGGAGCCTCCTTCTCGTATTTCGTATCAGTTCCGCGCCCGGAGGGCGCGCTCGACCAGGGCGAGCGCGCGGCCGTCGGCGACCATCGCCGGGGTGACGCGGACGACCAGCCAGCCAGCGATGGCGGCCTCGCTGTATTTGATGGCGTCGCGCTCGAAGCCGTCGCCGCGGACGTGGCGGCCGGCGGACCAGATGCCGCCCTCGACCTCGACGGCGACGCGCCGGTCGGGCCAGGCGAAGTCGAAGGCCCAGCGCCGGCCCGCCAGGAAGCGCACCTGCCGCTCCGGCCGGGGCAGGCCGGCCGCCAGGACCTGGCCGAGCAGCGCGGCCTCGTGGTCGGGCCGGCCGGCGGGGTCGTGGTCGAGACGGATCAGCCGGGTCATCGATCGCCTCCGGCGAGGGCCGCGAGGTCGATCGCGATATCGCGGCCGGAGATCGCATCGCCAAGCGCCGTCCAGCCGGGCCGCTGGCGGCGAGCGAACAGCTCCAGGTAGGGGCCGGCGACCAGTCGCTCGATACGCTCGTACTGGTCGTCCGGCTTGCAGCTATGCCTGCCAACCGGGCTGAGGATGACCTGGCGGACATCGCGCGCCAGGCGACGCGGCCGGCCGCGCGTGGCGAGCAGGCACGGCTCGGTATTGGCGCGCGTCCAGTGCCCCATCCCGATATGCAGGCGAGGCGCGAACGAATTGCCCTGTGCCCGTCCCAGCTTGACCCAGGCGAAGGAGCAGGTGCGGTAGGCGAAGCCCCAGGCGTCGATCACGCGCAGCGCGTCGGGCAACAGCGGCCAGGTCGCCCAGAGGAACAGGACGCTATCGGCGGCGGCCACGCGGGCGACGGGCAGCGCGCAGATCGCCTCGGTCGACATGACCCTGTAGTGCCGCTCGGCCGATCGCCCCGTGCCGGCGGCGCTCCAGACGCGATAATGCCAGGGGGGATCGGCAAGGATCGCGCCAAAGCCGCTCATGGGGTGATCTCCAGGATCAGCAGGCCGCCGCGGGTGCGGAGCGGCCGGCCGGCGGCGTCGCGGGCGTGCCGCCAGCCGGCGGCCTTGAAGCAGTAGCCGGGGTTGGCCGAGGCGACGCGGCGGGGGTTGACGTAGGTATAGAGGCGCGCGCCCGGCCAGCGCTGCCAGGCGTGCTCGCACGCCTCCCGGATCAGGTCGCTGGAGCGGACCGGCCCCTCGTTGCGAAACACGGCGCAGTTGACGCCCTGCTGGCCGGAGGCGTCGGCGAACTTCCGCCAGACGAGCAGCGCGCTCGCGTCGTGCGTCAGCAGCACGCACTTCTCCCCCGGCCCGATGAACAGTGTGCGCCGGCGTCCGTCGCGATAACGGCGGGCGCAATAGTGACGCAGGTAGAGCGCCAGGCCGCGCGGGTCGCCGTCGCGGATCGGCAGCCAGTGGCCGTAGCCGAGCAGCGCTGGGAGAGTCGCCGCATCTTCAGCGAGCGGGGCGGGCGCGGGGGCGCTGCGGTCAGTCATCGCCAGCCTTCCCAGCGGCAAGCGCGGCTAGGCCGGGCAGCGGTTGTTGCCGGCGCCAGGGCTCGGGCGGAATCTCGTCCCAGGTCCGGCCGTCAAGGAGGCGACCGCCGGCCGCGTGAGTCCGACCGCCGGTCTGCTTGTAGAAGAATAGCGCCCCGGCTCGCTGGCACTGGTCGCGCAGATCGCGTGCCCAGGCGAGGTCCATCGTCCGGGCCTCAGGGCCGCTCTCGCCGCCGGCGATGACCCAATCGATAGCGGGCCGGCCGGCGGCGTCGACCAGATAGGGTCGCAGGTCGAGCGGGCCAAGCAGCGGCTCGCAGGAGAGGAAGCGGAGCCGGCAGAGCGTCGCTTGAAGCGGCGGGATGCGCAGCGCGGCGGCCGCCTGATCCTCGACCGACACGCCCAGCCAGAGATGCGGCGGGAGCGCCGCCAGGCCGCGCTCGTGGCAGTACCGGGCGACGACCGACCGCATCTTGCCGGGGCGCTTGGTCAGGATCAGGTAGGTGTGACGGCCGGTGGCGCAGAAGGTGTCGAGCGCCAGCGTGAGGAACGCGTCGCTCGCGCGCTCGTGGAAGAAGTCCGACATGGAATTGACGAAGATACGCTCGGAGCGCCATGTCGCGACCTTGCGCAGCTCGTCGGGATGCTCGGTATAGGCGAAGCCGCGGGTGTACTTGGGCTGGCCCATCGCCTGGAGCCGGCGCGCCAGCGGCTCGGCGTAGCAGTGGTCGCAGCCAGCCGAGACCCGCGTGCAGCCGGTGGCGGCGTTGAGCACGGCCGTCGCCCACTCGATCGTCGTTCTTGCTACGGCGTTTCCTCCTTCTTAGGCGAACGTCTGCCGGTCGCCGGCCAGCGCGGCCATGATGCGCCGGCCCAGCCAGGTAGCGACCGGCACGGTCACGGCGTTGCCGAGCAGCCGGTAGCGGGCGCTATCGCTGAGGGGCCGGCCGCTGCCGTCGCAGGCGGTGAAGTCATCCGGGAACCCCTGGAGGCGCTCGCACTCGCGGGGCGTCAGCCGGCGGACGACCAGGTGATCTAGGACGGCCGGCCGGTGCTTGCCCTGGAGCGTGCTGGCGTGGGTCGTGCTCGCGGTGATGCAGCCGCTTTCGCCGCGAGCTTCAACGGTGAAGGCCATGACCGCCGGCGCCTGGTGGGACAGGGGCGTGGCCGTCCGGCCCTCAGTCACGCCGGCCCAAACGGCGCCGCCGGATTGCCGGGCGAATGCCGTGACGAGCGTCATGCGCTCGGGGTCGGCTCGCCAGCCCTGGCCCGGAGTACCGCCGCCAAGGACGCCGGCAAGGTCCGGCCCCGCCGGGCGCAGCGGCGGAGCAGACCGCGGCACGCTCTCGGCGAGAGCCAGTATTTCTCCGGCACGTCGGTCTCTAAAATCTGCGACAGCGAACAGACGGCGGCGTCGCTGGGCCACTCCGAACCACTGGCTGTCCAGCACTCGCCAGCCGATGTCCAGCGCCCCGCAGTCGGCCAGCTCGTCGAGGACCGCCGCGAAGTCGCGACCGCGAGCGCTCGAGAGGGCTCCGGGAACATTCTCCCACACAGCGATAGCTGGACGTAGCGCTCGGATAATTCGCGTTGCTTCATAGAAGAGGCTGCTCCGTTCTCCCTGGAGGCCGGCGCGGCGGCCGGCGATCGAGAGGTCCTGGCAGGGAGAGCCGAATGCGATCATGTCCACCGGTCGCAGGTTGTGCGCGCCGCAGGCGCGGATATCGGTGAAGCGCGGCACATCCGGCCAGTGGCGGGCGAGGACGCGGCGGGCGGCGGCGTCGATCTCCACCTGCCAGGCGCAGGCCATACCAGCCCGGTCGAAACCGAGGTCGAAGCCGCCGGCGCCGGCGAAGAGCGATCCATACATGATGGCCATGCGGTCACCGCTCCTGGGATTGGCCGCGCTGCCCGGCGAGCAGCCGCCCGATGGCGGCAGCGCGCTCGACGGCACGGTCGACGTCATCAGGGGAGGCCAGGCCCAGCGCCCGCGCCGCCTGGCGGTAGTCGAGGCTGCCGTATGCCGCGGCGACCAGCAGCCAGAGGCGCTCGACCTCGCATTGCAGCGCCGGCAAGCGCTCCGTGGCGGCGGGGTCGTCGGGCAATGAGCGCGGCCTATCGGGGATGTCCGGATGCCGGCCGGGCCGGCGTCGCGCCAGGCCGGCCCGATGAGCCATTATGCTCGTAGCAGCCAATGTCCGGCCGAGCGCGGCGGCGATCTCCGCCACCGGGACGCCGGCCTGCCACAGCGCGCGCAGCCGCTCCAGATCGTGATCGGTCCAGAGCGGCCGGCGACCGCCGAACGGGGGGCGGATGGGCAGACGAAGCGTTCGCACCCGGCTCTGGATCGCCTGCTCCGTCCGGCCGAGCCGGGCGGTGATCTCGGCGCGCGGAATGCCAGCGATCCAGAGGTCGCTGAGCTGGCGCTCGTCATCAGCGCTCCAGGGCCGCCGGGATGGGCCGTCCATCCGCGGCAGCAGCCGGCCGTCTCCCCGCCCGACCACCGCACCTGCCGTCCCGGTTGTTCGTTCCAAAGGTGCTCCTTTCTCCTTGCTCGGCCGGGGCCGGTGGCGCATTCCGCCACCGGCCCCGGCCTGCATCCTCGGAGCGCGGCCAGCCGCGCCGCTCACGCGATCCGCCGCCAGGCGCTCGCCGCCGCCTCCCACTGCCACTGCTTGCCGTGACTGGCGAGCAGCGTGCCGTCGGCCGGGATGCCGCGCACGGGCAGCGCCAGGCGATGCACGTAATCGCCGATGGCGGCGGTGGCCGGCGCCATCAGTGGCGGCGGCTCCGGCTCCTGGGCGTAGCGGCGCACGGTCGCGGCGTGGAGGGCGCGCGCCCGCTCGGCCACGGCCGGGTCGGCGTAGTCGCCCGCAGCGGGGGCCGGCCGGCGCGCTGGGCTCGCCGGCGCGATCGCGCGCTGGGCCGAGGGCGCGGGCGGCTCGGCCGGGAAGATGTCGTCCTGGTCAGGGTCGGGGTCGGTCACGGGATGATGCATCAGGGCCTCCAGGCGCGCGTCAGCGCGCGAAGTCGATCTTGTTCGGCACCGGCTCCCAGTGCCAGCGGCGCTGGTGGAGCCAGGTGGAGAGGTGCGGCTGGGCCTGCCCGCCGGGCTCGCCCCAGCCAAAGGCCAGGCGTTGCTGGTCGATCGCGAGGCGCATCGCCCGCATCAGCGCGCGGTCGGGCTTGAGCCGGTCCCACTCCCGCGCCGCCTGCTCGACCCCGCCCAGCTTGCCGTAGTAGGCCCAGAGGCGGGCGAACAGCTCCGGCTCCCAGGTCGCGATCTCTTCCGGCCGCCGCCGGACCGATGGCGACGCGCGCGCCGAACCAACGCCACCCGGCGTTGGTTCAATGCGCGCTGAGTCTGGATGGTGGGATTCTGCCGGAGTCTCTCCAGCAGACTCGTACCCCTGACTCTCTCCCGTAGGGGAAGCGGGGGTTAACTCTTCCGCGCGCGCGCGCGCGCGATGTCCGCGGACGCCTCCGCGGGACGTCCGCTGGAAATTGATTGGTTTTCGATCTAATTCCGCCGGATGTCCGCTGGAATTAGATTGGTTTTCCATTAAATTCCGCCGGACGTCCGCCGGAAATTGGCCGTTTTCCAATTCCAGTCCGCTGGATGTCCGCTGGACGTCCACGGACGCCTCCGCGGACGCCTCCGCGGGACGTCCGCTGGAAATTGATTGGTTTTCCATTAAGTTCCGCGGGACGTCCCGCGGAGGCTCCGCTGGAAGTTGGCCGCTGGCCTGATCCGGCGCGGCCGCCGGCGGCCGGCCGGTCCGCTTGCGGGCGGCGTCGGCGCGGCGGCGGGCGATGAGGCGGCCGGTGTGGGTCTGCCAGTCGTGGAGGAGGAGCCGGTCCTCGCGGCGCTCGAGGAAGCCGGGCCGGCCGCCGGGGCCGCAGTCGAGCAGCGCCGCGACGAACGTCGCCGGGTCGCCCTCCCAGAGCGCGGCCTCGGCCAGCTCGCCGGCGGCGAAGCTGCTCAGGTCGCCGTCGGGCGCGTAGTCGTGCGCCCACCACCAGAGCAGGTGGAGATGGCCGATGAGCTGCGGCAGCGAGATGCCGAGCAGCGCGGCCGCCCGGCGCGCCTTGGGGTGCCGCGCCAGTGTCTGATGCGACTCGATCCAGGCCATCGCCATTTCCCTCGCCTCTCTCCGCGGGCGCGCCCGGTCAGCGCATGCCGGCGACGCCGGCGATCAGCAGGCCGAGCAGGATGCCGGCGGCCAGGCAGCCGAGCCGGTCGCTCCATTGGACGGCGCGCAGCCGGCCGCTAGCAGCGGCCAGGTAGGCGGCCGCGCGGCTGGCGCGGGTCGCGGTCTCGGCGGCCGCGTCGGCCTCCGCCTGGGCCTGCGCCAGCAGCGCGGCGTAGTCGTCGCGCTCGTGTTGCAGCGCCTCCCGCTCCCGCGACAGGCGCGGGTAGATCGCCCGCCCGACCTCGCGGGCCAGCTCCGGATCGGCCAGCACGGCGTGGATGATGTTGCGCGCCAGGGTCGTCTGCCCCTGGGGCAGGTCCCCGGCCGGACGCCGGGCGCGGTGCAGCGGGATCGGCTCGGGGGGCGACTCATCGGTCGGCATCGGGCTCCTCCATCTCGGCGAGCAGCCGGTCGAGCGCCGCCCACTCGCCCCTGCGGATCAGATCGGCCACGTAGTGCGGCTCGCCGGCCGCGCAGCAGAGCAGCCAGGCGCGCGCCTGGAGCTGCCAGCGCTGCCAGCGGAGGCGGAGTGCGCGCGCCAGGCCCGCGCGCCGGCCAGCGGTCGCCATCACCAGGCCAGCGGGCGGTAGTTGCCGCTCTCGAGCGCCGCCGCCAGGTCAGCGCTGCCCTCGGCCCGCAGCCGCACCGCCACGGTCGCCTCGGCCTGCTTGAGCGCCGCCAGGTAGGTGCGCCGGGCGCGGCTGATGCGCGCCCGCTCCAGCAGCAGCGCGCCCTCGTAGGCCGCGTCGCCGGCGCGGCGCGCCCCGGCCAGTTCGACGTCCAGCCCGGCCAGCAGCAGGTCGAGCGCCGCCGCGAACGAGGGCGCGTTGCGTTCGGCCAGCCGCGTCAGCGGGTGCACCCGCGCGGCCGCCTCGGACGTTGCATCTGCGGGGGTCATGCTGGGCACCGTGGTCCTCCTTCCTGCGGGGTGGCGGGGCCGGCTCTCGGTTCGGGGGCCGGCCTCGCCGTCTTCAGTCGGTAGGTCGTGGCGGCCGGCGCAATGCGAGGCGGCCGGCCGGGTCCTCGATCTGCTCGGCGTCGCACCAACCAGGCCGGTGCGCAGGCCCTTGTCGCGGCCAGGTCCCGGCACATGCCCGTTATCGGACTGTCGCACGTACCAGGCCCGTACGCAGGCCGTCGTGACAGCCGGCGGGCTGGCGCGTCCAGCGCCGCCGGCCGCCTCCTGGGTCCGCAACGAGCGAGTCTCCTGTTCCACAGCGGCGTCCCCCTGCGCGCGCCTCCTTTCTCCGGCCCAGCGGCCGGCGGCAGCTGCGGCGAACAGCCAGCGCCACGCGCCAGACCGGGCGGTCCCGACGGGTGGCGTGCAGGGCGGCCGGGACGCGCCCGGTCGCCGCCCTTGCGGTGGGAGAGGATGGGCGCGCGGGCAGCCGGCCCGCGGCGTGGTGGTGGGATGCCCTGGGGCCGGCGGTGGAGCCAGCCGCGGGGATGGGATGGGAAGCATCTCAGTTGGCCGCCGCGCGCGGCTTCGGCCCGCGCCGCTTCCGGCCGGCCTGGCGCGCGGCATAGGCGGCCACGTCGGCCGGCTGGATCAGATAGATCGGCTGCGGGCGCGATAGCACCGCCTGCCGGACCGCCGGCAGCCGGCCGTCCCGGATCGCCTGGTGGATCGCCTCGCGCCGCACGCCGAGCCGCGCGGCGGCCTGGCCGACGGTCAGCAGCTCCTCCTCAGCGCTCATCCGGCGCGCCCTCGCCGTCGCGGCAGACCCACGCCTCGAAGCGCTCGGCCAGCGCCAGGATGTGCTCGGCCCGGACCTCGGTCGCGCCGGCCGCGACCTTGGCCGCCAGGAACTCGACCGCCGCCTTGAGCGCCGTCTGGCGGACGATGGCCCGCTCGCGGCCGGCCGGCGCGGCCGGCGCATGCGGCGCGGCGGCCGGCGCGTCGCCGGCGTCGATGCGGCGGATAAAGCCGTCCTTGTCGAGGTGGAGCGCAACCGTCGCGCCCTTCGGCGGCAGCGCGACGTCGCCGGCGAAGCGGCTGACGTCGTACCAGGTCTCGCCAAGCTTGACGCCGCGCTTGCCGGCGCGGCTGCTGGTCGCCTCGACCTGGCCGGTGATCACCTCGTGGATGCGCTGCTGGATCATGGCGTCACGCCTCCTCCGCGCCGGCCGGCGCCGGGCGGGCCGGGACCCGCCCGCCGCAGTGCCAGCAGCCGTAGTCGAGCAGCCGGTCGAGGCCGTTGGGCATGCCGCAGCCGGCGCAGTCAGCGTAGACCGGCCGCTGCGCCGGCACGGCCGGCGATGACCGCCGCCGCACCCGCCGCCGCTCTTCCGTCGCCCCCCAGGGATGCGCGTAGCCCATCGTCTTGCTCCTTTCTCCAGGACCGTTGCTACTATCATTATATACGCGGTCGCGCAGTTGTCAAGCCCCGGCGCCGGCGCATCCGGCGATCCGGCCGCGCGTTATCCCTGCGGGCGCGGCGTGCCGCGCCCCGCCGTCCCGCCCCGCCGGAGCCCGCCATGACTGTCCCACCGACCGCTGCCGACCTGCTCGCGCAGGGCCTGCGGCTCCCGCCGCTGCCCGAGCCGCCCGAAACGCTGCCGCCCGGCACGGTCTGCGCCATCACCGGTCAGCCGATCGCGCGCGGCTACCCCGTCGCCGCCCTCGTCACCGAGGCGACCGCCGACTTCCTCAGCGCCTTCCCCGGCGGCGTCCACGGCCACGTCGCCGAGGCCGCCGCGCGCTGCTTCCGCTCGGCCGACCCCCGCAAGGGCAACCCCTGCGCCCGCTCCCAGCTCGCCTTCGCCGGCGGCCCGCTCTACCAGCCGCTGATCAACCGCGCCACCGCCGGCGAGCAGGGCCGGCCCTGCTGGAGCGACCTGGTGCGGGCGGTCTGGCCGGCCCGGCGCGGCGAGCTGGTGCTGGCGATCCTCACCACCAACACCAAGAAGCGCCTCTGGCCCCAGGCGCGCACCGGCGCGCTCGGCGGGCGGACGCCGCTCCTGCTCTACGACAGCGCCACCGACGCCGCCGGCGTCCGGCTGCTCGACTGGCCGGCGCTGCTCGACTGCCTCGACCTGATCGAGGCGATCTACAGCGCCGGCTTCGCCAAGGCCCAGATTCGCGCCTCGCTCTATAGCGCTGCCGCCGGCCTGGCCGACCTGGCCCGCGCCCGCGCCTGGGAGCGGGCGCTGGCCGGCTGGCGCGAGCGGCCCGAGTTCGACGTCGCGCTGCTGATCGCCCAGCGCGCGGCCGAACCAGCGCCGGCCGCCCCAGCGCCGCCGGCGGCCCCGGCGGCTCGTTCCTACCAGCAAGGGAGGTTGTTATGACGGTATCCCTTCCCAGCGCGCCGGCGGTGGTCGTGCCGGCCGCGCCGGTCTACGAGCTGCTGCTGACCGCCACCACCGGCGTCAGCCACCACGACCCGGCCGCCCAGGACGACAGCAACCGCCTCCAGTTCAACCGCCAGCGGCAGCTCGTAACCGGCGACTTCGCGGCCGCGCTGCCCGATCAGGCCCAGGTCGACGCCCTGCTCGACCGGCTGCGCGTGCCGGCCGACGTCGCCGGCCTCTTCGGCGACCTGAGCCTGGCCGAGTTCCTGGCGGCCGCGCTGGTGCGGCAGTTCCTCGATCTCTACAACCACGGCGAGGGCGCCGGGCTCTTCAGCGGCCGCGAGCGCTACAGCCGGCTCGAGCCGCGGCTGCGGATGGCGGCGGTCGGCGCGCCGTCGCTGCGGGTCTGGTGGGACCGGCTCTGCCACGCCCTCCAGCTGCCGATCCACGGCAGCGAGGCCGACGCGGCGCTGCTGCCGCTGCTGCAGGTGCCGCGCGGCCTCCAGCAGCTCGTGCTGCGGGCGCTGGCCGACGACTACCGGGCGCTGGTGACGCTCGGCCGCGCCTGGCATCAGGCGGCGCGCGCCCAGGACCCGGCCTACGCCGAGCGCGCCGGGCTGGCTGCGCCCGGCAACCCCGACCTGATCCGGCTGACCTGGGAGGCGCGCGCCATCGCCGCCGGCTCGCCGGTGGCGGCGGTCCTGGAGGTGCCGGCGGTCAGCGGCAACAGCCTCCGCCACCAGGTCGTGCGCGAGCCGGGCTGGTGGCACCTGGCGGCGGCGCTCGACCTGCCGGCCGGCCTGCCCGGCAACGGCCTGCTCGCGCCCGGCGTCGAGGCGATCTTCGTGAACGGCGGCAACATCCGCGCCGGCGCCAAGCAGCCGGTCGACCCGTTCGGGCTGGCCTGGCGCATCCGCGCCACCTACCCGCTGCTCGACCTGCTCGGCGGCGTGACCGACTCGTTCGATCTGGGCGAGAGCCGGCTCCGCGTCGGCGGCTGGATCGTCTGCCGGGAGAATGCGGCGGCGCTGGCCGGCTCGCCGGCGGCCGACCTGCCGGCGGCGAGCGTCTCGGTCTTCGACCTGCTCGACGAGGTGACGCTGACGCGCCAGGCCGGGCTGACCGGCCTGGGGCAGATGATCTACACCTTCGAGACGCTCGCGCCGGGCGCACAGGTGCTGGTGCGGCTAACGCTGACGCCGCAGACGCCGCCGCTGACGCGCGGCGCGCTGGTGGCGGCGGTCGAGACCTATCTGGCGGCCGACGCGACGCTCGGCGGTCAGGCGGCGCGCGGCTTCGGCCACGTCGCCGGCGCCTGGCTGCGCCGGCCGGCGGGCGACGACCAGCTCCGCGCCGACTATGAGGCGTACCTGGCGGAGGCGGCCGACGCGCTCCGGGCGGGCCTGCTCGACGGCACGCTCGGCTGCGGCCGGCCGGTGCTATCGTGAGCCCGCGCCGCTGGACGGCCGACGAGGCCGACCTCGCCGTCACCTATCTGCCCTACTGGCGGGTCGAGACGATCGCGCGGGCGCTGGGGCGGACGCCGGCGGCGGTCCGGAGCTGGTGCGCGCGGCATCGCCAGTCGCCGACGGCCCAGCACCTCGTCACGAGCGGCTGGGCGGCGCAGCTGACCGGGCTGACGCCGCAGCGCTTGACCGCGCTGGCGCGCGCCGGCGCCGTGCCGGCACGGCGCGTGCCGGGCGGGCGCTGGTGGCTCTTCGATCCAGAGCGCCTGCCGCGCCGGCGCCGGGGAGGGTGAGGTGGAGCCGGCCGCGGTCGCAGGCTACCTGGCGCACGCCCGGACGGCCGCTCACCAGCGGCGGCTGGCCGAGGCGCGCGCTGTCATCGCCCAGGCGCTCGCGGCCAGCCGGCGGCCCTATATCGCCTTCTCGACCGGCAAGGACTCGCTGGTGCTGGCGCATCTGGTCTGGGAGCAGGCGCCGGCCACGCCGGCCGTCTACTTCGACGCCAGGTGCGCCTTCCCCGAGTCGCTCGCATTGCTCGACCGGCTCGCGGCGGCCGGCCGGCCGATCGAGCGCTGGCCCTGCCAGGACTTCCTCGATCTGCTGGCGGCCGCCGGCGGCCCCGACGCGCCGGGCATTGAGCAGGCGACGATGGCCGGCACCGTCTACCGGCCGGTGCGGGCGCTGCTGGCGGCGCGGGGCTACGACGCGGTCTTCCTGGGGCTGCGCGGCGCGGAGTCGCCGGCGCGCTCCCTGCTGGTGCGGACGCGCGGCCTGCTCTTTTCGCGCGCCACCGACGGCCTGCTGGAGTGCCTGCCGCTCGGCCGCTGGTCCGACCGCGATGTCTGGGCGGCGATCTTCGCCGGCGGGCTCGACTATAACCGCGCCTATGACCGGATGGCCGACCTGCCGCCGGCGCAGCGCCGCCTCTCCTACTGGGCGGGCGAGACGAGCCGCCGCTACGGGCGCTGGGTCTGGCTCCGCCGCCACTATCCGGCGCTCTGGGCGCGCTTCGTCCAGCGCTTCCCGGAGGTCGCGCGCTTTACGTGATGACGGCTCCGACAGGGAGGGAGACGATGGCGTTGCTGTCGGTCGCGGCGCTCGCGCCCTACGCCACCCGCTACGCGAGCGACGGCCCGGCCTATGGCCGGCCGCTGGTGGTAACGGCGGTGCTGCTGCCGGGCAGCGCGCTCGTTAGCTACGATCCGCTCAACCTCGACAACCTGCTGGCGCGGGCAGTGGTGGACGAGGCGCTGGCCGGACGGGGCCTGCCGCCGCCGGCCTCCGGCGATGCCTACGCGCTCCCGATCCCGCTGCGCTGCCTCTGGCGGGACGAGCAGGGCCTGCCGCTCTGGGCGGCGACGCCGTTTGCCCCGGCCGGCGCGGTCGCGCGCGATGTGCATTACTGGCACAAGCGCCTCCAGAGCGGCGCCTGGACGGCCGGTCGTGGCGGCCGGCTCTCCTTGGCCAGCGCGCATGGCCGCTGGATGGAGCGCCGCGTGCCGCAACCGGCGCTGGTGGCGGAGCGGTTCATGGCCCGGGCGGTGGGCGATCCGGCCGAGGTGGCGCGGCTGCTCGGCCGCATCACCCACCTTGGCAAGAAGCGGGGGGCGGGCTTCGGGGCGGTGGCGCGCTGGGAGGTGGCCGAGGACGCCGCGCCCTTCGCGCTCGTGGCTGATACCGGCGACGGGCCGCGGCTGACGCGATCGCTGCCAGCGGCGGCGGTGCGGCTGCTGGACGGCGGGCTGCCGGACGGGCCGCCGGCGCTGGTCGGCTGGACGCCGCCGCAATGGGCGCCCTGGCTGTTTGCGCCGGGCTGGTGGCCCGGCACGCCGGTGGCGCGGTGAGCATCACGGTCCTGCGGCTGCCGCTGCCGGCGGGGCACAGCCCGGTCGAGCGGGTGATCTCGACGGTCGGGCGGGTCGATCTAGCGCTGGTGGAGGCGCTCCATGCCGGACGGGCGGTGCGGCCGTATGCCTGCGTGCCGCGTGGCGCGACGCTGGATGTGGTGAGCTGCGACGATGCGCTGACGCGGGCACTGCTGGCCGGCGAGCCAGCAGCGCGGCTGGTGACGCGCCTGCGGCCGGACGACCTGATCGCGCCCGGCTGCCGCGGCCACCAGCTCCGGATCGCATTTGTCGCGCCGACCGCCTTCCGGGTGGCCGGCCTCGACCACGCTCTGCCCGACCCGCTCGCGCTCTGGCAGAGTTTGCGCCGGCGCTGGGAGGCGCTCGGCTGGCCGGCCCTGCCGGCGACGCCCGACCTATCCCGGGTGGCCGCGGCGCCGGAGGGGCTGGTCTGGCAGGCGGCGGCCGGGCCGCCGGGCGGGCCGATCACCGGCTGCGTCGGCGTGGTGCGCTACACGCTGCTGGCGCTGGCGCCAGAGCAGCGCGCCGCGCTCTGGACGCTGGCGCGCTTCGGCGAGTTCCGCGGCGCCGGCCGCGCCACCGGCTACGGCCTCGGCCGGCTGCGGCTGCTGGCTCCCGGCGAGCGCTGGCGGCCCGGCGACCCCGCCACCAGCGCCTGGGAGCGCCGATCAGATTGACAGACGCCGTATGACGATGTATGATGACGACAGACGGGGCGGGAGCCTCCTGGGAAAGGCGAAAGGAGCGGCACGATGGCGACCACCATAACCCAGCCGGCGGCGATCGCGGTTTCGGTTTCGGACGCGTGGCTCTTCGACGGCATCGACGGCGCCGCGCGGATTGTCTCGGACTTCGCCTACGAGGCGGCCCTGGAGCAGGCCCTTCGGGCGGTCTATCCAGCGGCCTACGTGGCCGTCCGGGTGCAGCAGCAGCAGACGGGCCACTGGGTCGGCGTCACGATCGACCTGCCCGCCGGCCGCGAGCGGGCGGATTGGGCGGAGATCGCCCAGACGGCCGCCACGCTGGCCGCGGCCGTCGCGGCCGACACCGACCGCTGGCTGATCGCGGACGAGCCGCCGGCCGAGCCGCGCACGGCCGAGTAATGGCCAGCCCCCACGCGCCACGATCGCGGCCGGGTCGCCCGGCCGCCAGTGCGAAAGGAGCAGCGATGCCGGCCCCCAGCCCGATAATCTCGTTCCGCGCCACCGGCCGCCTCGCGGACGACCTAGCGGCGCGCGCCGGCGCCGGCGCGCTCGGCGGGATCGTCCAGCGCGACCTCGGTCGCTATTACCATGCGATCGACGAGGCGCTGGCCGGCATCCGCGCGCGCCTCGGCCTCACCCGGCCGGAGGCGATGCTGATCGTCGCCGCCTGCAACGGCGTGCTTTGGACCGAGACCACGGCCGGCCTGGTCTGGTCCCGGGTGGCCGACGCGATCGCGCTCCAGCCGCTCGACCACGCGCCGGCCGCCCGCGGCGAGCAATTGGTCGCGCGGCTGCGAGCGCTCGCGCCGTTCGAGCGCCTGGCGCTGGTCGACGCGATCGAGCGGTTCTGGCGGCGGGCCGATCCGGAGCGCGAGCAGGACTGGGCCGCGCTGCTGGTCGAGGTCGGGCTGCTCGCCCCGCCAGCGGATTAGCCGGCAGGCAATTTTCAAAATTCCCCCACCCAACCCCTTGACAACGGCCGTATGACGTTGTATGATATTGTCAGACAGGGGGGGGCAAGGGCCACCCAGCAGCGAGCAAGGAGCGGGGCGATGGAGACCAAGGGCTACTGGGACCGGCGGGCGGAGCGGCAGGCGCGGGAGGCCCAGCTCGAGCGCGAGCTGGCGGCGAGCCCGGCCGGCCGCCTGGAGGCCGCTCAGCGGCGGTACGAGCTGGTGAGCGCGACCGACGCGGCCGCCTACACCGACGCCGACCGGGCGGCGGCGCTGGCCGAGCTGCAGGCGGCCCGGGCGGCCGTGCAGGCCGAGATCGACGCCGAGTGGACGCGCGAGCGGACGCTCGCGCGGCGCGAGCAGTGGAACGCGGCGGTCAAGGCCGGCGCGATCACCGGCCGCAACGGCAAGGTCGATTGGGCCAAGGTCGCGGCGCTGCAGCAGCGGCTCGGCTTCACCGCCGACGCGCTCAAGGCCGCCGTCGCCCGGCACGGCCTCTAGGCCGGCCGGCGCCGCAGAAGGAGGGAGTCATGGCCACGTGGCGTCTCGCCGGCAATAGCGCCGTGCCGGGCGCGGCCTACGTCGTGCACACCGACGACTTCTCCTGCCACTGGGCGGCCTACGACCGCGACGGCCGGCGGCTGGCCGCCAGCCGCGACCACAACGCGCCCACCGCGGCCGAGCTGGCCGAGTGGGACGCCCAGGCGGTCGAGATCGCGGCGCGCGCGGCGGCCTGGCCCTACGGCAGCACCCCGGTCTATATCCGCTGGCTCGACCTGCCGCCCAAGGGCAGGTCGCGCAACCACGCCACCGGGCAGCTCGAGGCGGGCGTCAGCGTCTACGCCGCCCGCTTCAACCCGGCCACGGGCCTGGTCGAGTACGCGGACGGCGGGCTGCCGTGGGCAGCCCTGAGCTATCTCGTGACCGGCAAGCCGGCCTACCTGGTCACCGGCACGCCGGCCGGCGCCGGGAGCGACGGCGAGCCGGTCCTGCGTCAGGTGCGCATCCTGGCCCGGCTGCGGCCGGTCCGGGACGGGTTCGAGGTAAGTTGGAGGTCATCGTCCGGCTGAGCGGCGGCCGGCTCCCCAGTGGCCCGCTCGCCGCGTCTCATAAGACGGCCCCGGGACGGCCGGGGCCGGACGGCTACTCCGAGAGGGGACAACACCATGCTCATCAACTGCACCCCGCACCCGATCCGCCTGCTGGCCGGCGAGCCGGGGGCCGAGCGCGTCCTCGACCTGCCGCCGTCGGGCGCGGTCGCCCGCGCGACCGAGCAGCGGCAGCAGGTCGGCACGGTCGAGGCCGGCGGCATCAGCCTGCCGGTCTACGAGGTCAGCTACGGCGACCTCGAGGGCCTGCCGGAGCCCGCGCCCGGCACGGTCTACCTCGTCTCGGCCATCGCCGCCCGCGCCGCCGCCGCCGCCGGCCGGCAGGACTGCCTGGTCGTCGCCGACCCCGTGCGCGACGGCGAGGGCCGGATCACCGGCGCCCGCGCGCTGGCGCGGGTCTCGTAACCGGAGCGAGGACCATGCTCGACCGCATCTGCCGCCACGTCCCGACCGGCCGCGCCGGTCGCCCCTGCACGATGGGATGCCACGCGGTCGCCGGGCTCGGCCCGGACGACTGCTACCTCGAGCGGATCGACGCCGCCTGCCAGGCCATCCGCCGCGCTGGGGAGATCGGCCCCGGCGCGGCCGCCGTCGCCTACTACGAGGCGATGGCGGCCACCGGCGCGGCCCGCGAGGCGCGCGCCTGGATCGCCCGCCTCGACCTGGCCGACAGCGCCAGCGATGAGGACGCCTGATGCCCTGACCCGCGCCAGGGCGCTATCTGCTGATACGCTTCGCCCCGCCCAGGAGGATGCCCCATGGCCTACGGCAATACCGGTCGCCCCGTCCGCGCCTACCGCTTCGGCGCCCTCCGGCCCCGCGAGGGCTGGCCGGAGGCGCTCGCGCAGCACCGGCTGCGCACCCTCTACTGGAACGAGCTGGTCCGGATCGACCAGGAGCGCCGCGCGGCGGTCGAGGAGGCCGTCGCCGCCGCCGCCGCGCCGGCCGAGACCGACGAGGCCCGGCGCGCCGCCCGCGCCGCCGCCTGGCGCGAGCCGGCCGTCCGCGAGACCGCCGACGCGCTCCGCCGCGCCGCCTACGAGCGGCAGAAGGCGGTCCGGCACAGCCTGGTCGAGCAGGGCCTCTACTGGCCCAATTATATGGACATCGAGGCGAGCTTCCAGCTCGCCGCCCGTGGGAAAGAGCCGCCGCGCTTCCACCGCTTCGACCCGCTGGAGGGGCGGATCGCCTTCCCCTTCACCAACGGCGCGCCGGCGCGGACGATCCTCGACGGCTCCGACACGCGCGTCCGCCTCGAGCCGATCCCGCCCTGGAGCGCGACGGCCAATGCCGCGCGGCACGCCGCCCGGACCCGTCTGCTGCGCGTGCGGGTCGGCACGTCGCCCGACCGGCAGCCGGTCTGGTTCGCGCTGCCGGTCATCCTCCACCGGCCGCTGCCGGCCGATGGCGTCGTCCGCGGCGTCGGCGTCAACTGGCGCCGGCGCGGCGCCGGCGTCGTCTACTCGGTCACGCTGGTGGTCGAGCAGCCCGGCGCGCTGCCCGAGCCGGGCGACGGCCCGGCGGTGGCGCTCGACCTCTGCTGGCGGAGACTGGAGGACGGCGGGCTGCGCTGCGGGTACTGGCGCGGCGAGGACGGCGTGAGCGGCGAGGTGCGCCTGCCGGCGTCCTGGCTGGCGGCGATGGAGCGGGTCGAGGCGCTGCGCTCGCTGCGCGACCAGCACCTCAACGCGCTGCGCCCGGCGCTGCTGGCCTGGATCGACGGCGCGCCAGGCGTGCCGGACTGGCTGCGCGAGGCGCGCCGCTGGATGCCGCAGTGGCGGTCGGCGCGTCGCTTCGCCGGCCTGGCGATCCGCTGGCGCCACCAGCGCTTCGCCGGCGACGACGCGGGCCTGGCGCTGATCGAGGCGTGGCGCAAACGCGACAAGCACCTGGCCGAGTGGGAGGCCAACTTGCGCGACAACCTCCTCGACCAGCGCCGCGAGATCTATCGCCTGGCGGCGGTGGCGCTCAGCCGCCGCTACGCGCGGCTGGTGCTGGAGGATTTCGACCTCCGGCGCGTGACGACCAAGGCGGGCGCGGCCGACCTGCCGGCCGCGGCGCGCCACCAGCGCTTCATGGCCGCGCCGTCGGAGTTGCGGCTGGCGCTGATCAACGCCTTCGCGCGCGACCACGGCGCGGCGGCGGTGGTCAGCGTGCCGGCGGCCTACACGACACTGGCCTGCCACCTCTGCGGGCAGATCGACCCGACCTGGGACCCGGCGGCGGCGCTGGTGACGACCTGCCCGCACTGCGGCGCGACGCATGACCAGGACGCGCGGGCCTGTTATCATCTCCTGGAGCGCGCGGATCGGGCGCGCGCGGCTGGGGCGGGGAGGTCCGCGCAATGAGCAAGGCGCGCTGGGACGGGCGAGTTGCGGCGGCGGGCGTGGCCGGATTGCGCTCGGCGCTCGCGCGGCCGGCGGTTCGCGCGAGCGGCCGGAGCGGCGCCGTCCCGGCGCGCCCATTCTCCCCGACCCGTTGCAATGGCCTGCGCACCGGCCTCGTTGGTGCGACTGGAGATGGAGCGCG
>Ga0272446_1000908_pt1 | contig 45016 bp, 37 predicted proteins | sample YNPCB0061_FD_194587 | JGI IMG/M metagenome (GOLD analysis project Ga0272446, IMG submission 194587) | Hot spring microbial mat communities from Yellowstone National Park, WY, United States - YNP-CB-006-1 | ecosystem: Environmental > Aquatic > Thermal springs > Hot (42-90C) > Sediment | place...
GGTCAGCACCTCTTCGGCTTCGGAAAAACGCTCCAAAGCCGAGGAAAGTTCCCCCAGGGCCAGATAAACGGACCCCAATCCGTAGTCCGCGTAGGGGAGCAGTTCCTTGTACATCGAGGCCCGTAGATACGAAGCGATGGCTTCGGTATACCGCCTTTGCTGATACGCCATATTTCCCCCCAGGATCGCTAACCGTCCGGGAATGGCGTTTTCGCAGGAAACGAGCAGGGGAAAAGACAAAAGGATCGTCGATAAAAAGAGGGTTCCCCGTTTCATCGTTTTTTACCTCCCCGCTGTTCCACCCATTTTGATAGTCCAAAGGCGATGAGGGCGATCATCAAAAACGCGGAACGGTGGGAAAGACTTTCCTTCCGATAGCCGTTTTTAACGGAAGAGAGGCGTATGGAATTAAGGTACCCCACGACCCGGTCCACCGCGTCCCGCTCCTGGCCATCCACGTAGATACCCCCGGTCCCCAAGGCGGTTAGGGTCAAGGTCTGGGGGCGCAATTGGCTTACCACGGGGCTTCCGTCGGCCCGTTGCAGGGGGACCGAGGAACCGGGGGCCTGGGGGACCGGCATACCTTCGGGGGTTCCCACCCCTACGGCGACGACACCGATATCGTTGGCCTTCAATCGCTCCACAGCGGAGTTCAGGGAACCCGATAAGGCCTCCCCGTCCGAAAACAGAAGGATCCGTCGTTGGGCGGAACTGTTTCCCTTAAAAGCCGAGAGTGCGGTATCCAAAAGCCGTTCCAGGTTGGTCCCCGGACTGCTTAGACTTCGGGAGGAAAGAACCCTGAAAAGGCTCTGCAGGCTTTCTCCGTCGTCGGTCAAAGGGATAGCCAGGATTCCATCACCCTTACCAAGAACCACCGCGTAACGGTTCCCCGGAGCGGCTGTCACGGTTCGTTGGGCAATTTCTAAAGCCCGACCCAGGCGGGATGGGGGTACATCCCGGACATCCATGCTCCTCGATATATCCAGCGCGATGACCACGTCCAAACCCTGACGGTATTCGCTGACCAAACGGAAACCCCAACGGGGTTCCGCCAGAGCCACGACGAGGGAAACATAGAATACCAAAAAAAACAGGGTGCTCAAGATATACCGCCGATGCAGTTCCTGGAGGGGACCCATTTCCTGGGCCCCAGCGGCGCTGTCAAAAAGCCCCCGAAGGGACTGGCCGCGGTGAACGTACTGATAATAGGCTATACCTATCCAGGGGATCAGAAGAAAAAGGAGATATAAAAACCGGCTTTCTCCAAAACTCATACGAAGGCCCCTAAGATTTGACGACGGAAGAACCGCCCTCCTCCCAATAATACCAGGGCAAGGATCACAAAAGGAGTATGCAGGGCGGTGGTGTGGTAAACCGTTCGGGACCTCGAAAAGGAAGCTTCCTGAGTATTGATCTTTGAAAACGCGGCTTCCAAAGCTTGAGCCGTGGGGGCGGACAGGTAGGTTCCACCCCCCGCTTGGGCTATTGATTCCAGGGTATCCGCGTTAAAACGGGAATCCAACATCCCCGTACGACGAATATGGGTTTCCGGGTCCAGATAATCGATGGGGACTTCTCCTGCGGTTCCCACTCCTATCACCCACAGAGAAACCCCGAGGGTCCGCAAAATGGCCGCGGCGGTCGTAGGATTAACCGCTCCGGCGTTGTTTTCCCCGTCGGTGATCAGGACCACCGCCCGTTTTGGCGCCCCGGAGGAGCCGATATGCAGAGCCCCCAGGGCGATACCGGTACCTAGGGCGGTCCCGTCGCCCAATTCCCCGATCTTCAGGGAATCCAACCGATCCAACAAAACGGTTCTATCGATGGTAGGGGGAACCAGCAACGCAGAATCCGCGGCCACCGCGACTAAGCCAATGCCGTCGGCGTTCCGCTGGTTGGCAAAATCGCGGATGAGTGTGGTGGCCACGTCGAAGCGGCTTCGTCCTCCCATATCCAGGGCCGACATACTGGGGCTGATATCCAGGACAAAGAGAACGTCCGCACCCCGGTCCATCCAGAGGGTCTCGGGACGAATGGAGACGGGCCCCGCCAGGGCGATGAGCAGGCAAACCAAGCCTACCCTTTCCAGCCACTGTAACAGGGCGACCAGGGTCTCTACTCCGATGGGGGGCTTAAAAACACTGCCCCCGGGGGGGCCCAGGGGAATATCCAGGGCAAAATGATTTTTTTTAAACCGAAGAATAAAAATAACGGCCCCCGTAACAATCGCGCCTAGGAGCCCTAACAGGGGATTTTCAAAGCCCATTTTTATTCCCCCGGTTCTCCGCGATGAAAGAATTGACAAAAGAATAGACCGAAACGAGGAGGGTTTTAAGCTTTTCCGGCCCCACGGTCTGTCCGCTAAAACGGAGGTCATCGCAATCCTTAAAAAGGGACCGTAAAAAATCCACCGTTTCCCCCGGCAGGATACCCTCGGGGAGCCGATTAAATTCCCTGGGCGTTAGGGAGAGGAAATTAAAACCAAACCGAAAGGTCAAAAAACTCCTTAACTCCGCGTTTAAAATGGTAAGCAATTCGCCGCTAACCATGGTCCCCCGTTCTAGTTCCGCCAACAGGGTATCCAAAATACGGCGCAAAGACCGGAGGGCCAAATTTTTTCTTCTCCGCTCCTTATAAGCGTTAATCCAGGGTTTACCCCGGAGGAAAAGGAACAGAACCCCCAATAGAATAAGCAAAAGAACCGTTCCGCTTCCGTACATAAGCGCCCCCGTTCCCGGGGCCATCATCGGGCCTTCGGGAGGGGAAAGGGGTTGCGAGGGGTTAGAGGATTCCAAGATAGAGGAAATTCGGATTTGAAGTCCCCCCAGGCTTCGGGAACCGATGCTAATTTTCGGAAAGTCCACCAGACCAGGAACGTAGGCCGCGAAATCAATAATCATTCGAGGGGGGGAGGATCGTTCATCCAATTCTACACGATAGAGCTGTACGTCCTTAGCCTGGGGTAAGCGATCGGCCACATCGACCACCAGATTTTGTGGGGAGCCAGGGGAACCGCTGTTTTTCAGGGGAATGATAAGCCGCCCCCGATCCCCAACGAAGAGCGAGGGGGGTACCAGAAGGGATCCCTCAGGAAGGGTTTGGGCTCCCAAAAAGACGGGGAAGGATAGGAGGAGGAAAATTACAATTCTATACAGAAGCCCCCTCATCGGCGCCTCCGTTTTGTAAAAAAGGAAATTAATTTCCCCGTCGCCGAATCGGTGGTGGATAGTTCCAGAGCGGCAACACCGTACCGGTTACAGAGGGCTCTCCAGGCGATGGAACGATCCCGGTGCCACTGTTCCCAGGCGTTTCGGAAGGAGCGAAAACCCGTGGGGGCCTGAAGTTCCAAACCGGTCTCCGGGTCCCTAAAAAGAAGCAATCCCGCCGAGGGCATACAAGTATCCAGGGGCTCGGTAATCCGTAGGGCTACCGTATCGTGTTTTTGGGCCAGCAAGGCCAATTCCCGGTCCCAATCCACGCAGAGAAAATCTGAAACGATCACCACCAGACTCCGCCGTTTTAGCAGGCGTCCAGCCCCCTGCAGGGCCACCGCCAAATCGCTCCGCTTTCCCCCAGCCCGGGTATCCAGGGCTTCCAAAATCATCGCCATGACGTGGGATCGGCCTTTACGGGGCGGGATGACCCGGCGAACCCCCTGATCAAACAGCAGGGCTCCCACTTTCTGCCCCGTTCGTTCGGCGGAAAAGGCCAACAAGGCCGCACTGAGCAGGGCTTGATCGTACTTGGAAGCCATGGACGCGGAGGTATCTAAAAGGATACACACCGTTAATTCCCGTTCTTCCCGGTACAATTTAACAAAGGGTCGTCCAAACCGGGCGCTCACGTTCCAGTCGATGGAACGGATATCATCCCCCTCTTCGTAATGTCGAACCTCGTCGAATTCTATCCCCTGGCCCTTGAATACGGAACGAAAATCCCCCGACAAAAGATCCTCCGCCAGTTCGTCGGCCAAAAGGGGAAACGCGTTAATTTTGGCTAACAATTCCTGTCGAGTCACGGCAAATCGCCCTAAGGAACGGGAACGTAGGCCAGGATTCTCGCGATCACGGCGTCCGTATCCAGGCCATCGGCCTCCGCCTCGTAGGATAGAACCAGACGGTGCCGTAATACGGCGGGGGCCACCGCCTTTACGTCCTCCGGATTGACAAAATCCCGTCCCTCAAAGATAGCCCGTATCCGGGCGCACCGGTACAGGGCCATGGAAGCCCGGGGCGAAGCCCCAAAGGAAATATACCGGTACAGGTCCTCACGGCCCGAACGTTTTTTATCCCCCGTAGGACGGGTGGCGGATACCAGGGCTACCATATAGTCTAAAATTCTATCGTCCACCCGGACCGAATCGACCACGGAGCGCAGGGTGGTTAACAGAGCCGGCTTCAAGATAGGGTCGATGGGCGCCACGGCCCTATTATTCCCCACGGCGAGTCGAACAATTCGACCTTCTTCCTCCTTATGGGGGTAATTGATCAGTAATTTTATAAGAAACCGGTCCAACTCCGCTTCTGGAAGCGGGTAGGTTCCCTCGTGTTCGATAGGATTTTGCGTCGCCAGGACAAAGAAGGGGTCCGGAAGCCCGTGGGTTTCGTCCCCAATGGTTACCTGGTGTTCCTCCATGGCCTCCAAAAGGGCCGATTGTACCTTGGCGGGGGAACGGTTAATTTCGTCCGCCAGGATCACGTTGGCGAAAATCGGCCCTCGCCGAGCCGAAAAGGTTCCCGACCCCTGGTCCCACACCAGGGTACCCGTAACGTCCGCCGGTAAAAGGTCGGGGGTAAACTGGATCCGCTTAAAAGTCAGACCGGTCAATTCCGCCAGGGACTTAACCAACAGGGTTTTCGCGAGCCCCGGCACCCCTTCCAGGAGGGTATGCCCATCGGCGATGAGGGCCATCAGAACCCCATCAATCATCTCGTGTTGTCCCACGATCCGTTTTCCCAGTTCCGTCCGGCAAAGGTTTACCACCCGGGATAATTCATTTACGCTTTCTTGATCCATGGGTGCATTGTAATCGTATAAAATGACCATGGCAATATTGAGTCCCCTCTAAAAACAATTGGTTTTTAGAGGGGACTTAAGCAATTCCTTACAGGAATTGCGATTTCAGCGGAACAATTCTAAAAACTGATGTTTTTAGAATTGTCTCAATATTGACAGAGAGCACCTCGCATACTAGGCTACACCTATGAACACACTGGCCCAAGAACTCAATACCCTTTTACACGGAACGGTCGCCGGACGGTTGCTATCCGACCTCGGCAAGCGGTTGTATTTTCCCCGGGGAATTATCGCCCAATCGGGGGAAGCCCGGAAGCTCGCCCATCGGGCCAACGGGACCATAGGGATGGCCTACGATGGGGGTCGGCCCCTGATTCTTTCGGCGATAGCCGAAGGAATGCCCACCCTTTCGGCCATGGAAGCGGTGGCCTACGCCCCCACGGCGGGGGTAGAAGCGGCCAGGACCGCGTGGCGCGATGGGATAGTCAAAAAAAACCCCTCCGTGGACCCGCAGAAAATATCCCTCCCCGTGGTTGTCCCCGGTCTTACGGCAGGTATTTCCTACATAGCGGATCTCTTTTTGGACGAAAAATCCAGCATCCTTATTAGCGATCCCAGCTGGGATAACTACGGCCTTATCTTCGCCGATCGGCGGGGGGCCTCGGTGGTGGAGGTTCCCTTTTTTGGAAACGAAAAGGGTCTGGACCTCCGGTCTATCAAAAAAGCCCTTTTTGAGCAGGCAAAAACCGGAGCGGTCCGCGTTATTTTTAACTTCCCCAACAACCCTTCGGGGTACTCGCCCACCATCGCGGAGGCGAATGCTTTAATCGAATTGATAAAGGACGTGGCGGAGAAGGACTGCGATGTACTCGTCATCTGCGACGACGCGTATTTTGGCCTGGCCTACGAATCGGATATTTACGGCGAATCCCTGTTTGGAGCCCTATCCCAACTGCACAAACGGGTTTTAGCGGTCAAGGTGGACGGTCCCACCAAGGAAGACTACGTCTGGGGTCTCCGAATGGGCTTTATCACCTTCGGTTCCGCGGGCCTAGAGCCCCAGGGGTACGACGCCCTGGTTACAAAACTGATGGGAGCTATCCGTTCCTCCGTTTCCTGTTCCAACACCCCGGCCCAGTACTTTATGCTCAAGGCCCAGGCCGATCAACGGACCGCAGGCGAAAAGGAACGGTTCAAAGAAATCCTACGGAAGCGTTATGGGGCGGTAAAAACCCTGGTCCAGGCCCATGAAAATCACCGGGTACTGCGAGCCCTACCCTTTAATTCGGGGTATTTTATGAGTTTTGTCTGTTCAAACGTGGGGGCCGAAAGGATCCGCCAGGAACTTCTGAACAATTACGGGATTGGCACCATCGCCCTGGGGGATCGTTATCTTCGGGTAGCGTTTTCCTCCATAGAAGAAGCCCACATCGAGGAAGTATTTAAAACCATCTACGAGGTGGCTGAAAAACTCGCCTAAGGGGACCGGGGTACGATAGGGCCCGGAAAACCAAGGGCCCAGGAACTCAGCGGGTTCCAGGTACCTGGCGGTCCGACAAGTTTCTAGGGGGCCAGGAGCGTACGAACCCGGATTATCCCTTCGACGCCCCCAATCTTGCCAAGGACCTCCAGGGGTATTTCCTGTTCCGTATCGATGATATTGTAGGCAAAGTCTCCCCGGTGATGGTTGATCAGGTCGGTAATATTGATACCCGCCCCCGCCAGGATGGTGGTGATTTGACCGACCATGTTGGGTATATTCCGGTTGGCAACCAAGAGCCGATGGGGAGCCCGCTGGTCCAAACGGCAGTTGGGAAAGTTTACGGAATTTTTAATATTCCCGGATTCTAGGAATTCCATCAGTTGCCGAACCGCCATGATGGCGCAGTTATCCTCCGCCTCGGGGGTGGAAGCCCCTATGTGGGGCAGACAGATGGTGCGCTCGCAGGCCAACAGTTCGGCGGTGGGAAAATCGGTTACGTAGGTCCCCAACCGACCTTCTTTTAGGGCGACGATCATATCCGCCTCGTTCACCAACCCGCCCCGGGCAAGGTTGATGACCCGGGCTCCCTTTTTCATTATCCGGAATTTTTCCGCGTCTAAAATTCCCCTGGTGGTATCGGTGAGGGGAACGTGGACGGTAACGTAGTCCGACTGACGCAGAAGGCCCTCCAGGGTATCCGCCCGGCGGACCAGCCGGGACAGGCTCCACGCGGCGTCCACGGAAATATAGGGATCGAAACCGATCACGTCCATTCCCAGGGCCACAGCGTCGTTGGCCACCATAACCCCGATGGCCCCCAATCCGATAACCCCCAGGGTTTTGCCCTTAATTTCGGGCCCCTCGAACTGGGACTTCCCCTTCTCCACTAGTTCGGGTATTTCATCCCCCCGTTCCGCCAAGGAAGCGGTCCAGGCAATCCCCGGGATGACTCGCCGGGAGGATATAAGAAGGGCCGCTAACGTTAATTCCTTTACCGCGTTGGCGTTGCCCCCGGGGGTGTTAAACACCACAATTCCCCGTTCTGTACAGGCGGGGACGGGAATATTGTTCACCCCCGCCCCCGCCCGGGCGATAGCCTTGACCGTTTCTGGAATTTCCATCGTATTCAGGTCCGCGCTCCGGACCAACAGGGCGTCGGGGCTGGGGATTTCCCCCGCCACCTCGTACCGATCCCGGGGAAAAAGCTCAAGCCCCTCTTTTGAAATTTTATTCATCGTTCGTATACGAAACATGGCTACCTCCCGTTGGCGCCTTCAAATTTTTTCATAAAATCGATAAGGGCCCGAACGCCCTCTATCGGCATGGCGTTGTAAATGCTGGCACGCATCCCCCCCACCAGCCGGTGTCCCGCCAGGTTTACCAGCCCCGCCGCGGCCGCTTCCTTTACAAACCGGTCTTCCAGTTCCTTCCCCCCCTCGCCTCGAATCACAAAGGGGACGTTCATAAGGCTCCGGGACCCCTTTTCCACGGGGGCGCGGAAAAAGGAAGAATTATCCAAATAATCGTACAGGAGGGCCGCCTTTTCGCGGTTCCTCGCTTCGACGACCGCAAGACCCCCTTGGTCTTTCATCCACTCCAAAACCAACTTGATAATATAAATCCCATAACAGGGGGGCGTGTTGTACATGGACCCGTTTTCCGCTTGAATATCGTACCGGAACATGATGGGGACCCAATCGGGAACCTTCTGGATCAGATCCTTCCGGAGGATCACCACGGTTACCCCCGCGGGCCCCAGATTTTTTTGGGCCCCCGCGTAGAGCAGGCCAAAACGACTAACGTCGAGCCGCTCCGAGAGGATACAACTGGAAATATCCGACACCAGGGGAACGGACCCCGTATCGGGTATGGAAGGCCACTTGGTACCCACGATCGTATTGTTAAAGGTGATATGATAGTACGCGTCATCGGGAGCCGGCGCGGGGGCGGCGGGAATATACGAGTAGGCCCGATCTTTGGAAGAGGCGGCGATACGGACCTCCGCGTACTTGGCCGCTTCCTCGGCGGCTTTGGAGGCCCACACCCCCGTATCCACGTAGGTAACCTTCCTTCGGGCCTGGCCTTCCCGCTGGTAGGCCAAATTGATGGGTACCATGGCGAATTGGGCAGTACCGCCCCCTTGCAGAAAGAGAACCCCATAGGAATCCGGAATGCCCATCAATTCTCTCAGCAGGGCTTCCGCCCGTTCAATGATTACCTTGTATTCCTTGGATCGATGACTCATTTCCATCACCGATTGACCAGAACCGTCCACGTCGGTCATTTCTCGGGCGGCCCGCTCCAGAACCGGCAGGGGAAGCATGGAGGGTCCCGCGGCAAAATTGAATACCCGTTTCATAGTGAACTCCTTACACCAAGCTATGGGGAACCGAATAATTTCGTAAACCATCGGCTCCAAGGACCTACGGTCCCGGACTACAGTTAAAACACCCCGCGGTCTCTTTTGGGGCTTACAGAACCCAGGACGCCGCTTTAGGCCCCTTCCAGGTCCGCCGCAGGGTAGGCTAATCGACCAAACAGGCTAACTTGGCCGCCATGGACCTTAGTTCGTCCACCACAAAGACATTGCTCGTCATCACCCGTTCCGGGACCTCCAGAACCACGGGGGCAAAATTGATAATCCCCCGAATTCCCGAGGCCACCAATTTATCCGCGGCTCCCTGGGCAGAGGCCGCGGGAACGCACAGCAGGGCCAGGTCAATGGAGAAACGGGAAATGACCTCCCCCATTTTGTAGGCGGGATAGAGCGGCACGGGAGAACGGAGTATTTCTATCCGGTTTACGCTGGAATCAAAGCCCGCCACCAGCTCAAAGCCCTCGTCCGCGAAGGCGGGAAAATTAAGGTACGCCGAACCCAAACGGCCCAGACCAACCACGCAGAATTTCCATGGCGTCCCCAGGGCAAGGGCCCTTTTTATGGCGGCTAACAGGGAAAGCCGATTATAGCCCGAAGCTTCCCCTAAATTTTCCTGCAAAAACGATATATCCTTCCGGATGGTATAGCTGGACCAGCCGGTTTTAGCTTCGATTTCGCTGGAACTAATCGATTCGGCTTTAAGGTTCTCTAAAACTCGACTTAGTTGAAGAAGCCGTTCTACCGTGGGTTCGGGTATTCGCATTTCATCTCCGTGGTTGTGAAATATTTCACAACCACCGTATCTCTGCAGAGAAATTTTGTCAAGGGTGAATTGAGGCTGTCCCGTAACTTCCTAAGTTACGGGACAGCCTCAATTGTATGGGGCAGGATTTCGCCATGGGGCCATTGGCCTTAGGTTGCGCAGAGCTGGGGTTTGGTTTATTATATTTCCATGGCCGTAAAGAAATTTACCGTCCTTGACCTGATCGATATCGATCTAAAGGAACACAATTCCCTTAACCTACGCTGTATCGGGGGACGAAAGGGGTTATCCCGGGAAATCGCCATCCCCGATTTAAACCGGCCTGGACTTGCCCTCTCGGGGTTTTACGATTCCTTCGCCTATCAACGGATTCAAATTTTTGGACGCGGCGAGGTGGCGTACCTAAGAAAGCTCGCGGAAGAGGGAAAAACCGATACCATAGAAAAAATGTTCGATTACCCTATCCCCTGTTGTATCTTTACCCATAATTTAAGTCCCGACCATACTTTTTTTGAAATTGCCGAAAGGGCCCAATGCCCGGTGTTGCAGACCGACCTACCCTCAGCGGAATTTTCTTCCCGGGTTTTGCGGATCCTCTCCAATATCTTCGCTCCCCAAAAGAGCATTCATGGGGTTTTGGTAGAAGTCTTCGGTGTGGGTATCCTTATTTTAGGGGATTCGGGGGTCGGTAAAAGCGAAGCCGCCCTGGAGCTTATCGAACGGGGCCACCGGCTTGTGGCCGACGACGTGGTGGATATCCGGTGCGTCAATGGAAATATCCTGATGGGCGCGGGGGCTAACAAAATTATCGGCCACCACATGGAAATTCGGGGACTTGGCATCATCAATATTACCCATCTTTTTGGGGTGGGGGCCATACGGGATAAAAAACAGGTTCAGCTGGTGGTCCAGCTGGAGGAGTGGGATTCGGAAAAAATGTACGACCGCCTGGGGACCCAAGAGGAAACCATGGATCTTTTGGGTGTAAAAATTCCCCGGCTCATAATCCCCGTTAAACCCGGCCGAAACATTCCCATCATCATCGAAACGGCGGCGATGAACGAACGGTTAAAAAAAATGGGGTACTATTCCGCCAAGGAATTCAATCAAAACATTTTAAAATGGATAGAAAGCGACGCGGCCCGGTCCGTATACTTTGGACAGGACGATATTATCTAGTAAGGATACATACATGGTAGAACAAATGGTAACGATTAAAAACAGAGCCGGAATCCATGCCAGGCCCGCCGCCCTTTTGGTGCAAACGGCTAGCAAATTTAAATCAAAAATATCCATCGAAAAGGATGATGATAAAATTAACGGTAAGTCGATTATGGGGATAATTACCCTGGGTGCGGGGTACGGAACGAATCTTAAAATAATCGCCGAAGGAGAGGACGAACAGGACGCGGTAGACGCGCTGGTCCACCTGTTCGACTCGAAATTTGAGGAAGATTAGGAATTTGTCGGGGGCGACGATGCCTCTTTCCGTAAAAGCCATACGAATCCGCTCAAAAAATTCTACCCTGGGGCTACCCAGTCTGGTTTTTATCTATCTTTTGTTGAGCATTTTGGCCCTTATCTTTTCCTCCTCCCTTTTTTCCAACGCTTTTCAGCGGGAGGAGGCCGTTACTCCCCTAGCGATGGCGGTTTTTTTAACCATTCCGGCGGTACTTCTTATTTTTTTGGGGGTCTCCGTCTTCCGGCTCCTCTGGGATGTGTTTTCCCATCAAGTCGGAAGTAAGTTTCAGGCCCGACTTTTTTTTTATTTTGCCCTGACCGTTAGCCTGGCCACCATTCCGGTAACACTGATAACGGTTCAGTTCGTTCGGGAGCTGGTAAACTCGTGGAAAGCGGCGAATTTAAGTTCCGTTATGAACGACGCCCAGTGGTTTGCCACCGAAAGCTACCGATACCGCATAAAAAACTTGGCGAAAATTGCCGAACAGTACAGTCCATCGGCGGCGAACCCCCAGGCCACGGACGAAGAGCTGGAGGGTATACAGGATTTTACCCAGGATGCCCAGGGGCACTGGAAGTCCCTTTTTTTTGCGGGCAACGAAGCCCAGCGGCTCCCCCTTCCCCCTGGGACCTCCGAGGGGTACGTCCCCCGGGAGCCCCGGCGGGACCCGGACGTGATTCGGTACATCACCATTCCCCGGCCGGGGACCTATCGTCTTTTTACCTTCAGTTTAGGCGTCGACTTCGATAGGAGGATCCGAAACATCGAGGGGGCAAAGGGGAAGGTTCAGGCCCTGGAATCCTTAAATCCTACGCTTAAACGGCTATTGATCATGTTTTACGGGGCTTTTTTCCTCCCCACGATCCTTATGACCCTCCTGATCGCCTTTTCTTTTAGCCGATCCATCACCCAACCCATCGTTGAATTGGCCGACGCGACCCGGAAGGTCGCGGATGGGGATTTTTCTATCCGCATCCTTTCCCGGCGGGATGATGAGTTGGGAGCCCTGGTTAGTTCCTTCAACGCCATGGTCCACGATTTGGAGCGGACTCGGAATAAAACGATACAGGAAGAAAAAATAAACATGTGGCAGGATATGGCCCAACGGTTAGCCCATGAAATTAAAAACCCCCTGACTCCCATAAAACTTTCGGCGGAACGGGTACTTCGGCGCTGGCAAAAGGATCCCGCCAGCTGTGAGGATATTCTAGAATCTTCCATGATGGCGATTATTCAAGAGGTGGACGGGCTGAATACCCTTTTAAGCGAATTTCGAACCTTTTCTCGCCTGTCTTCCATGACCTTTTCGGATACCCCCATCGGCGATTTGATCGAAGAATCCATCAATCTGTACCGATCCTCCTACCCCGAGGTTTCCTTCGTCACCAATCGGGTAGATCCAACCATCGCGGTCAAAGCGGAACGACGGTACCTTTCCCAAGTTTTATCGAACCTTCTCTTGAACGCCATCGACGCCATGGATGGCCGGGGACGGATAGAATTTTCCACCGACCTTGTCAAAAAGAGGGATACCCAGTATTGTAGATTAAGAATCGCGGACAATGGGAAGGGAATTCCCGAAAAGGATCGTCCGCATATTTTTACCCCCTACTTTACAACCAAAGAAAAGGGAACCGGTCTAGGGTTACCCATTGTACAACGCATTGTGACCGAACACGGGGGGACCATTTGGTTTGATTCCGCCGAAGGGGTGGGAACGGCGTTTTTTATCGATCTTCCCGTGGCGGAACCGATTGCAGGAAAGGTATGAGCGATATTTTAATAGTCGATGACGAACCGGGGATCCGAAGCGCCCTGGCATCGATTTTGGAGGATGAAAAGTACCGGGTTCATACCGCGGAAGACGCCATCGTGGGTTTGGAAATTTTGGAACACGAAAAAATCGACCTGGTGTTTTTGGACGTCCTTTTGCCCCGGATGGGGGGCCTGGAAGCCCTGGAAAAAATTCGGACCACATGGCCCACTCTGGAAATAATTCTTATCTCTGGACACGCGAATATCGATATGGCCGTTCGGGCGGTAAAGCTCGGGGCCTTTGATTTCTTGGAAAAACCCCTCTCCTTGGATAAGGTTCTCACGGTTAGTCGAAACGCCCTGACCCTCCGGGCCCTAAAAGAAGAAAATCGAGCCCTAAAGAGTTCCGTGGGAACCCAAGACGAGCTGATCGGTGTGGGCCCGGCGTTAAAGGCGGTTCGGGAAACCATCGAACAGGCGGCGGCCAGCGACGCCCGAATCCTTATTACCGGAGAAAACGGAACGGGCAAGGAATTGGTAGCCCGGGCTATCCACCGTCGCTCCCATCGGGCTCCCAGGGCCTTTGTGGAAGTGAACTGCGCCGCTATCCCGGACACCCTCATCGAAAGCGAACTTTTTGGCCACGAAAAGGGGGCTTTTACCGACGCCGTAACCAGCCGAAAAGGCCGGTTTGAATTGGCCAGCGGGGGGACCCTGTTCCTCGACGAAATTGGGGACATGTCTCTCACAGCCCAATCCAAGGTACTCCGGGCGATCCAGGAACAGCGGATCGAACGGGTGGGAGGAGAACAGTCTATCGAGGTGGATGTACGAATCGTCGCGGCTACCAATAAGGACCTGGAGGAGGAATGCAGGGCCGGCCGGTTTCGGGAGGACCTCTTCTTCCGTTTAAACGTTATACCCATCCGAATTCCCCCGCTTCGGGAACGGAAAGAGGATATCCCCCTCCTGTTACAACATTTTTTGGCGGAATTTGGGGCCCCCCAGGTGGAGATTGATGGGGAGGCGTTGGATTTTCTACAGACCCTTCCGTGGCCGGGCAATATTCGGGAACTAAAAAACCTGGCCGAACGGATAGCGGTGATGTGGGATCGGGATCGGTTAGGGTTGGAGGATCTACGGCCCCTTTTGCATACCCCCGGCGCTCCGGGAAAACTTTCTCCCGGGCCTTCCCAGGCTCCAGCGGATCCCGCGACCTCCTCCGAGGCTCTACCCTTAGAATTTTTGCGGAGGGACTACAATTCCGCCAAGGATCTGTTTGAAAAAAAATATTTAGAGTACCAACTTCAGCAAAATGGGTATATTATATCTCGTACAGCGGAGGCTATCGGATTGTATCCCAGCAACCTGCACGCTAAACTTAAGAAGTATGGAATAAGGACGGAACGATGAAAGAGCTCACGGAACGGCAACGGGAAGTGTTGTCCTTCATCTCGCACTACATCAACACCCACTCCTACCCCCCCACTATTCGTGAAGTGGCGGGACATTTCTCAATTTCTGTTAAGGGCGCCTACGACCATCTAAGCGCGTTAAAGCGAAAGGAGTATCTCCGTTTGGGGGATAAACGGTCCAGAACTATGGAGGTGGTAAAAAATTCTACCGAGGGAACCGAGGAAGGGGTCACGTTGGATGTCCCCCTTTTAGGAACCGTAGCGGCGGGGAAGCCCATTTTAGCGGAAGAAAATTGGGATGGAACGATCAAAATTCCCCAAACCCTTATCCGGGGAAAGGGACCCCACTTCGCCCTCCGGATCCGGGGGGATTCGATGGAAAAAGCGGGCATTATGGACGGGGACCTGGCGGTAATCGAAAAAAAAGAAACCGCCCGGGATGGGGATATTATCGTAGCTTTGGTGGAAGAGGCGGTTACCCTTAAACGTTTTTTCAAAGAAAGCAACCGTATACGCCTACAGCCAGAAAACCCTGCCTATTCCCCCATTTATTGCCAGGATGTTCGCATCCTGGGCCGACTTTCCGGTCTTATCAGGACCTACGCGTAAACATCCATGGGAACGGGAACTAATTACCTCTTCTGCGGACCCGAAATCGGTGAACGGCAGGATGCGGTGTCAACCCTCCGCAAGGGAATCGCCAAGAGTTACGGAACCTTGCCCGAAGAAACCTCATTCTACGTGGGGGAGACTCCCCTATCCGATTTAGTTTCCATTTTAAGGAACGGGTCCCTCTTTTCGTCAGCCCGCCTATTTTTAATTAAAAACGCCGATCAACTGAAGAAGAAAGAAGAAGTAGATCTGTTGGTTTCCTACCTTAACGCTCCCCAGGATGACACCACCCTAATCTGTGTAAGCGACGAAATTTCGGTGGATAAGCGGTTGGATGCCGCGTTCCCCCGGGAAAACAAACGAATTTTTTGGGAACTCTTTGAAAATCGAAAAACCGAGTGGATCGCGGGTTTTTTCCGCAGGGAAGGCTTTCAAATAACCGACGATGGCATAGAGACCATACTTGAGTTGGTGGAAAATAACACGGACGCGTTAAAACGGGAATGTGGCCGCCTTATCCTTTTCCTGGAAAAGGGCGCCCCGGTAACCCAGGAGATCGTAGAAAAGTGGTTGGCCCATACCCGGGAAGAATCGGCTTTTACGCTCTTTAGCCGTATCGCCGAGGGGGATTTGGAGCGGGCCATAGAAACCCTTCATACCCTTTTGGGTTCCAAAGAATCTCCCCAGGCAATTTTAGCGGGCCTAAATTGGTGTTTCCACCGGCTCTACGATTATCTGGACCTGGTACAGCGGGGTCCCGTATCGGAGCTGGACCTTAAAAAAATCGGTCTTGCCTCCAAAAAAGCCCAGAGGGATTACCAGCAGGCGGCCAAGCGGTATACCCTTTCTGCGGTTCGTCACGTTATAGGGCTTTTAGCAGACCAGGATGTACGGCTACGGGCCCTGGGTTCAGCCCCCGAAGCTATTACTATGGATATTTTTATATATAAAATTATTTCGATATTACAATATACTTGACATATTTACTAATTAAAATAAAAATTAACCCTGCTTTGGGGTCGTCCAAGGACCAAGAGGGTTTTTGGAGGGTCCACATTATTCGTGGGGGTAAAAATATGGAAAATTCAAAAAATATACTAATCATTGGTGGGGGCTACGGGGGTATTGAAACCGCTAAAAAGTTGGCAAAACGGTACAAAAAACGGCCCGACGTCTCGATAACCCTGGTGGATAAACATCCCTTTCATACCTTGATGACGGAACTGCACGAGGTGGCGGGGCATCGGGTGGATCCCGACGCGGTCCGTATTTCCTTTAGCAAGGTTTTTGGGGCCTCTAAAGTACGGGTGGTTCTGGATACCATAGACACGGTGGATTTTGAAAACCGCAGGGCTATTTCGGCCCATAACTCCTACCCCTACGATTATTTGGTCATCGGCTCGGGAGCGGAACCGGATTTCTTTGGGGTGCCGGGGGTACAGGAAAATTCATTGACCCTCTGGTCCTTTGATGACGCCCTGCGGATCCGGTCCCATATAGAAACCACCTTTGAACGGGCGGTGGCGGAACAGGACCCGGAAAAACGGGCAAAACTCCTTACCTTTGTGGTAGCCGGAGCGGGATTTACGGGCATAGAATTGGCGGGCGAACTGATCGAATGGCGGGACGTGATGTGCGCCAAATGGCTTGTAAACAAAGGGGATGTCAAAATAATTGTGGTGGAAGCCATGGCTTCCATCCTGCCGATTCTGGAAGAGGATCTTCGACAGAAGGTCGAAGCGTATATGCGGAAAAAGGGCGCGGACCTGCGAACCAACGCACCGATCGTGGGAGCGGAACCGGGTATTGTAAAACTTAAAGACGGTTCGACCATCGAAACCGGTACGTTTATTTGGACCTGCGGGGTCCAAGGAAGCGCCTTTGCGGAATCCCTTCCCCTGACCAAGGGGCAAATTAGGAAAAAAGGCCGGATCCTCGTGACCGACGAGATGCGGTCGGTGGACCACGACAACGTTTTTTTGGTGGGGGACAATCTTTGGTTTATAGAAAACGCGAAAAGCCTTCCCCAGATCGTCGAGACAGCGCTCCAGACCGCGGAGGTAGCGGCCCACAACGTGGCCGCCGCGATAGACGGAACGGAGGTTAAGAAGTTCAAATCCAACTACCACGGTTTTATGATTTCCGTGGGGGGTAAATACGCGGTATCCAACGCCGGGGGAATAAAGCTTTCGGGTTTCTTTGCCCAGGCGATGAAACACCTGGTGAATCTCCATTATTTCTTGGGCGTCGCGGGGATCAACCAATGCTGGGAATACGTTAAAAATGAATTCCTCGATATGCGCCATGGCCGTTCGATACTCCGGGGTCTCGCCGCCTACAAGACCCGGGGGTATTGGCTTTTTCCCCTACGTTTATGGTTAGGTCTTACCTGGCTTATGGAGGGGATCAATAAAATCGGCGAAGGCTGGCTAGCCTGGTCCACGGGGACAAAGTCCTCCTGGATGTTCAGTAAGGGAATAATCCAAGCGGGGATGGCAAAAGTCGCCGCCGCGGCTTCGGGGGCGGCCAGCGCGGCGGCTACCGCGGTAGCCGGAGCGGCCGCTTCGGGAGCCGCCTCCGACGCGGTTTCCGCCGCTTCCGAACAGGTGGTAGACAGCGCTGGGGCCGTAGCGTCGGGAGCCGCGGCCGTTAGTTCCGCCCCCGTTTGGTCCGCCGCGGTGACCGGGGCCGCGAACGCCGCTGGGGCCGGTGGGGCTTCCGACGCCGTATCCGCCGCCTCCGATCAGGTGGTCAACGGCGCCACCTCCGCCGTTTCCGGGGCCGCCGACGCGGTCAATTCGGCCGCCCACGGGGCAACTCAAGCGGTAGCCCACGCCTTTGCCCCCGTATGGGATATGACCAAGCCGATTTTTTCGGCCCACGGGGTCGTGGCAACCTGGTTTAGAACCACCTTTATGGATGGCATCTTTTCCCACGTGCCCTTTCAGCTTTTCCAGCTGATGGTCGTGGGTACCGAAATGGCCATTGGGCTGGCGTTAATCGGCGGACTCTTTACCTGGTGGGCCGCCGTGGCGTCCATTGCCATGTGTTTCGTCTTTACCCTTTCGGGAATGTTCACCTGGGACCAGGTGTGGTTTATTTTCGCGGGCTTCCTAATGCTCGGTGGAGCGGGAAGGGCCATTGGTCTCGATTGCTGGGTGGTCCCCCGGTTTAAGAAGTGGTGGAACGGTACAAAATTTGCCCGGAAACATTATTTCTACCTTGATGGTCCGTCCAAATAGGCCACCGTTATACCATGACCGAGTTTTGGAATGATTTCCCCGGGATCAACGAGGCCTTGGGACGGGTCCAGGAGCTTATTGATAGGGCGATCCAGTCAAACAACCGAATCATCGCCGAGGGCCTGGGGAGCCTATTCGGAGGAGATGGAAAACTCCTCCGCCCGGGGCTTTTACTCATCGCTTCAAGCTTTGGAAAGGACCAGGAAGAAAAACGATTTCCCCTGGCCGCCGCGTTGGAAATCCTCCACACGGCTACCCTGATCCACGATGATGTAATCGATAATTCACCCCTCAGACGGGGCCTCCCGGCGGCGCACGAAAAGTACGGTCAAAAAGACGCGGTCCTTATCGGCGATTTTTTACTGTCCCGTTGCTTTTTGCTCACCGCCCAGTATACCTCCCCGGAAAACGCCGAATATTTGGCCCGCTCCATATCGGCCCTCTGTAGCATGGAGCTGGAACAGGACGCGGATCGCTTTCGTTCCAGCGTATCGGTTCGCGGTTATTTAAGAAAAATCACCGGTAAAACGGCGCTTCTTTTTTCGTTAGCCTGTCATGTGGGGGCATCGGAGGCAAAAGCTCCCCCCCCGGTGACCACAACGCTTCGACGAATTGGGTATAATTTGGGCATGGCGTTTCAAATTATCGACGATATTCTGGATTACACGGGGGAAGAGGACACTATCCGTAAGCCCAGGGGGAACGACGTAAAAGCGGGACTCGTAACCCTACCCCTTATCCTGGCCCTTCGCCGGGATACCCAGGGGGAGTTAACCGCCCTGGTGGGGCAGGATACGTTTCCCCACTCCGATTTTAACAGGATCATTCGCCTTACCCTGGAACTGGGGGGCATCGAGGAAAGCTACCGTTACTCCCAGGGGTACACCCGCAGGGCCCTAGGGGAAATCGAGAGCCTGCCGCCCGGAAAAGGCCGAACCATGATGGAAAAGTTGACCCATAAATTATTGGAAAGAACCGCCTAAAGAACCGCCTGAGGAGGACAGGGCGGAACGGAGAAGAGCCTCCGCTTCCGCGCTGTTTTCCACCGAGAGGAGCCGGGATCGTAGGACCGGGTTCTTTAAAAGGCCGCTAAGATCGGATAAAACCCGAATATGGGGCTCGGCCTTCTTTTTAGGCGAGGCGATGGCCACAAAAATGGTGCTGGGTTCCCCGTCGAGGGCCTCAAAGTCGACGCCCTCCTTTTTTATTCCAATCGCCACGTACAGTTCCCTAACCCCGTCGGTTTTAGCGTGGGGAACCGCGATGCCGGACCGCAAACCCGTACTCATGGTTCGTTCCCGATCCAGCATATCCGCCACTAAACGATCCCGATTAAACCGTTTCCGTTCTTTGGGTTCCAAGGATCGAGCCATGATATCCACCAATTCTCGAATAATCTCTTCTTTTGAGGAACCCCGTAGGGCCAATTCTATCCGATTACGGTTAATATACCCAACCGTCGGGGTATTCGAAGCCCCGGGGGAACGGGATATCCTAAACCGCTTAGATAAAAGGCTTAAAATTTTTTTTATAATCACCCTAGTACCCTCTCTGTAATTTCGCCGGGACCTTCGAAACCCCAAGGGACTTTCTCGAAGATCCCGCTATACCGATTTTAGAAGCCGGAGTCTTAAAACGCAAGGCCAACCGAAGGAAGGCCCTGGACACGTATAAAAAAGCTCCTATCCGACAGGCTCCTCGGCTTCTAAAATAGTAACGGAAGGGGGGCTAATACCGGAAAAACATGTAAAAGGTACTAACGATAATGGACATTAACATGAAGAGGGCGCCAAATTTGGTAAAATCCCAAAAGCTGATGGGATGACCGCTTTTAGCCGCAAGGCCCGCGGACACCACGTTAGCCGAAGCGCCGATGAGGGTTCCGTTGCCCCCTAAACAGGCACCCAGGGAGAGGGCCCACCAGAGGGGTCGAACCGCGTCGGCTCCCAGCTGGTTTCCCATGTCTTTGATCAGGGGAATCATGGTAGCCACGAAGGGAATATTGTCTACCACCGCCGAAAGGATCGAGGAAACCCAGAGGATGACAAATTGGGCGGCCTTCAGATGCCCCGACGTTATGGTGATAAGCCACTGGGAAACCATACCCATGACCCCCACCTCTACCAGGGCGCCTACCACCATAAAGAGGCCCAGGAAGAAGAAAATGGTGGTCCATTCGATTTCCGCGAACAGGTGTTCCAGTTCCCGGTGTCCCGAAATCACGATCAGGACCACGGCTCCCGTAAGGGCGATGGTGGAGGGCTCCAGGTTTACCACGCTATGGAACAAAAAGGCCACAATCACAAGGCCTAGCACGACCATAGATTTTACCAATAATTTGGGATCCTCGATGGCCTTGGATTCGTCAAAGTTCATAATCCGGGCCTTCCGTTCGTTACTTACCTGGAGTTTCTTTTTAAAGAGAAGCAGGATCATGAAGGAATTGATGATTAGAATGATCAGGATTACTGGGGTAAGATTAGTCAGGAAATCCATAAAGCTTAAGTTGCCCGCGCTACCGATCATGATATTCGGCGGGTCCCCGATAAGGGTCGCCGTACCACCGATATTAGAGGCTATGGCCAGGGCCACGACAAAGGGAACCGGGGAAATTCCCAATTCCACCGCGATAAGGATGGTGATGGGAATGATGATCAATACGGTGGTTACGTTGTCCAACACCGCCGAAAAAAGCGCCGTAACCAGGGAGAGGAGAATCAAAATAACAATCGGTTCACCCCGGGCGAACTTGGCGATTTTAATTGCCACGTACTGGAAAACTCCGGTTTGTTTGGTAATTCCCATAATGATCATCATGCCGATGAGCAGGAAAATAACGTTCCAATCGATGTATTTGTAGGCCGACTCCTGGTCCAACACGCCGAATATAACCATAAGCATGGCGCCCAGGAGGGCGGCGGCGGTCTTGTTCAACAACTCCGTGGTAATCGCCCCGTATACGGCGATAAAAATGACAACAGGAATAATAATGTGTAAATTCATTCTAAGCCCACCTATGCCCTGATAACCTTATTGAGAATATCCATAGCGGAAACAACGCCCACAATTTTTCCCTGATCCACCACCGCGTAATGGCGCTTTATATTTTTGGTCATTTCAAAGGCCGCTTCGATAACCGAAATGGAGGGGTCTAAGCAGGTTGGATTCTTTTTCATTATGGATTCAACTTTTATAAGATCTTCCTTTGAAAGGAGTTCCGTCATGGGCTCCAATTCGGAAAGGAACTTTAGGCTTCCAATGCGGAAGGCGTAATCGGGGATTCCCGCTTTGATTAGATCGATAATTCCGATCTCGCCGACAAATTTCCCCTTTTCGTCCACGATGGGTATATAGCGCAGGTGCCGAGAATACATGGCGTCGGTCAGCTCTTTTACCGTAGCCGTTGGGGGGACGGAAACCACCTCCCGGGTCATAATATCCCCCACCGTAAGATTTTTTTTAATAATATAACCGGCCTTCTCAAAAATCGCGACGAAGGCCGATGGATTTTCCGCCTTAAGCAGGGCGTCCATAATAGCCTGGTCTTTAGAAGATTCCACCAATTTGGCCAGGGTGTTCAAATAGAGGGTCGAAGCGGTGTTAGAGATAAGGATCAGGTAGACGATTTTGGTGGGAGCTTGTACCGGCGAGCCTTCCGGGGAAAGGATGGGCGTTTTCGGAACCACTGCGGCGATGAGAAAATCGTTGAAGGAAGGGATCCTCGCGTGGGGAATGGCTATTCCCGATTCAAAGGTGGTCCCGCCCAATTTTTGACGTTCCTGGATTCGCGCCAGCACGTCCTCGTACTGCACTTCCTGCCGGTACACCTTTCGGATCTGATCCAGGGCCTTTTCTATGGCCTGATCGATCGTCGAAACATCGATTCCAATTTGGACCAACCGAGGATCCATGAGGTTAGATAGATTCATACAAGATACCTCCCGGACATCTTATACAGGGTAGAATGGATCGTAATATTGGTCACCGCAGGCATATTCCAATATCACAATATAGGGGCATTATAGTGATCCCCGCAAGGAATGACAATACATAGCGACGGATGCAAAGATCCACAAATTAGGACAACAGGCGATAAAATCCGCATTTTAAATACAAAGACTCCCCGTAACCCAGCAAAATTGGATGATCCGGAGCTTGGTACCTAAAATCTAAAAGGGCAAGCCGCTTTTCCGCGTCCGAAGCGGCGGAAGCTACCAGGGCTTTAAACCGGCCCTCGTCCATGGCCTGGCTACAGGAACAGGTTACCAGGGTTCCCTGTTCTCCCAACAGCTTGATCGCCCGAAGGTTGATTTCCTTATAGCCCCTGGTCGCCCCCTCCAGGGCGGTATGGGATTTGGCAAAGGCGGGAGGGTCCAACACGATAAGATCAAACTTTTCTTTTCTCTGTTCGTAATTCCGAAGCACCTCAAACACATCTCCTTCCACGGTGGTCAGGGTCGGAGGCAAGCGGTTTAAGGCCCAATTTCTCCGTACCGCTTCTAGGGCGGAGGCGGACACGTCCACCGCCCGGACCTCCCGAGCTCCGCCTACCGCCGCGTGCAGGGCAAAACCTCCGGTGTGACAGCAGAGGTCTAAAACCCGTTTACCCCGGGCAAATCGGGCGGCTAATTTTCGGTTCTCCCTTTGGTCCAGGAAATGACCGGTCTTCTGACCCTCCGTCAAGTCTATGGCAAAGGGGATACCATTTTCAAAAATTACCACGCCCCCTGGCGGATAGGTCCCCGCGATTACCCCAGAAAACTGGGGCAGACCTTCCAGTTCCCGGACCCGAGCCTCGTCCCGTTCGATTAGGCCCTCGGGGGCCCCCAATTCGGCCGATAAAAGAACCTCTGCCAGGGCCCCGAGGATTTCGGTACGGCGGGAATCCATCCCAAAGGACAGAAACTGCACCGTAATCCACGATCGGGGCGGTCCAAGCTGGGACTCCAAAAGGGTAAACGTGACGGGATCCGGTGTGGAGGGTAGGTCTCCGTAGGGCCAACCTACAAAACGATCCACCACCAGGCCCGGCAAAAAGTCCGCCTCGGCGAACACGATTCGGGCGGATTCCCGTTGAAGGTCGTAGAATTCCCGCCTCCGCTCCAGGGCGGACCGGATACGGCGCTTAAAAAACCCCCGATCCAAGCCTTCCTTGGAAGGGGAAAAAATGCGGGCCACAATTTTAGAATGGGGGTTGGCTAAAGCCCGGCCGATGTAGGTTTTATGATCCGTCTCCACATCCACCACCGCCCCGCTTTCCAGGTTTTCGATGGTAAGGGCCCGCCCCTCGGCCCCGGGGCCGATAAGGCGACCTACCTCGTTATCGTAAACCCAGGGGTGCCCCGCTAAAAGCCGCCGCTCCTCGCCTTTTTTTAAAATAATTCTCGGTATGGACATAGACCCTACTCTGCCGCCTGTCGGCGACGAACTATAAACTCCTGCCGAGGGGCCGCTTTAAAGGTCTCCGATCGGTCACGGATGGCTTGGTACAATACTTCCTGGGCCCGTAGGGGAGGAAGATCCGGGGAGGGAAGGACCGACGTCCAGGTACCGTCCCGATTCAATGAAAGGGCGTGGGTGGTATCTAAAAAGTAGGTCCGGAGAATTTCCATCACCTGGTTTTTAATAGCTTCCTGGATAAGGGGGAACATCAATTCTACCCGTCGCTCCAAATTCCGGCTCATCCAATCGGCGCTGGAAAGGTACACCTCTTCGGCCCCCCCGTTGGCAAAGTAAAAGATCCGCGAGTGCTCCAGGTACCGGTCGATTATACTGATTACCCGTATATTTTCCGAAAGTCCAGGCACACCCGGGATGAGCATGCACACACCCCGGATGTTTAAATCCACCGTTACCCCCGCTTGGGAGGCCCGGTACAGGGCGTTGATAACGTCAATATCCGCCAAAGCGTTCATTTTGGCCATAATTCGACCGGAATAGCCCTGGGACGCCCGTTTAGCCTCCCGGTCAATTAATTCGATAAGCCGGAACTTGAGGGAGACGGGGGCGACCACAAGACAGCGCATGCTTTGAATCATCGAATACCCGGTAATCATGTTAAAGAACAGGTTCGCGTCGTTGGCCATATCCTCCTGACAGGTAAAAAGCCCCAGGTCGCTGTACAGTTTGGCGGTCCTATCGTTATAATTTCCCGTGGAAAGGTGAACGTACCGGCGTATGCCGTCGCTTTCGCGCCGGACAATAAGGCAGATCTTACCGTGGACCTTTAGGCGAGCCAGCCCGTATACCACGATAACCCCCGCTTCCTCAAGCCGGTTGGCCCAGGTGATATTCCGCTCCTCGTCGAACCGGGCCTTCAATTCCACTAAAGCGGTCACGTGTTTCCCGTTCCGGGCCGCCTCCTCTAGGGCCTTAACGATGGGCGAATCTCCGCTGGTCCGATACAGGGTCATTTTAATCGACAGCACCTGGGGGTCCTGGGCGGCGTCCCGAAGGAGCCGGACCACCGGTTCAAAGGAATGGTAGGGTAATTGCAGAAGCACATCGGACTCCCGGATCCGGTCCCACAGGCTCCCATCCTCCGGCAGGTCCAGGGGCCAATAGTTTCTCCATACCGGTTCCCTCAGGTGATCAAAACCCTTTAGGGTAGCCAGCTCAAAGAGGGTTCGCAAATCGATGGGACCGGGCATGTCGTACAGGTCGTCGGCATCCAGTTCTAAGCGTCGGGCCAACTCGTCCCGGATTCGCGCACTTCCTCCGGCGTAGGACATCCTCACCGGCCGACTGTGTTCCCTACCCGCCAAGACTTCAGCCATGGCCTCGATAAAATCGTCGTCCCGTTCCTCGTCCACCGAAAAATCCGCGTCCCGAACGATCTTAAACAGCAGGGATTCCTGGACTGAATAACCGGGGAATAGTTTGTACCCCCAGGTAAGGATCACATCGTCCAGCAGGGCCCATTGAATCTTTTTTTCGTTCTGTTGGGGTAACCATACAATCCGTTCCAAAGCCGAGGGGATTTGAACGATGGATAAAAAGGAACCCCCTGGGGAATCCTGGTCTTCTTTACGAAGGCTTTCCAAAAGAAAGGCGCCGTAGAGTTTTAGGTTCCCTATGGTAGGCAAGGCAAGCCCATCTTCTACCTTGAGGGGGGTTAGGTTGGGGTAAATTTCCCCTAAAAAGAGGGATTCTAAAAACTGAAGGTGCGGGGGAGAGTAAAAGGGGGGGCGAACCAGTTCCAAGCCCTCCTTTGCCAGAGCGGGAAGTACGCTTTGGGTCAAACAACCGTATTGCTTGGCGATCATGGAACGGATACGGACCGCCGCCTCCTTAAGCTGGGATTCAGGAGAGAGACCGCAGGGATCCAGGTTTATTCCCGCCTCCTTAGCCCGTTTTAACGTGGCGATACGAACCATAAAAAATTCATCCAGATTAGACGCGGCGATGGATAGGAATTTCAGCCTATCCAGGGGCGGGACTTCGGGCCGTAACGCGATGGCCAGCACCCGTTCGTTAAAATCAATCCATGAAAGGTCCCGGCTAAAATAACAGGGGGTAACGTTTTTCATACACCATATCCTATAAAAGTATCACCTTGTAACCAAAAACATCCTCGAACATATCCGCCTTTTCTTCCAGTCCCAACCGTTCCAGGGTAAGATCGTGGTTTCCCGGTACGTGGAGGACTATGGAATCCACCTTCCGCTCCACCTGGACCTCGGTCACCCGTTGAGAGTGCCCCCGATCCAACGCGTCGGCCACCCGGAGCAGGGCCGCCAATTTAAGCACCATCATCCGCTCTTCCCGCTGGAGGGCGATAAACGCGATGTGGGTAGAATTGGGGGGAGTTTTTCTATGGTACCGGACCACGTTCGAGACAATTTCCAAATCGTCCCGGTGGAGCCCAAAGATCTCCGAGTTAGCTATAATATACTGGCTGTGTTTATGGTGTCCCGAACTGCGGATGAACATGCCCACGTCGTGTAAAATAGCCGCCACCTCTAGTAAAAGCCGGGCCCGTCGATCCAGACCGTGTTCCATCACCAGGGCGTCAAACAGGGACAGAGCCAGGGTCGTCACGTGACGGCTATGGGCTTCGTCAAAGTGGTATTTCCGCCCCAGGTTATTGGCCGACGCCACAACCTGGGAAAAGAATTCCTCCTGCAATTCCGGATCCACCCCCGAGGCGAGGTTTATCAACATCCCCTCCCGGATAGACGCGTTGGGTACCACAACTTCCGTGGCGGCGGTTTGTTCCAGAAAAAGTTTATACGTCAAAAGACCCGGAATAATTCCCTCGGCCTCCGCGAAGGGGATTCTAAGTTTTTGTACGCACTCTTCAATGGTATAATTTTCAATTTTTTCCACAAATTCGATAAAGACCTTCCGGTCGATGGACCAGCAATCCTGGTTTATCTCTACCCCAAAACGGGTGGCCGCGAGACGGGCGTCCGAACCGGCGACCACAAAGGTCCGCACGTACTGCAGATTCAACTCCGAATTGAGGGACTCGCAGGTGTTTCGGACGATCTCGTCCAAAAAACGGTGCAAGTACCGGTTGGTACCCATGGCCTGTCGAACCTGTTGGTCGATAATGATCGTTCCCAGCCGCAGGCTATGGACGGCCGCCATTTTGCCCCGCCGTAACAGCATAATCTCCGTGGACCCGCCGCCCACCTCGATTACCATGGAATTGGACCTTTTAAACTGGGGCCTATCGTCCTTTAGGGCAAACCGAACCGCCAGGTACATCAGACGGTTTTCCTCAATCCCCTCCACCACGTTAATTTTAAACCCGGTTTGCATGTAGATCCGGTCGATAAACATATCCCGATTCCGGGCTTCCCGCAGAGCGCTGGTGGCGATCACGTGGATATCCGAGTTCTCTATCCCCCACCCCTGTAGCAGTTCGTGAAAATTGCGCAGGACGGCCAAACAGGCTAAAAGAGACTCCCGGGAAATCAAACCGGAAGTAAACACGTCCCTGCCCAGGGATACGGGTTTCCCCGCCCGGTCGACCACGTGCCAGTCGTCATTTTTTCGTATTTCGGCTACCACCATCCGGATCCCCGTGGACCCGATCTCGATAACCGCGACCATCCTTTGCTTAATTTTCATATAGGTAGCATAATAGAAAAAAGCACCTTTTTACAGGTGCTTTTCCCCGCAAAAAGAGATCCGGACCTACAATTTATCGATGAGCATGGAGCATTTACCCGAAGGGATGGGTAGGGTTTTTTTCTTTTTCCCCAGGATATTGATGGTAAAATAGTATAATTTTTCGCTCTCCATGTGAATTTCCCAACCCCGACCGCTTTTATTGGAGAGGATGGTAATCATGTTCCGTTTCAGAGAAAGATTTTCCACTCCCATAATTTCCAAGTTGGGAATAATCCAATCCACCGTTTTTCGGGGTAGCGAAATGGATAGACCCACAATGTTTTCTATGGTAAGGCAAACCGTAGAAAGGGCCGCGAAGGGCAAATACTGAGCCCGAGGGAAATCAGGCTTTCCGTCCCAAAGGGCGGGACCTTCCTTTTGGGGTAAATAGGCCTCCCATAGGTTTCCCTTGTGGTGGTTCCCCTCGGGGTGTATGGAATCCAAAACGAAGTAGAGGTGCCGGATGGAACATTCCCGGGCTAAATCCCACCGATTGTACTTTTCCAGCCCCTTGATAACCATAAAGGTTAAATGGGGAAATACGGACCCCCGGTAACCGTTCCCCCTTTCGTCAAAGGCGGGCTCGTTCAAGGCCACCGAAGGAAAAGGGTGGTGGGCCCCAAAATAGAGGGGATCCTGCAATTTATCGATGATCCGTTCGGCCTTATCGTCGTTAGGAATTTCCGCCAAAAGGGGCCAATAGCCCGCCAGGGTTTTAACGGGAATCCGTTGTTCCTGCTCGTCTAAATCGAAATAAAAACCCGACTCGTTATCCCACATGAGGGAATTGATCCGGGTTTTAAGGGAAAAATACTGCCGCTTGTACTGGAAACTGGCTTCTTTATCGTTCAGTATATCCGCCAGGGCGGACATATAGAGGGCGTTGATCGCCATGATGGTATTAAAGTCCACCAGATAGGCGGCCTTTTCCCGGGGTGCGTTATCCATCCCCGTTACCGACAGGGGCACGCGATAGAGGCCGTTGGGTTGTTTAAAAAGGCCGTCGATCCAACCCATATATTTGTGGACTATGGGGATGATATCCTTTACCCTTTTTTTGTTCGCCGATTTATGGTACAGGTTAAATTCGGCCCACGCGAAAAGCGGAAGCCCGAGGCCCTCCGGGTTTTCGGGGCCCACCACGGGGTTTCCCGTTTCTATATCGTAGGCCCAGCGGATTGCCCCGTTCGGTTCCTGGCGTTCATAAAATACGTCCAAAGACGGGTGGGCCTGGTAAATTCTGTTAGAATAGACCAAAAAAAACGAGGAAAGTACCGCTTCTATTTGATAAACCGCTGAACTTCCGGGATGAAAAAAGAATTTCGCCCCCAGAGGACTTTTAGTTTCGCCGGAGAACCAACAATCTTGAATCCAAGCCCATGTTTTGTCATAAATATCCACAAAATCCTGATCATAAAAATGGATTTTTGGAAAATCACGCTTAGTCACAAATGCTCCTATACATATTCTATTCAGATTACCCCATGGCTGATAAAAAGTCAAATGTAAATGAAGTCTAGGCATGCCTTGACACTGAGGGAGGGCCCGCGCATAGTACCAAAGACAGAGGCTTTTGCAAAAACTCGAAAGGTAGGATTTCCGTGTATAAGTCCCATATTGCCCTTGAGGTCCGTATCCTGTTGCTCACGGGGATTAAAACATTTTGCGATTGCGCCTACGACCAGAACGGGAAGGTGGGGTCCTGCCCCATTTGTAGGGGAGAAGAAAACGCTATTCCCCACCTGAACTTAAGCGCCGCCAGAAAGGCCTATACGGTGGCCAAGGCGTTGGGGTGCACGTTGGTCCAAAACCCCTGTTACGAACGGAATACCAGTACCCCGGACATCCCCGCCGATTACGCCCTTTCTCGACTATCCTTGAAAATCGGTACGAACGGGGGCATGGATATCGTTTTTCATCGGCGAAAGAAACACATCCGTATTACCGAACTCCGGGTGGAAGAAGACGCGGGAAGGTTGACCCATTCGGGGGGAGAGACGCGGATGGATTATTCCACCATTGGGATGCCCAGCCTTAGAATAAAAACGGAAAGTGACTTTGAAATCGGCGAGGAGGCGGAAATCTTTCTTTCGGACCTCCGCAGAAGGATCCAGTACTTAGAAATAATCCCCGGTGTTCCGGTGGAAAGCGTAATCCGATGCAACGCCCACGTGGCCATAGCCCCGTACCCCGAATTGCCGGAGGGGTACATCAAACTGAGGAACCTTAATTCCTTCAACTTTGTCCGCAAGGCGATCAACGCGGAATTGAATCGGCAAGAGGAAATTATTACCCACGGCGGGACGGTCCTTTCGGAAAGTCGGCTTTGGAATGAAACAAAAAACGCCACCGAATCGTTCCAAAAACGGAAAATCGAGAAGGGACCAAAGTTTATATCCCTAAAAAATCTTCCCCCCTTCGTCCCTAGTCAGGAAATTCTGGAAGCTCTGGAATCTTTTACCGTAGAGTTACCGGAAACTAGACGAAATCGGATCATGGCCGCCTACGGGCTGACGATCCCCCAGGCGGAATTTGTCTGTGACGAACGAAGCCGGGCGGACTATTACGAGCAAACCGTGGCTTTTGGGGCCCCGCCCAAAGAAACGGCCCAATGGCTCTCGTCCTACGTGATCAAGGAATTGAAGCGGCTTCAAATGACGGTCCAAACCACGCCCCTCAGCCCCGAACGGTTTGCCCGGATCCTTTCCATGCTTACCCAACGGCGCATCCACGGTGGAATCGCGAAACAAACCATCACCGCCGTATTAGAACAGGATCGGGATCCGGAAGCCATCGTTCGAGAACAGGGGTGGGAACAGTTGACCGATCGAGGGGCGATTGAAAAAATCGTCCATTCTATAATCGAGGCAAACCCCCAGGAAGTAAAAAGGGTTCGGGAGGGTGACGCCCGGCCGATCCGGTTTTTAACGGGCCGAATTATGCGGGAAACCGGGGGACTGGCGGAACCGACCCTGGTCAAGGAAATTCTCCGGGAGCAGTTGTCCGTCTCCCTGGTGTACGTTTTATCCATGGGGGGAGCCATATCCGGCCGACTGGGGGAGGACGGAACCGTGGAAAGCGGGGACGATCGGGTTCTACGGGAACTTTTAAGCCGGGGTAATACCCCCGACACCGCCAAGGTTCGCTTTGAGTCCGTACAGGTAGGCAGGCTCCTTTCGGAGGAGATCGTTCCCGCCGATTGGGCGGCCTTGATCACCACGGTAGCGGAACGGATCAATTCGGGAACCGCCAACGGGATCGTGATTGCCCACGGTACCGACACCCTATCGTATACCGCCCCCCTCTTGTACTGGCTTTTCGCCGACGCGGGGGTCCCCATTGTACTCGCCGCGTCGTCCACCCCTCCGGGGAAATCGTCGGAGGCGGAGGAAACCATGGCCCAGGCGGTCAGTCTGGCGGTGGAAAAAAAAACCGGCGTGTACGTCGTCCATGGAGGGCGGGTACTTTCTCCGCTGAATTTAAAATTTGAACGCATAGGTCAGGACGGATTTAGAAATTGGAATATGACGAACCCGGTTTTTTCGGGAAGTTCCCTCCTTACGGGGCCCCTGGAGGCGGATACCTATGTCTTTACCCAGCTTTTGGAAGACGCGGTTAATTCCCTCTGCGTTATTCGTTTGTACCCGGGGCTTCGATCGGAGTACATCACCTCGATCATGGAACACGGGGCTCGGTATTTTTTCCTGGAGTTGTACGATACGGGAACCGCGGGATTTAGAGAGGGCCCCTATTCGCTCAAGCGGGCCTTTAGCCTAGGCAGAAAACGGCAAATTCGGTTTTACTGCACCTCCCAACAGGAGGGGATCGTCGATTTTTCAGGATACAGCACCAGTCGGGAGCTTTGGCGCGAGGGGGCCGTTCCCCTGGGGGCCTACACCACCGAGACCGCCGTAGCTCGATTTTTAGCCGCCAGCCTTATCGCGGACAGCGAGGAAGAGCGGGACAGCCTTATGGAAAACACCGCCCCCGAATCGCTTCAGTAGCCCCGGAACCGTTATAGATGTTCGTCCATGGCTTCCCAGGCCATAAAGGCACCCTCGGGGCTAGCCGGTTCCACCCGGAGCCTAAAGAGTCCGCAGTTGTGGATAGGGAAGAGGGGAAGCCAGGATCGACATCCAAAGGTGCTCCGTAGGAGCCACTGCAAAAGCCCCCCGTGGGTAAGGGCTATAACCCTATCGAGCCGATCTTCCTGGGCCCTATCCCGGAGGATCCTCCAGGCGGAACAGGCGCGGTCGTAGAGCGCCTCGGGCCGTTCGGTACTTGCTACGCCGGCCCAACTTTGGGTCCGAAAGCGGTTCCACAGCTGGGGGGAAGCGGCCTTGAGTTCCGTCCAGGTTCTTCCGGTCCAATCCCCCAAGTCGAATTCGATCAACTCGGGGACCACCTGAACCTCCTCCAGATCCAACTCTTGGCCTATGATCCGGGCGCTTTCCAGGGCCCGGGAAAGGGGAGAAGAGAGGATCGCCGTTTTCGTCGGCCCAGAAACGAGGGAACGCCCCCGTTGCCGAGCCTGAGCCCGGCCTTCGTCGGTAAGGGGGTACTCCGAATGCCCCTGGAAGATTCCCCCGGAGTTTCCCTCACTCTCCCCGTGGCGGATCAGGATAAAATCCACCGGATGATCCAGGTCCTTAAAAAAAGCGCCGTCGATTATCAAAAGAAAATCCTTATATGTTCCGTGGGGGATTTATGCTTCATCTTTAAAAGAAGCGTTTGCTCCGAGGAAGAATAAGCCCACCCGGAAGAATCGTACCGTTCGAATTCCGAATCCGTTCGGAAGTCTATCCCGTATAACTGCATTTTAGTAAAGGGCTTAATGCCCCGAAGCATCATAAAATGGGTCTCCCCCACGGGGAAATCCACGGCAATATCCAGCACCCCGTCTTGTATGGTCGCGCTGACAGCCCCCGCCCCCGTCCAGGTCCATACGCCGCTCAGACCTTCCACGGAGATGGGCTGGGCTCGGGGAAAGAATTCCCGGGGAGCGATAAACCCATAAAAGCGGGCGGAAGAAAAGGTGCCGTCCCCCGAGGGAACCAAACTATTGCCGTCGCTGGACACCTTATACGAAGCGGCCATGGAGCCCTGGGGATCAAACATCCCCAGCATGGATAAAACGATGGACCGACCGATCCCGGCCCAATCCCCCTGATTCGCTGCGGTTCCGTATCCCATTAAGGCGTTGGCCGTACGTACATTAAAGGCCGGATCCACTTGATCGTTTACCAGAACGTATACCGAGGTGTCGGAGACTCGCCGGAGGGTCCCCGCGATAACAAAGCCAGCCTGATCGATCAGGCTATCAAAGGGGTTGGCTTCGGCGGGACGGTAGGTTTTCCAATCCTTCCACCCCTCCAACACCCCCACCGCGGTGAGGGGGCTAAGGGTCGTGGGATCGATGGTTTTGACAAAGGCCGCCGCATCGTCCATCAGAGCTCGACTGCCCCGGATGGCTAGATAGGCAAACACGTTAGGCTCCGCCAACAGATCCAGGGACCGTTCGTTATCCAACCGGGATAAACGCCCCAGGTATTCCCGTTCCGAAGAAGCCAAGGACCGGAGGCCCATATCCAGGTGACCAAAATAGACCGAGGAACGGTAGCTCCGTTGGGGATTCGCGGCAAAGCCCCCGGGGACCGTGGCCACTGCGGACCGGTAATTTCCCCGCCGAGCCGATTCGGCCACGTAGGCAATTATGGTATCTTCGTCCGGGGTACCGGCCATAGCCCGTTCCCACCAGGACAGAGCCGTGGTTCTCCAGGCCCCCAGGGCCTGCTGGTAGGCCTGGGGATCCTGGGCGGAGCTGAGGATATAATCCGCCGGATTAAACTTCTTTCTATCCGGTACGGGGCCGTAGGAAATTAAAGAACTATCGGAATTGAACCGGAGGATCCGTTGGACCGAATCCACCGGGGCTCCGGAAAAGGTATAGGACGTTTCTCCCGCGGCTATGGTAAACCGGCCTTTGGTTTCGTCCACCACGTGGGCCGACCGCATGGGTCTAAAGGGAAGCCGCAATTCAACGGGGCCCTTTAAGGGGGAATTGAGGCGGAGCAACTCGGTTCCCCCGGAAAATTGGGTGATAAAATTCACCGTATTTCCATCAGAAAGCCCCAGGGATACGGCGCCATCCTTAATTTTTAACGACAGGGCCCTTAGGGGCTGAACCTTTTTATCCGCCGAAACGGAAGAAAGGCCCGCAGTGTCGGATAGGAGAAATTCCATCCCCTTATAAAAAACGCTCACGGGACCCGTCAAGGAATATTCACCCGTTTTTGCGGCGTTTTTCGCCGAATCGGCGTCCCCGTAGTTCCCAGAAACGACCAGGGAACCCACGGTGACCGTAAAGGCGGTTTTTTTGGTAAATTGCAGGGTTACCAAACCCACGAGGACTACACAATACAGGGCAAATATGCCGATAATTCTTGGGACCAGGCCTTGTTTCATTGGTCCTAAGAATACTCCAAAGGGCTTGATAATTTCAACTTGCCCACTTTGATAGGATTGTATAGTATGGGTGTAATGATGCGACCTACGGTATCTCTACAACGGTTTGCTTTCCCCGCGGGGGAACTTTTAATCAGCCTTGCCATTTTGGTATCCTGCGCCGGGGGACCCGCCTCCAGGGCGGAGAAACAGCCCCCCTCGGGAGGGGCGGTCCAGACGGAAACGACGAAGCCAACGCCGGAACAAGGACATTCTGCGGCGGTTCCGGAGAAAAAGCCCACCACGGAACAGCTGTTAGCGCCCCTCCCCCAATTATTAGAAAAGGGGGACTACCGGGGAGCCCTTGGGGTTTTTGATTCCCTGGACCCCGCAGTGGCGGAAAAAAGCGATATTCGCCTCTTAAAAGCTTCCGTTCTTGTATCGGCGGGACAAGCCGATGGGGCACGGAAGATTGTCCAAGGGATCATCGATGGGGACGGTCAAAACACCGAAGCCCTGTACGTCCTATCCACCATCGAAGAAGCGGCGGGAAGGGAAAAGGAACAACAGGCCCTGCTGGAACGGATCGTTTCTATTAATCCCAAGGAAGATCGCGCCCTGGCGGCCCTGGGGACCCTGACGTACCGGCACCGGGTGTATAAGACCGCCGAAGCGTACTTCGATAAAAGTCTAGCCGCCAATCCGAAAAACGGAGAGGCCCTGATCGGTAAGGCCCGAATTCGCTGGCAATACCAGGATCCGAAGGGGGCCGAGGGGCTTTTAAACCAAGCTATAGCCGAATACCCCCGTTGGGCGGCCCCCCTGGTGGAACGAGCCCGGGTGTACCGGGAAGCGGGTTTCCTTAAGGAAGCCCTGACGGACCTGGATACCGCCAAAGCCCTGGACGGGGGGAATTACTGGGTCGCCATCGACCGGGGGAACGTCCTCTTGGACCTGGGGAATAAAGCCGAAGCCCTGAAGGAATTCGACCGGGCCCATCAATTGGACCCTAAAAACTTTCTATCCTACGTGTACAGCGCCGGTATTCGGGATGAACAGGGGGATTATGCGGGGGCGGAACGGGATTATGCCGCCCTCGCCTCCCTGAAACCGGATTATTATTTTGCCTTTGAGGGGCTCGGAACGTTAAAAATAAAGGATGGGCAGTGGGCCGAGGCGAAGGATGCTTTTCTGCAGGCTTACGTCCGTTCCGGGGGTAAATCCAATTACGCCCTCCTTGCGGCCCTTTGTTGGCTCCATACGGGAAAAACGGCGGACCTGCGGACCTTTTTAGAAAAGGTGTTAACCCAAGTAAAACGGGAAACCACCGAATGGTACATGCTCCGGCTCTACTACGAACAAAGCGGGGATACGGACATTTCAGTCCGCATTGATACCGAAAAAAACGCCAACACCCGAGCCAGGATGCTGTACTATTTAGCCCAATACTACGATATCAAGGGAAATAAAACCTTGGCGGATAAGTACTTTCTTCGGGTCCGGGATCTAGGGCGCCAATCCATTCTCGAATGGAGATTGAACGAATGGGCCCTGGAAGGGCGAAAATTATAGGACTATTCCATGGGAACCCCCGACGCGTTTGCCCGATTATTCACTATTATTACCCAGACCTGGCAGACCATAAACCAAAGGGGCAGTCCGGAGGCTCCTCAGTGCGTCATTCAAACCCACGATTTCCCAGACCATGACGCGGTGGCCGCCGCTTTTGGTCTAGCAAGTCTTTTAAGCCGTAAGGGGTGCCTGCCCCGGATCCTCTATCGGGGCCGCATTCGAAGCCATTCCCTGCAAGCGATGATCAATCAACTGAGCATCCCCATGGAAAACGTCAGCGATCTGTTGTTCGAAGATTTCGCGGACCTGCCCTGCATCATCGTGGACGGCAGTCCCAATAACGCCAACACCCAGCAGATCACCCGGCTCCTCTTGGGGGTCATCGACCATCACCCTAACCCGGGGAATTTGTCCTGTCCCTTCCAGGATATCCGAACCAGCTACGGATCCTGCGCTACCATTGTGGCCGATTACTGGGCGGAGGCGGAGATATTTCCCGACCGAAACACCGCTACCGCCCTCCTGATGGGGATCCAAATGGATACGGACTTCCTATCCCGCCGGGTTAGTCCCGCAGATTTGGACGCCCACCATCGGTTATTTTTCCGCGCCGACTGGCAGTTTGGCATCCAGGTGGGCAAGGCTTCCCTATCTACTAACGACCTTCCGGCGTTTCAGTACGCCGTATCCAACGCCCGAACCCAGGGGATTCTGTTCTTTACCGTCCTGTCCATGGATTGTAGCCAGGAACTTATTTCCATCATCGCCGATTTCTTTTTACGGTTAAGGGAAATCCTGGTCACCGTAATTGTGGAAACCGGCGGACAGCGACAGCACATTTCCGTCCGCAGTCGGGACGCGGATATTTCCGCCGCCTCGGTGATCAAACTCGCCCTTTCCGGTATAGGACAGGGGGGCGGACACGACCACATGGCGGGGGGCGTTATCGATCCCGGGGTGAGGATAAGCGAAGAGGATCTTTTTGAACGTTTTTTAGACGCGGTGGACACCGCACAGGAGAATCAATGAACGACAACCGAGCTAGCATAACCCTTCAGGGCAGGGAATTTATCCTGGTAGGGACCGCCCACGTTTCCCAAGAAAGCATCGCGGAGGTAGGACAGGTAATTCGAGAAACCACCCCCGATAGGGTCTGCGTAGAGCTGGACCCGGGGCGGTACGCGTCCATGACCCAACAGGATAATTGGGAAAAATTGAATATCGCCAAGGTTCTTAAGGAGGGCAAGGGCTTCCTTTTGATGGCCAACATGGTCCTTTCTAGTTTTCAAAAACGATTAGGCGAGGGGATGGGCGTTAAGCCCGGGGACGAGATGAAGGTGGCCATCGAAACAGCCACCGAATTGGGGATTCCCTTTTCGCTCTGCGATCGGGAGGTGCAAACCACCCTTCGACGGGCCTGGGGGCGGTGCAATTTTTGGAGTAAAAACAAACTTCTGGCGGCCCTCATTTCCAGCGCCTTTAGCACGGAAAAATTGGCTCCCCAGGAGATAGAAAATCTAAAAAATAAAAACGAATTGGAGGGGATGATGGCCGAATTGGCCGATTATCTCCCCACGGTCAAGGAAACCCTGATCGATGAACGGGATCGATATTTGGCAGCTAAAATTTGGCTCAGCGAGGGGTCCCGAATCGTCGCGGTTATCGGGGCGGGCCACGTGGGGGGCGTCCAAACCCACCTTGAAAAAATCGCCGGGGGAAAGGAATCCTCGGAGGTTTCCGAATTGGAAACCATTCCCCCGCCGTCGGCTTTTAGCAAAGCCGCCCCGTGGATCATCCCCGGTCTTATCGTGGCCCTTATCGCCGCAGGCTTTATCCGTTCGGGGGTCAACGTCAGCGGTATTATGCTCCTCCGTTGGATGCTCTGGAATGGATCCCTGGCGGCCCTGGGAACCCTGATCGCCCTCGGACACCCCCTTTCAATTTTAGTTTCCTTCTTCGGAGCCCCCATAGCCACCATCAACCCCTTTGTGGGGGTCGGACTTTTTTCCGGTATTACCGAAGCGACCCTACGAAAACCCCGGGTTTCGGATATGGAACACCTTTCAGAGGATATTACCAGCCTGCGGGGTCTCTACCGGAACAGGGTAAGCCGGGCCCTGCTGGTATTTTTTCTATCTTCCATCGGAGGGGCCATAGGGAACTTTATCTCCATCCCCTTCTTAACCAGCCTGGTGGTCAAGTAGAGCCGGTTTTTCGCCGCCGGAGAATTTCCTTATAGATGGAGCGGAACATGCCCTCCAATTCTCCGGCCCCCACCAAATTCATAATTTGTACCTGAAGGGGAAAATCCTGGCGAATCAGGGATACATTCAGGTTCCGCACGATCGTTCCTGGACCCCGCCCTGTTTCTATGGTCTCCAGAAACCAGCCCCCTTCGGCGCCCCCGACGGTCCCGTCGGAGGATAGAAGATGCCACCGGATCGCCATCCTATCCTCCGCGTATTTTTCCACCCTAAATTGAAGCTGGTACTCCGTCGGGTACCGGTACCCCAGGATATTCACCTCGTAACGATTCTGTACGTCAAAAATCCTACCATCCTGGATCGACAAAAGGGTACACCGGACCATCCGGGGCATAAACTGGGGGTACGTAGAAAAATCAAGGAAAAGCCGGTAAAAAGAATCCAGGGAAACTGGAAATATTCCCATTATATCCTGCTGGGTACGGATCCATTTTTTCCCATCCTCCGTGTGAACCACATCGGTCTTAAAAAATACCGCCCGGGGGTTTTCCCACAGATCCCCCCCGTTTTTGGGGAAGCTCCACGGATCCTGGAGGATCGATGAACCGTACACCTCCGATTCTTCCGCTGGGACGCTCAAAACAACGGCTAAAGAAGTCACCCATAGAAGCGCGAAAAGACAGAAAAATCGTCGGCTGATCATATACCCCATACTATCGCACCGCCACGACACCTTGGCAAGCTTTTTCTAGTTTAACGAAGGTTGAGCAAAAACCATTATGACACCACCGGTAGCCCTTTAAGTCCATGTATAAACGTTTCTATGGGGTTCAAACGATGATTTGCTCAACCTTCGTTGAAGTACTTTATCCTTAAGATCTTTGTTGACCTATAGAAAAACCTAGGTTAGCATAATTCCAGGAGGACCCATGACCAAAGAGAAACCACGAAACCAAGAGGATATTGATAGTTCGCTGATGGAAGAAATCACGGAGTTCAACCGCGAACGACAACGGATAAAGGACGTGATCGGCCGTATCGGCGGGGTTCAGTATTCCCGGGCGGAGATGATCGTAAACATACTGTTTATAACCCTCGTAGTGGGATTTTTTATCCTAGAAGTCACTCTGCACCCCTTCCCTACCACCGTTTCCGTTGAAATCGGTCTTTTCCTTGTTTCCCTTAAAATAGTCTGGATGATCCACGCGAACCAAAAGTTCAACCACTTTCTCTTTTGGATACTCAATACGGTGGAATACCGGCTTAACGCCAATGCTAGAACCTTGGAAAATCTCCGTCTAGCCATGGAGGAGCTGAAAAAACAGTCAAACCCCACCGTTCCAACACAAACCGGATCTAGTTTAACGAAGGTTGAGCAAAAACCATCATGACACCACCGGTAGCCCTTTAAGCCCATGTATAAACGTTTCTATGGGGTTCAAACGATGATTTGCTCAACCTTCGTTGAAGTACTAAAGGGTCAGGATGTACCTGACCTGGATAAGCATGGTTTGATCGGTCTCCAGGACTGGGGGATTCGGTAGGGGGAAGAGGGTTTCCACCAACTCCTTTGCCGCCCGGTCCAGGATCGAACTTTGGGAGCTTTGGCCCAGCGTGAGGGAAAGGAGTTTCCCCTGGGGGGAGACGACAACCGTAAGGCCCACTACCCCTTGGATGTTCCTCTGTTTTGCCAGGGGCGGATAGGTCAACCGTTCTTTAATCAACCGATTTAAAATCCCGTACAGGGTTTCCCGGGAACGCTCCTGGGAAGTATCCCGGGAGGTATCCCTTTGAACCGACAGCCCCGCTGTCCCTTCCCCCCCAGGGGACGGATTGGCCAGCGCCGATCCTCCCCAGGCGGCTACGGGGGTGCTTAGGCCCTCCGGAACGGAGGACCTAGAAGGATCCGTGGCGCCCCCCTCCGCCACGAATTCCGGGGACACCGATCCCGTGGCTGTCTCTGCCGGCAAGCTTACCCGCGACGCGATTGCTGTCGGGGGCGCCGCCGCAGAAGCCTCAGGGGGTAGCACGACTGGAGCCCCAGGGGACACGAGGGCAGGGGCCGGTGGCACTGCGTCGGGTGTCGCGGCAGGGACCGGGGGCGCCGGACTTTGGGGCACCGTGATTAGCGGCTCCGTCGGTACAAAAGTCGCCGGTTGCGTTGGCGCCGCGACTGTCGATTTTTCCCTCCCCAATTTCGCCGATACCGATTTCGCCGGCTTTAGCGCCGGTTCGGGAGGTCGGGAGCCAAGGGGAGCCGGGGGGGGATCTTCCAGGGTAAGCACCAGAACCGACGGGACTACGCCTGCTACGGAGGTTATTCCCCTACCCAGGGTAAGGTACCCCACGGCCCACAGACCGGCATCCAAAGCCAGGGCGAGCAGGATAGCCCCCCGTAACCGGCGCCGATCCGGGGCTATGAAGGTTTCCATCAGAATTGATATTCCGCCTGGAGGCTAAAGGACCGACCGTCGGCGGGATAATAGCCATAAAACACCAGTGGAGCGTAATGGGTATCCAAAAGATTTTTTACGGTCCCCTGGATCGTGAGCCGTGAATCCTGACGTCCCAGGGCCCAACCAACCTGGGCACCGTAGACGGTGTAGGGGGCGATTTTTTCCTGGGTGTTTGCCGTATCACCGCTTTGGAAAGCCTCGCTGTGGTATTCCGCCGTGGTGCTCAGCCGTAGGTCCCCGGGGACCAAGAGGGATACCTCGGCGGTACCGCTATGGGTCGGAACCAGGGGGATGTATTTCCCATTATTCGGACCCGAGGTAAACGTGGCGTCCACGTAAGCATAGGTCCCCCTAAGTTCAAGAAAGGCCGTCGGTTGGACCGTTAGGGAAAGGTTGGACCCCACCCTTCGGGTCTGATCAAGGTTCTCGTTATGATTGGCAACCGAATTGAAGGCGATTTCGTCCCGCAGGTCCATAAGGTACAGGTTCCCATTAAAGGAAAGGGCCTTCCCCCAAAGAACCGCCACCCCACCCTCGGCGTTGTACCCCGTTTCGGGCTTTAGGTTCGTGTTAAAAGAAGGGGTTTTCAAAAAGAACTCGGCCTGTTCGTCCACAAAGGGGTACCGGAACAGGGTTCCGTATTTGGCGTAGACCTTGACCGGTTCCCAGGGGCGGTACGTCAGGCCTCCGTCATAGACCAGGGCGTTGTGGTAGATCGACGTATCCACCGCCCCGGTTTGGCTTTTGGCGCCCAAAAGGGCCCCATCGTAGCGGAGCCCCCCGTTTACAAACAGGTTCGGTAGCAGATCCAGTTTTAGGGTGGCATAGGGGGCCCCGGTAAACTCCCAATAGGTGGCTGTGTTGGTCTTAGTGCTTCGCTGAAGGTCCGAATAGGTATCCAGGTTGATAGAAGCCCCGTACAGGTCCGCTCCGCCGACGATCCTTAGGCTCCGATCCGCCAGGGTCACGGTGGCGGTAATTTTAGGCCCCAATTCCCCCGTCTGGGTAAACCGGTCAGTATAGCTCCCCCAAGAAGCGGTATCGTTTGTACTGAATTTTGCCGTATAATCGACGGGAGCTTCCAGCTGAAGCCGGTCCGAGGGGACCCATAGGAAACCCGCGCCGCCGGAAAAGTCCCGTTCCCGGCCTTCGTCGGCCCAGTTGGTCGCTTGGCTGGGATCGGCCTCAAACTGGGTCTTGGTAAGGGAACCGGGGAGTTGATACGACAGATCGGCCAGGCTCCCGTGGAGGTCCAAAGCCAGGGAGGGACCCAGGTTTACCGTGGCCTGCACCGCCGCGTTGGTGGTTTGACTCGCCTGCCGTTTCCGGAACCCCTGGGACCCCGTGTGTTCGGCGATTACGGAAAAACTGCCCCAATCCGTGTTTCCCTGGTGGGAAAAGGACTGCTGGTTGGTAAAAAAGCTTCCCACCGAACCGGCTATCCTCGTCTGGGCCTTGGGGGAATCTTTTTTGGTGATGATATTGATAACCCCGCCCACGGCGTTGTTGCCGTACTCCACCGAAGCGGTCCCATCGAGGACCTCGATTCGTTGGACCTGCGATAGGGGGATGGCGTTCCAGTTGATACCCTGCATATCCGGGTTATTGAGCCGCTTTCCGTCCACCAGGACCAGAACCCGGCCAAAGGAGTTCTCCCCAAAGCCCCGCATGGAAACCTGTTCGGTTCCCGCGCCGGACATGGCGGTGGTAAAGTTCACCCCCGGTAAACGCCGAAGGACCTCCACCACCGACGTGGCCCCGGAGGCGGCAATAGCATCGGCGCTAATAACGTGAACCTGGGAGCTCACCGAAAGGGTTTCATCGGGGGTTCGAGCGGCGGTAACCGTAACCGCCAAAACCGAATCCGCCCCCTCCTGGGCTCCCAGCAGAGCCGCGACGCCGAACATTAGCAGTACCGGCAGTCTTTTCAGGGTGAGAAAAAGAGAATCATAGGACATAGGGTCCTCCTCGGGACAACTACCGCCGGACCCTGGGGTATCCAAACTGGATGGGGGGAAAGACTACGGAAAGAGACTGATCGCCCTACGATACGCTCCCCGGAGCCCTTCCCCGAGGGTCTCGGCGACCTGATCAGAACCGTCTCCCGGCTTCCGGATCATCTTACTTCCAGCGTCTTCTCATCCCCATCTAGGGCGCTCCATGGCTCCAGACGGGAACAATGACCCAAACCTCGCGTTGATACGCGCCAGGCTTGCTGGTTTCATCCCCGGTTACGGTGGCGGGACCGCTGTGGAGTTTCACCACATTCCAAAATCCCGATCAAGTTTACAGCCGCATACTAAGCCCATACACAAAGACCTGTCAATGGCGGGTCTTTCGAAAACACGGCGGAAATTTCGAGGGTCCCCCCAAAAGCTATAAGCTTCGAAGGCCCATCATCTATTCGTAAATTATTCGGGGAGCCCGCCGGACGGAGATTTTCCAAGATAATCCGGTGCCAATGTTGTACGCCCGGGCAAAGGAGCCCTGGTTGATCGCCACCGCTACATTCAGCAGGGAGTTGATATACACCAGGGGTTCTCCCACGTTTACCTCCGCGAAGGAACGGCCAAAGGTCATCGTATTTCGGTACACTTCCCGGGTATCGTTACGGATAGACACTTCCACCCGCCCGCCATAATCGACACCTAGGGCTTCAAACAGGTCGTGGGGAATGTTGGACCAGAGGCTTCCAAACCGGACATCCAGGGCGTCGATGGTACCCGAAACCACATCCCCCTCCCGGACTGCGGGAACCAAGGGCAACTCTACCAGGGTTTCCGGATCCACTTCGCCGCCCACGTCCCCCGGCTTGATAAGGGCGGCGGCGAGCCGGGCCCCCGTGTAGGCGTACACGTCCCGGCCGTGGAAGGTGTAGGACAACTCGGACCCCGAAAGGCGGTTCACCTCTTCCCTCAACTCCCAGGCCCGGCGGAGGCCCACATATTTTTTTACGTGGGTCACCGTCCCATTATCCGGAGTAACGATAAACTGACCGTTTTTGGTTTGGGCGACGATGCTTCGCCGAGAGGTTCCCACCCCCGGATCAACCACCGAGACAAATACCGTTCCCTCGGGCCAGTAAGCCACCGTTTGGACAAGCCGGTAGGAGGCCTCCCAGAGGTTGTAGGGGGGGATATCGTGGGTCAGGTCGTAAATTTTAAGTTCAGGATTAACCTTTAAAGCCACACCGTACATGGCCGAAACGGCACCGTCGGATAAACCAAAATCGCTTTGAAAGACCAAGGGAAAACTCATGGACTATTCCTTTTCTTTAATCGGCGTTCCAGGGCCCGAACGACCATGGAAAGGGAAACGGTGATGCACAAATAGAAAAAGGCTACCGCGTTGTAGGTCTCGAAAAATTTAAAGGTCGACGCGGCGTACACTTTTCCCAACTGGGTAATATCCTGAACCCCCAAAACGGAAACCAGGGACGAATCCTTTACCATGGCCACAAACTCGTTAGCCAACGCGGGAAGGACATTCCGAATCGCCTGGGGAAGAACGATCCGCCGCAGGGTTTGTCCCCGGGATAAACCCAGGGCGTAGGCGGCTTCCACCTGCCCCTTGGGGACACTTTCGATACCCGCGCGAAATATTTCGGCGATAAAGGCGCCGTATCCCAGGGTCAACGCCAGGACAGCCCGGGTGACAAAATCGAAGGATCGGCCCTGAAAGGGGGCCATCCAGTGGGCCGCGATAAGGGGAGAAAAAAGAAAATTCAATATCCCCGCCAGGGCTGGGGTTCCCACAAAGGCGATATAGTAGAGGATCACCAACATGGGAAGACCCCGGACCAGCTCGATATAGAAAGTGGCCAGTTCCCGGAGGGGCCGCAGGGGGGAGGAGCGCAAGAGCCCCAGCACCAGACCGAACACCACCGAAGCGGCGTAGGCGATCAGGGCCACCGTTACGGTTACCCCTACCCCATGGACTACCGCGGCAAAAATAACACGGGTATCCGGGGAAAGGAGGGCCGAGATAAGCCCTAAAAGTCCCAAAGCAACCATCAGAGCCAACCACCACGGGAACGTCCGCAACCACCCGTCCCCGCTTCGGCCCCTTTTATCGGAGTACTTCACGGCTTGTATTCAAAGAACCACTTGGTATTCAGTTTCTCCAAACTTCCATCGGCCCGCATGGATTCGATAGCTGCGTTAAAGGGGGCCACTAACGGGGACCCCTTTTTAAAGATAAACCCGAATTCTTCGGTCCCCAGGGGCCCCCCTACAATTTTAAGCTTGCCGGGATTGGCGCCCACGTATCCTTTGCTGGAAGCTGCGTCCATTAACACCGTATCCACATCCCCCGCCAAGAGAGCCTGAACCGCCGCCCCGAAGGTCTCGAATAACTTGATCCGGGGATTCGATTCGTTGCCGTCCAGGACGTTGTACACCGCCACGTAAAAGTTGGTGGTCCCCGCTTGAGAACCGATCAACAGCTTTGGATTAGCGTTAAAGGTCTTTTCGTCGGTAAAGCGATTTTCATTAGCCCGGACCAACATAAATTGTTGGCTGGTCATATAGGGGATTGAAAAATCAACTTGGGCTTTACGTTCATCGTTGATGGTTATCCCATCCATCCCCACATCGAACTGACCATCCCGAATAGCCTGAATCATGGTATCCCAGGACGTAATCTTCCAATCTACCTTGGCGTTTAATCGGCGAGCGATCTCTTCGGTGGCGTCGTACTCCCAGCCCATGGCCTTACCCGATTTGGGATCCACAAAATTGAGGGGTGTGTAGGCGTTTTCAGTGACCGCCACGATGGTAATCCCCTTCAAATCCGGTAAGGCCGAGGTTACGGCGGTGGACGAAGCCGTAGCGGCGGGTTTGCCGGTGGCTCCATCGCTCTTAGAAGCGCCGGAAGCATCCTTCGCTCCTCCCGCAAAGGCTAAGGAAGCGGAAAGCATCAACATGGGAATTAAAAGTTTTTTCATCATGATTCCTCCTACCCCTACTGTAACTTCCCAAAGCCTGGGAAGGCAAGGGTACTTCAACGAAGGTTGAGCATTGGTAGTTTTTAGCCCCATTACTAGAAGGACTTCCTTGATTCTACCGTTTCTATAGCGTTTCATGTTTTATTTGCT
>Ga0272446_1000909_pt1 | contig 45010 bp, 41 predicted proteins | sample YNPCB0061_FD_194587 | JGI IMG/M metagenome (GOLD analysis project Ga0272446, IMG submission 194587) | Hot spring microbial mat communities from Yellowstone National Park, WY, United States - YNP-CB-006-1 | ecosystem: Environmental > Aquatic > Thermal springs > Hot (42-90C) > Sediment | place...
GGCTTCGTCCTATCTTCCCACAAGTTCTTCCAGCCGCGTCAACAACCGATCAGCTCCTTGCAACTCCACAGCGGGTTGAATCCCCGTCGCTATCACCCAAATCGGTACACCGGCCGCTCGCGCTGTCTCGATATCGATCGTCATATCCCCGACATAGAGCGTGTTGGCCGGCTGGCTACCCAAGCGACGCATCGCTTCGTGTAGCATGTCCGGCGCGGGCTTGGGCCGTGCTACGTCTTCTGGACCTAGCACGGCGTCGAGGTAGCGGGCGATCCCCAGATGCTCCACTAGTTCCCGCGAAAAGTTTACCGGCTTATTGCTGCAGATGCCCAGTTTCTTGCCTACCGCATCCAACTGCTCCAGGGTTTCAGCCGCTCCTGGCAGCAACCGCGTAAGCGTCCGAAGGACGGTCGGATGATGCTGATGATACCAGGCGAGGTTTTCCTGCAAATCCCCTGTGGGTACAACGTCTTGCAGCAGTCGGATCGCCCCCCTTCCTACATGTTTGCTCACCTCTGCTTCTGGGAGTGAGCACAGCCCCCGTCGCTGCCGTACATGATTCACACTGGCAGCAATAGCGGCAAAACTGTCGATTAAGGTGCCATCCAGATCAAACAAAACCGCGGCATGTGGGATCATGTAGATGCTTCCGAGGGGGGGGCCGGGCTGGTTCTGGTTGTCCAGTGGGCAAAGCACCGCCAGACGATCCAGGCTTCGAGCAGTTGCAAGAGCAACGCGGTCAGTAAAATCCAGGGCAGGGCGTTGCCGAACGGGATGATCCAAGCGGGTACCTCTGCCATGCTCTCCTTGAGCCGATCACGCAGATCACCCCACACCAGCCACCACCCACCAGCTAGGGCCATCATTAGCCCCAGTGAAAACACCAGCTGAAAGGCATAGGTGCGTCGGCTGATCGGTATCAGCCCGTACAGCCGTATCTGGATCGTTTCTGGGTTGCTGGTCGCGTGCATGATGATGACGAGTTGGCGAGCCTGTTGAGTCGAGGGGGAATCTGCTTGGGCGGTTGTCTTTAAGCGGTCGCCGAGGCTCTCACATCCCCCAGCAGAAAACCCCAACGCCACCTAACACGAACGAGGTGGCGTTGGGGTTTTTTCTTGACGCGGCAATCAATCGAACTTCACGCCGTCTTTGGCCGGCTTAATGAACAGCTTGCTGTCCTTCTTGGAGACGACGCCCGTGACCGAGCCGGGCTTGCCTTCGGAGCAAATCTTGCTGTGATAGGGGGCCTTGGCTTCGGCATCGATGAAGGTATAAATCATTTCCTTATCGTCTTGTTTGACCTTGATGGCGTTAGCGCATTTCTTGGCGATGCCAAAGACGCACTTGGGGCAGCCTAGTTCTCCTTTCAAGGTTACTTCCTTGTCTGCCTTCTTGTCGCTCTTTTCGTCGGCAGCTTGCACCAAGAAAACCACGGCCAGAGCAACGGCTAGGCCGAGCAACGATTTCATGACGTTCATACGACAGGCTCCTTAAACCTGAGGGAAAAGGACAATCGCAGAAGTTGCCCTTGGTCGAGATTGTATTCCAGAATCTCACTTCTATCCATAGCGATTTGCAGGAAGCGTTGCAAGAAAACATAAAAAATGGGGACCGGCTGAATTGTCAGGGGCAACCGCGCGCGGGTAAAATAATGCAAGTGTGATCTCTTCCATCTCCTGTTCGTACGGTCGGTTCCTCCTTTTCGTTGCCCTCCTGGGAGACTGTTATGACGCGTCTGTGGATCCTCCCCGTGGCAGTATGCGGCTTATTTTGGGGCGCTGTATTCGTGTCGCCCGTCGATTCCGCCCCGATGCCGGTGGTGCGTCGCCCCAAGGTGGAGATCGTGTTTGTTGTCGACACCACGGGGAGCATGTCGCTGATCGAACCGATGAAGACGAGCCTGCACCATCTGTTCAACCTGATCCTCAGCGCTCGGCCGACGCCCGAATTGCGCGTCGGTCTGGTGGCTTTCAAGGATCGCGATACCCCAGGCAACAAGGAACAGTATCTGCTCAAACCGTTCGATCTGCGTGACCACCTCGACGAGGTTTATGCCGAGTTTAAGACCTATTCGGCCACGGGGGGCGGAGACACGCCCGAGGCGGTCAACGAAGCACTCGATCACGCCCTGAATAAGCTGTCATGGTCCAAGGATCGCCGCGCCATTCGTATGATGTTTCTAATCGGCGATGCCGCCCCGCACATGGATTATCCCGACGATGTGAAATATCCGGTCACTTGCGCCCGAGCGGCCCAACTGGGCATCGCTATCCACACCATTCAGGCCGGCAACGACCAGGAATGTGAGCAGCACTTCCGCAATATCGCCCGACTCGCCAAGGGCGAGTATCTACGTGTCGATAGCAGTGGTGGCTTTCGCAAGTGGAACACCGAGTACGACGCCAAGCTACGCGAGCTATCGCAACAACTGCTGCGGACAGCGATGGCTTATGACGTAGGCACCCTCCGCACTCAGGGCATGAAACAGGTCGAGCTACTCAATGGCCTACCCAGTGATGTGCTTGCGTATCGGGCTGCGATTGTCTGCAAAACCAAACGCTTCTTCCCGCTCGATTTCCTCGATGCTCTTTATGCCGGTCGGCTCCGTCTGAACGATCTCAAAGAGGAACAGTTGCCCGAGGCTCTGCGGCAGACTGCGGCCGACAAGCGAGTCGAGCAGGTGGAGAAACTACTGGGCCAACGGCAGCAACTGCTCGAGGCGATTGAGGAGTTGGATCGCAAACGGGTGGCTCAGGTCATCAAGCAGATGGAGGCCAACCCCAACGGTCTGGAGGCCCAGGTGTTTCTCACGTTTCGTAAGCAGGCAGCGGCACAACTGAAGTATGTCGATGATTAAACGTGTACGACTGCGTTGTCGTGTCTGTGGGGCAGAGCGCGAGCCGGCTCGAATTCACTACTGCGAGGAGTGCTTGGGGCCGCTGGAAGTTGCGCTGGAGCCACCCGCGCCAGGTTCGTTCACGCTGAGCGAGAGCGACTCCTTGCGTCGCTATGCCGCGTGGTTGCCCCTTCCACCCCACGGCCCCGAACTGCCCCGTCTGCCGCGAACGCCTCTGCTGCGGGCCGAGCGCCTGGGCCGAGCTTGGGGGTTGTCCTGCTTCTACCTCAAGGACGAAACGGTGCAGCCGAGCGGCTCGTTCAAAGATCGCCTGGTCAGCCTTGCCTTGCTCCAGGCGCGGGCGTTTGGCCTGGATACGGTCCTCTGTGCCTCGACGGGGAATCTGGCTCGCAGTGTGGCCCAGCTCGCTCCCAGCTTGGGTCTTACGGCGCATCTCCTTGTACCCGAATCGGTCGCTGCCTCGCTCTGTCTGCCTGGCCTGATTGGGGTGCGTGGCACCTATGACCAAGCCAACCGCTTGGCCATCGAGGTCGCCCAGGAACGCGGTTGGGGCGTCGTCAATGTGGATTTGCATCCCTTTTATGCCCAGGGGGGCAAAACCGTCGGTCACGAGATCGCCGAGCAACTCGGGTCCATGCCGAGACATCTGATCTGTTGCATGGCCGGCGGCAGCCTGATCGGCAAAGTCTATCAAGGTTTGCAAGAGATGGCGGCGTTCGCACGCAGTGCCCCCGCAGCGGTGGCGTTGCACGGAGCCCAAGCGGCCGGCAGCGCCCCGATCGTGACCGCGTTTCAACGAGGCAGCGACGAGATTGTTCCGGTGCAAAACCCGCAAACGCGGGTGCATTCCTTGGCGGTCGGCGATCCCGGAGATGGTTTCTTCGCCCTGCAACTTCTGCGTCAGACGGGCGGCACCGCCTGGGCCATCGACGACGACGAGGCCCAAGCGGCCGCTGGCGAGTGTCGCGAAGCCGAGGGCCTCGCCAGCGAATTAGCTGGCGGCGTGGCCTTGGCGGCGGCCAAACGCTTGGCCCAGAGCGGCAAGATCGCTCGCGATGAGCCGGTGGTTGTCGTCCTAACCGGGCGAGCGCATACAACAACCGTCACAGCTAGCCCGCATCCGGTGATCGAACCTACGCGCGAGGCGTTTCGCCGCCTGCTGCTGTGAGGGTTGACCGGCCGTCGATCGGGCTGGCACTCTCTCTCCTGGGGGCTAAAGCATGACGACCCTTGTCGAATGCCCGTTTTGTCATTCGTCCCATGATCCCGAGCAAACGGCTGGCTTCTGCGACACTTGTGGCCGGCGTCTGCCTCAGTCTGCAGCCTACACCAAACAGCACAAAAAACAGCGTGTGTTGCGAGAGAGCGACGAGCCGGCCGGTCCGCGTTCCAAGTACCCCACAGCCGAGGCTTTATTCACGGCGGCGGTGTTGCGGTTGATCCTCGGCGGGGGTTTTTTGGTGCTGGGTCCGGCAGTGCTGCGACAAGTGCCGACCTTTTTCCTGCCGGCGGTTCTGGGCGTGACCCTTGTGGGGGCAGCACTCTTTGCCAGCGTGGCACTGTTGGCTTATCGAGCAGCGTTTTTGGCCGCGCTTTCTGGTTTGAGTTGGTTTATAATCAGCTGGGCAATCATCTTGATCAGCTTTCCCGTGGCTTGGCCCCTAGCAGCGGTCGATCTGATTTTGCTATGGTGGTTAGGGCGAACCGTGTGGCTCGCACGCGGGCAGTAAAACAGGCAACGAGGAGTAGCGAGTGGCAGTCAAAATCCTGATCCCTGGTCCCCTACGGACTCATACGGGCGGTCAAGCGATTGTGGAAGCGAGCGGTTCGACCGTCGCCGAGGTTTTGGCCGATCTCGGGGCACGACATGCGGGGATCACCAGTAGGTTGTTTGACGGGGGTTCCCTACGCCGATTTATCAACATTTATTTAAACAACGAAGATATTCGTTTCTTGCAACATCTCGACACCCCTACCCGAGACGGCGACGAACTTTCGATTATTCCCGCGGTCGCCGGTGGTTCCAGCCAAGAGGAACTGCGTGAAGAGGAGGACGAATACGAGCCAGATGAAGTCCCCGAGGGCGTCGCTTTGTTCCCCGAAATCCCGGCCGAACTCGGCGTCCATCCCCTCTGGCTGAGTACCTTGCAAGCCCTGATTTTCTTGGCCGGCAGCCGCTCCGAGGTGGTCCATCCCGGGGCCGCCGAGGAAATCTTGGGCTACATGGCGCGTTATCTGCAACGGCTCCAGGGCGAAGAGAGGCGTCGGCTGCGTGAGGACATGCTGTGTCTGGAACGTTACGCGCGGGAGGCCAAATGGGACAAGCAACTGCTGCACTCGCTCAAGACATTGCTGAGTGATTTGGGGGTCGCCACCTCATCGGAGGGGGTCGCATGAGTGCTGCGAGCCTTGCCTCTCTGGAACGCTACTCCCGACAGATGCGGTTCTACGGCATCGGCCAAGCCGGCCAAGAAAAACTTCTGGCCTCGCGGGTGGCTCTATGCGGCTGCGGAGCCTTGGGCACGGTCTTGGCCAACGTTCTGGTGCGTGCGGGAGTGGGCTTCGTGCGGGTGATCGACCGTGACTTCGTCGAAACCAGCAACTTGCAAAGACAAGTTCTCTTTGATGAGAACGACGTGATCGAGAATTTGCCCAAGGCCGAGGCCGCCGCTCGCAAACTCCGGGCCATCAATTCCTCCATCTCCATCGAAGCTGTGGTCACCGACATTGACCGCACCAACATCGAACAACTGTGTTCCGATGTCGATCTCATTCTCGATGGCACCGACAATTTCGAGATCCGTTACCTCATCAACGATGTCGCCGTCAAGCTCGCCAAGCCGTGGGTTTACGGCGGCTGTATCGGATCGCATGGGCAGGTTTTGCCGATCATCCCCAACCAGACGCCGTGCTTGCGGTGCATCTTCGAGGCAGCCCCGGCTCCGGGCGAGACCGGTACCTGCGAGACCGCTGGGGTGCTGGGCCCGATCGTCAACATCATTGCCAGTCTGCAAGCCACCGAAGCCATCAAGATTCTCACTGGCCATCCCGAGATGCTTAATCCCGAGATCATCTATCTCGACATTTGGGAAAATATCCATCGCCGCATGAAGGTCGCCCCGTTACTAGGCAAGGTCGATTGCCCCTGTTGCCAACGCCGACAGTTTGAATGGCTCGAGGGGATGCAAGGCTCGCAGACGACCAGCCTGTGCGGACGCAATGCGGTTCAGGTGTCGCATCGCAGCCCGAGCCGGCTCCAGTTCGAGGAGCTGGCCCGGCAGTTGGGGCCGATGGGGCAGGTCCAGTTCAACCGGTTTCTGCTGAAATTCCAGGTCGACAGCTACGAATTTACCGTCTTTCCCGACGGTCGGGCCATCATCAAAGGCACCGACGATGTGGACAAAGCCCGCACGCTGTACGCCAAATATATCGGACACTAATCGCTAACGAAACGCCCTCGCACACGAGCCACGCATGACCATCTATCTCGACAACGCTGCTACCAGCTTTCCTAAGCCCGAGTGCGTCTATCAGGCGATGGACCACTTCGCCCGCACCGCCTTGGGCAACCCCGGACGCTCCGGCCACGCCCTGGCCCGCCAATCCGAGGCGATAGTTGAAGATTGTCGGCACCGCCTCAACCAGCTGCTCGGCGGTGCCTCGGTAGAGCGCTGGGCCTTCACCCTCAATTGCACCGATGCCCTCAACATGGCCATCAAAGGCACCGTGCGTCCGGGCGACCACGTCATCACCACCGATCTGGAACACAACAGCGTCAGCCGGCCCCTCGTCGCCCTGGAGAGGGCCGGAGTCATCACGCTGACCCGGGTGGCCGCCTCCCCCGAGGGCACGGTCGATCCCGATGACATCAAGGCGGCCTTCACGCCGCGTACACGATTGGTGGCGATCACCCATGCCAGCAATGTGCTGGGCACGGTGCAACCGATCGAGGCGATTGCCCCGCTGGTGCGAGAACGCGACGCGCTGCTGCTGTTGGATGCGGCCCAAACGGCCGGAGTGTTGCCCATTCACGCTGAGAAAATGCTCGTGGATTTGCTCGCGGTGCCCGGTCACAAATCGTTGCTGGGTCCAACCGGCACGGGAGCTTTGTACGTCGGCCCGCGGGTCACTCTGCGCCCTTGGCGTGAGGGAGGCACGGGCGGCGACTCGTTTAGTGAAACGCAACCCGACAAATACCCCTTTTTCCTCGAAGGCGGCACCCCCAATGTGGTCGGCCTGGCCGGCTTGGCCGCTGGCCTGGCCTGGGTCGCCGAGCAAACCCCGGCCAAACTGCACGCTCACGAGATGGCCCTGGCGACGCGTCTGTGGCATGGCCTGGACCAACTCGGCTTGCGTGTGCTGGGCCATCGCGACCCGACCCGTCACGTCGCCACCGTCAGCTTTGTTTGTGATACTTTGCCCAGCCCCGAAATCGGCATGATCCTTGATGGGGATTTCCACATTGCCATTCGGCCCGGCTATCATTGTGCGCCGTATGTGCATCGTGCCCATAACACCCAACCGCTTTCCGATGGCGCGGTGCGGGTCAGCCCGGGGCCGTTTAATACCCCCGAACAGATCGACGCCCTCTTCGAAGCTCTCCAGCAACTGGTCGGCGTTGCCTCATGCTCGGGCAACCTCTCCGTTACGATCGGCTAGCTCGCCACAGGCCGATCATCGCGCCAAGCAGCAGACCGGCCCACGCGCCGATCAACAGGCCATCGGCCCCGCCCAGCACGAACCCCAGTGTCAAGCCGACTAAGCCGCCCACGCTTAGCCCGCTGACGGCACTCCGTTGCTGCCGGGCCAGTCGAGTGGCTAGACACCCCAACAGCGAGGCGACTCCAACCAATGCTAAACCGGCCAAGAACAGCGGCCGCAATCGCGGCCAAGCCTTTTCCTCAGGGGTCACGACAGCAAACGCCAACGCCGTGCCCAACAGGGTGCCAAACAGCAGGCCATCGACCGCACCGACCAGCAGCGCCCGTCGCACAGGGGACAACGGTTCGAAGCTCTCAGCGACTCTGCGGCCGACATACGAACCGCCGGCCCGACCATCGAGGTGATTGACCCACGCGGCCAAGCCCCCGAACAAGGCACCCAACAGACCAAAGTAGCCCGCAGCCGTCAGCGACCAGAGGAATAAGCGGGTCGGAGCATCCATGCCAAGATTGTGGCAAATGGGACCAAGGGGTCAAGAGAAACCCGGGCAGCAAAGCGCAGCCTGACCCAACGCCTACGGACTGTCTCAACCCGACGCCCCACCGATGACACGGTCAGACGATTCTCTAAGTTAGCGAACAACTCGGGGTCGTCGCCGGATGCCAACATTCCCTCGATCGCGGTGTTTCTTCTGGTAGTCTGCGGAGTTGCCATGCGTGCCGTGACCGATCAGGCCGAGAACCCTTCGCCGCCTCCCCTGGAGGAAGCACGCTGGATTCGCGATGCCCAAGCGGGCAACCGCGAAGCTTTCGGGCGGCTCGTCGAAGCCTATTGGCCACGCCTGTATCGTTGGTTGTTTCAATTAACACAGAACCGCCATGTGGCCGAGGATTTGGCTCAGGATGCGTTGCTGCGAGCCTGGGAGCATTTGCGTCGGTTCCAACCGGGCACCAACTTTCGAGCCTGGCTGTTTCGCATCGCTCACAATGCCCTGTACAACAGCCGACGTGGACCCGGCAATCGTCGGGTTCGTTTACCCAGCGAACTGCCGGATCAGGAGCCTAGCCCCGACGCCAGGCTGCTCGGAAGGGAACTGCAACAACGCTTGGCCCAAGCCGTCGCCGCTCTGCCTGCGGATTGGCGGGCGGCGTTGCTCTTGCGAGTCGATGAGGGCTTGTCGTTTCGCCAAATCGCCGAGATTACCCAAACCACCGAAGAAACGGCGCGGTGGCGCGTGTACAAAGCCCGACAGCAACTTCTCTCCTCCCTGGACCCCCAGCCCCCCGAGTCATCATGAGCTGCAAAAAAGTGCGTGACCAATTACTTGCCTGCGAAACCCCCGAGCGACCCGGTGCCGCGCTCTCGGCTCATCTGCGCCACTGCCCCGCTTGTCAGGTCTGGTTGCGTCGTTTGCTGCGGCTGGAACAGCAGTTGCCACAACTGCTAGTGCCCGTGCCCCCGGTTCCGGCGAGTTTGTTCGAGGCATTGGAGTGGCGTCCGCTTGGGCTGTCGAGCGTCTCGACCGCACCGGCCCGCGAACGGGCCCGCAGCAAAGCCGCCCTCGCCTCCTCGTTGGCGGCCGCTTTGTTGCTTTTTGCCGTCGGCTGGTGGCTTTGGCCGCACCTGGGCGATGCCTCGTCCAAGCCACCGCGTAGCTACACGCAACGCCGCGATGCCTTTTTGGCCAACGTCCGTCCGCCTGCGCAGCAAGCCCAGGCCTTGCTCCACTTAGCCGACGAGCTGCTGGCCGAGGCCAACGCTGCCCAGGCCAAGAGCCTACAGGAAGCCCTGGAGCAATTGTTCGAACACGACTTGTTCACCTTGGTCGAAACCGTACCGGTCGGGCAACGACCCGAGTTGCTGCATCGCTTGGGACGCTTGGAAAGCCGAAGCGAACGCCTCGCCGCCAGCACTCGCAACGAACGCCTCGCCGAGGCTTTCAAACGCTCGGCCGAATCCGTCCGTCGCGCCGATCGACGCTTGCGTCAATTGTGGGGCACCTGAACTAGGCCAAGCCCAGAGCGGCCCGCGGCGCGCCCATGCTGACTAGGTGGACGTGCCCCGTCCACGCCGCGGCGCGGGCAAAGCCCACTTTGGGTGCGACCACGGTCGCGGTATGATCGGCCCGCACACACGGCCCCAAGGGGTCGCCCGTGTCGGCATCAAGCCCACTGGGCACGTCCACGGCAAAAATCTTGGCTCCGCTGGCATTGATGGCGGCGATCACCTGCGGATAAGGCTCGCGTGGCGGCGAACTCAGCCCAGTGCCAAACAACGCATCGACGATCCAGGCCAACCCCTGCAAACGCTCCAGGCTCGGCCACTTTTCGATCGTCAGGCCCGAACGTTGCAAAATGTTACGCATCACCGCTGCATCGCCGGAGTGGTCGTCGGCAAATTCCATGATGCGCAGCGGCAAGCCAGCTAGATCAAGATAACGGGCGATGACAAAGCCATCGCCGCCGTTGTTCCCCTTGCCGCAGACGATGCCCACGGGGCCAGTCACCCCCAGTTCCAGCAGCAGCCGGGCCATTGCTGAGCCAGCATTTTCCATCAAGAGGATGCCGGGCATGCCAAAGGTTTCGATGACCCGGCGATCCAGTTCGCGACATTCCGCACGCGTCAGGGGACGCATCCCAACTCTCCCAACGAAGCGACTAATAGTTCGCGGTTGTACCCCAACCGTGCGTCCGCTCCATACCTAGCTTACGTAACCTGTGTTTCTTCTGCTACGGGTGGCCTCGTTGGCGAGGTTACAACCTGCAAGGTGACTCGGCCAACCTAAGCTCACCAGGAGCCAACCACCTCGCCACCCCGGGGCGTGACCAGCGCCCAGAAGACGGCCGGATCGATTCCCGCCGACACGCCCTGCACGTTGCCATCGCCCAGGCACAAGGGCATAGCCCCCGAGTGGCCAGCAACAGCAGGCCGATTAGCACAGCCACGATTGCCAGCATCACGAACAGTTCAATCCGTGTAAATGTGATTCGCCACCTTGAAACCCCTCTCTCGATGAGAAGTTTGGAAACGGCTAGGAACCAGCTGACGCTGGCACCTATGTGTTCGGGCGCTTGCCCTATTATAATTCTGTCATGGCGATCCGCATCAGCAACTTCCGTACTTCCATCGACGAGCCGGAATCGGCTCTGCCCGAGCGGCTGCGCTCGTTGGCTGGGCCGTGTCGGCACCGCATCTTGCGCAAGGCCCTCGATGCCCGCGATGCGGCCCATCTGGAGTTTGTCTACACTCTGGAACTTTGCAGCGATGACGACGAGGCGCTGTACTCTCGTTTGGTTCGCCGCAAGACCCTGCAAGTGGATCGCTGGCAGGAACAGCCCTTTGTGCCGCCCATGCCGGGTTCGCGGCCGTTGGACCATCGACCAGTGATCGTCGGCTCCGGTCCCGGCGGTCTAGCGGCGGCCTGTTTCCTGGCCGAGCAGGGCTACGCGCCGCTGGTACTGGAGCGTGGCACCCCCGTTAGCCAACGCATCCGCGATGTGGCCGCCTTCGACGCCGGCGGGCCCCACAATCCCGAGAGCAACTATCTCTTCGGCGAGGGCGGCGCGGGCACGTTCTCCGATGGCAAGCTCACCTACCGCGGTAGTGGGCCGGACGTCCGCTACATTCTCGAACTGTTCGCCGCTTGCAAGGGTAAGCCGAGCATCGTCTACGAGGCCCGGCCGCACCTCGGCAGCAATCGCCTCCCCGCCGTCGTCAAGGCGATGCGGCAACGCATCGAGGCGCACGGCGGCGAAGTCCGCTTCGGCTGTCGGGTCGAAGACCTTGACCTGGTCGACGGCCACATTCGCGGTGTGATGACTAGCTCGGGCTACATCGCTGCGCAAGTGGTCCTGTTGGCGATTGGCCATTCCGCCCGAGATACGTTTGAGATGTTAGCCCGCCGCGGGGTGCCGATGCAGCAGAAGCCGTTTCAGTTTGGGGTACGCATCGAGCAACCGCAGGAGACGGTCAATCGCGTGCATTATGGCGAAGCCCGACTGGAGGAGCGGCTCGGAGCCGCCAGCTATGCCCTGGTAGCCCACGGCAAGCATGACTTGTTCACGTTTTGTATGTGTGCGGGCGGGTACATCATGCCCAGTGTCAGCGAGCCGGACGCTTTTTGCACCAACGGCATGAGCCTTTCCAAACACGACTCGCCTTATGCCAACAGCGGCCTGGTGGTCACCCTCCCGACCTCAGCATTCGGCAGTAACGATCCCCTGGCCGGCATGCGACTCCAGCAACATTACGAACGTATTGCCTACGAGTTGGGCGGCCGCGACTACCGTTGCCCGGTGCAGGCCGCCACCGACTATCTCGCGGGACGGGTCAGTGCTGCGCCTCCCAAGACCAGTTACCCACGCGAGATGGTCCGTGTCGATCTGCGTCAGGTCTTGCCGCCTTTGGTTGCTGAGGCCGTGCTGGAGGGCCTGCCGATCATGGATCGGCGTTGGCGGGGGCGTTTTGTGCGTGAGGCGGCCCTGGTCGGTCCCGAAGCTCGGGGCAGCTCGCCGATTCGCATCCTGCGAGACGATACTACCCGGATGTCGCCGGCCTGGTCGGGGTTATATCCTGTGGGGGAGGGCGCGGGCTATGCCGGCGGCATCGTCTCGGCTGCCCTGGATGGCTTGCGTAGCGCAATGGCTGTGGTGGCCCGCTACGCCCCGCTGAGCCAACCTCCGTGAGGTGTACTTGTTCCGAAGAGGGGTTATGTCCGCCGATGCCTCCGTTGCCGATGATTATCTGACCCAGCTACGGGCCGGACGACACGAGGTCTTGGGATTGCTCTTGGAGCATTATCGCGAGCGTCTTTGGCGGATGTTGTATCTGCGGATGGATGCTCGGCTGACGAGTCGGCTCTCACCTGAGGATGTGCTGCAGGAGGCCTTCCTCGAAGCCGCGCGACGCCTGGCGGAATATCTCGCCCAGGCCGACGTGCCGTTCTATGTTTGGCTCCGCTTTCTGACCCTGCAACGTCTAGCTCAGTTGCAACGCTACCACCTCGGGGCTGCTCGCCGCGATGTCGGCCGCGAACAATCCTTACAGGCCCTTGCCTCGCCTTCAGCCGATTCGCTGGCTGGCCAACTCGTCGGCCATCTGACCTCCCCCAGTCAGGCAGCGATACGCGGCGAATTGCACGAACAACTCCGCAACGCCCTGGAGAGCATGGACCCCCTGGATCGCGAGGTGCTGGCGTTGCGGCACTTCGAGGACATGAGCAACGCCGAGGTCGCCCAAGCGCTGGGCTTGCAGAAAGACGCCGCCAGCAAACGCTATGTACGCGCCCTGGTTCGCCTACGCGAGATTCTCGGCTCCCCGACGGGCAGCTGATCAGGAGACCCCCCATGAGCGACCCACTGGATGATCTAGCGGCACAATTCACTGAGCAGTTACGCCAAGGTCAGCAGCCACGCATCGAGGATTACGTCACGCGTCTGCCCGAGCGAGCCGAAGAACTGCGGGCCGCCCTGGAAGCTGTTGCCCTAATGGAACAGCACAAACCCCGCCGACAGGGCGTTTCACGCCTGGGAGAATATCGCATCCGACGCGAGATCGGTCGGGGTGGCATGGGCATTGTCTACGAGGCCGATCACGAAGCCCTGGGCCGGCGCGTTGCCATCAAACTCTTGCCCGGCTTGGCCGATGCCCGCGCCCGCGAACGCTTTCGCCGCGAAGCACTGGCCGCTGCCCGGTTGCACCACACCAACATCGTGCCGATCTTCGATGTCGGCGAACACGACGGACAATGTTTTTATGTGATGCAGTTGATTCATGGCCAATCGCTGGATCGGCTCGCCTTGGCTCGACCGCTGGACTCCGCGCTTCCTGCCGCACCGACCCAGTCCATCTCGGCCTATCGCCCGGTTGCGCCCAACGATCCGACTGCCGAGTTGCCCACCGCTACCGCGGTTCCTGCTGCCGCTGCCCCGGCTCCGCCTCAACTGCTCTTGCCGCCACATCAGGTCGCGCGCATCGGTGCCCAAGTTGCCGATGCCCTGGCCCACGCCCATGCTCAGGGGGTTCTGCACCGCGACATCAAACCCAGCAACTTGCTTCTGGATGAAACCGGCACGGTCTGGGTCACCGATTTTGGCGTCGCCAAACTGGCCGAAGAAGGCCGACTCACCCACAGTGGCGACCTGGTGGGCACTTTGCGTTACATGCCGCCGGAACGCTTCGCGGGCCTCTCCGATCCACGGGGCGATGTCTACAGTCTGGGCGTCACCCTGTATGAATTGGCCACCGGGCATCCCGCTTTTCCCGAGACGCTGCCGCAGCATCTGATCCGCCTGATTACTCAAGAAAATCTCCCTCGACCCCGCTTTCTCAATCCGGCTCTGCCCCTAGATCTGGAAACGATCCTGCTCAAGGCCACCGCCCGCGACCCGGCCCAACGCTACGCCAGCGCGGCCGACTTGGCCGACGACCTGCAACGCTTCCTGGCCGATCGTCCGGTCAAGGCACGTCGCATCGGGCCACTGGAGCAAGCGTGGCGCTGGTGCCGACGCAACCCCGCCTTGGCCTCAGCCCTGGTCGCGGTGCTTTTGCTACTGGCCAGCACGACCGTCGTTGCTCTCTACGCCGCCGCCGTCCAGACCACCGCTCTAGAAGCCGAGAAACGCCAACGCGAACGAGCCGAGAGCATGGCTTCGCGTTCGCTCAAAGCCCTCAACACCATCTTCGACGGCTTGGCTCCTTCGCGTCTCATGGCCACCGCACCCGAGATAAGTGAAGAGGGCATCGAGCTACCGCCGCGTTTGGCGGCTCCGCCGGAATCGATGCCCCTGTTGCAGAAACTCTTGAACAGCTATGAAGAAATCGCACGCGAATCGGCGGATTATCCCGATCTCCGCCGCGAAGCCGCCGAGGCCCACCACCGCATGGCAGATCTCAGGCAACGCCTGGGCCGGCTCGATGAGGCAGTCGCCGCCTACGAGGCTGCCCTGAAATTGTACCCCAGCGAGGCCGTCATCGTCCGTGCCCGAGCGTATAACGAAATCGGCCGGATCTTCCGTCTCCGCCAACGCGACGAGGAAGCCAATCAACTGCATGCACAAGCAGTGGCGATTTTACAATCCGCCGAGCCGAGGCTGCGCGAGCGTCCCGAGAGCCGCTTTGAATTAGCGCGAGCGTACTTTATGAGTGAGCCACGCCCCCTGCTGCGATTGTTGCCTCCGCTGGGCGGTCCCAAAGGTCCCAAAGAGTTCCACGGTCCGAAAGGCTTCCCCGATCTGAACCCCTTGCTGGATCGAAAAGGCCCCCCGTGGGCCAAGGTTCCCTTCGAGCCGAAAGGGCCGCCCGAGCCGAAAGGGCCCAAAGCTCCCAAGGGGCCTAAACTCCCCCCCGGCGCGGACGAACCCTCGCCCGTTACTCCGCCCTTGCGTCAGGCCATTACTTTGCTCGAAGCCTTGAGTGATGAATACCCCAGCGTTCCGGAATATCGCCATATGTTGGCCTGTTGCTACCGTCATGAGCCACAGGGCGAAAGCCGAGCCTTGAAGTTGCTCCGCGATCTGGTGCGTGATTTCCCCTTGGTGCCCGATTTCCGCCTCGACCTGTGTGAAACCTTGGCTAGCTCTCCGCCTCGCCCGGAGTTTGGCCCGCCTCCCTGGGCTAATCCCGACGGCCTGCAGGAAGCTCTGAAGCTCTCGGCCGGTCTGGTGCGCGACTATCCCAACGTGCCGGAATACGCCGCCGTTCATGCGCGCCTCTTGGACCGCCGCGCCTTGCTTGCCCTGCGTGAGGGACGACTAGCCCAGGCCGATCGTGACAGCCGCGACGCCCTCCGCTTGCAATCGCATTTGGTCCAACGCTACCCGGACATCCCGGCCTATCGTTTTTGGTTGGGCTGGATCGAACGCAACCGCAGCGATTGTCTCCTACGCACCGCCCAACCTCGCGAAGCCTTGCAAATGTTGGTCTCGGCTAGCCTGCGCATCGAGCAGCTTCACCAAGAAAATCGCTTCCCCGGTGTCCTGCCGCTGCTGCTGTTGATCGATGAACAACTCGTTCAGGTTGCTTGGCTCAATGGCGAGATCGCCTTGGCCCTTAAAGGGATCCAGGCCATCGAACAGCGTCGCCCTCGACCGCCCTCGCCAACAGAGCCATTTGGCGGCCGCAACCAACCCACCAGCTTGAACAAACGCAAAGGACCAAGCAGCTTGGACTGGCCTACGGCCAGGGCACACTAAACACTTCTCCGACGCTCATTCAGGTCTGCACGGTTTGTGTTCACTTTTGGGTACGATTAGCCGCTTGCCCTGAACCGGCTCCACTCGTCATCGCTTCTCCGCTTGTTGACGGTTGCATCCAAGCTATCATTTCTCTGAAGTTCGTTCTTCGATTATTGGCAACCCAGGCAATCTTCGGAGTGCTCCCCATGTCGGCCAGCTTTCCCGATCTCCTCACCGAAGCCCAGGCCAGTGAGGAACGCTTCCTGCGGCATATCTTCATTCGGGATCAAATGGCCGAGTGGTCCAAAGCACCCCTGCTCATGGCCCGAGCCGACGATGTGTTTTATTGGGACAGCCACGGCAAACGCTACCTCGATGCCCTCTCGGGAATTTATGTCGTCTCGGTGGGGCATAACAACCGCCGCGTCATCGAAGCCATCCGTTCGCAACTGGACCGGTTGTGCTTCTCCCCACCGATGCACGGCTCCAATCCCGTGGCCGTGCAACTGGCCAACTTGCTGGCCGAGTTGTGCCCCGGCGATTTAGACACCGTCAAATTTCAATGTGGCGGCAGCGAAGTAACTGAGGCTGCCATCAAACTGGCACGACAGTATCACCGCCTACGCGGCGAGGGCAGCCGTTACAAAATCATCAGCCGTTATCTCAGCTGGCACGGTTCCACACTCGGCGCACTCTCAGCTAGTGGCCTGAAGAGTCGCAAGACCGTCAATGAACCGATGGCACCAGGTTTCCTCCATGTCTTTCCACCGACGTGCTATCGTTGTCCGTTCGGAAAAAGCTATCCCTCATGTGACATCACCTGTGCCCAGTTGATCGGCCAAGTGATCGAAATGGAAGACCCCTGCACCGTAGCGGCGGTCCTGGTCGAGCCGATCGGCCACACCGGCGGCATTATCGATCCGCCTGTGGAGTATTTGCCTTTGTTACGCGAAATCTGCGATCACTTTGGGGTGCTGTTGATTTTCGACGAGATCATCACAGGCGTCGGCCGCACCGGCCATTTATTTGCCTGCGAGACATTTGGTGTAGTGCCCGATGTGTTGTGTACGGCCAAGGGATTATCCGGGGGCTACGCCCCGCTCTCGGCCATGATCACCACCCGCTCGATCGCCGACACGTTTTGGGGGCCGATTGCTGAGAATCCAGGATTTGTCGAGGGTCATACTTTTGAAGGCAACCCGATCAGTTGTGCCGCGGGCCTGGCCGTCTTGCGTGAGATTGTCGAACGCGATCTGTGTAACAACGCTCGCCAACGCGGAGTTGAGCTTCGGGCCGGCTTCCAACGTTTGGCCGACAAATATCGCATCATCGGTGACATCCGGGGCAAGGGATTGCTGCAAGGCATTGAATGGGTTCAAGACCCCGCCACCAAGCGTCCTTTCCCCCCGGAAGCCAACTGGGGCTTGCGTGTCGGCCGACGTTGCTTAGCCAACGGCTTGCTCTGCCGTTTTGATCCCCACTGGCTAGCATTCGGTCCCCCACTGACCACCACGGCGGAGCAACTGACGGAAATGTTGGCTATCCTCGACCAAAGCATTGGCGAATGTTTGAACGCCTAATCAAAATCCTTAGAACGCCTCCTTGCCTAGCACCAAAGGTAGCCGTACCATCGGAACTTCCTTAGTTTTCGGATGTATTGTTCTGGTAACGCAGCGCGAGAAAATAAAGGACGATCGACGCAAGCAAACTAATTCCCGCATAGATCCATGGCATCATACCGAAGGAGCTTTGTTTGGGGTTCAACCCGACCAGTACGAACAGGGCTGCTGCCATGAAGAGGGTCATCGAAGTACCAAACAGAGCGACATGGATGGATGCAAGCCAACTTTTCATACAACACCTCCAAGTTTAAATCTCGACTCGACGCATCGCTTGACGTTCGTTTAGAACACATTGCAAAAGGCCATCTTCTGACGGAATTTTAACCATGGAAAATGCCCGAACGATTGCACGAGCAGCATACAGAATTTTACTGGGAAAATGGACAATCGCGCGGCCCGCGTAAATGTCATAATTTCGCCGGCGAATTTTTTCCCCGATCCCCGCATACACTTCCGTTGCAACACTCACCGCTAGACGATTCCGTACATCGAGATAACAAAAGCCCGCGCGGCCAGAATGGAGATATTCATCCGCCCGGTCGAGCAAGCGTTGAACGGCCGGGCGAAACGACTCCCGACACAACCGTTGTCCTACATTAGGTAGAGTCGGTAGCCAATCTTTGGGGATGTATAAACGCCCCCGATTCCAATCTTCTAAAACATCTCGTGCGATATTAATGAGTTGCATGCCAATACCTAGATGGCACGCATGTTTTAGAGCGCGAGGATCTCGAACCCCCATGACATGAGTCATGAGCAGGCCAACCACCCCAGCAACACGGTAGCAATACTTGTATAAAGTCTCTTCATCAGGTGCAAAGACCCCGACAATATCCATCTCCATCCCCTGTAGCAACTCTCCCAAATAAAGACGAGGCAGTCGGCAGGACAAGACCAACTCCTGTAGAGCCTGTCCTACGGGATCATCGACCCTCTGTCCTGAATAGATCTTTTCGAGTGATTCACGCCACAAATGCAAAGATTCATAAGCTTCTTTCAAAGTCTCAGCACGGTCAATACTATCATCGACATACCGACACCACGCATATAGGGTTTGAACTCGTTGACGAATGGACGGAGCCAGAAACTGAGATGCCAGATGGAAACTTTTGGAGTGTCGATACAGGACATCCGCGACCGCTACATCTTTCTTCATAGCTGGAAATCCTTCTGGATAATGCTTACCGTCGCTTTGGCGGAGTTGATTGTGCCAGGAATTCCAGCACCCGGATGAGTACCCGCACCAACAAGGTAAAGCCCGGGAATGCGCGGATCTCGATTATGTGGCCTAAAATACGCACTTTGTAAAAGCAGAGGCGCTACAGAGAAGGCCGAGCCATGTGTTGCCACTAGTTCGTTGCGAAAATCGATGGGTGTAAAGAGTCGTTGGGTTACGATGTGCTTGCGTAGATTGGGCAGATAATTTTCTAAACGAGAGAGAATACGCTCAGCATAAACGGGTCCAAAAGAGGTCCAATCGACATCAGCCTGTCCCAGATGAGGAACCGGACTGAGAACATAAAAAGCTTCGCAACCAGGAGGAGCGAGAGTTGGATCGGTAACTGTCGGAGCATGTAAATAAAGACTAAAGTCCTCGGGAACATGATGTCCATGAAAGATGTCATCGAGAAGCCCTTTGTACCGAGGACCAAATAGGATGGTGTGGTGAACGAGGTTCGGATAACGAATATTCGTACCAAAGTAGATCACAAAGAGAGACATCGACCATTTCATGCGTTGCAGACGACGAACCATCGGCATTGCTTGAGGAACATTGCGGTACAAGGTGGCATAAGTATGCCCCAAGTCCGCGTTACTCACGACAAAATCAAAGGACTCTATCCCATTCGACTTTGTACGGACAAGATGTTTGACTTTTCCCACCTGCATTGGCCCAGATAACTCTACTTTCTCTACTGGGCAAGAAAGTCGCAGTTCACCTCCTAAATCCGTAAACAACTGAATCAGTCCACGAACTAAAGCGCCCGTACCACCCCTCGGGAAAAACACTCCCCATTGACGCTCCAAATGATGAATTAAAGTGTATATCGAACTCGTCTCATATGGGTTGCCACCAACTAACAGGGGATGAAAACTAAACGCTTGTCGAAGATGTTCATCACGAATAAACTTGCTGACACACTGATAAACGCTCTGGTCCGCACGCAGATAAGCTAGATGCGGTGCCACACGAAGCATATCCCATAATCGCAGAAACGGTACGGCCCCCAATTCTTCATACCCTTTGGCATAGACCTTCTTTGTGTAAGCATGAAACTGACGATAACCTTCTAAATCCTGAGGGCTGATTTGCTTAATCTGGTTCTCAAGTTCGTCTTGATCGCCAACATAGTCAAAAGTTACATTGTCCGGCCAGATTAATCGGTAGAAAGGTTTAACAGGGATCAGTTCGATGTAGTCGGAGGTAGAACGACTTGCAGCAGTGAAGATTTCCTCAATGCACTCAGGTGCTGTTATTACCGTTGGGCCTGCATCAAAGGTAAAGCCCTGATCTCGGTACACATAGGCCCGACCACCAGGAAGGTCCCGGGCCTCAAACAAAGTTGTTTTAACCCCGCAAGCTTGTAAACGACATGCAGCAGCTAAACCACCAAAGCCACTACCAATGACGGCAGCACGTCGTTTAGACATACCGCTTCTCCAATCGGGTGATTTCTGCGTAGATGCGTTCAAGTGTGGGGTGAGACTGTCTCCATACCTTCTTTGTTACTGCTTCTAACTCTACAAAACCTTGTTGCAGCCAGTTTCGAACATACTGCTGGGGTTCTGAACCAAGAGAGGACAACAAATCACTAGCTAGGGCCGAGGCATCACCAATCCCCTGAGTCAAGCGCAAACCTCGATTCTGCAAATGATCGAATAGTGCAGGAGAGAGGCGTTCGGATGCCCAGGCCCAGGGCCAAGTCACTCTGCCGTGTAAGAGATCTTCAGGCTGTTTCAGTAAACCCGCAGCTCCCATCAATTCACAAAGATCATTCTGCATTTGCAATCCAACACCAAGCCGAATGCCAAAATTATTCAATGCCTCTTGAAGTGATTCGGGGGCATTAGCAGCAATAGAACCGAGTAAACCAGCGAGGCCTAGAAGACTGCCCGTTTTCTTGGAACTGATTGTGTATGCCAACCGAGGAATCTCTCGTTGATGTAATTCTCCTACCTGAATGGACAAATCCAATGCTTGACCTTCGTGACAAGATTGAACTGCTTTAAGAGTACGACGATAGAGTTGACACTGGCAAGTAGTGGAGAGGTTCAAACTTTCAATAAGACTGATAGCCCGAAAATAAAGCCAATTCCCAGCATTCAGAGCAATAGGCATCCCCACGATACGATGGAGAGCAGCTTTTCCTCTACGTTGAAATGATCCATCTTCAATATCATCTACAATTAACGATCCTGCATGAAGTAGCTCCACCATCCATGGCAGCATCTCAGGCATCGAGGGCGTTGTTGTTCCTGGCGGATAGGCTAAATCCCAACTCAACCGTACTAATTCTGCTCGAAAATGTTTACCTGGACGAAGGAGAAACTCCATTAGAGGGGTAGCGATCGAAGATTCCCAGAACTTTTCCTCGACATCCTCTGGTGCTGCTAGGATGTGACGGAGAAGGGCAGATTGTTCTGAGGAAGCAACTGATGCAACCGTCAGGCGACAGGATTGGAGGGTGGATGACATGGAATTTGCCTCTGGGTGGTTCTGTTGAGGTTATTAGGATTCAAGTAACGTTTGAGCATCTGACGGATGGAAATCGGTGGCGGCTGACCCACAATCATTCGAATGGAATCGAAAAGATTGAAGTTCAAAGCATAAAACCGTGCTAGCCGATGCGCGGGTAAAGCGCGATAAAGGCGGCGGAAAACTTGCCAGCGATCTTCGGGAGCAATCCATTGAAACAACAGAAAGTTTAAAAACTGAGAAAAGCGATAGCGCGATGAAATCTGACTCGCAAGCTTGGAGACACGTCGGGCAGATTCGGCCAGTGGACCCTGAGCAAGTGCTAAAGCCACTCGAATAGCCAAAGGAAACGAATAGCCAGTGGCCGGGTGATACCAATTTCCTGCGGAACCTACCTTAATAGGAGATGACTGAACAACCTGAGGAAGTTCTCCTGCCCAAGGCATCGGGAGGATGCCAGATTCTTCTCGTAGGATTCGGTAGCTAGATCTATTGTGTCTACTTAACCAAGCACGGATGTTGTTGCGAAACTCCTCTTTGTTCCAGGAGGGGGTGTCGCTAAAGACTGTATCTTCGATTAGAATACGCCTCTTAGAGAAGGGCAGGGTGTATATAAAACGAAATCCATCCTGCTGTGGCACGGTTGCATCCATTAACAAAGGTTCATTCTCAGGCCATTCTGTATCCGGTTCGATTTCCCAACCCACGAACTTTTGGAAACCACCTTTGTTTTTCGACAGGGAAGCAGAGCCTCGGGCATCTAGAACAAGATTACTCTGATAGATCATGTTGTCTTCTGTAAGAACTGATTCCTCCTGCAACGATTTCACACCAGTCCCAAGCATCAGTACATGCCCGGAATTCGACAAGGCCTTAGACACAACCTGGTGAAACTGAGCCGAGAGAATGCAATAGTAGGGACTTTCTACCCTTCGTGAAAAGCCTGGGAATTGGACATGATATCCATTCCAACGGGTGCAGATCAACGGTTCTACAATCGGTATTGCCTGCGTAGGAATATCTTCCGCGTGAAAAGACCATGTGTGGTTTCCACCCACAACCTTCTGTTTCTCAATCAACAGGATGCGAAGGTGAGGTTGAAAATGGCGGAATGCCAACGCGATGAGACCTCCTTGCAATCCCCCCCCGACAATAATGACATCAAACTTCATTGGTATCCTCTCCATTCTCCCAGGCCGTTGATTCCCAGGCGGTTTGCAATTTCATGGAGAAGAAGATGAGGGATCGCAAGCATACTCAAGCCAATAAAAGTCCACTGCAAGAGGGACGTGCTAAGTCCATAAATAGGGTGAACCCATACCAACCACATGATGCTCACGACGAGAGTGCTGATACTTAGAGGAGCCGATCGTATGAGAACTTTGCCCAAGCCATGCCAGGCATCGGAAGGATTGGCATACCTCGCTAAGCGACTCAGTTCTCGAATCGAATGCCAGAAACAGAAATAGAGAACAAAACTGATAAGGACGGGAACAAAAACGAAGACTGCCAGAAACGCAAATAATCTAACAGCTGTCAGCCATTCTTTTTTCCTGAGGAGAAAACCAATCCAGAGGGCCAAAGATGGAAAGAAAAGCAAACCAAACGGCTGAAGAAAGGCAAGATCAAGGCTAGTCGTCCAAGGAGTAAGTGAGTCAATGATCGCTTGAACTTCCTCTTGTCGAGCAATACTGGGAACCCAGATGACCATTCCACCCAAGAGAAGGCGGTAAGCGATTGATCCTGATTCTTCCTCGCCGAAATGCCATGCTGAGAGGATAAAAAAAATAAGAGCGGTCATTATCGGTATGACAAGCCAGCCAGCAAGCACAATCGCCATCAAAGTTAAGTAAAGGCTGAAGAATACCACTGGCCAGTAGATTCCAAAATGAGGACGCAATAAGGACCGGCCGACCAGATGATCCAAGCCCCCATGAGGAATTCCAACGAAAGCAACCAGTAAGGCGACAGAGATGAGACGGAACGATTCTTCAAGGAGTAATAAGCTAGCGGTCAGCAGTGTAAGGAACACTCCTACCAGCAGAAGCCATAAGCCTCCAAGGTTCACACGATACAAGAGTGTTGAATCACTGCTCGACATGACTTTTCGAATTCGATGAAGGGTTAGGAGCATTACTGGACAGAGGAGGCGGGGCTATTTCAATAGCCCCGCACGAAGACCCATCGCACAAAGGGTGTATTAGGCAACAGCCGTCTTAACCTTGGCAAATTCTGGATCGAGTTCCGACTTGGTCAAAGCGATGTAGTAGATCAGCATGCCGAAGCCCGCCTTGGCGGTGATGTCGGCGATGGCATAGCCGATCTGGACACCCACGACACCCAGGCCCGAGATCCCGATGCTCCTGATGATACCAGGAACGGCGTTGGGGAGAGAATCACCATAGATGGCGTAAGCGATGGGGTAGAAGGCCCACGTCACCAAGATAAGCAGTTTGCAAATTTGGATAATCCCACGCACTTCTTGAGGCTGAGTATCCAGCGAAGCACTGAGTTCCACCCACAATACGTAGAGAATGTAGACGAACGGAACCGAGCTGGCGACACCCCAAATGAGTCGGGTTGTCCAATCCGTCGAGATTTCACCCGGGTAGCCCAGGCCAATCATCAACGCAGCAGCAACAACCAACTTCGTTAACAAAGAACGAGCTTTGTCCGAGGCAAGGTTCATCACAGCGATCAATTCCACCATGAGTAAAGGAACCGTGAGGATCCAGTCCGCATAGCGATAGAAATCGTTGAACCCTTTGCCTGTGGGGACGAACATGTCGCCTTCGATCTTGTAGGCTCCTTGCCAACTCATGCGGATCATGAAGTAGTGGTAGCAAGCGATGGCAACAACCAAGCCCGACACCATCAAGGCAGGACGGTAGCGGTAGGCCAACTGGTTACGGGAGATGAAGAAGAACAGGGCTGCCGCACCCATCGTGGCAACCGTCAACGAGAAGAAGTTGTCGACGACGTTGTACTGAAAGGGTGTGAGATTGGGTAACCCTGATGCCGAAGAAGCAGAGCCAGCCTCAGCAGCGAACAGATACATGGAGAAGCTCCTTGAAGATATTGCGCCGACGCGCAAAGCCTAACTATCCCTTACACCGTGTAAGGGTGATCGGTATAATCCTTGAAAAGATCAAAGACTCGAACGAACATAGGTTAACACCTCGTTGCCTCGAGTGATCTTGTTGAGGATTGTTTCTATCTGGCAGTCTACAATGCCATCAAAGGTTACTATTTTTTCATCACCTCTGAAATCTGGAGAGAGTTTGTTGGCTCCACTTGAGCTGAGCCAAAAAATTCATAATCACCGTGAGAGGCACAAGGCAAATCGAAGGCCTTTTTTTCGTAGAAATCGTAAAAAAAATTGGAAGATGGACGAAGGTATGACCGGATACTGGATTGCTGAGACGCAACCCTGGCTCAAACAGCCTGATAGGAGTGAACACACAGGCGTTGCAAGGCGACAGGGTCGATCTGGATGCCTAGTCCTGGACGATTGAGGGAACCAGCCCAACCCCCTGGGCCGAAGTTGAGGTTTGTAAACGAGATCGGCTCGCGGACCAGCCAACGGTCGTAGCTGCCCTCGACAGAACGCAAACCGGCCACACTGCAGGCAAAATGCCGGCCAGCGGCAGAAAGGATAGCGGTTTCACCGACTTGGCAACCGAGTTGACAAGCGAGACCGGCCTGATGGGCGATTTGAGCCAATCGCAAAGAGGCAATAAACCCACCGCATTTAGACAAGCGGAGGTTAAACAGATCACACCAACCGCCAGCGATCGCTTGTTGGGCGTCGTAGAGACTACACAAAGATTCGTCCAACATGATCGGGGTGTGGATGGCTTGACGCAACGTAGGCAGATGCTCGGCGTCCTCGTGGCGTAGGGGTTGTTCGACGCAACGAATGGCAAAAGGCTCCAGGGCAAGAATACGCTCAGCCGCCTCCCCAGGTGACCATGCCTCGTTGGCGTCGATACGAAGATCGATGTGCGAGCCGGCCCAGGTCCGAAACAGTTTCAGCCGCTGAACATCGTCTTGGCCCGCGATGCCGACTTTGATCTTGAGATGACTGAAACCATACATCGCTTGAGCGAGAGCGGCCAAGCGCAACTTCCACCCTTGGGCTGAGGTGATGATTCCGGAATATCGTACGCGCGGGCGTGGCTCATACAATTCGGGAGCTGCCACCTGCGTCAGCAGGGAAAGCGGCCAACCCCCTTTTTGGCCGCAAGCGTCCAAGTAGGCCAATTCGACGGCACAACGGGCGGCATTCCCGGCTATGCCGCGTGGCTCATCAGGAACGGGCAATCGCAAGGCTTCGATGGCAGCAATAGCCGTGGCAGGATCGCCGGTCGGCGGGAGTTGCTTGGTGAGATTGGCCTGAAGAAGAGTACGCAAGACTGTGTCGATGGTTTCGCCGGTCACATAGTCGCGAGGTACCCCCTCGCCATAGCCGACCGTGCCATCCGCGAAGTTGCAGCGGACGATGACGTTGTCGGTTTGGGTGCGACGGTGCGAGGCGTGTCGGATAGCACGTTTGAGCGGCACCCGCACATGGAAAAGGTCCCAACGCATCAATATGCCCGACTCCTTAGCTAGTAACCGCGCCCTGACTGGCGCAGCTGACACAACGAGCATACTTGGCCAGCACCCCCCGCGAGACCCGAAGGGGCGGTTGCTGCCAGGCCGCTCGGCGGCGGGCGAGTTCAACTTCGTCCACTTCCCAGGTCAGGGTTTGCGTATCGGCGTCGATGGTGATGCGGTCGCCGTCTTGTACCAGGGCGATCGGACCGCCGCAATAGGCTTCGGGGCTGACGTGCCCCACCACCAGGCCGTGCGTTCCGCCGCTAAAGCGACCATCGGTGATGAGCCCGACGACTTCGCCGAGTTTTTGGCCGACGAGAGCAGCAGTAACAGCGAGCATTTCCCGCATACCCGGACCGCCGACGGGGCCTTCGCCACGGAGGACAATCACATCGCCGGGGCGAATTTGACGAGCTTCGATGGCGGCGGCACAGGCTTCTTCGCCCTCGAAGACGCGGGCCGGCCCCGTTAGACGCCGCACCTTTAGCCCGGCGACTTTAGCCACGGCCCCTTGCGGCGCGAGATTGCCGCGAAGAATTTTAATGTGTCCGCTGTCAAAGAGCGGGTTAGCGAGCGGCCGCACCACCTCTTGGGGTCGGCTGTAGATGCTGGGGATGTCGGCGAGATTTTCGGCCAGGGTTTTTCCCGTGACAGTTAGACAGGAGCCATCGATGAAGCCAGCATCGAGCAAGGCGCGGAGAACTGCGGGGGTACCGCCCACCCGATGCAGATCGTTCATGACGTAACGGCCAGCGGGTTTGAGATCGGCCAAGTGAGGCACGTTGGCCCCGAGGCGGTCGAAATCGTCCAGGGTCCAAGGCACCTCGGCTTCGCGGGCGATGGCGAGCAGATGCAGCACCGCGTTGGTGCTGCCGCCTAGGGCGAGAACCAGCGTGTAGGCATTTTCCAGGGATTTGCGTGTGATGATGTCACGCGGTCGAATCTTTTTATGCACGAGCTGAACGAGTGCCTGACCCGCGAGAAACGCCTCGCGTTCCTTGGCAGCGGTGACAGCCGGGTAGCTCGCATCGTAGGGCAACGACATGCCCATGGCCTCGATGGCACTGGACATGGTGTTGGCGGTGTACATCCCACCACACGCGCCCACGCCGGGGCAGGACTCACACTCGATGTTGGCGAGCTTTTTAGCGTCGATGCTGCCGGCCTGATATTTGCCAACCGCCTCGAAGATGCTTACGATGTCCAGCGGTTCGCCCTCGCTGCCCACTCCGGGCTGGATGCTACCGCCATACACAAAAACGCTCGGCACATTCAGGCGAGCCATCGCCATGATACAGCCCGGCATATTTTTATCACAGCCTCCGAAGGCAAGAATGCCATCGTGGTGCATGCCGCCGGCTACCACCTCGATCGAGTCGGCGATGACTTCACGGGAGACCAGACTGTAACGCATGCCGAGATGCCCCATCATGATGCCATCGGAGGCAGTGGGGACGCCGAAGATCTGGGGCACGCCGCCCGCGGCGCGGATACCTTCGATGCCTTTGCGGGCCAATCGATCCAGATGGGCATTGCATGGGGTGATGTCGCTGAATAGATTCGCGACACCGATCATCGGTCGGGAAAAATCTTCATCGTGAAAGCCGACAGCCCGCAGCATGGCGCGATTGGGGGCGCGGGAGATGCCCTGAGTTGTGGTGAGACTAACACGATTGGCCTGCGTTTGCTCGGTCATAGCTCGTCTGCCTCCTTGTCTTCCTCTGAACTACGAAAGAACCGAGCACCCAGCAAGTCGGCCTGACTCGGCAGAGCCAACCCCCACTCCCTTTCGCCGATCTCTCGCCTCGCACCGCGAGGCAGCGAGAGCGGAGCGTGCTCCTCTCACAGCAAACCACGGTCGAAATTGGCGGCATGGCTGCCGGGTATCTTCTGGCCGGCTCGCACCTCGCGCCAACGCCGAAGCACCCCAGCCGGGTCATACGGACGATAAACAAAATCGACGCGAAGAAGTTGAGCACCGGCGGCGGCTAGATCGTTCAAGCGATGCGACAGGCAGAAGACCTCGCGATCCAGCACGATGGTGCGGCAATGGTAATCCAGGGCCAGCACTTTTTCGCCGTGGCTCGATTCCATCTCCATGCTTTCAAAGGTGCAAGCGGCCTTACCTGGACAGCCGCCGATCAGATTGGCATAAGCGCAACTCTCGGCTAAAAATTGCGGCGTATCTTGATGGACAATGACCACCGCACGATCGGCGTGGCTGGCCAAGAGGGTCCGCAGGTTGGCCAGACCATCCTCCGGAGAGAGGCAAAACCGCGACACGCCGCGTTCCACCAGATGCTTGGCGGCCGCGCGGTTAAGGGTGTAGAGCGACCAATCGGTGGCCAGGTCCAGCGGGGCCGTACTGGAAGCGGCGGCATCCACGCCCAGAAACGCCCAGCCGGAGACGTTCCCGACCTCCCATTTGTGCCAGCCCGCCGCTCGCAGCTTGTCGATCTTGGCTAGCAGGCCGCGCTCCTCCCATTTGCGGGTCAACGGAGGCAGACTCAGACGAAGGCGGTGGCGGCCTAACCGCTCGCCGAGCGTCTCCAGGCGTTGCCCGAGCAGGGCCGGATGATCTCGGGCGATGTCGATGACCAACTCCTCCACCTCTTGCCAATCCTCTGCCGTGAAAGCATCTACATAGCTAATGCGATCGACCTTGATACTCCAGCGAAACGGCCGAGTCGGGGCATGGTGGGGCCGCGAGGGACAAACCTCCGCGACAATGGCCTCGACTCGCTGACGATGGGCAGCCTGTAGGGCAGATGCCAAGGCCCGGCACACCTCACGTCTGAGGGCGTTGAGCTGCGAGACGGGCACAAACAGCCCCTGGGGATTGTGCAGAGTGAAGCCTTCGAGAGTTAGCACGGTGTCGCCGAGCTTTTCAAACGTCGCGCGGGCTATCGCGGCCGATTTGCTCGGCTCGTTGGCCGGGGCAAACGAACCGGGCAGAGTTTGATGAATGCTCACCTCACCACTGCGGGCATCAACTTCGATTTGATGAGACTTGTACGTCAAAGTGATATGCATCGGTTGACGGGTGCGAAACAACCCTGGCTTGGGGCGATCATGGCGGTAGGTCCGCTTGACCCGCTGCGACGATGAACAATATACCGGCGCACCCCCAGGCAATTCGGGGTAGTCGGCCGGCAACTCCACCTCAACCAGCGAACCGGCGTGTGCCTCGAAGACCGCCTCGGGCTTGCGGCCCTCACGCAGCACCCACAGCCGCTCGACCGCGAAGCCAAACGGCTTGGAGAGTTTTGGCAAGTCCACTTGCAGGCCGTCGTGCTTTTCGATCGTTCGTGTCGTGCGGAAGCGCAAGCGACCGTTACGCACGGCTTCGATGCGGCCGATGACCGTGCCGCGATGGCCGACCGTGTCGCGGTCGGCGACTTCTTTGTCCTTGTGGGAATCGGCAAAGAGTCGGGTCCAGGGCCGGCTGAAGACGGTTTGCAGGTCGGCCTCGATCTCGGGGCGTTGCTCCGGGGCTAGCGTACCGTCGAGCAGGCGGCGGTAGTAATCGGTGGTGGTAGCGACGTAGAGCGGACTTTTCTTGCGGCCCTCGATCTTGAAACACGACACGCCCGCGGCCCGCAGCAGCGGTAGATGATCGGGCAGGGCCAAGTCCTTCATCGAGAAAGGAAAGCCTGTCGTCGGATCGCGTTTGACCGGCGTCCCATCGCGTAGCGTTGTGGGGGCACCCTGAACCGTGTACGAGTCACGACACGAATACGCACATTTGCCCCGATTGCCACTACGGCCGAGTGTTTGCGAGCTGAACAGACACAAGCCGGAATAGGAGTAGCATAAGGCTCCGTGGATGAATACCTCGGTCTGGATGCCGGCCGTGGCGGTGATGTCGTGAACTTCTTCGCTGGTCAGTTCGCGAGCCAGCACCACGCGAGTAAAGCCCAGTTGCCGCAACGCCACCGCTCCGGCGCGATTGTGGACGGCTAGTTGGGTGCTGGCGTGGAGTTCCAGACGAGGGAAGTAGCGGCGGGCCAGGTGATAGACGCCCAGATCTTGAAGGATCACGGCATCGACGCGGATCGTGTCCAGGGCGGCGAGCGTCTCAATCAGTTCGGGCAATTCATCGTCGCGCAAGACGGTGTTGATGGTGACGAAGACGCGGCGGCGGGGCGTCAGCGCATGGGCGTAGGCCACCACTTCCGAGAGTTCCTGCAGGGTGAAGTTCTCGGCCTCGGCTCGGGCACTGAACTTTTTCAAGCCTAGGTAGATGGCATCGGCTCCATAGTGAAAAGCAGCAAAAGCGGCATCGGGTCCACCGGCCGGCGCGAGCAATTCGACCGGGGTAGAGGGGAGGTTTTGCGGAGCGAGGGCGAGGGCAGCAGGGACGGGGGCCGAAGAGGGCTGCGCATACTCGCCCTGGGGCTGATCCGGTTCGGGGGCTTCCGCGGCGTGAGCCAGCATGCCTCCCGCTGGACGCAACCCTTGCCAGCTCGGGCGATCTTCGTTCACAAGCGGTAGCGAAATACTCATCGTCGACAGTCTCGGTTTCTCGGCGTCGGTTCTTTTCCTATCATACACAACATGAACACTGCAGCACCGCGAACCGCCTCAATCTCGCGTCGCACCGGCGAGACGGCGATCGAACTGACGTTGCATCTCGATGGGACAGGTTTGGCCGAGGTAGCCACCGGCGTGGGTTTTTTCGACCACATGCTCACGCTGCTGGCTCGGCATGCGTGCTTTGATCTACGCGTTCAGGCCGAGGGAGACTTGCACGTCGAAGCCCATCACACGGTGGAAGATGTCGGCATCTGTTTGGGCAAGGCACTCGCCCAAGCACTGGGCGACAAGACCGGCCTGCGTCGCTACGGCGATTGCACCTTGCCCATGGATGAGACCCTGGTGACGGTGGCGGTGGACCTCAGCGGCCGACCTTTTTGCGTCTGGAAGGCCGACGTACCGCGCGAGATGCTCGGGACGTTCGGCTCGTCGTTAGCAGAGGAGTTCTGGATTGCGACCAGTTCGGCGGGAGCGTTTGCCTTGCATGTGCTACTGCACTACGGCAAAAACACGCATCACATCGTGGAGGCGATTTTCAAGGCCACGGCGCGAGCGTTGCGAGCGGCCGTCGAGCTAGACCCGCGAGGCGTCGGCGTGCCCTCGACCAAGGGAGTCCTCTGATCCAGGGCGGAAGCATCAGGAACCCGGCTGGGTAACGAACGCGGCCCCTCACCAGCGGGCTGCTCCGTCGTAGGTGCCGAAGACACGAGCGAAGGCGTCCATGATCTCGCCGACCGTGCAGCGGGCGCGGGCGGCTTCGATCAACGTCGGCAGGGTATTTTCGCGTGGGTTCTCCGCTACCCGACGCACGGCATCGAGATGCCGCTGGACCGTCTGCGACTCCCGACGCTGCTTGAGACGGTGGAGCTTGTTCACTTGTTCGCGTTCAACGGTTTCATCGATCACCAGGGTTTCGATGGGAGTCTCCTCGGCCTGGGTGAACGCATTGACCCCGACGATGAGTTTACGTTTGGCGTCCACTTCGCGCTGATAAACAAAGGCGGCATCGGCAATCTCACGGCGGAAGAAGCCCGCCTCCAGTGCAGCCAGCATGCCCCCGAGGGAGTCGATACGCTGGAAGTATTCGCGGGCCTGTTGGGCCATCTGGGTGGTGAGGGTCTCGACAAAAAAGCTGCCGCCCAGCGGATCGACGGTGTTGGTCACGCCCGTCTCGTAGGCCAGCACCTGTTGCGTGCGTAGGGCCAGGGTAGCGGCATGCTCGCTGGGCAGAGCCAGCGTTTCGTCCATGCTGTTGGTGTGCAGGGATTGACAACCGCCCAGGACTGCGGCTAGCGCCTGATAGGCAACGCGGACCAGATTGACCTCGGGTTGCTGGGCCTGGAGGGTGCAGCCGGCCGTTTGGGCATGGAAACGCAGTTTCCAACTATTTTCCTTGCTCGCGCCGTAGCGGTGACGCATGGCCTCGGCCCAGAGCCGCCGCGCCGCGCGATACTTGGCCACCTCCTCAAACAGATCATTGTGAGCGTTGAAGAAGAAACTGAGCCGTCCGGCGAACTGATCGACCGGCAGACCGCGTTCGAGACATTTCTCGACGTAGTGAAAGCCGTCGGCCAGGGTGAAAGCCAACTCCTGCACGGCGGTGGAGCCGGCCTCGCGAATGTGGTAGCCGGAGATGCTGACGCTGTTCCATTGTGGAACATGCAGGGCGGCAAATTCGATGATGTCGCAGGCTAGGCGGACGTGCGGCTCGGGCGGAAAGACAAACTCATTCTGGGCGTGAAACTCCTTGAGCGGGTCGTTTTGGATCGTGCCGCGTAGCTTGCCCCAGTCGATGCCGCGTTCTTGGGCCAAGGCCAAATAAAACGCCATAAGGACAGCGGCCGGCGCGTTGATGGTCATGGACACCGACACTTCGCCTAGGTCGATGCCCTCGAACAATTCGATCATATCGTCCAAGGTATCGACGGCGACGCCGAGCTTGCCTACTTCGCCGATGGACCGCGGGTTGTCGCTATCCAAGCCCATTAGGGTCGGCAGATCGAAGGCCGTACTGAGGCCCGTCTGACCGCGCGACAGCAAAAACTTGAAACGCTCGTTGGTCTGCCGGGGCGTGCCGAAGCCGGCAAATTGTCGCATGGTCCACAGCCGCGAACGGTACATGGTGGCGTGGATGCCGCGTGTAAACGGATATTGGCCCGGATACTCGGCCTCGGGGCCATGATCCGAGTAGAGCGGTTCGATGGGGACATTGGAAACCGTAGTGGGCGGCTCGGGACGGACCGGGGCAGCAGCGACTTCACGTTGCCAGCGTTGCCGTGGGGTTTCATCCGACATGACACAACTCCGGAGAGAGGAGACGGGCGACCAGGGTTATTATTCGGTCTTCGGGCCGACGCGGTCTAGATGGGCGGCATCGAGCCGAGCGTCCAGCTTGCCCAAGAGGCCTCGTTTGGTCCGCGTGATTTTCCCCAAGGTGCCAGCCAGCTCTCAGCCCCCAGCCGCACGGCTCCTCGCCCGGGGGTACGAGCCAGTTGCTAACCACGCTCGGCCAAGGGCCGCACCTGACGTGGTTCGGGACCGATGTACCGGCTACGCGGACGGATGATGCGGTTAGCGCCAGCCTGCTCAATGACGTGGGCCGCCCAGCCCGCGACACGGGCCATGACAAAAATCGGCGTGTAGAGGGGAATCTCTAGCCCCATGGCGTGGTAGAGTCGCCCAGCCGGCCAATCGAGGTTGGGATACAAATTTTTCTCGCTGGCCAAGATGCGCTCGAAGATTTCGGCCGTCTGTTCCCACTGGGTCAGGCCAGCAGCCAGGGCGGCCTCGGCGGCATAGCGTTTGAGGATGTCGGCTCGGACGTCGCCGGTCTTGTAGACGCGGTGCCCGAAGCCCATGATCTTCTCTTTGCGGGCCAAGGCGGCACGCAGCCAAGCCTCGGCAGTCTCGGGGCCTCCGGCGGCGAATAAAACCTCCATGACTTTCTCGTTGGCCCCGCCGTGTAGTCGCCCCTTTAACGCTCCAATCGCGGCCACGATAGCCGAATGCAGGTCGGCCTCGGTGGAGGTGACCACGCGGGCGGTGAAGGTGCTGGCGTTAAACTCATGCTCGGCATAAAGAATCAGCGAGACATCCAGGGCCTTGACGTGCGTTTCACTGGGGACCTCGCCACGCAGCATCCAGAGAAAATTGGCTGCGTGCCCTAGCTCCTCATTGGGTTCGACGTGAGGCAAGCCTTTGCTGAAGCGATGATGCGTAGCGACGGCCACCGGAATCTGGCCCAGTAGGCGTTCGGCTTTGCGCAGGTTGGCGTCGCGGGAGCTATCCTCGGTGTCCTGATCGTAGTGGGACAAAACACTGACGGCCGTGCGAACCACATCCATGGAGGAAGTCCAACGCGGCAAGGCTTTGAGCAAGTCACGCAAGGCCTCGGGGATGTGCCGGGCCACCCGCACGCGATGCGAGAATTCGCTGAGTTGCCCCGCTGTGGGCAAATCGCCGTGCAGCAGCAGGTAGGCCACCTCGTCGAAGCTACAGTGCTGACAGAGTTCCGCCACGGGATAACCGCGGTAGCGAAGGCCATCGACGATGGTGGAGATAGCGGTTTCGCCTGCGATGACGCCTTCAAGCCCAGGGGAGTAGACCTCGGTGGTCATGGTGCAAGTTCCTCAGCCGAAGTAGGCTCGATCACGGGAATCATACCCCTCATAATCGAGTAAATCATAAAGTTCCCTGCGAGTGAACATCTGATCGATCTGATCACGCTGGTGTCCCTTGATCCATAGATCCTGCAACACCTTTTGCGTGGCTCTCAGGGCCGCTCGTAGTCCACTGACCGGATATAACACCATCCGATAACCCAGGGCAGCCAACTCGGCCCGATCCAGCAGGGGACTTTTGCCAAACTCCGTCATATTGGCCAAAAGTGGTACATTTGGCAGGGCTTGGGCGAAAGAGGCAAACTCTTGGGCATCGCCGAGCGCCTCGGGAAAGAGGGCATCGGCCCCAGCCTGAACGTAGAGCCGGGCACGCTCGACGGCGGCATCGAAGCCTTCCACGCCCCGAGCATCGGTGCGGGCGATGATGACAAAATCTGGGTCGCGCCGCGCGGCCACCGCGGCTCGCACCTTGGCCGCCATCTCCTGCGGGGCGATCAAGCTTTTGCCCGAGAGATGGCCGCATCGCTTGGGCATCTGTTGATCTTCGAGATGCAGCCCCGCCGCGCCTGCTGCTTCGTAAAGCTTTACGGTTCTCTCGACATGTAACGCCTCGCCGAACCCCGTGTCCGCATCGCACAGCAACGGTAAGTCGCACACGGCGGTAATGGCTCGGGCGGCGGCGGCAAACTCGCTAGCCCCCAATAGGCCGATATCGGGCAACCCCAGCGTGGCGGAAAGGGCGGCCCCCGAAAGATAGCACGCACGAAAACCGATCCGTTGCGCCAGCCGTGCCACCAGCGGACAGTAAACGCCCGGCAGGGCTAAAGTCTCAGCGGCCCAAGCATCACGGAGTCGTCGGCCGGGGGAAGCGGTGGACATCTTGCAGACTCCTTTCGTGTAGGGAATATTGTCCAGCCTGACCCCACACAGGCAAGACGTGAGCCATTTTGCTGTTTTGCTAGAATCTCTAAAGGGCAACTCCCTCTCTCGTTCGGAGAGAATCCGATCATCAAGCATTACCTGGCTGGCTCGGGGGGATAACGTTCGCCATGTCTCGTTGGTTGCTTGTTGTGGCCGCGATGGGGCTTAGCTTGCTGGTAATGTTGCCGGCGCGGCCGACCACGGAGGTAATTGCCCAGGGCTGGGCCCCGCCGGGAGCTTGTGTGCGGGTCAAAGGAACGCCTGACGTTACGCAGGCCGATGACAAAGGGTTGTTCACTCTGCCGTTGTTAGGCCGTTGGACTGCTCACTTGCCCGGTCACTTCATTGCCGGCCTGCCTGCCCGTCGTGGTGCGCGGCTGGAGTTGCGGCCGTTGCCCCAGGAGGATCATCCCGAATATGCCTGGGTGGATCCGACGCCCGGTCAGGAGGGGTCGTGTGCCAATTGCCATGCCACGGCGTATGCCGGCTGGGCGAGCACTGGCCACGCCCGTGCAGCGACGAGTGCCGACTTTCAGAGCTATTATGCCGCCCTGCTGCAGGAAAAGCCCAATGGAGCGGGGGTTTGTAGTTCTTGTCATGCCCCCGGTTTGGCCGACGATGATCCTGCGTTGTTTGATCTGCGTCAGGTTCGCGGTGCCTTGGCCGGCGTGCATTGTGATTTTTGCCACAAGGTTGCCGCTCTCCAACCTCAGGGCACGATCGGCCTGACGCATGGCCGGTATCTGCTGAAGTTGCTCCGGCCGCGTCAGGGGCAGTTGTTCTTTGGTCCACTGCCGGATGTCGACCGAGACGAGGACGCCTATTCGCCGTTGTACCGCGATAGTCGGTACTGCGCCGCGTGTCACGAGGGCAACGTGTTTGGCGTGTCGGTGTACACCACCTACAGCGAATGGCAAGCGAGTCCCGCGGCCCGACGGGGGCAACAGTGCCAGGATTGCCATAGCAAGCCGGATGGTTCGCCAACGGGGCGAGTGACGCCGCATTCCTTCTGGGACGGCGACCAACGGGCGATGTTGCAACGCTGCCTGGAACTGGAGGTGGGTTTTAGTGACTCCGAGGTCGAGCTACGCCTGACCGCCCGCCAAGTGGGCCATCGCGTGCCCACCGGGTTCATCGAACGCCAACTTCAACTTGCATGGGAATATCTCGATGCCCGTGGCCGAGTGCTGGCACGACGCCAAGCCGTGTTCGCTCGCAAGGTCAACGGCCGTTTCTGGCATGGGGAAGCAGGCGAAGATACCCGGCTGCGGCCAGAGGTGCCCTGGGTCTGGCGCGAAGCGTTGCCGGCGGGCACCAACCGAGTGCATACGCGGCTCACGCATGAACGCTTCCAGACGCAAGCAAGCCAAGCGTTGCTCATCGCGGAACAGGTCTGGCCACGTTAAGCCGTCGCCTTGATGCCTTAGGAGATACCTCAGCCGTGTGAATGCAGGTAAAAGCCTTGCTGGGAGCCAAAGGTGCGTGCTAGGACTTCGCCCTGTAACAACTCTCGCGGGCAGCCTTCGCATTCGATGCGGCCATCCTTCAGACACCAAACATGCTGGGCGACTTGATGAACCATGTTGAGATCGTGGGAAACCATGAGAACGGTGACGGACCGCTCGCGCGGCAAGCGGCCGATCAACGAGTAAAACTCTTCTTGCATCTGGAAGTCGATGCCGGCGGCCGGTTCGTCGAGCAGGAGCAACTCGGGCGTCGGTTCCAGAGCCAGGGCCAACAACACGCGTTGCAACTCACCCCCGGAGAGAACGCGGATCTGCTTGTGCAGCAAGTGAGCCACGCCCACCCCGGCTAGCAACTCTTCGACCTGCCGAGTGAGCGACGGTTTATAGACGGCAAACCAAGGAGCACGCGTCAGCGACAGGCCGAATAGATCGAGCACCGTCAGGGGAAGGTTTCCTTCCATGCGTAGGCGTTGGGGCACGTAACCGATATGTCCGGGTTGTTGTTTGTTTCCATGTTTACAATCGAAACGGATGCTACCCAGATACGGCACTTCGCCTAGCAACGCTCTCAGTAGGGTGGTCTTGCCCGCTCCATTCAGGCCGATCACCGCGGTGATGCTCTCACGCCGCAGCACGGCCGACACCCCCCGAAGGATGGGTCGGCCGCCCAGAGAGACGACGAGGTGATCCAGAGTAACCAGGGGCAAGGAGCAAGCCGAGGGGGGGGCTAGGGGAGCTTGTCCGCGATTGCTTTCAGGTTGGTTTCCATGCGTTTGAGATACCACTGGCCACCTTCGCTCTTGATCTCTTTGAGGCTGCCGGTCTCCAAGGGGTCCACCTGCACCAGAGGTACTTTCCCCTCCAAGGCTTCGCTCACCTTCTTGGCCGAGCCGGCCGAGTATTGCGGTTCGACCGTAATCAGCGCCACGGGCTTATTCGCATCTTGGCACAGTTTGATGACTTTAGCAAGGTGGCCGGGAGTCGGCTCATCCCCGGGGGCCGACTCAATCGCGCCGGCCACCGTCAGGCCAAAGCTACGGGCAAAGTAGGCAAACGACTCGTGAAAGGCGACGATGCGTTTGTTTTTTTTGCCTTGCAGCAGCTTCTCGCCGGTCGCCTGCAGTTCTTGAAGCTTGTTGATAAACTGCTTGGCATTCTTTTCATAAATGGAGGCGTTCTCCTGGTCGATGGTGCTGAGTTCCTTGGCGATGGCTTCGACCAAGGCGATCGCCTCGGGAATGCCCAGCCAAATATGCGGATCATAGGTGCCGTGGTGATGATGGTGGTGGTGATCGCCGTGGTCGTGGTCATGGTCGTGGTCCAATTCCAGCAGCATTTTCACAGGGATCTTCTTGCCCAACTTGACGTGCGGCAACTTGGAGTTGCCCGCCTGCTTGTAGAGCGGATCGGCAAAGGAATCGTCCAAGGTCAGCCCGACACTCAGGAACAGATCGGCCCGTCGAAATAGGGCCGCATCACGCATGTCGGCCTTGTATTCGTGCGGTCCGTGATCCAAACAAAGGCACTTGACCGCGACCTGTTCGCCGCCCACCGCGTAGACAAAACTGGCCAAGGCCGGAATGGTAACCACAACCCGTTTGGGGGCAGTCTCGCCTTCCCAGGGGTCGTTCATCGTGCCGCATCCGTGCAGAGGAAACGTCAACACGGCCAACCACAAAGCGAAGCCGATCTTACGAGGGCAGAGCATCACGGGGAACCTCCGAGGTACAGTCCTACAGGCTTACAAGGTTATACGCAGTAGGATGGGGGAAAGTTTGACCAGGCAGGAAAAAAATCCCATAGTTGCACAGTTGCAGTGGCAGCGTGAGGTGCGGCTCGAGGGGTATCGGATGAACGAATTGATGGCTCCATTTATCCGCTTGTGGAATTATGTCGGCCATGTGGGCGGCTTTCCCGGGCAGTTGTTTTTCTGCTGTGTGGTGGTGTTGATTGTGCTGGGCGGGTTGACTTGGCTGAGCAACCGCAAATAACAAGGCAAAAAACAAGACGGGGAACCGAGCCTTGGTAGCCACAGGTTCCCTCGTAGGTGCTAGCTCCCTGGACACTTCGGGAAACTCGGGCACGGTTGGGCTCATTCTGCCAACCGTTCGCGTAGCTTGCGGATCGCCTTATATTTCTCGTCGCTGATGCGTTCCGTTGGCAGGCCGAGCTTCTCGCTGATTTCCTGCACCGAATACCCTTGCAGACTCAGCTGCACGATCTGTTGTTGTCGTTCGGACAAGACCTCGGGGGCGACGCGATCGACGGCCTCGCGTTGTTCGTAGCGAACGCGGAGGTGGTGATCGCGAAGGTCGGCAGCCTGGTCGATGTCGGGGGTATGCTTGCGGCTGCGTTGGGTGCGTTTCTTCACCGCGTCGATGGCTCGCAGAAATTCGCGGCGTTCCTCACTTTCGATTTGTAACGCCCGGGCCCAGGCATGGGGAGGCACCCGCTCCAGAAGCCGACGAAACACCTCTTGGGTGCAATCGTCCCAGGCATGGGCCGGCAAGCGGGCATTGCGCCAACAGGTGGTGCAATAGCGACCAATGTCGTTGAGATGTTGTGGCGAAATCTGGTTGGCCCGTAGCGTAGCAGGACTCAGAGTGGCCAAGGCAGTACTCATCAGCACTGCCACCACCATGGGTCGGCTCGTTCGGGTTGAGTGTTTGGACATGATCGTACGAAACTCCGCCAGGGAGATTGTTTGGATTCCACACACGTTCACCGGACGGAGAGATAGGAAAATCTCGCCGTCTCTCTATTATAGGCTCGCGGGCCATTTTAGGCTTGCGGCAGATGGGTCGCCTCTCCAACTTCCCCCGCCAGCCGTTGCCAAAAGTCCCGTAGCTGAGCGGGCGTTTCCTGAGGCGGCTCCTGGCCGGAATACTCGATCTGGCTATACAACCGCAAGAGCGTCTGGTACGCGCTGGCCAAGGCCGGATACGCCTGACACAATCGGCCGATGTATTCTTCAGCGGTTTCGGCTGGTTGGCGGTCGTGGCCGTGATCCCGTCCCCAGGCTTCCAAGGCGGCAAAGCTATAACGCACCAGTTGTCGGGGTGTCCAGCGTGCGGCCGAGCCGTTGGCAAAAGGATCGCGGAAAGCATCAAAAGGAGCGTCTGCAAGGGCGTCGCTGGAGGTGGGGTCTGTATCGAGTCCTTGGCCTCGCCAGTCGATCAAGCCCCGCCACCACGCCAGCCATGCCTTGGCCCATTCGCTCGTGTGGGCCAAAATCCCCAAACCCTGCCGGATCAGCAGATATAGTACCACCACGATCAGGACGGCAAAAACCAGCCATTTCAACAATTCGGCCAAAGGAGCCAAGTAAGGAGTCAGGGCGGGAGGCGTGGGAGGGGGCGGTTTGCCGTCGGCGTGGTTGGTTTTATCGCTGCCGCGGTCCTTTTGCCGGTCCGCTTGGCCGTCGCGGTTCTGCTGCTTGGGTTCGCTTTTTGCCCCTTTGCCGTCACGCTCCTTGATCGACTTCCCATCGTTGGCGGTAGCACTGTCCTTGCCCTGCTTGGCATCCTTGTTAGCGCCATCCTCTTTTTTGGATTGGCCTGTCTTACGGGTGTTCTCGTTCTTTTCTGCTTTGTTTGCAGGGTCGTCCGGGTTCGCTTTGCTGTCGCCCTTTTTCCCTTTGCCCTCCGTCGGACTGTCTCCTTGTACTGCCCACCGACTCGCTTGGCGTTTTTGTGAGCCGACTTTCCAGCCACTCCATAGGGCATTCTCGGAGTAGGGCCGAGGCAGCACCGCTGCAACAAGCAACAAACTCCAAATGAGCATCGCGCCGCTACTGAGCCACATCACCGTCATCCGCGCCGGCATCTGCAGGCTTCTTTGCCGTAAGTACCGCCGTAGACCCAAAAAACAGGTCGTCAGCAGCAGTCCGAAACCGCACGCCAGATAGCCAGCCAGCAGTTGAAACGTCCACAGCCGGCGCTCGGGCGTATCGAGCGGCACCAACGCCTGACCCAGGCCGAAAAGAGGCAAAGCGGCCAGGGAGAAATAAATGACCCACAGCCCGGGCACCCGGCCTGAGCGTTTACGCGCTTGCTCGCTTTGCTGCTGCCAGCGTTCCAGAAAAGTTGATGAGCGGGACGAGGTGCGGCGGGCGTTGGCCAAGTTGGATGGAGTGGCAATCGGCTCAGGAGCTTCGTCCCAGCCGGCCACTTGTAACAAGCCTTCGGTAGTGCTTGGCTCATCGTTGTCGAGATGGGTACAATCGCGGACCAAACGGTGCGCCGACCAGCCGATCAGACCCACCAACAACAGATTCACCAAAAAACTCCAGGGGCGAACGGCCGCTGGATACTCGACAAACCAACTCAGGCCCAGATAGGTAAGAGCGGCCAAGACCAAAGCATAAAGCGGAGCACGCGAGTTGGTCTCGGCCTGGAGGGCGAGGCGTGCGCTGAGGACCACGCCGACGACATAGAAAAACAACACCCACTGCAAGCGAAAGCGCCACGGCCCCTCGCTGGGGTAAAACAGCTCGAGCAAAAACCAAACCAAGCAACAGATCAGGCCGACGATCAACGCCGGACTGAACAGTTCGGTCAGGTAGTCGATGACGCTTGCCTTGCGCGGACTCATACTGCCAGCATAGCAGAGAGGTCGTGTAAAGTCTCGAACCAGGCGGGTGGATTCGTGAGCCCAAACGCCAGAGGCGAGGAGGTGATCCGCTCTCAGTTACGAATCTTCAAACGCTTCAGCATGCTTTGCAACTGGGCGACACCGGCTTGCGTGATGTTCTCCTCGTCGATCCGCAGCGTCAGCGTTTCCAGGCCGCTGAGCTTTTCCAGAGCGTTTAGCCCCGCATCGCTGATTGCTGTCTTCCACAGATTCAGTTCCCGAAGGCTGGTCATCTCTTCCAAATACCGCAACCCTTTGTTGCTGATGGCGGTCTCTTCCAGGTCCAGCACCCGCAGAAACTTGAGTTGACTCACCAGGCGGAGCGTTTCGTCGTCGGCTTTGGTTTCGCGCAGGATCAACTCGCGCAGATCGGCAAAACGCCGGGCCGCCTCGGCTCCGGTGGTATTCACTCGGGTCAGGTTCAGGCTGAATAGTGTGGGCGGCACATGGGCTAATCCGGCATCGCTGATCTTGGTGTCGGCCAAGTTCAGATAACGCAGCGAGGTCGAGGTGCGAAGCCCTTTGAGAGCCTCGTCGCCGATGGCGGTGCCTTCTAGCTCCAGCGTGGTTAACTCCGGCAGCGAACCGATCTCCGCAAGGGCGGCCTCGCTCAGAGCTGTCTCGCGCAGGTCCAGTTCCCGCAAGCTCTTCAGTCGCCCCAAGCCTTTGCCAGTGATTTTGGTGCCGGCCAGATGGAGCGTCTGCAGACGGGGGAGTTCGGCCAAGACCTCCAGGGTGGCATCGGTGATTTGGGTGCGCCTTAGGCCCAACTCGGCCAGGGTGGTCAAGCCAGGCAGCGCCGCCACCCCGTTGTCCGTCAGGGCCGCCCCATCCAAACGCAGCACCCGCAACTGGGGCAGTTTGGCCACATGAACCATGCCAGCATCGCTGATCGCTGTGCCCTGAAGCTGAAGGGTGTCGAGGGAAGGCAAGCCTTCGAGCAGCATCAGGTCGTTGTCGCTGATCGGGCCGTGCAAGATCGCCTCGATGACCGGTTGGTTGGGCTGCTTGGGGTCGCGACGGAGCCTGGCCCCGAGCTTTTGCAGGATGGCAGCCGCCTGAGGGTCTTCTGGACGCGATGGCTGGGGCTTGGGATCGGTCGGGCCGTCGGGCCGGGTCGGCACGTCGCGTCGCGGAAAGTTCTGCATCCCCAAATATACGAACCCCGCCACCACCAACACCACAAAAACCGACGTGACGATCCGCCGCACCGCTCGTTCTCCTCACAGGCCCGATTGCTGCCCTTAGTTTGTCACCCGGGCTGCCGGTCGCCCCTCTTGAAACCTTTTGATGCCCGCAGCACTGATAGGGCAGCCGACGGCTTCGACGAGCTTCAAGGCCGGAGCTTCCTTGAGGATGGCCAAGCCTTTGTCGGTGAGAGCCGTCCCGGAGACGACGAGTCGCGATAGGTTGCCTAACCCCTTGAGTGAGGTAGCAGCGGCGTCGCCCATTTTGGTGCTGCTGAGGTCCAGGACGCTGAGGTTCGGCAACCCTTTGAGCATGCCCACGCCGGCATCGCCGATCGGTGTGCCGTAAAGGCTGAGCGTTTGCAGATTCTTTAGCCCCGCCAGACCAGCCACGGCGCTATCAGCCAGAGGCGTGAGGCTGAGATCCAGCGTGCGTAAGGCCGTCAGTCGAGCCAAAGGCGTGAGATTCGTCGAGACCTTGGTTCCTGACAGATTCAGATATTCCAGTGTCTTGATCTCGGTAAGCAACGGCAAGGCCGCGTCGTTGATGGCCGTCTGACGCAGATCCAGCACGGTGAGGTTGGGAAGTCCTTTAAGTTTGTCCAGGGCGGCGTTGGTAATGGGGGTGCCGCTGAGGTCGAGCCGCTTCAACGTGCGGACAGAGTTGAGGCCCTCCAGCGACGCATCGGTAATCTTGGCGCTGGTCAGATCCAGCCCGACGATGGCGTTTCCCTCGATCTCGACCAACGCTCCCTGCAAACGCAACGCGGTGATGACGGCTGGCTCCGTGGCCTTGGCTGTGGGTTTAGTCCCTTCCTTGGGCGGAGCATCTTTGGGAGTCTGGGCGGCGAGAGGCAACGCCAGCAGCCCCAGCAGTATTAAACCGATTCCCCCTCTCATGCCTGCCCCCCTTTCTGCAGAGTGTTCCGTGCGGTTTCCTCGCTGCTGTAGACCTTGTCCACCTTAGCAGGCCGCAGCCGATTTGGCCAAGCGCTCGCGGCCACACACCTAGCAAGCGTCTAGCAGCCCCGCCGGGCGTACAGCCATTTGCCCCCGTCGGCAATCCATAAGACGTCGTCGCCGACGAACGCCTCGCGGCGGATGCTTGCTGGGTCACGATAGCCCAAGCCAACGGCCCGACAATCGGCCTCTGGGATGGCGGTGGCCAAGGTCACGTCAAAGTCAAACTCCTCGCGTTGATCGATGAATCGTCCCAGGCCGCGCACGTTGATGACATGAGCGGCCACGTTCTTGTTGAAGTCGGGATGAAGCGCGCAAAACTGGCGTACAAAATCTCGGCCGTGATAACCAATCGCCCGGATGGCGGCATCGAGATCAGACTTGGAATGAAAGGCGTGAATGTGCGGGGCATACAAGATGATTTCGCCACCCGGAGCGATCACGCCCGGACGCTGCAACTTATAGGATCCTTTGCCTGCCGTCCACACCTCATCATACATCGCCGGTAGACACTGCACCGCGAGCCGCGCTGGTGCATCCCGATACACGATGTGCAATTGTGCCGACAAGGTCGCCGCTTGTTGCAGCGCGGTGCGAAACCCCTCCAAGCCCCAGCCGCTGAACAGGCCCCGCGCAATCACGCCATGCGTCTGGTCCTCGGTGTAGACCATATTCAACGACACGATCGGCGTGCTGCCTAGCCGTTCGACGATAAGAGCGGCCCCGGCATCGACGACTTGGCGTGCTGGATTGTCCCGTTCGCCGATCAGCCGTGGAATCCCGATCAGCACCGCCGCCCAATGCAACAGGCCAATGACCTCTGGCCCGCTAATGCCAGGGAACAACAGCTTGGTCCCCCCGCTGAAGCCCAACGCCTCGTGTGGCACCGTGCCCGACAGGCACACGATGGCATCGTAGCCGGCAAATAGCAGCCGATTGGCAGTGACCCGCATAGGCTCGGAGACTTGGCCTTGGGTTTGCCTGGCGACGAAAGCGGCAGGGATGACGCCAACCTCGGTGAGTTGGCTCGGATCGTCGTATTCGTGGTTATGCAAGGTGCCGATCTGATGCAGGTCCACCAAGCCGAGTTTGTCCCGCAATTCCTGCGGGGTCATGGGGCGATGGGTACCGCCGGCGTTGAGAGTGTCGAGCGTATGCAGCCCCTGGGAAAGAAGTTGCTCCCGCACGAGCGGCACGACCCGATCGCTAAAATCCTTGCGCGAGTAATCCGGATGCACCAGCAGCACCCGCCGCACCCGGCCTAGGGGAGCCAACGTGGTCCTGACGATCGCCCGTAGTTCGTCGTTGCTGAGCATCGCTTGTATTTTATCCTGCATCGGGAGACACAGATGAAAGCGGCACTGCTCGGGGCGATGGGAGCAATGTTGTTGCTGGGGGTGCTGCACCGGGGCGTGCCGGTGCCCGAGACCAACCTCGCCTCGATCTTGTTTTTCTATGGAGCGATGGCCTTGTTGGGTGCGTTGTTGGCAACCTTGAGCGACAGGCTCGCACGTCCCCCCGCCGACGGCACACCAACTCGTCCGCTGCTTCGCACGGCTGGCGTTGGCCTGCGTAACGGTCTGCTGCTGGGGGCGGCTTACAGCCTGTTTCGCTTGCTGATTTCCTTCGCCGAGCAAGAGTGCCCCTTGTGGTTCCTGGCGCTGTACTCCACGGCGGTGACGCTGTTTTTCGGCCTCGGGCTGAGTCTGTTGGCAACGCTGATGGCCTACTGGCAGACCCGTGGCGTGAAATGAATCAGGCTAGCGATGGCTCGCCACGCTCACACTCATTCGCCGTCCGTGCCAAGGTAGAAGGCCGCGATCTCCTTGTCATTGCGGACGTAGATCGTCTTGTTGGCATAGGCCGGATGGCTCCAAACGACCTTGCGCGGACCCGTGAGGCCGCCGGCTAACTGGCTGGTGGGGTCGATCAAGTGCGCCTTGTCCAGTGGGGTGTAGCCCTTGGGCGTAAGCCGGGCGATGATCAAGTCGCCCTTCTCGTTAAAGAGAAAGTAGTGCTCGCCGTTGGGCGTCAAAAAGGCGTTGGCCCAGCGTTGCGGCTGCATCGCCCCCGTCGC
>Ga0272446_1000910_pt1 | contig 44986 bp, 39 predicted proteins | sample YNPCB0061_FD_194587 | JGI IMG/M metagenome (GOLD analysis project Ga0272446, IMG submission 194587) | Hot spring microbial mat communities from Yellowstone National Park, WY, United States - YNP-CB-006-1 | ecosystem: Environmental > Aquatic > Thermal springs > Hot (42-90C) > Sediment | place...
TTAAATTTTAGAGGTATATCTGCTCCATCACTGTCGAACCTTGGTGAAGGAAAAATATATTTTGACTCGGGATCATACAATTTCCAGTGTAGCGAAGATGGCGGAGCTTATTTTGATTGTTTTGGAGAAAGCGGAGTTACATCAATTGGCTCTTTCGACTCTCAAACCAAATCCATTGAAGGAGCAGTAATATCTGGAAGCATTCTTTATCTTCAATCGGCAGATGCTACAAATCCAGGACTAGTCTCCACTGGTACCCAATTCTTCGCAGGAGATAAAATATTCTTTTCTCCACCTGTAGTGTATACATTTAATCAAGGATCAGTTGTCTTTGCTGGTGTAGGTGGACTACTTTCTCAAAATAATGCTAACTTTTTTTGGGATGATACTAATGGGAGGCTGGGAATAGGTACATCAACGCCTGTTACTTCGCTTGATATATCTGGAGGTAATATCAACCTTGCAAACGGCAGCTATATAAGCTTTGATAGTAATAGATATTTTTATCCAGATTATTATTTTTCGTCTCTATCTATCGGTTACGGAGCGGCTGACCCTACAAGTAATCCCTCTGGGTTATTCATAGGAGATTGGGCAGGTGGGGCAAATTCAGGATTAGGGAATACTATTATTGGTCAAGCAGCTGGTGACTCTATTGTAACAGGTTCTTATAATACATATTTAGGGTCTCAGGCTGGTGCTTTAGGCGGAATTGCGAATTCAAGCAATGTCTTCATAGGTTATTATGCAGGATTTGAAACAACTGGTGATAATAATGTATTTATCGGTTCTGCAGCAGCAACACTGGCAGGTTCGGGAAATATAAATACTAATAATAACATTGTTATTGGTGGGAGCTTTGAAATAGCACCTTTTTCAACTGTAGAGCATTCAATATCTATAGGAGGGTTTGTTACTTCTAGCAATCAATTGGTTATTGGGGGAATGAATGGCCTTATAGATGAAGCTTATATTGGTAGAGGAATTACAAGTGGAGTTCCGGGTAATTTGATATTGAATGCAACTGGAGGCCAAGGTAGTAATATTGGTGGAGCAAGTTTTACTATTGCTGGTGGCCGCTCTACAGGAAATGCGTCTGGAGGTTCCATAGTTTTTCAAACTTCTTCTGCAGGTGCTTCTGGATCATCACCTAATCCACTGTCAACAAGGGTCACAATTGATTCATCTGGAAATATAACATTGGGACAGGGAATTGCTTCTGGTACAACGATTATGGATATCGGAGGTACTGGAACGACCAATGCTGTGTGTCATTCTGGTAGCTCATCAGCAACAGACAATGTAAACATAGTAGATTGCACTGGTACACCATCTGCAGACTATATGGAAATGTACCCAGTAGAACCCGACAGTAAAATAGGCGACATACTCGTCCTATCAAATAATCTCACACAAACCAAAGATGGAGAAGCCATATCTAAGCTCGCCAAATCAACCATTCCATATCAGAGCACAGTATTAGGAATAATGTCTAATATATCTAAATCTGGTGATTTCAATAGCATCGGTTACAATATTAAAGAAACAGATAACCCTCAACCTATCGCGCTAAGTGGAAGAGTATACGTAAACATAGACGCAGAATCTGAACAAATCAATATTGGAGACCTAATTACAACATCTTCCAAGCCAGGTAAAGGCATGAAAGCAATATCTGAAGGTTTTGTCGTAGGCAAAGCTCTAGAATCATGGAGTCCCTCATCAGGTAAAAGCCAAATCCTAGTATATGTATTAAATACCTACTACAACCCCAATATCACCGCCCAAAACTGGAAACTTCAGGCCAATATCCTCACAAGCGATAATCCAGTAAGAATAAATAACACATTAACAGTAAAAAATCTCAATATAGGAGCGCTCACAATCCAAGAAAGTGGCAGCTTGGTGACTACAGGTATCCTTGAGGCTAGTAAGGCGGTAGTAAAAGAACTAGTTACCCAAAGGGTGGTAATATCCTCTGACTCCTCAGGTATTTCCCTTGTTGGTGAAGGGACGATCCCAGCTGGGGCAAATATGGTTATTATCAATAATCCAAATATCAAGGTAAACTCTAAAGTATTCCTTTCGTTAAGGACAAATACAAAATTGCAATTATCTACTGTTGAAATTACTCCAGGTTCCAGTTTTAAAGTAGAGTCTAGTGAAATAGCCGATCAAAATATAAGTTTTGATTATTGGATAATTGAGAAATTATAAGGAGGGATTGGAAAAAAATACTTCTTATCATATAATACATTTAGTTTTATACAGAAAAAGTAGCTATTAGCGTAGATATTTTCTGAATTAGTTTAAAGGCTTATTCCTTTTAAGCTCTTTGTACTGTATAATTCCAGGCAGATAAATGAACGAAGATAAGATTACTATTGAGGGGCTTGTTAAAGAATGTCTCAGAGGAACTGAGTTTTTGATAGAGCTAGATTTAGGAGGAGTAAAAAGAGATATAGTGGGGTATATCTCAGGTAAGATGAGAAAACACTATGTAAAAGTCGGTCCTGGAGACAAAGTTTTGATAGAGATAAGTAAGTATGATCTCAATAGAGGTCGAATAATCAAGAGATTATGAAAGCAAAAACAAGTGTAAAAACCAGATGCGAATATTGCTATCTTGTTAAAAGAGAGGGTGTCTTGTATGTCTACTGTAAGCGTAATAGAAGACATAATCAAAAGCAAATGAGGGGTTATTCAAAAAATATTAAAAAGACTAAGAAAACTAGAGGTTAATTAAAAAATGGCAACTAATACAAAAATTCTTGGTGTAAATTTAGATCCAAATAAAAAAATACTTTTTTCTATGCTGGGTCTTTACGGTATCGGTAAAACAACAGCTAAAAAAATATTGGAAAAAGTAAAAGTCGATCCAGAAATTAGATTGAAAGATGTTAAAGAAGAAGATTTTAATAAAGTAAGATCAGAAGTAGAAAACGGTGGTTACCTAGTAGAAGGTGATTTGAGGCAGAAAGTATATAGAGATATTTCCAGATTAAAGGCGATAAAGTCGTATAGGGGAACAAGACATAAAGTAGGTCTTCCAGTTCGAGGACAAAATACCAGAAAGAACGCAAGAACGAGAAAAGGAAGAGTTAAGATAGCAGTGGGAGGATTAAATAAACCAGTAGAGAAGAAATAATATGGCAAATAAAAAGTCAGAATCCGCAGAAAAGCCTGTCAAAGAAAAGAAGGTTCAGAAAAAAACTAAAAAAAATATTAATAAAGGTAGAGTTTATATTCACACTTCATACAATAATACGATTATTACCTTTACAGATGAAAGAGGAGATGTTTTAGCGTGGTCAAGCTCTGGTTTAGTTGGATTCAAAGGTTCTAGAAAAAGTACGCCTTATGCAGGTCAAAGAGCTGCTGAAGACTTAAATAATAAAATTGCTAGATTTGGAGTACAAGAGGTAGATGTTTATATAAAAGGTGCTGGAGCTGCAAAGCAGTTGGTATTGAAGGAATTATCAAATGGAGGATATAGAATATTAAGTATAATTGATAATAACCCAGTTCGAATGGGGGGTACTAGATCAAGAAAGCAACCTAGAAAATAAGATGGCAAGAATAACAAAAGGAAAACATAAATTAGCAAGAAGAGAGAGATATGATCTTTTTCCTAGACTTGGAGATCAATCTCAGACAAGTAAAAGACTTGCAAGGCGTACAGCACCCGGCGAACATCCTATGTTCCCTCGTTATACTCAGTACGCTATACAATTTAGAGAAAAACAAAAAGTTAAGAGAATTTACGGAATGCTGGAAAAGCAATTTAGAAGATTCTTTAAAGAAGCATCAAAAAGAGAAGGAGAAACAGGCCTTGCATTGCTACAAATGTTAGAAATGAGACTCGATAGTTTCTTATTTGCCGCTGGAATGGCAATGACTAGAAATCAGGCTCGCCAACTTGTTGGTCACGGACATGTTTTAGTTAACGGTAAAAAACTCTCAATTCCTTCCTATATTGTCAAAGTTGGTGATATAGTCGAGCTTAAGGAAAATATTTCCAAGCTTGCTTGGTATGATGAAATAAAAAGAATTAATGAATCATATCAGGCTCCTGGATGGATTTCTAAAGAAAATACTACAAAGGCGAAGGTTGGAAGAAAACCCGATAGAGACGAAATTGATCCAAGTATTAATGAACAATATATAGTTGAGTTCTATTCAAAATAAAAATATGGCTAATTTAAAATTAGAAAAATTAGAAAATACAGATACTTACGGAAAATACGAGATATTACCTCTCGAACCAGGATTCGGACATACATTTGCGACACCTCTTCGTAGAATTCTACTTTCTTCTATCAAAGGAACTGCTGTAGGAAAAATCAGGGTAAAAGGTGCAGATCATGAATTTACTACTTTAAAAGGGATGAAAGAAGATGTTTTGAAACTTGTTCTAAATTTGCAAAAGGTTGTATTCAAGTTGGAAGGATCAGAATCAGAAAAGATTTTACTAAAAGCTAAAGGAGCAAAAGAGGTAAAAGCTTCAGACATTAAAGTTCCTGGAAATGTAACAATTTTAAATCCAGATTTTGTTCTTGCAACTCTAACTGACAAATCTGCTGATCTTGAAGTTGAAGCAGTTGTAGAGACTGGATATGGCTTTGAAGTTACTGATGACGAAATCAGAAATGCTGAACCTGGAATAATCCCTGTTCCAAAAAGCTACTCCCCAGTAATAAAAGTAAATGTCAGTGTAGAATCAACTCGTGTTGCACAAAAGACTGATTATGAAAAAATCGTTCTAGAGATATGGACAAACGGAGCTATTAGCCCTGAAGAAGCAATGAGAGACTCAGTTAATAAGCTTCTAGAAGGAGCTACAGAGATGAGCTTATTAGTTAAATCAGAAGAATAAATTTATATGTATAAGAAAGTTGGAATAAAAAAACTTGGAAAGCCTGCAGACGAAAGAAGAGCTTTGATAAAGTCTCAAGTTAAGGATTTGATTTCCAGGGGTTATATAAGGACTACAAAGGCAAGAGCTAAAGTAGTAGTTAAGGAATTTGATCAATTAGTTACCTTATTAGTCAACAATAAAATAAAACAGCTTTCAGAGTATTTGATGGATAAGAATTTGCAAGAAAAGCTAACAAAAATAGATTTTGGTGATAGAAAGACCGGATTTTCAACAATGACTACTATTAAAAATAGACCAGGAGATAATGCAGAAATTGTATTAATTGAGATATTAAAGGCTTAAAACATGAAAAAAACTACTTCGCTAAAACAAAAAGACATAAAAAGAAATTGGTATGTAGTAGATTGTACTGACCAAATAATTGGAAGACTTGCAACATTAGTTGCTAAAATCATTCAGGGAAAAAACAAACCAAATTATGCACCAAATCTGAATAACGGAGATAAAGTGATTCTGATAAATACATCAAAAATAAAATGGACAGGTAAAAAAGCAACTGACAAAATTTATAGAAAGCATACAGGATATATGGGAGGCTTGAAAGAGAGAAGTTTGGAATGGATGTTGAGCAAGAATCCTAATACCATTATGGAGCTCGCAGTATACAAAATGCTTCCTAAGAATAGAATGAGAGATCAATATATTAAAAACATGGTTTGTTATGCTGGTTCAGAACACAAGCATGAAGCACAAAACCCAGTTAATTTAGATTTAAAGAATTTTAAGTAATGGCAGAAAAAAATTTAAAAGTTAAAAGAACACTATCTACACCAAAAAACGCGAAGCCAAAAGTCGAGAAGAAAGCTCCATCAAAACAATCTGCTCTAAAACCGGCAAAGGTTGCTGAGAACGTAAAACCTTTGCAATTTGCAGTTGGAAGAAGAAAAAGAGCTGTTGCTAGGGTAAGGATGTTTAGAGGAAAAGGTCAGGTATTAATAAATGAAAAGCCGGTTGAAGAAATTATTTCTTCAAAGGCAGATCTTAATGACTTTCTGAAGCCTATGGTTATTTCTGGTGTTATTGATACTCATGATTTTACAGTAAAGGTACTTGGCGGAGGATCCAGAGGTCGTCTTATTGCTGCTAAGCATGGTATTGCGAGAACAATAGCGAAGATAAACGATGATATGAAAAAAACTATGAAACAGGGTGGTTTTTTGACAAGAGATCCAAGGGAAAAAGAAAGAAAAAAGATTTACCATGTACGCGCTCGAAAGTCACCTCAATACTCAAAGCGTTAAGGTTGTTCAGGGTTTTCATTATTGGTTTGTCTAGGTTTTTGTCGTATACTTATGGCAAATCAATTAGTCGAGGTAGCTCAGTTGGTAGAGCGAGGGACTGAAAATCCCTGCGTCGCGGGTTCAAGTCCCGCCCTTGACACCAGCGTTTGACTGAAGTCAAATGCGTTAATCGATCTGTACAACTTTGGGAGCTAAAAAAGTAACCAGTCAAAAGTAGTCGGGGTTGGTAAAGTCTTTTGTTCAGGGCGCTTAGCTCAGTTGGTAGAGCGTCTCGTTTACACCGAGAATGTCGGGGGTTCGAGTCCCTCAGCGCCCACCATCTTTTTTTGTAGATTTAATAGGGCTTTCTTCAAAGACCTTTTCTTCTTTCTTCCCAAAACTTTTAGTTCCGTCAAGCCGCTTTGTGATTTTATCCAAAAACCCTTTTTCTGTTAAGTAAATTCCTGTGATAACAAGAGCATAAATTATTGTAAGAACAAGAGCTATTGTTAATGCAGGGATAATACTTGAGTTGGTGTTTTGGTTAGTATTATTATTTGTATTTGAAGTATTATTAGTATTGCTTGGTGTGGTTATTATTGTCGAGTTTTGTTCTAAATTAATTTCACTAGTTTGGGTATTGCCTGCTTTATCAGTAGCAGTTATAACAACAGACTTTGTCCCAGCAGGTATAGTCACTCCAGATGTTGTTGCACCTAAATCCACATCATCGGCTTTTACAAAATAAGTCAATGCCCCTGAACCTTTATCATTTGTAGAGAAAAATAATTGATAACTGCCACTTGGGTTTTTTGTAGAAGTTGGAGTGAATGGATCAGGACTTGAAGTATCAATATTTACAGCAAAGTGAGATACAGGTCCCCAGCCGACTTCGTTTTTTGATTTAATATGAAAGTAGTAAGTTCCATCAGTTTGTCCTGAATATGTTTTAGTAGTTGCATTACCTTCAGAAATATCGTCTGGTACTGTACTTTGCTGATTGTCTAATGCGTAACTAAAGTCAGTAACTCCGGCTTCCTGATTCCAGTTAAAAGTTATATCAGTGCTTTTATACCACTGAGCCTGATCAGGATGAGTACTTGAACTAATAGTGACAGGACCTGGAGCGGGCTTTGGTGTTGGAGTAGGAGGTGGCGGAGTCGGAGGAGTTCTTACTGTGTAGGTCACTGCATTTCCTCCTGCTGAAAGTTTTGTTCCTGATCCATCAGCTAGTGCTATAGTTCCGGAACTTGATACTGTTGCCGTTCCAGGGGAATTTGGAGCTCTAAAAGTAATCGACATGACACCTCTGGTACCTGTTGCTGAACTACCAAGAAGTGCACCAGAAAAGGAAACTGTATTTCCTGATCTTTCAGGACCTGATACAGGTGTCCAACCTCCTGTGACGCTAGCACTGACATAAGTAAGATTTGAAAAATTTACATTTGCAGTAACTGCATTGTAAGCAGCGGAATGGTTAGCCGAAATTGTAACTGTTATGGTCTGTCCCGTATTCACAGTCCCTCCGCCTGAAGTGGAAAAACTTGCTGCATAAACTCTATTAAGTCCAAAAAACAGATTAAAAAGTAAGATAAGTGATGTAGATAGGAAAAATATTTTTGTTTGTGCTTTAATCATTTTGTATTTCATTTTATTCTAAAAATTTTTTAACCAATTTGCAGCTAAAATGCTTAAATCAGATAAATCCGTTAAATTGTCACTATTTGCATCAGCTACATTATTTCCAGTATTCCATCTTGCCGCCAGTATACTGAGATCACTTAAATCAATTACCCCATCGCAATTGAAGTCCGCCTTTGATTTTAAAAATCCACATCTGGAATTTATATTTATCATTGTTGACGCATCCCTTACATTTCCGGCATTATCAAATGCCCTGATGGTGATGCTATGATTGCCATCAGAAAGTGCTCCAGGCGAATACGGAGAATGTATGGATATAAAAGCACCACCATCAAGCGAGGCTTGGTACCCTTGTATGCCTGAAAGATTATCCGTAGCTCCAAATGTAAAAGTTGGAGTAGAGCCAGAAATGCTGGAATTAATAATAAAATTATTAGGGGGTACTCTATCGGCAGTTAGAGAAAAAGTATTGCTTGTTCTTGTATTGCCAGCTGGATCTTTTGCAACTACATACCAGGTTTTATTGCCTTCTGTTATATCAGATGAAGGAGTATGGTTTGTTCCAGAAATATTACTCGATAATAAGTTTCCATCGTAATAAAGATCATATGTCACCCCATTTACATCAGTTGAAGCATTCCAATTAAAATTAGGCCTCGGATTATTTGTTGCAGAGCCACTTGGTGGATTTGTCGGTGCAAAAGCTGAAGGTGCTGTATTATCTACTCTTACCATTGCACTTGTCGTTGTTGCAGTGTTTCCTTGGAAATCCTCAACTCGTAATTTAATAAAATATGCATCGTCAGAAATAGTAGAGGTATTTACAGAAATCAATTGTGAATTATTTACATTGCCTCGACCTGTAAACTGTTTGACAATATAATTGTCTGAGATTCTTTCAAATGAAATTGTGTAGGAATAGATATTTGTATCTGTAGCTGTACCTGTTATATTCACTGTTCCTCGAATAAATGCTGGAAGAGCATTCAATGTTGCAACAGGGTTTGTTGTATCTGCAGGCATTGTGCTTGAAAGTAAAGCACTTCTGGAATTTATTTTCCCATATCCGGAGCAATCATCAAAAGAACCTAATATAATTGTACAATTCGGTCTGCTTGTTTGAGTCATAGGTAGTTCTGAAGTATTTTGCAAAATAGCATATCGAACTTCTTTTGCAGTCCATGGAACCGGGTCATTTTTATGTAAATCAAAAAGAAGTCCTGCAAGTCCAGCCACATGTGGTGATGCCATAGAGGTACCACTTGAGCAGACATAATATCCAGCGCCTATGCATCCACCAGCCGACAAAATATAAGTTGAAAGGACATAATCTCCTGGTGCTACTACATCAAGCTTGCCTCCAGTATTGGAGTACCATGTAACTTGATCAAGATAATCTATAGCTCCGACCGACAGAGAACTGCTATTGCCTCCCGGATAGCTATCAGATGCGCTTGCACCATAATTTCCTGCAGCAGAAACTACAAGTACGCCATTGTTCCAGGCATTTGTTATTGCGTCTTGAAGTGGCTGTGAATAACCTGGTCCACCGAGACTCATATTTATTACTTTTGCTCCTTTGTCTACTGCATAATTTATTGCTTCAACAATGTCTGAATCATAAGCAAAGCCAAAATCATTCACGACTTTTAAGGGCATAATTTTACATGTCCAGCATATCCCAGCTATACCAGGATTTACCGTAGAATTATTATTTGTAGATGCTCCTATAACTCCAGATACATGAGTTCCATGACCCATCGTATCATTTACAATAGGATCATAATCAGCAAAGTTATACCCTAACAAATCATCAATTCTTGTATTTCCGTCCTGATCTGAGCTATTCATTAGAAAAGAACCTGGACTTACTACATCTAGAAAATCTATTACGGTATCGCCATTAATATCCAGATTATTATTTCTGAAATATGTAATCATTTCCAAACTATCTACAACTCCATTTGTGTTTGAATCCATAAGTGTTTTTTGAGCTGGAGTAATTTCCGACTGATTTATCCATAAATTATTTATAGCCCAATTTGTACCACTACCATTGCCAATATCTGGGTTCTTTAGAGCAATGCCTGTATCAATTACAGCAATTACAGTTGAATCTGAGCCAGTTGTTATATTCCATGCAGAATTAGGATTGGTTGTTGGTAGCAGCCCAATTGATCTTAAGTTCCACTGATCAAATTGACCGCTAATTATAGAGTTCTGACTGTTAAAGTAAGAATCGTTTGGAGACATTAGCCTTCTTTGGAAATCAGGTTGAATTTTTTCGATATTTGGATCTTTTCTAAGCTTTTCAAATTCTTGAGGAGTTTTAACTTTTACTACTTTCCATTGATTTTTTGGAGAGCTTGCTTCTGCTCGTCCAATAAGTCTATTTGGGGTGTCTTCTTTATACCATACAAAAAATCTTTCGCCAGATTTCTGTAAATCTATTTCCGCTATCTCTTTTTTTAGGATTTCATTTTGATTGTAGAGGGAGAATGTGAGTGTTAGAATAGAAACTACTAAAAGAATAATAACCAGGCTTTTTAATTTTAAAAATATCCTTTCCACATCGGGGCCTTGAGCTCAAAATATATTAGCAATATTTACTTAGAATATAAATGACTAGAAGAGATATAAACTAGCACTAACTCTAATTTTTCTAGTATAATAAAAAGCTTGAATGTCAGACATTTTTGATAAAATATCATTTTTAGAATCCCGTACTTTTGTTGATGATTTGAAAAACGAGCTTTCCTCAAAACCATCTAGAATTAAAATAATAAATTTTAAAATAAATTATCAGGATATCTTTATTGAGCTTGCTCCACTTCTTATAAACGCTGCAAAAAGAGGAGCAAGAGTTGAGCTAGAGGTTGATGGAATTTTCTCAAAACATAATCTTGCGGGTTCTTCTCACTATATTCCCTTATGGGGAAAGGGAAAAGAAGAGCAAGAATACCAGTCAAATCAAATTGAAAAAATATATTCTCAACTAAAAAAATATGGTGGCTCGGTGAAGTATCTCAACCCGCCTAGTTTTTTTAATAAATATTTTTTGCCATTTTCCGGAAGAGACCACAGAAAAGTAGTCCTAATAGAAATTGATAGTAGAAAAATAGTTTATTTTGGTGCGACAAATTTTGAAGAAGCAGATAGAAACGATTATATGCTTAAAATTGTAGATTCAGAACTATTTGATAAATTAGATAAAATTCATTCTTTGGAGTATATACATGAAGCTACCAATGATTTTGTGTTAAAAATCAATGAAAGTCTGGAATTCATTCTTGATATCGGGAAAAGTTTTAAATCTATGATTCAATCCCGAGCATACGAACTTATAAAATCAGCTAAAAATAAAATTGTTTTTGTATCCCAATTACCTCCGGAACCCGGGCTTATGTTCGAGTTTATTAAAAGCAGACTCAATGGGGTAAAAGTACAAATAATTACACCAGAGTTTAAACATAAGCAAGTAACAGGTTTCCCATATATATTTGCTTTTATTTTTGATCTATTACTTTCAAAGATATTTGATATTAAAATAACTGGCAGTATTAAAGGATTTGTTCACGCAAAAATTTTAATATCGGACGAAACACTTTTACTGGGATCCCACAATCTATCAAATATTGGAGTCTGGGCTGGGACAAGAGAGTTTAGTGCAATTATCAAGAATAGACGATTATGGGGGGATGTTCAGGATTTTGTTAATGATTTAATATATGATAAGCACAAGCAATATAGACTTAATTTTGCAAAAAAGTATGAAAAAAATAAAAATAATAAGGAATGAAAATACTAATCTTTGATTTTGATGGAACAATAGCTAATACAAGTGATCTTATTATTGATGTAATTGGTCAGCATATACCTGGCTTCAATAGGTCAAAATATATAAACCTTTCAAGAGCATATTATGAAGATAAAAAATTTTTAAGCTACCTTAAAGTGCTTTATTACGAGTTATTCCTGCTTGGGAGAATAAAAAAAATACGTCACATTATTAACGAGAGAATTTTAGATACTTCTCCCATTGCTGGAATACAAGAAGTATTAGATAAATTAAAGACAAAATCTGATTTATACATTATTAGTTCCAATTTCCCTGAAAATATTTCTCAATTCCTTAAAAAAAATAATATGGATTATTTTAAAGAGGTATATGGAGAGGGAAGTTTATTTCATAAGGCCAAAACAATATCAGAAGTTAAAAAAAAATATTTAAAAGCAGATGAAATATATTATATTGGGGATGAGCTTAGAGATATGCAGGCAGCTCGCAAAGCAAATGTCAAAGAAGTTGGTGTGACATGGGGAATGAATTCAAAAAAAGATTTTGAGGAGTTTGGTACAAAAGTTATTTTGGAAAAAGTAGAGCAGTTATTAGAACTTGCCTCATAAAGAATATATTTGAAATATTTGAAAAGTTCTTGTAACATATTTTGTTCAAATCCAGTTAACAAATTTTCACAATTTTTTATTAATAAAAATTATTAATAAATCACACTTTTAGTGTCATAAGTTGTTCTAGTCTTATCTGATTGATTACTTGATAGAGTGGGATTTGTTTTAGTAGTTCAAAATGTGCGATTTTCTTGATTTATCAAGAAAATCGCACACCTACCAAAAATAAATATCAAATTGGTAATCATTGACTCCTTTGTAGATAAATTTTTCTTAATACAAAAAATAGTAAACTCTTGTTGCCAGAAATTTTGTTTGTCGTCCATTATTTAACGTGTTCTAAATTACTCATGATATAAAGTACATTCCTATGCTCTGACATGGGAAATTGATTATTTGCGAGTCTCGCTTTTAAGTTCATTTTATCAACAATAAAGTTGCCAACTTCTCCTAAGGAATATTCTGCTTCATCTTGAATAATTTCTTCCAAAAAACTTTTGTAATTACAAAGCTTACAACAAACAAGAAATTCCAGCTTATTATCAAGAGAAATAGAGAAGTAATTAAGTTTAATTATTTCTTCTATGAACTTGCACATATCAGAGTAAACAATTTCTCTGCTCGTATCTATTACATCACAATAAAATCTTGATTTTCCAATAATGCAGTGTGTCAGAATATAAATTTTGAATCTTAGTTCGGTTTCTAAATCTAATGCGTGGGACTTTGTAGCCGCAAGTTCCAAATACTTTTCAGGTTCAATAATTTGTTTGATGTTCCCAAAATAATTTTGAAGAAGATAGAAATAATTTATGGCATGGGTTGCAAGTACCAGAATTGAATCCTTGTCGTTTTTCAATTCTTCATATAATTTCAAAAATTCATCATCTTTAATAAATTCTGAAATTTCACTTCTGATATTTTGGCCGTAAAGGTTTTCCGCAAAAAGATTTAGAAAAAGTATCGTATTGTATTTTGTAATCATGGGATACTTTGTAAAGTGCTCTTCGCGCAGCACTTTACTCAATGTCTTTGTTTTTTTTGTCACTTCCTTGTCTTGAAGTTTTTCTGCAATAATTGCTCTTGTCTCTTTATCTGTAATTCCGAGATATCTTGGTTTAATTTCATTAAGATAATTTCGATACTGTGACTCTTTTGTCCAAAGATACATGCGAGAAGCATAGTGGAATTTTTTGTCACCAAGATAAGTATAGTTTTTGTCATAAAATTCTCTTACAAGATCAAATGTTGGCGAGTCCTTTCTACTGGCTAAATCTACGCAAAGCTCAATTATTTTTTCTGCAACGTTAATTTCCGGAAATTGACTTTGGAAACCTTGCCACTGAGGAGCTGTATTTACTTCTAAAAAGTGATACTCGCCTGTATCCTCATTTTTAATGACGTCTACTCCGCAATAGTTCAAGTCTAAAGTCGCTGCAACGGATCTTGCAATACTGGAAACTTCGGATATTATCTCTTCATCTTGTACACGTTCTGCTTTCCCTCCCTTGGAAACATTATTCAAAAAACTACCTTCTACAGCAGTTCGTTTCATAACTCCAAGAACTCTTCCACCAAGGATGAGTACTCTATAATCTCCATTATTTCTAATAAAGTTTTGATAAACTTGATCTTTGATTTTTACTTCTTTTGGCTGAGCTAAAAACTGTTCTTCAGTTTTAAATAAAAATACATTATTCCCTTTAGATCCGAGGTTTGGTTTTTGGATAAAAGGATATCGTAATTCTCCAGAATCAATAGCTTTAAGTACTTCTTTTCTGTTCTTGTATCTGAAGGTCGGTATTCCATTTAACTTTGTTTTGCCTTGAACGATTTTTTGCTGATAAAGTTTGTAGGAAATAAGAGGTTGAATAATGACATGATTAATGAGAGGCTTATCTTTAAGAAGGTGTAGAAGTATTGTTCTATCGATTGAAGGGGATATACTTGCTGATCTCCAGAGAATTACGTCACCAAATTTTTTAAATTCTTTTTTTACGTCATTAACCCTTTCAATATTTACAATTTCAAGTTCAACACTGGCTTTTTTTGCTGCTGCAACTAATTGATCTGAATGCCAGCCAGTACTGCTAGCAACTAAGGTGATTTTCATTTGATTATATTATAGCCTATTACTCTTGTTCTGTACCCGAGTCAATAGACCCGAAGTTGTAAACCATTGCATAAATCATTTTGCCGCCATCCTTGTGATCGTTATTAGGAAGGCTTAATTGATTCCAAGATGAAAGTACTGGTAGATGAAATGAGTAATTCGGAATGTCATAGTCGTCAGGCTGATCTTAGAAAAATTATGGAGTATCATTTATATATGAAAGTCGCAATTTACCAGGAAATGAAAACTCAAAGTGAAGCGGAAGACTTTGAGGTTTATAATGCTTTAAAAAGACGTAATGACATAGAAAGTGTAACTTTTGTGAATCCGAAAAAGCTTAAGATAAGAATCTTGGACGGAGAAATCAGTTTTGAGATCGGAGAAATTGCTTTGCACAAAGCAAACTTTGATGTACTTTTTGTAAGAGGTGGTTTTACAAATAAACCAACTTTGATAGAAGTTGTAAAACATTGCCGCAAAAACGGAATAAAGGTATTTGATAATAATTTCTCGGAAATAAAATATTTGATAAATAAAAGAGCTGATTATATCAAGCTCGGAGAAGCTGGGATTATAATTCCAAATACTTATATTTTCTCTAATGATGAAGATATTCTCGACTCAAACTTGCAATACCCTTTGGTAATGAAAACTACAAATACTGGAAAAGGAAAAAATATTTTTATGGTGCACTCAAATGAAGAGGTTATAGAGATATGCATGCAAAAAGAAAAAAGTATAGAGAGTTTTGTATTACAGGAGCTTATAGATTATGAACATGATTTAAGAGTTCTGGTCTGCGGTGATAAGGTTTTGGGTTGTATGAAGCGTATCCCTAAAAATGGTGATTTTCGAGCAAATTTTTCTCTAGGAGGAAATGTAGAACCCTTTGAAGCTACTTCAGAAATTAAAAACCTTGCTATTAAAGCTGCTCGAGCCTGTGAACTTGATATTGCAGGAGTCGATATTTTAGTTGAAAGAAATAATGGAAAACTTTGGTGCCTTGAAGCTAATAGAACACCTGGTCTTAAGGCAATTACTCAAGCTTTGGGGCAACAAATTTCAGATAAAGTTGTAGAATTTATGCTGAAAAATGCTAATTAAATTTTCGAAGTTTCTTCAATTTTCATTAGTGCTAGAATAAATCAATGGAATTTTTCTCGATATTTATTATTGGTTTTATTGCAGTTTTAATTATTGCAATAGTCATTGCTTTTAATTCTATTATAAAATCAAGAACTCATGTCTATGAAGGCTGGAGTGGCATAGATGTGCAATTGAAGCGGCGCTACGATCTAATACCTCTACTTGTTGAAACTACAAAAATGTATGTTACGCAAGAAAAAGGGATTTTGACAGAAATAACAGAGGCAAGAAATAAATCAATGGAAGAAAAGGATTTATCTGCCAAGTCCGCACTTGAAGATAAGATCTCCTCAGATATTCGTAAAGTTTCTGTTGTAGTCGAAAATTATCCGCAATTGAAGTCATCAGAGAATTTTCTCAAGTTAATGGATCAACTTTTTGAAATAGAGGATCAATTGCAAATGGCCAGAAGATATTACAATGGCACGGTCAGAAATTATAATATTAAGCTTAAAATTTTTCCTTTAAACATAATTGCATCTATATTTAATTTTAAAGAAGCTGCTTTTTTTGAAGCAGATGAAAAGGCACGCCAAGATGTCAAAGTCGATTTATAAAATAATTTTTTCTTTATTATTTGGTTTTGTCTTGCTTATCAGTAATTTACCTTTGGCCTATGCGAGTAATCCGAAAGAATCTATTGATTCCTCAGAAAGAATTATAGATTATTACAGCAAAATCATTGTTTCCAAAGATAGTTCTCTAGATGTAACAGAGGAGATAACAGTAAGAGTAAATAATGAAAATATTAAAAGGGGCATTTATCGTGATTTTCCAACAAAGTATAAAGGACCTTATGGATTTAGGGAAAATGTAGGATTTGAGATTCTGGAAATTAAAAAACAAAATCTTGATAAAGAGTTGTCCTTAAAAACTGAACCTTATCGTACGGAATCTGTCATTAATGGAGTTAGAATTTATATTGGGGATGAAAATATAATTCTAGATCCTGGTGTTTATAAATACTCAATTCGTTATAAAACCACATTTCAGTTGGCGGATCTGGAAAATTCAGATCAGCTTTATTGGAATGTGACAGGCAATGGGTGGTTTTTCCCAATTGATAATGTTCGTGCGGAAATTATTTTGCCGGGTTCTTATTCTAAGTCTGCTTTAAGTCTCGAAGGTTATCAAGGTCTTGAAGGTTCTACGGAAAGGAATAATTCATTTGAAGTATCAAAAAAAGGAGAAACCACAATAATTAAAACTTCTGCATCAAGAAGACTCCTCCAAAACGAAGGATTCACTGTCAAAATTAATTTCCCAAAAGGAGAAATCGATTATCCTCTTGGCTATACAGGGCAATTTAGAATATTAAGGGATAATCTCGATATACCTATATTACTATTTGGTACAATATTATTTTTGTTTTATTGTATTTATACCCGGTTAAGATATGGCCGTGATCCAATCAAACAAACTGTTATTCCCAGATTTGAGCCACCTAAGGATTTCTCTCCAGCCGGTATTAACTTTTTTGTTAATAAAGGTTTTACAAACAAATCCTTGACAGCATCGATTATTAACTTAGCAATAAAAGGTTATCTTAAGATCAAAGAGATTGAAAACAGAATTTTGGTTTTTGAGTGGAAAGAATTTGAAATAGAAAAGTTGAAAGAGCCCGATGATACTCTCCCCGAAGAAGAAAAGTATATACTTGATAGTTTATTTTCTAATACTGCCACATATAGATTCAAAAAAGAATATAATTCAGTTTTTGCCTTAATTGTTAGACAGTTCACAGCTAAACTGAATAATATATATTTCAAGAAGTTTTATAAATTTAACACTAAGTTCATTATTTTAGGGGCATTGATTTTTCTTTTGACTTTTTTGATAGGATTTATACTTTCTGGGTTTGACTTTATATCCTATTTTACTGTAATTTTCATTTCAGTATTTTATACATCTTTTGGCAGTATACTCATTTACTTAATAACTAAGGCAAAGAATATTTTTTTGAAAATCCTTTATATTTTCTTTTATGTATCCCTGACTACTTTTTTTGCCCTAATGACTTTGGTTTCTATATTCATATCTTCTATGCTAATTAATTTAACGTTTTATCCGGGTATACTTGCATTTCTTAATGCTTTTGTCTTCTCAATTTTCATTTATCTGATTCAGCAAATGACTCAGGATGGATCAAGAATAAGTTCAGAAATTGAAGGTTTTAGGATGTATCTGATGGCTGCTGAAGCTGAAGATATTAAAGTAATCAATAAAGAGCATCCAAAAACTCTTGATCTTTTTCAGAAGTATTTGCCTTATGCTATCGCCCTTGATGTAGAGACAGAGTGGACAAGTCAATTTGAAGATCAGATTAAGCAGGCGCAAATCGATCAATCCTCTGATTATGCCAGCTGGTATGTGGGATCTTCTGCACTCTCAAGTGTGAGTTCAATTAACTCAATTACAAGTTCAATTAGCTCATCTATTTCTTCTGCTTCTACAAGCTCATCAAGTGGTGGAAGCTCCGGTGGTGGAGGAGGTGGCGGGGGTGGAGGAGGATGGTAGAAAATACCATTATTTAAGTAGTGTTTAATAGAGGACAATTTTAATTTAAGAAATTATTATTTCTTTTTTGACTTCTTTGGAGTAGATTTTCTAACCAATTTCTTACTTGATTTAGAAACACTTTTTGACTTTGAAGTAGTGAGTGATTTAGTAAGCTCAAGATTTTGTTGACCTACATTTAAGAGCATACCAAGTGCTACCATAAAAAGTGAGCCCGAAGTAACAAATGCTACCCAAGAAAAAGATGATTCAAGATATCCGTAAGGTATCAGTCCTACTAGAAGTATAATGAATGCTATTAAAAAAAGAGCCCTGTAATCATTTAGACCAGCTTGTTTAGTTTCCATAATATTCTTGGTTTGTTTGCCAGTACCAGTTTAGTAAGTTCTTAAAAAATCTCAAGTCCTTTAATTTTTGGTATAATAGTTGCGTATACATCCGTAGCTCAATTGGATAGAGCACTTGTCTTCGGAACAAGTGGTTGGGGGTTCGAGTCCCTCCGGATGTGCCAAATCGAAAGGTTTATTACAATTACATTAAAATCTATTTTATAAATAAATGTGTAATATAATATCACATATAGTTTATAGAAAATCATTCCCAAAAAGCATCGAATTTGTCTTTAATCTTATTGCAATTTTTGGTTTTACACTTACTAAAAAATTGAAATGGGCCGCAAATCGAAACGGGAAGTTTCGTAAGTTATTCGAGATTGTTTTTTTTTGTAATTGGAATTATGATTTTCTTTGGTATATAGAAACAAATTGAAGCTTATCTTTTACGAAATTCTAAGTTCTATTTTACCTTACTTGATTTTGAAAGAGGTCTAGTTCAAAACAAGTGATCAAATTTTAAACTTAGCAGTCTTCTGGTATCATTAAATATGTTGCTGTATTATCAATTCAATTAACAATGGTCAGTTTACTGGATATTATTATTTTGCTCATTGCTTTTTTAAGTATCTGGATTGGGTCTGGGCTAATTATATCGTCAGTTGAAAAACTGGCAGGAAGTTTGAATCAATCCTCATTTCTTATTTCTTATTTCTTTTTTCTTACTTGGTTTTTTGACTTCTTTGACAGAAATTAGTGTGGGAATAAATGCTTTGATAGACAAAACACCAGAAATTTCAGCGGGTAACTTGCTTGGAGGCTCAATAGTATTACTACTACCTGCGATTCCTCTACTTGGATTAATTGGTAATAAGATTAATTTGGATCATAGCATTGGACCAAAAGGAATGTTTAATATTGCTTTTGATTTATTTTATCTTTTTGCTCTCAGAAATATTAATTAGCAAGCTATAACTTACTCTTTAAATGCACGAGTCAATATAGTTAATGTTTCATCTGGGTTTTTTACTCCAACACATTTAACTCCAGTTCTTGTTACAGGATAATCATTACCACCTTCTTGTAATTTGTCTCCAAAAAAAATAATTTCGTCGGGTTTTGTTTTTGTTATTTCCATTAGCTTTCTCATTCCGAATTCTTTATCTAAGAATTTTGGAGTTACATCGATGGAGGTTGTTCCGGCAATTGTTATAGTGTAATCATGTAAAAAGTTTCTTAGTCTCCTTTGTATTTCCTTCCGTTTATGTTGATCGGGATCCCATTTCTCTTTTATATCAACAGGGCATTTCTGACCAAGAGCAGAATATGTTATTTGAGTGCCTCTATCTTCGATAATGTCACCATAAACTATTTCTGGTTTAAAACCCGAATTTTCAAAAGCCAGATTAAAAGCATTTAAAATCTCTTCCTTCTGATCTTTTGTTAAATCTTCTGAATAAATTTTTTCCCAGTTATTGGATTTAAATATATAGTACTGTCCGCCTGAAGTAGGTAGAAGTATTAGGTTTTCTAACTTAGTTTCTTCAGGTAAAAAAGGGAGTACCTGTTTTAAAAATCTTGAGAATTTACCTCCGGTGATGATAGCCACATTGTGATTATCAAGGATTATTTTTAAAAGATTCGATATCTCTGGAGTAATTGGTGTTTTGCTTCTTGCAAGTGTGCCATCAAGATCAAAACTGTAAATTTTATAATTCATATATTTATGAGAAATAATGCCATTTAATTATCAATTATCAAGTTCAAATTATCAAATTCACTTGTTATAGCGTTTAGCTTTGGTACAATAAGATTCAGATAGACTGCCTATTTTTTATTTTAAACAACTTCTGCTTCTTTATTAAATTGTTTAATAAAATTAAAATCTTTAAAATCTGGTTTTATAAATGGCGAATAAGATCTTTATATAAAAATAGATTTTATAATCCCAAAAAACAACAAAGAGTATCCGGTCAGTTTATAAGAGCCTATGAGAGTGATAAAGAAATAATCTTATACTTTTATAAGTATATTTCTCTGTTAAGTTCTGAAACACTGGAATTACCATTTTGTGCAAAATGGCTTGTTGAGAATAAAGCATTTTTGGTAGGTGAATTACATCAATTACCAGAGTTAATAAACAAAAAATTGCTTGATAGTTTACCAGTTAGCGGGGAAATGAACTCAAGTTCTCCAATTATTTTTCAACATATTAAAACTTTTTTAGCAAATAATAAGGGATGGTTTTCGTCTATTAAACTTACCGATCATTTGCAAAAAGCCCAGAGTAACAGAGATTATTATTTAGATGAAATTTTCAGTCTCCAATTACTTTTAAAATTACTTTTTATTTCTGAGATTGCTAAATCTGCTTATCATATTTTTGAGTTTATAAATGCGAATATTGATTTAAAAAAACAACAATTCACATTCGAAAATCCACCTTCTCTAGAATATTTATATTACCTATTGAATCATTTGAACAAAAAAAACTTTTCAACTTTTGGAATATCTAATGAATTAATAGCAGAGTCAAAAAAAGTAATCAAAGGAGAAAAACTTGGTCAAAGCATTATAAATCTCAAAAAACTAAATGAAACTGATTGGGATTCTATATTCCGGGAAATTAGCAAAGTGGATAAGATCTTATCCCGTGATCCAGCAAAAATTTATGTAAATATGAATTCTAAATCCCGAAACTATTACCTTAATCAAATTAAAATTAACTCAAAAAAATACAAGGTTTCGGAAATAGAATACTCTTTAGCTTTGATAGATTTAGCGGAAAATGGAGAAAGTAAGCTGGGTAAACATATCGGTTATTACTTATTAGATAAAGGCATTTATGACTATGAGGAGAAGTATGGAAAGCTTTCCAGAAAATATGAAGCAAATATAAAATTCTTTAAAATTGCCTACCTTCTTTTGCAAATTTCCGGGACACTGTCCTTATTTTTTTTGATTTTCTTTGTTGCTCAAGGTAGTTATCTAAATAAACTTATTTTTGCAATTTCGTGCTTGATTCCCTCATATCTTTTAACAAAAAAACTTCTTCTTAGAATTGCAGCCAAAATAGATAAAGATAAAAAACTTCCCTCTTTGCAAATTGAAAATAATCTTGACCCTTCTCAGGCTACCATATTTACTATTCCAGCATTCATTAGAAATCACCACGATATAATTAGGTTAACAAGGAGTTTAGAAACAATCTATCTTGGAAATAGAGGAGATAATATCTATTTCTGTCTGCTCATTGATTTTCCTGATTCACATGTAGAAGCGGAAAGTGGTGAAGATGCTTTATTAAATGATTTTGATAATGCTATAAAAGAACTTAATATAAAGTACTCATTTATAAATAAATTCGGCTATTTTTTTAGAAGGAGAGTCTGGAGTGATAATCAGGGACTTTGGATGGGGTGGGAAAGAAAGCGTGGTAAAGTTTTGGAGTTTTTGAGGGCGCTTAAGGGGTATAATACTAATAGCAGATATATACTTTCCTTCGAAAGTATTCCTGAATGCAAGTATATGGTAATTGTAGATGAAGATTCGCACGTAACAAAGAACATTGTTTTAGATCTTGTAAGTGTAATTGATCATCCTCTGAATCGTCCTGAGTATTGTGACAAAAGTGATAGTATAAAAAGAGGCTATACTATTATAAGAAACATTTCAGGTTACCTATACTCGACAAAAGAAAAAACTGTTTTTACCCGGCTAATGTGTGGGGCTACAGGGTATAGTCATTATTCAAATACTGTTAACGAGATCTATTTTAAATTATTTGGCGAAAGCTTGTTCACTGGGAAAGGGGTTCTTGATATAGATATTTTTCTAAAACTAACAAATGAAAGATTCCCTGATAATACTCTTTTAAGTCATGATCTCATAGAAGGAATGGTTTGTAAGGTCGGTTTTGCAGGTGAGGGACAAGTATTTGAGGGATTTCCAACAAATGTTAGATCCTATCTCTTGAGATTACATAGATGGATAAGAGGAGATTGGCAAATTTCTAATTGGTTATTAGATAAAGTTAAGGACAATAGAGGAGTAATAAGAAAAAACCCTTTATCGTTTATGGATAAAATCAAAATCTTTGAAAGTTTGATAACTTCTCTTCTAATTCCAAATTTATTTTTATTAACTTTGCTAGTTACTTTCGCAGATTTTGAAAATAGAATCTTGCTCTACCTAATTCTATTAACTGAGTTTTTTGCATACGATTATCTAACAGGATTAGTCGAGTTGATCTGGAGATTGTTAGGGCAATTTCGACTCAGATTTTTTGTATCAGATTTAATTTCGTTAAATAAATTTATGCTAAAAGATAAATTATTCGAGTTTCTATTTCTGCCTTATCTGGCTTTTCTGCAAATTGATGCAATATTAAAGGCAATTATCCGACGATTTCTTACTTTAAAAAATACACTTGAATGGACTACCTTTACGGCTGTCGAAGGACATTCTGCTAGATTTGCTTATTTAAAATTATTTTTTCCGACATGGTTGGTTTTGCTTATTTGGTTTTTATTAATTAATTTATACAATAAGGTAGATCCTATTATTTTTTGCCTTATACTGATCTGGTTAATTTCACCTTTTTTGGTTAAGGTTTATGATATGAGGCTTAAACCAAAGTATTAAAATGGAAGACAATGTATTTCTAAAAAAAACTGCATTAAAGACATGGAACTATTTTAGCGATAATTCGCTAAAGCATACTAATTTTTTACCTCCCGATAATATTCAGGTATTTTCAAAAAATAAAATTGCACCTTATACATCAATCAGCAATATTGGCTTTTATTTAATCTCATGCTACACAGCTTACGAACTAAAGTTCATAACACTTGGAGAGCTGATCGAAAGGTCTCAGGCTGTTATTGAATCATTAGTGAAGATGGAAAGATTTAGAGGGCATTTTTATAATTGGTATGATTTAAAAACCTTGAGAGCCTCTAGGCCAATGTATGTTTCGACTGTAGACAGCGGGAATTTAATGGCTGTTTTCGTTGTCTTGACTGAGGGTTTCCGGTTAATTGATAAAGAATACGAATTTAATGACATGTTGTTAGAAGGTTTAATCACTCATTTAGAGTTGATTTCAGAATACAGTTCTGAGTTTGACAAATATTTTAGTAAAAAATTTCAGGAAATTAGAAATGAACTTAAAACTGAAGTTAAAAATATTGGCAAACTAGTGGAATTTTTTCATAAAATCACCCTTTTAGTTACAAATGCCGTTTCCGCCTCAAAAAACTTGAGCCAAAGTATAAAAAAAGAAGCCGCTCGATTATACGATTTGCATCAGGCAATACTATACGAATTAGAGGCGTTTTATCCAGATAAGCCAGAACATGTTCACGATGAGTTGTTAGAAGTAATTGAAAGAATTGATTCATCACAAAACTTGCTTGAATTAGAAGAGAATATTTTATTAGCAATTAATCACCTCAATCGTCAAGAAAGTGTAGATCAGAATTATTTTGATAGACTAAAAAAATCCTATGAATACATTCAGGATAAAAAGAAAAGAATTATTACAATGGCAGATTGGTTTGAAGCAGTTTTCAAAGATATAGATTTTAGTTTTCTCTATAACAAAAAATTAAAAGCGCTTTCAATTGGATATAAATCAATACAAAAAAAAGCTGAAAAATACCATTATCAGACTCTTGCATCTGAATCAAGACTTGCAGTTTTCCTTGCAATAGCAAAAAATAATATCTCTTTTGAAGCATGGAGCGGTTTAAACAGACATACTCGTCAGGGAAAAAAAGGACCATTTATAGTCTCTTGGAGTGGGACTATGTTTGAGTATTTCATGCCAGATATTTTCATGAAATGTGCATCTAATTCAATCTATATTCAAACATATTTGAATTATCTTGAGGAACAAAAAGAATTTTCAAGGAAAAAAGGTATTCCTTGGGGACTTTCAGAATCCTGTTATTATAGTTTTAATAAAGATAAAGAGTATAAATACAAGGCTTTTGGAATAGCGTCTGCTGCTCTTGATCCTAATGTAAATGAAAAACCTGTTGTCTCTGCATATTCTACCTTTTTGGCAATGAGGCATGACTTAAAAGGGGCTCTTGAAAATCTCAAAAGAATTGCAAAAGATGGAGGAACCGGAGAGTATGGTTTCTTTGAGTCCATTGACTATTCATCAGGAGAGCCCAAAGTTGTCAGAACTTATATGTCTCATCACCAAGGTATGATACTTGGATCACTTTGTAATATTTTAAAAGATAATAAATTAATTAAGTTATTTCATTTAAATATAGAAGTGAAAAGTATTGAGTATGTGCTTGAAGAAAATAAGTCTGGACCAGTGACTTTGCCTGAAATAGATATTCAAAACAAGGAAAATTTAATTTATAAATAATTTATGAAAGGCTTTCCTTTAAAACTAGAATCTCAGGAAATCCTAAACAATCCGCCTTTTCTTTTTATTCAGTCAAATCAAAATCTCAAGCTATTCACCAATACTTATGGAGGGAGTTATATCAAATTTAACCAGATTTCTATTTCGTCAAAAATTAGCAGTAAAGATAATGGAGTATTCTTTTATATAAAAGACAAAAAAACTGAAGAAGTTTGGAGTATTACTCCATGGCCAACACTTAAATCATTTGAAAATTATTCTATAGAGTTTGATACAAAAACTTTAACATTTAAATCGACTTATTCAGGTATTGAATCAATACTAAAAATTGTGATTGACCAAAAACAAAATGTTTTGGTTTATGAGTTAACGCTTAGAAATTTAACCAATGAAATTAGAGATTTGGAAATAGTAAATTATTCGAATATTGTTCTAATCGATGATTATCGTAAATATCAGGATCATAGAGCTTTCCATAACCTCAGTATTCAATCCAGATTTGATGAAGAAATGAAAGGACTATTTTTTTATAAGCGAGACCATAATTCGAATTCGTCTTATCCAGTTATTTTTTTTAAATTCTATACCGAAAGTGAGTTATCAAATATCTCATTTGAGTCAAATAGAGATAGGTTTATTGGCAGAACAAAGGACTTGGTTCGACCTTCAGGGGTTGATCTTGATTTAACAAATTTTTGTGGAAATATTTTGGATCCTGTTGCTGTATTTAAAACTTCACTAACCCTTGCTGTAAGATCGAAAAGTCGTTTATATTTATCAATAGTTTGTGATAGATTTGAGCAAAATATAAAAAATACTATTGAGCAACACCTTGATAGTTTTAAAGATGTAACAAACTATTTTCTTGAATTGGCCCAACAGAGTATTCCTCTTTTAAAGGAGTTGAATATAGATGAAATTAAGGCATTGCTTTACCAAAGAATGGGATCATATATGATTACCGGAAATCAGCATACCGATGAAATAAAACGAAATTTACCAACTAATTCCGGAACTGTAGACTCACTATGGAAGAATAAAATCTCAGGAGATTACCCTATTTTGCTTGTAATAATAGATAATTCTTTTTTTAACGAACTTGTAATTGATGTAATAAATTTTCATAAATATTTAGTAAGAAGCGGATATGATTTGGATATCGTTTTTCTAATTGATACTGATCCAAACGAAAACACCCGTGATTTACTAGTAAATCAGATATCATCTCAGGGATATCAAAATAAAATTGATAAGAATACCGGAGTATTTATTTTGGAGAATTATATACTGGACGATGTGGACTCTGTTTACTTAAAACATTTTGCAAGGTTGATAGTTAACTCAAGTAACTTTAATAAAGTGTTAGAAAATGAATGAAATAAAATTTAAAAACTTGTTTGGTTATTTTAATGAAACTGGCAAAGAATATTTTATTGATTTTACAAAATCAAATCCTACCCCAAGACCGTGGAGTAATGTAATTGCAAACCCAGGATTTGGGACAATTGTGTCTGAAAGCAGCCTTGGCACAACATGGATACAAAACAGTAAGGATAAAAGAATAACATCCTGGTCAAATGACTGGGTGACAGATAGTCCTTCTGAAGTTATTTATATCAAAGATTTAGAAAAAAATATTTTTTGGTCTGCTACCCCAAATCCTTATTGCGACCAATTTAAAGTTGAAAATACTGAATTTCATGTAAGACATGGACAAGGGTATAGTTCATTTGAACATGAAGTAAGCCAAATTCATACCAAGCTTAAAACCTTTGTCGATATAAATGACCCTGTTAAGATACTTGATCTGAAAATCAGGAATAATTCTAAAACAAAAAGAAAACTATCATTTTACTACTATCTGGATATTGTAATGGGTGGTTATAAAAACCAATTCGATAATTATGTGAATTTTGAGGAAAATATAGAAAAAAATGTCTTGAGTTTTTTTCGTACAGATAGACCGGATTTTAAGCAGAAAATATTTGTAACTTCATCAGAGAAAATTCAATCCTGGACGTCAAATAAGAACCTATTTGTTGGATACTTAGGTTCTATGGCTCATCCTGAGGGACTAAAACTAGATAAACTTCATAATCAAATCAATATTCCAAGAGATAATTGTCTTGCTTTGCAGATTCAAATTGAACTCGAGCCATTAGAAAGGAGTAGGGTGTTTTTCCTTTTAGGTTCTGTTGATGATAGTACTAATATCGATGATTTGTTAACAAAGTATATAAAAAGAGAAAGTATTGAAAAATCACTTTTTGGAGTCAAAGAGTTTTGGAATAGTCAGAATTCTGCAATTACCATAAATACTCCTGATGAATCTTTGAATATACTATTTAATAATTGGACTTTGTATCAAGTTCTTTCTTGCAGGATGTGGGCAAGGTCTTCTTTTTATCAATCAAGCGGGGCCTACGGTTTTCGTGATCAATTGCAGGATAGTCTAGCCTTCCTAAATAGTAATCCTGATATAACCCGTGATCACATTAAAAAAGCAGCCTCACGACAATATACCGAAGGTGATGTACAACATTGGTGGTTTGAAGAAACAGGTCTTGGAGTACGAAACAAGGTTGCAGACAGCGCGTTATGGTTGCCGTATGTTACTGCACTCTACATAGAGAAAACTGATGATTGGCATATTCTAAATGAAAACCTGCCTTTTCTTGAGGGGAGACCATTGACTGCTGAGGAGCCCGCTTATGTAGAAGTAACTTTACCAACTGACAACTCCGCCACTCTTTTAGAACATTGTTTAAGAGCTATAAGGCATGTTAGTGATTTTGGAACTCATGGTCTTCCGTTGATGAAGGAGGGTGATTGGAATGATGGAATGAATCTTGTTGGAAAAAAAGGATATGGAGAAAGTATATGGCTTGGATGGTTTCTTTCTTTCATATTACAACAATTTATTTCAATTGCAAATAAATTAAACAATCAGGATTTGGAAAAAGAACTAAAAGCTAATTTGGAACTTTTAAAGCTCTCATTGCATAATAGTTCATGGGATGGTAATTGGTATTTGAGGGCTTTGAGTGATGATGGTCAAAAGCTTGGAAGCGAAACTAGTATTGATTGTAAAATAGATTCCATATCTCAAAGCTGGTCGGTCATTTCTAATATTGATGATGCAAAGAGACAATTAAGAGCAATAGATTCTGTTTTAAAAAATTTGGTTGATTGGACAAATGAATTAGTTTTTTTGATCAATCCTCCATTCGATAAAGCACCATTGAATCCAGGTTATATAAAGGACTATCCTCCAGGTATAAGAGAAAATGGCGGGCAATATTCCCATGCAGTTTTCTGGCTAATAACTGGTTTAATTAAGCAAAAAAAATTCGAGGAGGCTTATAGGATTTTGAATTTCACAAATCCAATTTATAGAACACGAAATGATGAAAAGATTTTTCTTTATAAGACTGAGCCATATGCGATAGTGGGAGATATTTATTCGGCTCCTGAACATATGGGAAAGGGTGGCTGGTCGTGGTATACAGGTTCTGCAGCGCTTTTTTACACAACAGTTTTAGAACAAATTCTGGGCTTTAAGAAAAAAGGTAATACTTTAAAAATCTATCCTGGAGTGCCAAAGGATTGGACTAAGTTTGAGATTAAGTATTTGTTTGGTGGCTCAACATATACGATAAAAGCAAGTTTCGAATCCAACCATAATAATATTGTTAAAAAAGTCTTAGTTGACGATGTCGATATTCAGGATTTTATTATTAACTTGGTCGATGATGGCAAAGAACACGAAGTAAAAATCTTTATAATATAAGAATTAACTCAAAAGACTTTTTTGATTGGGTCTAGGTAAAAATATTCCAAAAAATATCTTTTTTCTGGTACTATTAATTATGAAAATAGGTTTTATTGGCCTTGGAAATATGGGCCTAAATATAGTCAAAAATTTACTTGATCACGGTCATGAGATTGTTGCATGGAATAGATCTCCCGAACCAAGAATTGAGGCGGCTAATGCTGGTGCTAGTTGTGTTAATGACATGAGACAGTTAGTTCAATCCCTAGAAGGAAAAAGAGTTGTATTTAGCATGGTTTCCGCAGGTCCAGCCGTTGACCTTATTCTCTTTGGAAGTGGAGAAGATTCACTATTTGAATTACTTTCTGCCGGAGACATTTTCGTTGATTTAGCTAATTCTCATTATAAAGATACACATATAAGAGCTGAGAAACTTGCTGCAAAAGGTATACATATGCTTGATGCTGGGGTGAGCGGTGGAGTTGGTGGTGCAAGAAAAGGGGCGTGTTGTATGGTTGGTGGAGATGAAGTTAGTTTTAGATATGTCGAGCAAGTATTTAAAGATATGTCTCAAGAAAATGGTTATGGATATTTTGGGAAGTCCGGAAGTGGTCACTACGTAAAGATGATTCATAATGCAATCGAATATGGAATGATGCAGGCAATTGGAGAGGGTTTGAATTTACTACAATCTTCGGAATATAAACAAAATGATATGCGAAAACTTCTTGAGGTATGGAATAGCGGAAGTATTATAGAAAGTAAACTTGTTGGCTTTCTTAAAGAGTCGATCACGAAATCAGGAAATCTCGAAAATTTAGAATCTGAGATTGGGTCACTTGGCACTGGTATGTGGGCGTCCGAAGAAGCACTTCGCAGCGGAGTTCCATTCACCGCGATTACGCATGCTGTTTATAGTAGATATGAATCAAGAGGCGCGGGTAGCCTCGCTTTTAAAGTAATTCAGGCAATGAGAGCAGAATTTGGAGCGCATACTGGGCAAGAGAGGGAAAGTAAGTGATAAAAATAAATAGAGGATGAAGTTCTTTACAAATCAAAATCCTGAAATTGTCAAAAATCTTGCAGTGGAAAGAGTAAATAAATTTTTGCGAGATAACAGAAATAATAAAATCTTATTTCTTACTTCGGGCGGATCTTGTATGGAATTGCTTGATGGAATTTCTGAAGAAAATTTAAATCAAAATATTACCTTTATTTTACTTGATGAAAGATTTACCAGAGATCCAGCAAATAATAATTATCAAAAATTATTAACTAAAAAAGAATTCATAAAAAGAATTGAATCTTGTGGTTCTATCTTACTCGACACTTCAATTAAAGATGGAGAAGGAGCAGAAGATTATGCAGAGCGTTATTCTAACTTGATAAAGAATTGGCAAGACAATAATCCCGGTGGAATCATTTTTGCGACTTTTGGTGTAGGAAGTGATGGACATACCGCAGGAATATTACCTTTAAATAAAGATGAATTCAACAAACTCTTTATTGATTCACAAAAATACTTCGTTGCATATAAAGTAGAATCAAAAGATTTTGAATATCGAATCACAGCGACAGTTTATTTTATAATAAGTCAGGTAGATTTTGGAATTGTCTATCAGGTAGAAAAGAATTTTAGATCTAAATGGGAAAAAATAATTTCAGGACAAACAAAATTACACGAAGTTCCTGCAACTGTATTTACAAATCTGAAGAGAATTGAAATTTATACAGATTAATTATTTTCTCTTTTTCTTTTTGCTCCAATGAATCCAATAAATCCAAGAATTATAAGTAGTAATGGCAGCATACACCACCATGAACATAAACCAGATAGGAGTTGTTCAAATAGACTTTTTCCTCATTATTTTCCACTTTATCCATCAGTAATCATGGTTCTTATACGTGGTCTAATCCAAGATGTTGATATCATTGTGTTGAAGGGATTTTCAGAAGAATTTGATTTATTTAATAGGTGGGATCCAGAACTATTATCACCAAAATATTCAAAATCTCCAGAGATTATTGCGTCTCCATTATCTAAGATCTTAGAATGGCTTATTGAGTTATTGGGTTGCCATACTCCGGTCCTAAAACCACTTAGAAATTCAGCTTTGACTATATTTGCTTCGCTATAAAAAAGAGTTTCTTCAAATACTAATAGAGTTATGATAAATAATATCATGAACCTCTTAAAAAAGGCCTGTTTTGAGCACAATTAACTTTACTAATTCCTTATAAAGAATTAAGTTATGGTTGCAAAAAAATTATTGATAGTAATATGATCTATAGATTCTAATAATTTTTGCAGGAAATCAGATTCCAACAAAAGGAAATATCCCTCAGGCTGACATTAATTCGAACCCTACTTCAAATTCAAATTATATTCAAACAGGTTCGGCATTTAATGATGTTCCAAAATCCATGCATTCTGAACAATCTGCTAAAAGTCCTTCTGACTCGCCAGAAGTATCAAAATCTGCTCTAGCTCCAGGTACTGAATCCGCTCCAAGCTATGTTGATTCTTCTCAAGTAGTTAAATGGACAGACACACAAAAACATATTACAGAACTAGAAAAAACTTTGGGTGCAAGGGTAATTGCTTTGTATATAAGTTTGAATAGGTCACTTGCAGAATCAGATATTGATTATCTATACAATCATATTGCGAGAATCGGGCAGCAAGAGAAAATAGCACTTTATATTTATGGTCAAGGTGGATCAAGTATTGCTGCATACAGAATTGTTTCAATACTTAGAAAACACTGTAAAAAATTACAAGTGGTAGTTACGTCGAAGGCCGCATCTGCAATGACTATGTTATAGAGAAACTCAATCTAAAATACTGTAACATATAGCAGATAAAAAATCCGCCCATGCCTTTAGAAGAAAAAAATCAAAGAGCTGGAAGAAGCCTTGTCCTCTTGCTATTTAAGCAAACAGGAATACATAAGAATCCAGGCCGTTTTACTCAAACATCGAAGGTATAAACGTAAAGAAATAGCTCAGATAGTTGGAAAAAGTTTTAATGCATTGGAAGAATGGATAACCAACTACAACAAAAAAGGTCTTGATGGACTTTTAACCAGAAGTCCTAAAAACCCTAATAATGCTAAATTAACTTATTCTCAAAAAGATAAAATCAAAGAAATAATCAATAAGTTTAAACCAAAAGACTATGGATTACTAAAAGACTTCTGGGATATTCCAACACTAAAAAGACTTGTACAGAGTGAGTTTGGAGTAGAATATAAAGGTATTTCTTCTTATAGAAGACTGTTTGATTACTGTGGGTTCAGTTACCAGAAAGTACAATTTGTAGATAAACGTCAGAATAAAGAAGACCTGGATCGTTTTAAAAAAAGATACAAAATGAGATCCAAAACGGTAACTATTACGATGTCCTGGTAGCAGATGAGTTTAGACCTCATGCTTTTTATAGATGGAATAAAAAAGGAGAATCTCCAACAGTAAAGATCAAAAACAGCACTCAAAGTCAAAGCTTTTATGGTGCATTATCAAAAAATAACCATAATGTAATATCTCATCTTTGCCACAAGCAAAACAGTCAGGAAACTATCAAATTCCTTGAAGAAGTAAAACAACATTATCAAGACAAAGGGACAATACTTCTAATCTGGGATAATGCAAGTTGGCATAAAAGTAATGAGATAAAAGAATGGCTTAAAAACAATCCAAATGTAATAAAGCTTATTAATCTTCCACCGCACTGTCCTGAACATAATCCACAAGAGCATGTCTGGAAAGAGGCAAGAAGAGAATTAAGAGAATTATATGAAGTTGTTCATGAATATAATTTCCAGCAAGTAGTTGATAAAGCTTGCAGAATTCTACTCAACAAAAAATTTGAGTACAGTATTTTTGAGTAGGTTTATCTATATCTTTAGTTACTGGCTTTAATGAAATTGTGAGAAATGTCGCTTATTCTGAAAAAGAATATGAATATAAGACAGTTCTAAACCTTACTTATAAATCTGATCTAATATTGTATGTAGGAAAAAAAGATTCTATATTTTTTCAATTTTTATCAAAATAGTTTTCAATCTATATCGTATGTATAGTAAATTTCTACGACACCAATATTAAATGGAGAGTCAAGCAAATCAAAATATGCTTACCTATGTGGTAAGAAAGTCATTATTTTTTCCTGTTGTGAGTTTGTTCATAACCCAATTTGTAATAATTTTCTTAATAATCTCTGCCAAGTCTTTTATTGAGTTTATTATCAGAGATTTTCAGTTAGGATGGTCTATAACCGATACAGTTAATGGTGTAACTATTGTGCTGCAGTTCATAAATATATTCATCACTTTATATATAGTTTTGGATTGGATGTATTCATATTATATTTTCAGACCACATGAGGTTATTTACAGGAAGGGAATATTTATCGATCAAAGAACTGATTATCGATTTGATCATATAGAAAAAATTGATATTAAACAGGGTTATATCGCTAAAATGCTTAATTACGGAACTATAGTAGTTTATAGTGGGAGTTTGAAAGAAGATGTGGCATTTTATGATGTACCAATGCCACATAGATATTCTTCAATTATTTTAAAACATGCACATAACGATTTTGCCTCCAAATCTAAACCATACTATGTTGCAACTTCATGATCGAATAAATCTATAGCACTTTTACTTCTGGCTTTTTTTGCTAGAGTAGGATTAGTTTCCAGTGCTTAAAGATTTGTTAAAAAATAAGGGTTTTCAAGTAATCTTAATAATTTTTACTGGTATTATTTTGCGATTCTTTTTTTCTACTTTCCCTGCCAATTACGATTTTGAGTCCTATAAAATTGTAATTTCTATTTTGGAAAAAGGAGGCAATGTGTATGCTGAGACAAGCAGGTATAATTACGGTCCATTATGGTTTGGTATTTTATGGTTTCTAAACCTTTTATCTCAATACTTATCTTTACGTTTGCTTATCTGCTCTATACTTACAATAGCTGATTTAGGGATATTTTATATTCTATTAAAAAAGTATGGCTTAAAAGTAGCTGCAATTTTTTTTCTTAATCCCCTATGTATTTTGATAACCGGTTTCCATCAGCAATTTGATAATTTTGCTGTCTTTCTTGGGTTACTTGCCATGGTTTTCTATTCAAAAGGAACCGAGTTCCGGAATAAATTTATTGGATTACTATTTCTGGGTTTATCTCTGATAACAAAGCATTTGTTATTTTTTTTCCCGTTTTGGATTTTTTTTAAAGAAAAAGAAATAAAATGGAAAGTTTTATCGTTGATTATTCCTTTTGGATTTTTCTTAATGAGTTTCATTCCATTTTTGGATAAAGGTCTTAGCGGAATTATAGAAAATGTATTTTTTTATAGATCGGTGAATAATGCTCCATTTTATTATATCTTTGTCCCTCAATTTTGGTCACAACTATTTCCAATAACCTGGGTTTTTGTTCTGTTAATGATTATTTTGGGATATTTTTTTAGAAAAAAGAATTATTTTGAATTGGTTTTATTTTACTTCCTTATGCTTTTAAGTTTTTCTCCAGCAGTCTTTTATAATTATTTCTCTTGGGTTTTGGCTTCAATCGCTATTTATTGGAATAGATGGTTTTTAACCTTTACTTTGTTGGCTACATTTCTATATTTATTAGACGGTTATGGTTTGGGAATAGCATTGTTGATAAACAATGCTCCACCACAATTTCTCTATAGTTATTATGGTTCTAGGGTTTTTGATATTCCAATCCTGATACTAATTTGTGGGGTGATTTGGGTTTTTTATAAAAAAGATATTTTAAAGTTTATATCAAAAAACAGATTATTTGTTTGGTTTAAAAATAAGTTCTTAATTTGATAATATAAATGGCAATTGATTTGTATCGAGTTTTTTTGTCTCTGTATATGTGATTGAATCATAATTTCCTGTTACAGAAATATTTTTTATTCCTGGACTTGGACTATTTGATACATTAGCTGTGCAGTTTCCGTCAGAAAAAGTGATCGTAAAGCTTCCAGTGAATGAGGTATTTGCCTTAATTCTTGAAATTGCATCTTCAATACAGCTTCGGGCTTTTGCCTTGCTAACGGTATTGCTGTTAAAAACTTTGGAATTAAAAGTATAGTCAACTGTTGTTAAAATTAAAGTAATGCCCATGGATATGAGTACCGCTGTAAAAACTATTACTAAGGTCAAAGATACATTTCCTTTTGGTTTTGCTTTAAAAAAAATCATCTCAGGTAATACATATTAATCATATTAGACTTAACATTTGAATCTTTGATTGATTCAAAATTAATAGTAATTCTTGTACCAACAATAATCGAGTTATTATTTAAAACCTGTTCAACATAAAAACTTGTTACTTTAACATCATCATAAATCAATAAAAAATTACTTCCATTTTTATTAAAGTTTATTTGATCGTTTAAAAGAGAATATTCATAGTAATTTAATCCATTTTCTAGCCTTATTTTGCCACTTGGATTACTAAATATCGAAAGTGTGGGATTTACAATTATTGAATTTTTAAAGGAGTCATCCAAGTGGTTTGAAAGATAAATTATATTATTTCCAATAAGCTTATAATAGCTAGCTCTTAAATTATTTTGTTGAACTGTCAAAGAAAACTCTACTGCAGTTATAAAAAATACTCCAAAAATACCGATATAGATTAAGGTTTCAACAAGAGTAAATGCTCTGGATTTTAAAAACGTACTTCTCATTTTATATAGTCTATCTCCACGGATTCAAGTAATGGAGTCCCGTTTGAGTCAGAGGAAAAGGTAGCTTGATACTGTATATACCTTTTACCTTGAACGGAAACGGGAATATATGTACCTATGGTTGAAGTGTAATAACTAGAAGAAGTTCCGTCAGGTCCAAGCCATTGATTGGAATTGATTTCTGAAATTGAATCTCCAGTTCTTATTTGTAATTTGATATTAGTATTTGCAATAAGCTGAAAAGACGGTTTTATACCAAGATAAACCGTGCTAGTTGTTCCAGTATCATAGGGTTGGGAAGTATAGAGCCCAGATGAAGCATAGATATTACCTTCACCTCCACCTCCTTCGCCCGGACCACCTCTAATAATTCTGAACTCTGAATTTGCTTCTTTTGTTACTATATAAGAGTAGGCGTCGTTGTCAGACTCTTTGATTGAAGATACTCCCATTATGCCAGCGTTTACATCAAGACCTCCACATTTTGAAGGATTTGACTCATTGGTTATATCTAATACTTGATACTCCTGGCCACCTGTACCAACAAGAATTGCTCTGGTATTATTTTCGACAGATGTTACTCCTTTAATACTCATTCCATTTGATTCGTATTGGCCAAGCTGCCTGTTTAATTCAGGCATGATAATAGAACTTGTTGTTCTTGTTGATTCTGCCGGTCCTGTTCCGGTTGGGGTAAAAGAAGAATTCTTCGTCAGGTAAATTTTATCTAATCTAAATCCATCATCTTGCATCCATATATTTATCCAATGTAATTCTGGTGTTCGTATATCTATACTCCCCCTAAACCATCTCCACGAGTTATAACTTGATGTGGAAAGAGCCTCGACATTCGGAAAGTTGGCTCCGTCATATCCACCATGTACTCCATTATTACCTGAATTGTTTGCATATGCTCTAACCCAAAAGTAGTAGGTCCCTGTATTTGAAAAATTTACTCTATATCCCAGCTCTGGACTAGTATTAAAATAATCAGAGCTAATTACAGTTCCGGTATCTGGGCCTGCAACCATAAAGGAATCTGCCGAAGCCCCCGTAGGAGAACCTCCAGTTTGTAAGCTCCACGATTTACCGTTTCTTGCTAAATTCGAATGAAAATTCTCTGCTTCGATAGAGACTATTCCTCCGGATTCTTGAAAATACTCAAGGTTTTGTTGAGATGGTTTGTTTGAAGTATCAAAAATAATAAATTCTTTCTCTGCACTTGAAGCAGTTCCAACATATGTCCTTGATCCATCACTATTCACAAATAAGTCTGAAGCATCACTTTGATTAGTATTGCCAGTTCCAACAGTATAGATATTTGCAGGGTCGCTAATATTCAATACCTGTAATTCGATGTGAGCTCCACCGGTTAGAGAGATATATGCATAACTTCCTACTATTTGAACTTTGGTTCCTTCGCCCATTAAAGTTTTGACTCCTAGCTGAGGTCGACTTCCTGATTTTGAACTTAAGTCAAAAACATAAAGATTGCTATCTGTTGTTGTTACATATCCTTTATTTCCTATAACATACACGCTATTCGCATTTGCGGTTCCAGGAGCATTAAAATAACCTACTTCAACAGGATTTGCTCCTGTTATATCCAAGATAATCACTTCTTTTGTATCTGCGTCTGTAGCAAGATAAGCATAATTTGCTTCTCCGAATACAGCATTGGCCTTATTACCAGTATAAGTACTTAGAACCGTGGCAATTGGTGGCTGGGTATTGGAAATTCCTATATCCATGAAGTTGACACTTGTTGAGCCACTTCCAGTACCAATAAACGCTTCTCCCTGAATTGCTTGCACAGATGTTGAAATACCGCTTCCAGGTAAGTCTTGGGCTGATAATGAGAGTGTTGGTTTACACCAATCTGGGTATGCGACAACTTGTAGTTGTACTTCACCGTCGCCAGACTGGCGGGAAGCTGTTAGATTGTAGGTTCCGCTATCAAAATCTGTTTTTGTTGTTTGTTTCCAGATATAGGCATTCCAGTTATTGACATACATCACTGACGATATACTTTGATTAATATTCAAAAAATCAGTCCAGCTAATAGTTGTTATTATTGACCTGGTTCTAAAATCCTGACTCCCTCCAGTTAAAACAATATTCCCAGCACTATCTCTGAGAACCGGATCTATATTTATTGTAATCGTATAACCATCTCTTACTTCAGCTCCATCTACTAATTGATATTTATTATTTTGAAAAACAATCTTTTTATTGCCGGTTCCAGTACTATTAATAATTGAAGGCCAATTGTCATTTTTAATTGTAATAATTGCATTTAGCATTTCCTGCATATAAGTTGCAGCCTCAATTCTTTTTCTTGCATTTGCATTTGCTCTAATAGCATCAGTTGAAAACATCGAAACTGAACCCACTACTAAGGCAAAAATTCCAATACCAACAATTAGTTCAACAAGCGAAACACCAATTTTCTTTTTAAATATTTTGATCATACTCTCGTATATCTAATCATCCCTTCGGAATTTATACTTACATCAATATTTTGGCTATCCAGATTAAACCTTATTACTCCATTTACACTTGGTCTGAAACTTTGGTAAGCAAAAACTACTTCGTTGCCACTAGTTAGATTTATTGATGATATAGAGATACTTGTAGGTAAAAGTATGGTTTCTTGTATACTCGCAGAAATGAGTGAATTTCCTCTGAATAAAATATATCTATCAGAGCTAAAACTGATTCCATATGCGGTATTTCCATTTCCTGCATATGCGTATTGTTGGTACTGAATAATTTGAGAAATAGTTCCTTTCACCGTTTCTTCAAGATCAGTCTGCCGGACTCTTGAAGTCAAAAATGGGAGTGTGAATAATGCAATTGTCATAGTAATTCCAACTACAAGCAAAATTTCTATAAGAGTAAATCCTTTTTTTAATTTTGATTTCATTCTATTAATTTATACTTGATGACAATTGATAAATCGGAAATACTATCGACATAGCTAGAAGTCCAATCATAATTCCAATAAATACAAGTAGTATCGGCTCTATCAAAGTTGCTAAATTATTACTCATATCTTGTACATCATCAGCATAGAACTCATGCAAGTACATAAGATTTTCTTCTAGCGTTCCAGTTTCTTCACCTACTTCAACCATTTTAACAAAGGTTGGTGGAAAGAATTTCGGATATTGAATCATACAACTGGCAATAGTTTTGCCGCCTTTTACCTGTTCGGTAATTTTTGCCAGAACATTTCTGAACTGAGAATTATCCATTGACTCCGCTGCTATTTCCAGTGCTTTTCCTATCGGAATAGAACTTTCTAGTAAAATTGAAAGTGTTCTCGAAAAGTTCGCTAAAATGCCATATTGAGTAATGATCTTAATTACTGGGAACCATAACATGAACTTGTCAGTAGCAATCTGTCCGGCTTTAGTTTTTAAGAAAATATAAGAAAATATAACAAAAACAAGGATGCCTATTCCTATATGAATTTTGTAATCATTCATTGCCTGTGCAAAAGCAAGAATCCACTTTGTTGTCTCGGGTACGTTTTTAAATGATTTAAAAAGTTCATCAAGTCTAGGTAAAATAAAAAATATAACACCAAGCATTTCTATAACTGTAATTCCTATGACAACTGCTGGGTAAAAAAGTGCTCCTTTTATTTTTCTTTTTAGTTCATAGTCTTTTTTAAGATAATCAGCGAGATATTTAAGATTTTTCTCCAAAGTTCCTCCTTGTTCACCTGCTCTGACTACAGATATAGCAACACTAGGGAAGACATCGGGCGATTTTGTCATCGAAGATGATAAATTTTGTCCTACTTGTATGTCGCCAAGTATTGAATCCCAAGTCTTCTTAAGTTTGGGATTGTCAGACTGATTCCTAACCGTTTTTAGAGCATCCTCTAGAGCAAGCGATGAGTTAAGCATGGTCGCGAGATGTCTTAAAGAAAATATTACATCTAGTATCGGGACTTTGCCCTGGTATTCGGTTAAAAAAGAAAAAGCATTTTTCTTTTCTTTTTTTGGGTTTTGAGCTTCGGGTTTCATTTTATTCTTTTATTGCTGTCACTCTTTTTATTTCTTCGACCGTAGTAATACCTCTTTTTATTTTTTTTGCTCCATCTTCGACAATAAGCACAAGTCCAGCTTTTCTGGCTTCTTTGAAAATATCATCCATGCTTTTAGTTCTATCAAAAATTGTTTTTCTTATTGACTCCGAGATCTCAAGGATTTCATAAAGTCCTACTCTTCCTTTATATCCAATACCTTCACATTTATCACATCCATTTGCAGTATATACTTCATCTCCTTCGTCCATAAGTGTCCCCAGATCTGGCCTTTCTAGGGTTAGAGCTTTTATATTGTCTCGAGTAAGTTTCACTTTTTCCTTGCAGGCATCACATAATTTTCTCGCAAGTCTTTGGGCAATTATTATATTCAATGTTGATGCAACTAGGTATGGTTCAACTCCCATGTCTATCAGCCTGGGTATTGCTGTAACCGCGTCATTAGTGTGTAAGGTTGATAATAAAAGATGTCCAGTCATTGCTGCATTTATAGAAATTTTTGCTGTTTCACTGTCCCTGATTTCTCCCACCATTATTATGTCCGGATCTTGCCTCAATATAGATCTTAATCCATTTGCAAATGTTAAATTCGCTTTGGAATTTATCTGGATATGATTGACTCCCTCAAGATCGTATTCAACAGGATCTTCAAGGGTAGTAATATTTCTTTCTCTTGAGTTTAATTTGTTGAGAATTGCATAAAGGGTCGTGGTTTTTCCTGAGCCTGTAGGTCCAGTAGCAAGAATCATGCCATAAGGTTTTGAGTAGCTTCTTTGCACTTTCATCAAGTCAACTCCCTCAAGTCCCATCTGTGCAAGATCAAATGATCTTTCTTTTGAAAGTAGTCTCATTACTACTTTTTCACCTTTAGTTGTTGGTAGAATAGAAATTCTTGTATCTACCAAAATATTATTTACAGAGAATCTGATTTTTCCATCCTGGGGTGCAAAATGCTCGTCAGTTCGTAACTTTGCTGCGACTTTTATCCTAAATATCAGACTTTTTGCAAGTTCAATATCTATAGAACTAATATCTCTAAGAAGTCCATCCACTCTATACCTTATAGCTAACGTTTTATCCTGTGGCTCAATATGAATATCCGAAGCCTTACTTTCAAGTGCATGTCTTACTAATTCATCTAAAAAGTCAACTATAGTTTTTCTACCAGTCGCAATTGCTTCAGTTAATTTGCCAAATACGTTTCTGTCATCAATGTCGCTCTTTATATCTATCTGAATGGGCATTGATATATTTTATACAAACTGTCAGAAAAGTATATCTATAATGGGTTTTATCAGGTATTTTTTTTCCATTTTATTTTATATATTAGAGTATGGATATTACTGAGTATCGAGGATTGTCAAAGAATGAAGTTGAAGAGAAAAGAAGGGTTTTCGGATTTAACGAAATTAGTATACAAAAAGATTCAATAATTAATCTTTTAATTCGGCAATTTACCAGTTCAATTATTTTACTTCTTGTGTTTGCGTGCTTTGTTTCTTTTCTTACTAATGATTATGTAGTGGGTTTTGCAATCTTAATAATTGTTATTGTTAATGCAGTATTAGGACTTTATCAGGAATACAAATCGATTATTACATTGGATAAATTAAAAAGTTTTATCCCTTCTGAAGCCAGCGTTTATCGCGATTCAGCTTTAAAGTTTATTGATAAAAAGGAACTTGTTCCTGGAGATATCATTTGGCTTAAACTTGGGGACATAGTTCCAGCAGATTGCATTCTCTTGGAGCAAGAAAACTTAACAATCGATGAATCAATAATCACCGGAGAATCTGCAATTGTTTTGAAAAAAAATGTTACTGATGAAAGAAATCCTGACAAAAATAATACACTTTTTTCCGGAACTTATCTAAAAACAGGTTCTGCAATAGGACAAGTAATAGCTACTGGAATCAGAAGTAAATTTGGAAAAATAACAAAAATAACTTCTTCTATAAAAAAGGTTACAGCTTACGAAGAAACAGTAAAAAAAATTTCTCAAGGATTTATTTGGACCGGTATAATTTTTTTTGTTGTAATCTTTATAGCCCAGTTAGTGGTTGCAAGAAATGAAAATTTTATTGATATTCTTTTGTTTGCCTTGGCATTAGTAATAACGATAGTTCCAGAATCCTTGCCCATAGTAACAAATCTTGCTTTGTCCAAAAGAGCTTATTCTTTAGCAAAGAAAGGTGTAATTGTTAAAAGGCCGAGTTCTATTGAAGACTTGGGGAATATTGATCTTCTGTGCACTGATAAAACCGGAACTCTTACAAAAAATATTTTAGTCGTCAGTGATTTACAAAGTGAAGATAAGAAGTTTCTCAATTATTTATTCTTATCTTCTTATCAAAGCGAAGATCCTTTTGATAAAGCAATACAAAACTTTTTGAATAATAAAAATTTTGAAAGAGAAGATGCTTTATTGAAAAACGATGCTCCATTTAATCCTGACTTAAAATATTCTGAAAGAGTTTTTGAAAAATTTATAATTCGCAAAGGTGCGCCAGAAATAATTTTAAAAAACTGCGAAGTAAAAAAAGAGAATTTAATAAATAAAGTTAAAAGACTTGAGAGTGAAGGTTTAAGAGCTTTGGCCTTTGCGTTGATAAATAAAAAGAAATGCAAATATTTGGGAACATTATTTTTCGTTGATGAAATAAAAGAGGATGTTGAAGAAATTATTTTAAAAGCTAAAGAAAATAATGTTTTGATAAAAGTTATTACGGGCGATTCATTTGAAGTTGCAAAGAGTGTTGCTGTTAAAACCAAAATAATGGATAAAGAGGAGGATGCAATATTGGCTGATGAATTAGATTTTGATGATTTAGAAAACCTATCTTCACAAGTAGAGAAGTATAAAGTATTTGCCAGAACTGATCCTGAACAGAAATACAAAATTATTTCAGCATTGCAAAAAAAGCATCATATTGGATATCTTGGCGACGGCATAAACGATGCACCCTCACTCAAACTTGCTAATGTAGGTATAGTTGTAGATTCTGCCTCAGAAATCGCAAGGGAATCAGCAGATATTGTGCTTACAAGAAAGGACTTAAACGTAATTATTGAGGGTGTCATAGATGGAAGAGAGGTGTTTGAAAATATTGATGAATATGTCAAACATACCTTTACGAGTAATGTGGGTAATTTCTTTACAATAGGCGTTTTTTCACTTTTTTTAAACTATTTGCCAATGCTTCCTATTCAAATCCTGATTAGTAATTTACTTACAGATATTCCGACTCTTGCTCTTGCCAATGATAGTGTGGAAAGAGATCAACTCAAAAGACCAAAACACTATGACATGAAATGGATAATGAAATTTTCTTTAACTTTGGGAGTTTTTTCAGCACTATTTAACTTAATCTTCTTTTGGCTTGTAAAGAATTATTCTTCCGGAATTATTCAAGCTGGATGGTTATTATTTTCAACCTTGACCGATATTCTTATAATTTTTTCGATTAGATCAAATAAAATATTTTATAAATCAGTTAAACCATCACTTTTACTAGTGATATTCAGTTTTTTTTCTATCTTTATTTCGATATCAATCGCTTTATTTGGAGTCCGCAGTTTAAAAACTGAAGCGCTTGCTCCTAGTTTAATAATGCTGATTATTTCACTTGCATTTTTTTATTTTCTCTTTGCAGAAAGTATCAAGGTTGTGCTTTTAAAAGTTATTGGAAGAAACAATTAAAAGCATTTGATAATTTCTTGCCTTAGATAATCAAAATCTATATCTTTCTGCCCCATATACTCTTCGGGTATTTTAAACTCGAAATCATTTTTTAGGCTATTTAAATCATCAATTCCGCATTTCTCAGGAAATAAATTTATTATATTTCCGCCGTTTTTTTTAATAAATTTTCGAAATATTTTTTTATCTGAGATGCATTAAATTTAATTTCTTCCAGTGGCTTTATTATTTGCATTCTTTTCTTGTGTGCCTACAAATACTTAGAGAAATCAACATCTGATTTTTTATATTCAACTTTGTAAAAAGCCGGATCAACTATTTCATTAAGTGCATTATTAAACTCATTAGTTTGAATAAATTTAGCAAAATCAAAAAATTCGCAGGCAAATTGCCTTAAATCACTTTCATCAAAATCATATTTTTTTGCAAGTAGATTATTTATTTCCACTTGTTTTGCTTAGGAATTTTCTTCGTTTAATTCTAGGTAATGAACCGGATTCTCAATTTCTACGATTTCAAGTTTTTTTAAATACTTCTTTTTAATAAAGTCGTTTTTTTCTGAATTTGTGATCTGAAGACGTAAATCATTAATTTTTTTTTGTCTTTTATTCAAATAAGAAATTAACTTCGCTTTTTCCTTCGGAGTTCGTTTCGAAGGATGATTGACAATTATGATTGAATTGGAAGATCTATCTAACTCTATCTGTGGATTTTGTTAACAAAATATAAACGTTTGTAGGAATAGATTTCCTTGTATTTTTCAAACCACTCCTGATCCAATGCTTTTGGCATTTTTGGCATTATTGATTATAGCTGATTTACATAATCTTTATAAAATCAATTTATTCCCCAATTTCAATAAGGTATTTTTCTGCGTCAAGAGCAGCTTTACAACCTGATCCTGCAGCCGTTATTGCCTGTTTGTATTTAAAATCAAATACATCACCCGCAACAAATACGCCTTTAACACTTGTTTCTGTCTGATGTTCTCCCTGCGTTTTGATATAACCTTTTGCATCCAGTTCTATATGTCCATCCAAAAAACTCGTGTTTGGATTATGTCCTATTGCGAGAAATATTCCATCTAGCTCTAGTTCGCTAGTTGAATTATCAGTTGTCGATGTCAAAATGACTTTTTTCACTGTTTTATCTCCCTGGACCTCGCTAATTACACTATTCCAGATAACTTCGATTTTAGGGTTATTTAAAGTTCTTTCCTGCATTATTTTACTCGCCCTGAATTCATTCCTTCGATGTATCACATAAACTTTCTCTGCGAATCTTGCGAGGAAGTTTGCTTCTTCCATTGCGCTATCTCCTCCGCCAACGACAGCTACAATTTTATTTTTGAAAAAAGCTCCATCGCAAGTTGCACATGTAGAAATTCCTCTACCCTTAAATTTTTCTTCGCTTGGTATTTCAAGCCATTTTGATGAAGCCCCGGTAGCTATTATTACTGCATTTGATTCGTATACCTCATTTTCTACCATCACTTTCTTTTTATTTGGGTCTGAGAAATCTACACTGGTTACGTCTTTTAGTATTACCTTAGTCCCAAATCTCTGAGCTTGTTCTAGCATTATCTGCATAAGTTCAGGCCCCATAACACCATCTTTAAATCCTGGAAAGTTTTCAACTTCTGAAGTAAGCATTAATTGTCCCCCAAATTGATACCCTCCTATAAGTAAAGGATTTAAGTTAGCTCTTGCTGCGTAAATAGCTGCTGTAAGGCCTGCAGGTCCTGACCCGATAATAATTAGTTTTTCCATGTTTAAATATACCAGATTTTCTGGGATTTTATTATTTGAATTAATAATCCGCTTTGTTACACTGTAGAGTATAAGAATGTTTTTAATGCTCAAGACAAAACACGTATTATTTCTATTGTCTGTTCCCTTTTTTCTGCTTCTATTCCTCCTCCTCGGCCGCCTTTACTATGCTTATGCCTTAGTCCCCGATGAAGTCAACTTCCAAGGCAAACTAACAGATTCAAACGGAGTCAATGTCCCCAATGGCAACTACGACTTCCAA